>JAABUW010003074.1_pt1 | contig 24264 bp, 25 predicted proteins | sample 5560081 | NCBI WGS metagenome assembly JAABUW01 (sample SAMN10711882, study PRJNA513363) | rock metagenome | isolation source: Antarctica rocks | place: Antarctica: Victoria Land, Knobhead sud | reverse complement strand
GCCACCATCCTCACAGGGGGTCGTGGACACCGCGCAGCGGCACCCGCGAGGATGAGGCGCCGGGAGAGAGGAGGAGCGGCGTGCGCCGAGGCAAGCTGGGCTTCTGGCTGAGGCTTGCCGTCATCGTCCTCAAGCCGCTGCTCACCGTCTTCACCCGGCGGCGGTGGCTGGGCCGCGAGCACGTGCCCGCCACGGGCGGCGTCATCCTGTGCTTCAACCACGTGTCGTATCTCGACCCGCCGGTCGTGGCGCACTTCGTCTACGACCTGCCGCGCATCCCCCGGTTCCTGGCCAAGGAGTCCCTTTTCCGGCTGCCCCTGATCGGACGCGTGGTCCGCGGCGCCGGCCAGATCCCGGTGCATCGGGGCACCGCCGGCGCGTCGGAATCTTTGCGGGAGGCCCGCCACGCCCTCGAGCGCGGCGACGCGGTGATCATCTATCCGGAGGGCACGGTCACCCGCGATCGGGGACTGTGGCCGATGACCGGCAAGACCGGCGCCGCCCGGCTTGCGCTGGAGACCGGCGCCCCGATCATCCCGGTCGCCCAGTGGGGGGCGCAGCGGCTCTACGACGGCCGGACGAGGAAGGTACGGCTGTGCCCGCGCACCCCGGTGGGGCTCGTCGCCGGGCCGCCGGTCGACCTGTCGCCGTGGGCCGGCCGGCCCCCGACCGGACCGGTGCTGCACGCGGCCACCGAAGCCATCATGTGCCGACTGCGCGACCAGCTCGCCGAGATCCGCGGCGAGACGCCACCGGCGACTTTCCATACCCCTACGGAGCAGCCGCCCCTCACCGTCGTCCGGGACGGGGACGGCCGATGACCCGGGCCGCCGTGCTCGGGGCCGGATCGTGGGGCACCGCCTTCAGCAAGGTGCTGGCCGACGCCGGCTGCCAGGTGACGCTCTGGGCGCGCCGAACCGAGGTGGCCGAAGCGATCCAGCGCACCGCCCACAATCCCGACTATCTCAGCGACATCGCCCTGCCGGCCGGGCTGACCGCGACGGCCGACGCGGCGCAGGCCCTGGCCGGGGCGGACCTGGTGGTGCTGGCCGTCCCCTCCCAGACCCTGCGCACCAACCTGACCCGGTGGCGTCCGGCGATCCCGCCCACCGCCACGCTGGTAAGCCTGATGAAGGGCGTGGAGCTCGGCACCACCGAGCGGATGAGCGAGGTCATCTGCGATGTCGCCGGGGTCGCGGCAGACCGGGTCGCGGTGGTCACCGGACCCAACCTGGCCCGGGAGATCGCACTCGAGCAGCCCGCCGCGTCGGTCGTCGCCTGCGTCCACGCCGGCCGCGCGAGCGCCGTCCAGCTGGCCTGCACCACGCGCTATTTCCGCCCCTACACCAATGACGACGTCGTGGGCTGCGAGCTCGGCGGCGCGGTCAAGAATGTCATCGCGTTGGCCTGCGGGATCGTCGAGGGGCTGGGATTCGGCGACAACACCAAGGCTTCGCTGATCACCCGCGGCCTGGCCGAGACCGCCCGGCTGGGTACGGTGCTCGGCGCCGACCCCCTCACCTTTGCCGGCCTGGCCGGGCTCGGCGACCTGGTCGCCACCTGCAATTCGCAGCTGTCGCGCAACCGCAGCTTCGGCGAGCGGCTCGGCCGCGGCGCGACCGTGGCGCAGGCCCGGGCGGCCACCGCCCAGATCGCGGAGGGCGTCAATTCCTGCCGTCCTATCCTGGACCTCGCGCACAAGTTCGGCGTCGACATGCCGATCACCGAGCAGGTGGTGCGGGTCTGCCACGAGGGACTTGCACCCGCGGTGGCGGTCAGAATCGTGATGGGACGGGAGACCAAACCAGAATGACCGACTACGGCGAGAACACCCGGGCGGTCCACACGCCGCACCCGAATGTCCCGGCCCAGCGCCCGCTGGGACTGCCGGTATACCGGACCGCGGTGTTCGGCTTCGACACCGCGCAGGAGTACGCCGACGTGCTCGCCGGCGCCTCACCCGGATACGTCTACAGCCGCATCGACAACCCCACGGTCGACGCTTTCGCCGCCGGCGTCGCGGCCTTCGAGGGTCGGGGCGTCGACGGCGCGGTGATGGGGCAAGCTTTCGCTTCGGGAATGGCCGCCATCTCCACCGTGCTGTTCACCTTTCTCGGCACCGGCGCCCACGTCGTGGCCTCCCGCGAGCTCTACGGCGGCACGTATTCGCTATTGCGGCACCTGCTGCCGCGATACGGCGTCGAGGTGACATTCGTCGACGTGGCCGACCCCGCGGCCGTACGCGACGCCCTGCGCCCCAGCACCGCGCTGGTCTGGGCCGAGACGATTGCCAACCCGACGCTGACGGTGGCCGATGTGCCAACGCTCTCGGCCATCGCCCATGATGCGGGGGCGCTGCTGTGCCTCGATTCGACCTTCGCCTCACCGGTGGTCTGCCGGCCGCTGGCACACGGCGCCGACATCGTCGTGCATTCGGCGACGAAATACTTCGGTGGGCACAGCGACGTGACCGGCGGCGTGGCGGCCGGATCGCCGGAATTGCTGGCCCGGGTCCGCGCCCTGCGGATCGACCTCGGCGGCTCGATGTCCCCCGACGACGCGTTCCTGCTGCACCGGGGACTGGCCACGCTGCCCCTGCGGGTGACCCGCGCCAACAACACCGCGATGGCAGTCGCCGCGGCCTTACAGGACCATCCGGCTCTGGACCGAGTCCGCTATCCGGGACTGCCGTCCCACCGCGACCACGCGCTGGCGACGAAGCTCTTCGACTCGGGCCGTTACGGCGGCATCGTCACCGTCGACGTGCGCGGCGGCCGGGATTGCGGGCTCGCCTTCTGCGACCGGCTCCGGCTGGCGCAGAACGCCACCTCGCTGGCCGGCACCCATACCGTCGTCAGCCATGTCGCCTCGACCACCCACCGCCAGCTCGACGAGGCGGCCCTGACCGCCGCCAGCCTGTCCGCCGGCAGCGTCCGCATCGCCATCGGCCTCGAAGACGCCGAGGACCTGATCGCCGACATCACCCACGCGCTGGGCTGACCCGCCGCCTTCCTGTGCCGCCGACGGTCCACCCGGCGGTACGCTGCCGCCGTGGCCGAGCCCCAGCGCATCCGGGTCGCCGTCATCTTCGGGGGCCGCAGCAGCGAGCACGCCATCTCCTGCGTCAGCGCCGGCAGTGTTCTGCGGGCCCTGGACCGCCGGCGCTACGACGTCGTGCCGATCGGCATCACCCGCGAGGGCAGCTGGGTGCTGACCAGCGACGATCCGAAGGCCCTGGAGATGCACGGCACCGAGCTGCCCGAGGTCGCCAAGGGAGCCGCCGTAGTGCTCCCGGGCGATCCGACCCGCGGCGGGATGGTCGTGCTGGAGCCGGGGGAGGGGGCGCGGGCACTCGGCGAGGTCGACGTCGTGTTTCCCGTACTCCACGGCGCCTACGGCGAGGACGGCACCGTGCAGGGCCTGCTGGAGATGGCCGGGACGCCCTATGTCGGCTCCGGCGTGCTCGGCAGCGCCGTGGCGATGGACAAGGAGTACGCCAAGAAGCTGCTGGCCGCCGAGGGCCTGCCGGTGGGCGACTACGCCGTGGTGCACCGGAACGCGACCACGGTCGGCGCGGCGGAGCGCGACCGCCTGGGCCTGCCGGTGTTCGTCAAGCCGGCCCGGGCCGGATCGAGCATCGGCATCACCAAGGTGACCGACTGGGCGCACTTCGATGCCGCGCTGGCCACTGCGCGCGCGGTGGATCCCAAGGTGATCGTGGAGCGGGCCGTCGTCGGGCGCGAGATCGAGTGCGGCGTGCTGGCCGGGGTCGGCGGCGGTCCGGCGGAGGCGAGTGTGCCGGCTGAGATCAGGCTCGTCGGCGGCCACGACTGGTATGACTTCGAGGCCAAATACCTCGACGACGCCTGCGAGTTCGATATCCCGGCGCACCTGCCCGTCGAGGTGACGCAGCGGCTCCGCGAACACGCCGTGCGCGCCTTCGACGCCCTGGACTGCGCCGGTCTGGCCCGCGTCGACTTCTTCGTTCGCGGCACCGAGCTGGTGATCAACGAGGTGAACACGATGCCCGGCTTCACGCCGATCTCGATGTTTCCCAAGATGTGGGCGGCGACCGGCGTGGATTACCCCGCCCTGCTCGAGCGGCTGATCGACACCGCGTTGACCAGGGGCACCGGCCTGCGCTGAGCGCCAGGCGGCTCTGAGTGCTGGCCTGCGCTGACGGCGGTCGCACTCAGCCGACTGGGACGGCCCGCCGGACGGCCGGTGACAGCCGGGCCAGCAGCGGGCCTTGCGAGTCGTACCGCTTCGGGAAGCGCACCAGGACCGTCAGCCGCCGGCCGGCCGTCGTCCAGGAGACGCCGGTGGCGTCGGGCGCGGGCACCCAGTCGACCCCGTCGACGTTGATGACCTCCCCGACCGCCCCGGCCGGTCGGGGGGCGTCGCACTTCAGGCCGACCGGCGGATCCCCCCAGGCGGCGGTGGACTGCTGGTCGCCGCGTACGGTCCGGCGGTTGAGCGTCCCCAGCGAATCGGGAAGCGCGCTGATCAGCGCGGCGCACTGGCGCCGCCCGTCGGCGGTCGCGGGCCGGCCCGGGACGACGACCTCCTGCGCCAGCGACAGCCGCCAGGCGAGCACTCCGGCGCCGATGGCGATGGGGGCGGCGAAGGCCGTCGCCAACACGGCGGCCCGCCGGCGTGGCGACCAGCTCAGAGGTGGACGACCGAGCAGGTCAGCGTGCGGGTGATCCCGGGGACGCTCTGCACCCGGCTGACGACCAGCTTGCCGAGCTCGTCGACACTGTCGGCCTTGGTCAGCACGATGACGTCGTAGGGTCCGGTGACCGCATCGACTTGGGCGACGCCGTTGATGTCGCGGATGGTGATGGCCACGTCGGCGGCCTTGCCGACCTCGGTCTGGATGAGGATGTACGCCTGGACCACGGCGATCCCTTTCGTCGTCGGGTCTGGATCAACGGGTCCGAACCTATCGCAGGAGGTGTCCATGACGGTCGGCCAGGCTGGGGAGTTCGAGGTGGTCCGGCAGATCACCGCCCGGCTCGGGCCGGCCGGTCAGGTGCTGATCGGGCCGGGTGACGACGCGGCCGTCGTGGCCGCCCCCGACGGCCGGGTCGTCGCGACCACCGATGTGCTGGTCGAGGACCGGCACTTCCGCCGCACCTGGTCCAGCGGGTACGACATCGGCCGCAAGGCCGCGGCCCAGAATCTCGCCGACATCGCCGCGATGGGGGCCGTGCCGACGGCGCTGCTGGTCGGGCTGGCCTGCCCGCCCGACACGGCGCTGGACTGGATCGGGCAGCTGACCGAGGGGTTGCGCGACGAGGCGGCGCGGACCGGCGCCGCCGTGGTCGGCGGGGACGTGGTGCGCGGCGAGCAGGTGACGGTCGCGGTCACCGCGCTCGGCGACCTGCAGGGCCGGCCGCCGGTGCTGCGGTCCGGTGCCCGGGTCGGGGACGTGGTGGCGGTCAGCGGCCGGCTCGGCTGGGCCGCGGCCGGCCTCGCCGTGCTCGGCCGCGGCTTCCGCTCACCGGCCGCGGTGGTGGCAGCCCACCGCCGGCCCGAGCCGCCCTACGCCGAGGGCCCCCGGGCCGCCGGGGCTGGGGCCACCTCGATGATCGACATCAGCGACGGGTTGACCCAGGACTTGGCCCACGTGGCCGCCGCCAGCGCGGTGGCGATCGAGCTGCGCCGGGCGGCCTTCGACATACCGCAGCGCCTTCGCGACGTCGGTGCGGCGCTGGGCGTTGACCCGTACAACTGGGTCCTCGGTGGTGGCGACGACCACGCACTAGCGGCCACCTTCACCGGGGACCCGCCGCCGGGGTGGCTGGTGATCGGCGACGTGATGGACGGCGAGGGCGTCACCGTCGATGGCGAGCCCTACACCGCCGGCCACGACCACTTCGGCTGAGCGGCCCGGCCGGGACTGATCGCCGCGCCCGGGCGGGCTGTGTGACTCCAGGCACGCCAGACCGAGCCCCGACTCACGCAGCCCGCCCTGACCAGCTCGCCTACGCTGGTCCGATGTCGCTGGAGATCGTTGCGGTGGCGCTGGACTCACCGGCCGCAGCCGGGCTGATCGAGGCGGTGCAGCAGGAGTACGTCACCCGGTACGGCGGGCGCGACCAGACCCCGATGGACCCCGCCGAGTTCGCAGCACCCGGCGGCGGGTTCCTGCTGGCCGAGCTGGCGGGCGTGCCCGTCGGCTGCGGCGGTTTCCGTACCGTCGACGATGGCGTTGCCGAGCTCAAGCGGATGTATGTAGCTGTGCCGGCGCGCGGTCAGGGGGTCGCCCGGCGCCTGTTGCAGGCGCTGGAGGAGGCCGCAGCGGCGGCCGGCTGCGATCGGGTCATCCTCGAGACCGGCACCCAGCAGCCCGAGGCGATCGGGCTCTACACCTCCAGCGGCTACCGGCCGGTGCCGGGATTCGGCATCCACCGCTGCCACGACCACTCCCGGCACTTCGGCAAGTCGGTCGATTCGCGGTTGCCCGCAACCCGGCGAGCCGCGAGGATGCCGGCATGAGCAGCCGCCTATACTCCCTCTGCGTCGATGCCCGCGAGCCCGGCAGACTGGCCCGGTTCTGGGCCGAGGCACTCGGTGAGCACATCATCGAGGAGGAGGAGGACGAGGTGGCGGTGGCGGCCGACGAGCACAGCTACCCGGTCCTGCTGTTCCTGTCGGTGCCCGAGAGCAAGACCATCAAAAATCGGCTCCACATCGACCTCAATCCCGACGACCAGGCGGCCGAGGTGCAGCGGCTCATCGGGCTGGGAGCGACCCACGCCGGCGTGGGCCAGCAAGATGTCTCCTGGGTGGTGCTGGCCGACCCGGAGGGTAACGAGTTCTGCGTGCTGACCGCCCGGGAGCAGGACTGATCAGCCGCGGCTGACCTTGCCCGCCTTGAGGCAGGACGTGCACACGTTGAGCCGCTTGCGGGTGCCGCTGCTGACCATGGCGCGCACGGTCTGAATATTGGGGTTCCAGCGGCGGTTGGTCCGCCGGTGGGAGTGTGACACCGACATGCCGAAGCCGGGCTTCTTGCCGCAGACGTCGCACACGCTGGCCACAGAACGCTCCAAGAGATACCGGGCTTGACCGCCCGAACACGACACGGCCCGACCGCCGGGCAACCGTCACAGCGTAGCTACGCCGTACGGCCGTCGGCAAACCGGCCTCGACTACGCTCGCGCCGTCGGCCCGGGTCGGGGGAGGTGAGCGGCGCTGACGGTGGACCTGCGCTCGCCCCTGGCGACCGTCGTCGATCGCGGGACCGCGGCACTGCTGGGCCAGGAGCTGGACCTGCGGTCCGTGGGCGACCTGCTGCACCACTATCCCCGGCGCTACCAGGAACGCGACGAGCTGACCGACCTGTCCGCGCTGACCATCGGCGACCATGTGACCTTTTTTGCCGAGGTGCAGGGCGTGTCCTACCGGCAGGTACGCCCGAAGCTCGGCAAGACCGACGTGGTCGTATCCGACGGCCGGCGCTTCGTCACCCTCACCTTCTTCAAGCGCTACAAGGAGGGGACACTGCGGAAGGGCCGCCGGGCGTACTTCGCCGGCACGGTCGGGGAGTTCAACGGGGCGCTGCAGCTGCGCAATCCGGAGTTCCAGCTGGTCGACGACGAAGACGGCGTCGTGGCGGCGGAATTTGCCGGGGTGCTGGCGATCTATCCGGCAACGGCCAAGCTCAGCACGTTCACCGTACGCGGCGCCGTCCGGCTCGCGCTCGATCAACTCGACCCGCTGGCCGATCCACTGCCCATCGAGCTCCGCCGACGGCACCGGCTGGTCGATGTCACGACGGCGCTCCGCGACGTGCACCGGCCGGCGACGATGGCCGCTGCCTACGTGGCCCAGCACCGGCTCAAGTGGGACGAGGCGCTGGGGCTGCAGATCACGCTGGCGCAGCGGCGGCTGGCCGCCGGGGACACCGCCACTCCTCGCCCGGCCACCGCGGGCGGGCTGCTGGGCGCCTTCGACGCGCGGCTGCCGTTCGCGCTGACCGACGGCCAGCAAGAGGTGGGCGCGGTCCTGGCCGGCGAGTTGGCCGGGCGGCGACCGCTGCACCGGCTGCTGCAGGGCGAGGTCGGCTCGGGCAAGACGGTAGTGGCGTTGCGGGCGATGCTGCAGGTGATCGACGCCGGCGGCCAGGCCGTGCTGCTGGCGCCGACGGAGGTGCTGGCCGGCCAGCATGCGCGGTCCCTGCGGGAGCTGCTGGGGCCGCTGGCCCGGGCCGGCGAGCTCGACTCGGCCGATCGATCGACCCGGATCGCGCTGCTGACCGGGTCCCAGACCACGTTGGCCCGGCGTACCGCCCTGCTGCAGATCGCCTCCGGTGAGGCCGGCGTCGTGGTCGGCACCCACGCGCTGCTGGAGGACGTGGTGACCTTCTGCGACCTCGGGTTGGTGGTCATCGACGAGCAGCACCGCTTCGGGGTGGAGCAGCGGGACGCGTTGCGCGCCAAGGCTGCCCACCCACCGCACCTGCTAGTGATGACGGCGACGCCGATCCCGCGCACGGTGGCGATGACGGTCTACGGCGACCTGGAGACGTCGTCGCTGCGGGAGCTGCCCGCGGGGCGCCAGCCGATCACCTCGACCGTCGTGCCAGCCCGGGACAGGCCGGCCTGGCTGGACCGGGCCTGGCGGCGGGTGGTCGAGGAGGTGGCCCAGGGCCATCAGGCCTTCGTCGTCTGCCCGCGGATCGGTGGGAACGACGGCTCAGAGGCCGGCGCCACCGATGTTGACAAGGACAGCGACAGCGAGAACGACGCGGATGGCGGCCGCCGGCCGCCGCTGGCCGTCGCCGACATGTACCCGGTGCTGTGCGACGGGCCGTTCGACGGATTGCGGGTGGGCCTGCTGCACGGCCGGCTGCCGGCCGAGGACAAGGACCGGGTGATGGGCCGCTTCGCCGGCGGCGCCCTCGACGTGCTGGTCGCGACCACGGTGATCGAGGTCGGGGTCGACGTCCCGAACGCGACCGTCATGGTGGTGCTCGACGCCGACCGCTTCGGGGTGAGCCAGCTGCACCAGCTCCGCGGCCGGATCGGCCGCGGGAGTGCGGCGGGGCTCTGCCTGCTCGTCACCGACGCGCCGGCCGGCAGCCCGGCCCGCGAACGCGTGGAGGCCGTCGCCGCCACCTCCGACGGCTTCGCCCTCGCGCGCCTGGATCTCGAGGCGCGCCGGGAGGGCGACGTGCTCGGCGCGGCCCAGTCCGGCACCCGCCGGCAGGTGCGGCTGCTGTCGCTGCTGCGCGACGAGGAGCTGATCACCGCCGCGCGCGAGGAGGCGGCGACCCTGGTCACGGCCGACCCAACCCTGAGCCGCCAGCCGGCCCTGGCCGCCGCCGTCGCGGCGCTGGTCGCCGACGAGCAGGCGGAATACCTGGAGAAGGGCTGAGGCGGGCGTGCCCCGCATCGTGGCCGGTCAGGCCCGCGGCCGGCGGCTGGCGGTGCCCCCCGGTGTCCGGCCGACCTCCGACCGGGCCCGCGAGGCACTGTTCTCCACCCTGGCCACCCTCACCGACCTCGACGGCGCCCGGGTGCTCGACCTGTATGCCGGGTCCGGGGCGGTCGGGCTCGAAGCCCTGTCCCGCGGCGCCGCCGAGGTGGTCATGGTGGAGTCCAACGCCGCCACGGTCCGGGTGAGCGGCGCCAACATCGCCGCGGTCGGTCTCGCCGGCGCCCGCGTGGTCCGCGCCGAGGTCGCCCGATACCTCGCCGGCCCGCCCCCCGATGACCGCACCGCCTTCGACCTCGTCTTCGCCGACCCGCCGTACCGGCTGACCGACGCCGCGCTGACGCCCGTGATCGCCACGACCGCCGGGCCGTGGACCGAGCCCGGAGCGCTGGTGGTGGTCGAGCGCCCGAGCCGTGGCGGCACCTGGCTCTGGCCGACCGGCCTGAGCGCGGTCAAGGAGCGCAGCTACGGGGAGGGCACGCTTTGGTACGGTCGCCGATCATGAGAGGTCGACCATGAGGGGCCGACCATGAGACGGGCGGTCTGCCCCGGCTCCTTCGATCCGGTGACCAACGGTCACCTCGACATCATCGGCCGGGCCAGCAGTCTCTACGACGAGGTCGTCGTCGCCGTGTTGGTCAACAAGAAGAAGCACCGCCTGTTCTCCGTCGAGGAGCGCATGGACATGCTGCGTGAGGTCACCGGCGACTACGACAACGTGACGATCGACTCCTTCTACGGACTGACCGTCGACTATTGCATCGCCCATGACATCAGGGCGGTGGTCAAGGGCCTGCGCGCGGTCAGCGACTTCGACTACGAGCTGCAGATGGCCCAGATGAACCATGGCCTGGCTGGGGTGGAAACGCTTTTCATGGCCACCAACCCGCTCTATTCCTTCTTGTCGTCGAGCCTGGTCAAAGAGGTGGCCACCTTTGGCGGGGACGTCTCGCCGCACGTACCGGAATCGGTGGCAGCTCGGCTGATCGAGCGGCTCGCCGACGCCGGCTGAGCCGCCCGGCGGCCGAGCGTCGACGGCCCGGTGCCCGCTCGGGTATCCTGACCCTTGGCCATGTCCGGTGCCCCATCCCTCAGCTTGCTTAGAGCAGGCCCGTGAACAGGAAGACACAGGCTCGCCTCGATCCCCGCGCCCCGCTCGTGCTCAACACTCGTGAGCTGGGGCGTCGTCCGGGATCGATGCGCCGCCTGTCTCTCCCCGTCCCCGCGCCTGGAGGGCTCGGTCTGGAGATGGTCGGGGTCCCGGCCGGGGCGCCGCTCCACCTCGACCTGCGGCTCGAGTCGGTGATCGAAGGCGTGCTGGTCACCGGCACCGTGTCCGCGCCGGTGACGGGGGAGTGCGCCCGCTGCCTGGGCCCGGTCACCGATGAGGTGGTCGCCGACGTGCAGGAGCTGTTCGCCTACCCGGACAGCCTGACCGAGGAGACCACCTCCGAGGACGAGGTCAGCCGGCTTGACGGCGACTACCTCGACCTGGAGCCGGTGGCGCGTGACGCGGTGGTGCTCGCACTGCCGCTGATCCCGCTCTGCCGGGAGGACTGCCTCGGCTTGTGCGCGACCTGCGGGGAGCGCCTCGACGAGCTGCCCGCCGGCCATTCCCACGATCAGGTCGACCTCAGATGGGCCGCCCTGCAGCAGTACGACGACAGCAAGGAGAGCTAGCCGTGGCCGTCCCCAAGCGCCGAATGTCGCGCAGCAACACCCGATCGCGGCGTTCGCAGTGGAAGGCGACCGCGCCCGCCTTGACGGCGTGCGCCCGGTGCCGCCAGCCGAAGCTCTCGCACACCGCATGCCCGACCTGCGGCACGTACGACGGCCGCAACATCTTGTCCGTCTAGCGCGTGGGCGGGCCCGCACTGCCGCCTTCCCGCATCGCGGTCGACCTGCTGGGCGGCGACGGTGCACCGCAGGACGGTGGCCGCCGCGTCGTTGCGGCCGGCGTCACGGCCGCGCTGCGGGCTGACCCGCTCCTGGAAATTGTCCTTGTCGGACCGGTCGAGGCCGGCCGCGCGGTTGTCGCCAACGCCCCCGACATCGCCGGCCGGGTGAGCGTCGAGAGCTCCGACCAGGTCGTCGGAATGGGTGAGGACCCGATCCTCGGCGTACGTACCAAGCTCGACGCCACGGTCTGCGTGGCGGCCCGCCTGGTCCGCGACGGTCGGGCCGACGCGCTGGTGACCATCGGCTCGAGCGGCGCAGCCATGGCCGCCGCCGTCTTCACCCTCGGCCTGCTGCCGTCGCTGACCCGGGCCGCGCTCGCGGTCACCGTCCCGTCGCTGGCCGGGCCGGTCCTGCTGCTCGACGTGGGCGCCAACGTCTCTCCCACGCCCGGCGCTCTGGTGGAGCATGCGCTGTGCGGTGTGGCGTACTCCCGGATCAAGCTTGGCCTGGCCGAACCGCGGGTCGGCCTGCTGAGCATCGGCGAGGAGCCGGGCAAGGGTGACCGCGTTCGGCGCACCGCGGGTGAGCTCTTGGCCTCGCTGCCCATCCGCTTCGCCGGCAACGTCGAGGGCGACGACGTCCCGCGCGGCGGGCTGGCCGACGTGGTGGTTACCGACGGCTTCACCGGCAATGTGCTGCTCAAGGGCATGGAGGGCACGTACGCCCTGCTCGCCGGAGTCGTCAACGGCGCACTGACCGGAGCGTACGAGCCGGCCCGGGATGCCGTTCGTACCGCGCTGGCGCACCTGCAGCCGGACCGGATCGCCGGCGCCATCCTGCTCGGCGTCGACGGGGTGGTCCTCGTCGGGCACGGCACGTCGGGACCCGACGCCGTCGCGGCCTGCATCGGGCAGGCCTCGGGTGCCGTCCGCGACGCGGTGCTGCCCCGGCTGCGGGAGTCGCTGGCGGGGCTGACCGGCGGCGCAGCGGCCGCTCCCTCACCGGTCGACCAGTCACGGGTCGACCCGGCACCGGTCGACCAGCCGGCGGCCGGACTGGTGGCGGCCCCGTGAGCAGCGCCGCGGTGCTGGAGGCGGCGCTGGGCGTCGCCATCGACCCCGAGCTGCTCTGCCGGGCGCTGACCCACCGGTCCTACGCCCATGAGCACGGTGGGCTGCCGACCAACGAGCGGCTGGAATTCCTCGGCGACGCGGTGCTGGGCCTGGTGATCACCGAGTCGCTGTACGCCTCGCACCCCGACCTGCCCGAGAGCCAGCTGGCCAAGATGCGCGCGTCGGTGGTGAACACCCACGCGCTCGCCGAGGTCGCTCGCGGACTCGGGCCCGGCGGTCTGGGGGCGCACCTGCTGCTCGGCCGCGGCGAGCACGGCAGCGGCGGCCGGGACAAGGACAGCCTGCTGGCCGACACGCTGGAGGCCGTCTTGGGGGCGGTGTACGTCGACCGTGGTCACCCGGTCGCCGCGAGCGTCATCCGGCAGGTGTTCGCCCCGATGCTGGCCGACGCGGCCGTACGCGGGGCCGGCCTGGACTGGAAGACCAGCCTGCAGGAGCTGGCCGCCGCCGAGGGCCGGGGGGCGCCGTACTACCCGATCGCCGAGACCGGACCGACCCATGACAAGACGTTCACCGCGACCGCCATGATCGGCGGCGAATCATGGGGCACCGGGGTCGGCCGGACCAAGAAGGAAGCCGAGAAGCGGGCCGCCGAGGTGGCCTGGGCGGCGCTGCACGGCGCGCGGGCCGCCGGCGCCCCGGCCGCCGCCGGCTGAGTCCACGCTGTTGCCGGAACTGCCTGAGGTCGAGGTGGTCCGCCGCGGGCTGCAGCGGTGGGTGGCCGGCCGGGTCGTGGCCGACGTGTCGGTGCACCATCCGCGCGCGGTCCGGCGGCACATTGCGGGCTCCGATGACTTCGCCGGTCGGCTGGCCGGCCGGCGAGTCGGTGCGGCGGTGCGGCGCGGCAAGTACCTCTGGCTGACGCTGCCGGCCGGTGAGGTGATGGTCGGCCATCTGGGGATGAGCGGCCAGCTGCTGGTGGTGCCGGCGGAGGCGCCGCCGGAGCGGCACCTGCGGGTGCGGCTGCGCTTCGCCGACGGGGGTCCGGAGCTGCGCTTCGTCGACCAGCGCACGTTCGGCGGCCTATACCTGGACGTCGCCGTGAACGACACCAGCGGCGGCGGCGTGCCGGCCTCGCTGCGGCGGCTGGCGCGCGACCCGTTCGACCCGCTCTTCGACGAGGCGGCGTACGTCACCGGGCTCCGCCGAAGGCGCACCGGGCTGAAGCGGGCCCTGCTGGATCAGAGCCTGGTGTCGGGAATCGGCAACATCTACGCCGACGAGGCGCTGTGGCAGGCCCGGCTGCACGCCGCCCGGCCGACCGACACGATGCGCCGGCGGGAGGCGACGGCGGTGCTGCACGCGGCGCGCGATGTGATGGCCCAGGCGCTGGTGCAGGGCGGCACCTCCTTCGACGCGTTGTACGTCAACGTCAACGGCGAGAGCGGCTACTTCGACCGGTCGCTGCGGGCCTACGGTCAGGCTGGGCGACCCTGCGCCCGGTGCGGTACGCCGATCCGCCGCGACGCCTTTATGAACCGGTCGAGCTTCAGCTGCCCCCGGTGCCAGCCGCGCCCCCGCAACGCCCGTTACTGACGCCCCAAAATCGTGACCAGATCTTGATTCCGCTGACTGCCCATGTCACCCTAGAATCGCGCACCCCCAGACGCCGGCAGCTCGTGGCGACCGGCCGGAGCAGCGCCCGCCAGCTCAGCCGGCGTCGCCCTCAAGACGTCGCCCTCGAGACCAGGAGAAGCAGACACGATGGCCAAGGCCTTGTTCGGCCACACCAGCCCCCGCCCGGACTTCCGGCTGCTCGACGAGGTGGGGCGGCTGCGTCGTCGCGTACAGGAGCTGGAGCGTGAACTGTCCGCGACCCGCGCCGAGAACCGGCAGCTGGCAGCCTCCTTGGGAGTGTCCGATCTTGCCCTCGACGATCCGCGGCTGGGGGACGAGGCGCTGATCGGGCTGTCGCGGCTGGAGCCCGCCAGCATCTGACCGGGCGCGCGTCTGACCGGACCAGCCCGGACACTGCCCCGTTCCGGTGCGCCCGACTGCGTGGCTATCGGGTGACGTGGCTCGGGGTGGCATTGTCGGCCTGTCAGCGGCCGAATTCGGCTGGTCGAGCGGTAGATTCGGGCCCCTGGCAGCCCGGTCCGTCCGCCCCGCCCTCGGAGACCCGTGCATCTCAAGAGCCTCACGCTCAAAGGCTTCAAGTCGTTCGCCTCCGTGACGGCGCTGCGCTTCGAGCCGGGTATCACCTGCGTCGTTGGTCCGAACGGATCGGGCAAGTCCAACGTCGTCGACGCGATCGCCTGGGCGCTCGGCGAGCAGGGCGCGAAGACCCTCCGCGGCGGAAAGATGGAGGACGTCATCTTCGCCGGCACCCCCGGCCGCCCGGCGCTGGGCCGCGCCGAGGTCACGCTGACCATCGACAACTCCGACGCCGCGCTGCCCATCGACTACACCGAGGTGGCGATCACCCGTCGGATGTTCCGGTCCGGGGAGAGCGAGTACGAGATCAACGGATCGACGTGCCGGCTGCTCGACGTGCAGGAGCTGTTGTCGGACTCCGGCATCGGCCGGGAGATGCACGTCATCGTGGGCCAGGGGAAGCTCGATTCGGTCCTGCAGGCCAGACCCGAGGATCGCCGCGCCTTCATCGAGGAGGCCGCGGGCGTCCTCAAGCACCGCAAGCGCAAGGAAAAGGCGCTGCGCAAGCTCGAGGCGATGCAGGCGAATCTGACCCGGTTGACCGACCTCACCGCTGAGCTGCACCGCCAGCTCAAACCGCTGGGCCGACAGGCCGAGGTGGCCCGGCGGGCGGCCACCGTGCAGGCCGACCTGCGCGATGCCCGGCTGCGGCTGCTGGCCGACGATCTGGTGGCCCTGCGGCGGGAGCTGGAGCTCGAGGTGGCGGACGAGGCTGCGGCCAGCCGGCGACGGGCCGCGGTCGAAGGGGATCTGGCGGCCGCGCAGGAACGCGAGGTCCAACTGGAGCAGGCGTTCGCCGCCGGCGCGGTGGCTATCAGCCGCGCGCAGGAGACGTGGTTCCGCCTGTCGACCCTCGACGAACGGCTCCGCGGCACCTCCCGGTTGGCCGCCGAACGCGCCCGCAACCTCGGCGAGGCCCACGCCGAGGTCCGGCCCGGACGCGACCCGGTCAGCCTCGAGCGCGAGGCTGACCTGCTAGTTGAGCAGGAGCAGGAGCTGCGCGGCCTGCTGGGTGCGGCCGAGGCGCGGCTGGCCGGCGCGCTGGAACGCCGACAGGCGCTGGAGGGCCGGCTGGCGCAGGCCGAGCTCGCGCTGGTGGGCGCCACCCGGGCCGCCGCGGACCGCCGCGAGGGGCTGGTCCGGCTCGCCGGCCAGGTCGACGCGCTGCGTACCCGCGCCGCCGCCCGCGCGGAGGAGGTTGCCAGGCTGTCTGCCGGCCTGGTCGAGGCCCGGACCCGAGCGGCAGCAGCGCTGCAGGCCGGCGACCGGCTTCAGGAGCAGGCCGGCCGCCTCGACACCTCCGAGCTGGGCCTGGACGAGCGCCATGAGCTGGCGCTGGGCCGGCTGCGCGCGGCCCAGAGCCGGGTCCGTGAGCTGTCCGCGGCCCACCGGCAGGCCGAGCAGGAGCGGGCCACCTGGGCCGCCCGCCGGGACGCCCTCGCCCTGGGCCTGAATCGCCGCGACGGCACGGCTGCCCTGTTGGCCGCTACCGGCCGGCTGGTGGGGATCCTCGGCCCGGTCGCCGCGATGCTCGACGTTCGGCCGGGCTACGAGGCGGCCGTGGCCGCTGCCCTCGGCAGCCGGGCCGATGCCGTGGCGGTGGTTTCGACGGTTGCTGCCGAAGCTGCGCTGACCCTGCTGCGGTCGGAGGAAGGTGGCCGGGCCGGCCTGCTCATTGCCGACGCAGCGAGCCGGGCGGGGGAGCCGCCCGGCGAGCCGCTGCCGGACGGCGCCTGCTGGGCTCACGAGGTCGTGTCGGCCGCCGCCGCCATCGCCGCGGTCCTGAGCCGGGCCTTGAGCGGGGTCGCGGTGGTGGCGGACCTGGAGTCGGCCGGCCGGCTGGTGCAGGCCCGGCCGACCCTGCGCGCGGTGACCCTCGACGGCGACCTGGTCGGGGCGGACTGGGCGGTCGGGGGATCGGCCGGCCCGCCCAGCACGCTGGAGGTGCAGGCCGCCGTCGACGAGGCGTCGCGCGAGCTAGCCGGCGCCCACGCGCGGTACGACGACGTCGCCGGCCAGCTCGACCGGGCCGAAGAGCAGGCGGCGGCGGCCGAGCACGAGGCCGAGCAGACCCTGCAGTCCTTGCACGCCTCCGACGCCGAGCTGGCCGCGGTGGCCGAGCAACTGGCCCAGCTGGGCGGCACCGCCCGATCGGCGACGGCCGAAGCCGACCGCCTGGAGCGGGCCAGATCGGCCGCCGAGGAGGCCGGCGACCGGGAGCGCGGCGGGCTGGCCGAGCTCGAGGAGCGGTGGCGCGCTGCCCGGTCCGCGCCCAGCGACGACGATCCGCCGACCGACCAGCGCGACGAGCTGGCACTGGCCGTCTCGACGGCCCGGCAGGCCGAGCTGGACCTGCGGCTGTCGGTGCGTACCGCGGAGGAGCGGGTGCGCGCGCTGACCGGCCGGGCCGCTAGCCTGCGCCGGGCCGCCGCCGACGAGCGCGCGGCCGTTGAGCGCGCGGAGTCCGCGCGGGTGTTCAGGGCTCGGGCCGCTGCGGTCTCCGCGGCTGTTTTCGCCGGCGCCCAGCAGGTGGCGGTCCGGCTGGCCGCGTCCCTGGAGCAGGCGGCCGGCGAGCGCGACGCCGCTCGGCGGGCCGGGGAGACCGGCGAGACCGAGCTGCACGCCCTCCGCCGCCGGGTGCGCGAGCTGGCCGGGGAGCTGGAGCGGCTCACCGAGGTCGTCCATCGCGACGAGCTGGCCCGGGCCGAGCAGCGGATGCGGATCGGCGCGCTGGAGGAACGCGCCCAGGAGTTCGGCGTGGCCATGGACTCCCTGATCGACGAGTACGGACCACAGGCGCTGATTGCGGCCGAGGTGCCGGTGCCCTACGACCGAGCGGCGCAGGAGAAGCGAGCGGCTCGGGCCGAACGCGATCTGGCCCTGCTCGGCCGGGTGAACCCGCTGGCCCTGGAGGAATTCAGCGCCCTGGAGGAGCGGCACGCGTTCCTGTCCGGGCAGCTTCAGGACCTCCGGGACACGCGCCGGGACCTGCTGACCGTGGTCCGCGACGTCGACGAGCGCATCCACGAAGTGTTCGCCGAGGCCTTCGCCGACACCGCGCGGGAGTTCGAGATCGTCTTCGCCACGCTGTTCCCCGGGGGAGAGGGCCGGCTGGTGCTGACCGAGCCTGACGACCTGGCCAGCACCGGCGTCGAGGTGGAGGCGAGGCCACCCGGCAAGCGGATCAAGCGGTTGTCCCTGCTGTCCGGCGGCGAGCGGTCCCTCACCGCGGTCGCCCTGCTGGTGGCGATCTTCCGGGCCCGGCCGAGCCCCTTCTACGTGCTCGACGAGGTCGAGGCGGCCCTGGACGACGTCAATCTCGGCCGGCTGATCGGCCTGATCCGGGAACTGCGGGCGACCAGCCAGCTCATCGTCATCACCCATCAGAAGCAGACGATGGAGGTCGCCGACGCGCTGTACGGCACGGCTATGCGCGGCGACGGGATCACCACCGTGATCAGCCAGCGGCTGCGGGAGCCGGAGACCGCCTGACCGGAGCACCCCGACTCCTTTGGTTGGATCGTGGCTATGGAATACGTCCTTCTTGTCATCGCCATCTCCGCGCTGGCGATCGCCGCCGTCGCCGGCCTGGTCATCGGCCTGGTGGTTCGGCCGCGCCGCCGGCGGCTGCGGGGCCGCGCACCGCAGGACGGCCGGCTGGTCGAGGTCCTGCCGACCACGCAAGCGCCGACCGTCGAGTCGCCAACGCCGGCCGCGACTCCGGCCCGGCCGGCGCTGGACGTACCCGCCCCAGCCGCCGGCCGGATCGTTCGGCTACGCGACCGGCTCTCGCGGTCGCAGACCACGCTGGGCCGCGGGCTGCTCAGCGTGCTGTCGCGCGACCGGCTCGACGAGGACGCCTGGGAGGAGGTCGAGGACGCGCTGCTGACGTCTGACGTCGGCGTCGCCCCCACCCAGGAGATCGTCGCCCGGCTCCGGGAGCGCACCCGGGTGCTCGGCAGCCGCAGCACTGGGGAGCTGCGGGCGCTGCTCGCCGACGAGCTGGTGCGGGCCATCGGCACCGACGTCGACCGCACCCTGCACACCGTCGGGCTCGACGGCCGCCCGGCCGTGATCCTGGTGGTCGGGGTCAACGGCACCGGCAAGACCACGACGTGCGGCAAGCTGGCCCGGGTGCTGGTCGCCGACGGCCGTTCGGTGCTGCTGGGGGCGGCCGACACCTTCCGCGCGGCCGCGGCCGAGCAGCTGGAGACTTGGGGCAGCCGGGTCGGCGCGGGCACCGTACGTGGGGCGGAGGGCAGTGATCCGGCGGCGGTCGCCTTCGAGACGGTCCGGCGCGGCACCGACGAGCGGGTCGACACGGTGCTGATCGACACGGCCGGCCGGCTGCACACCAAGTCCGGGCTGATGGACGAGCTGGGCAAGATCAAGCGGGTGATCGAAAAGCAGGGTCCGGTCGACGAGACCTTGCTCGTGCTGGACGCCACCACCGGCCAGAACGGCCTGGTCCAGGCCCGGGTCTTTACCGAGGCGGTCAACGTGACCGGGGTCGTGCTGACCAAGCTCGACGGCACGGCCAAGGGCGGGATCGTCATCGCCGTCCAACGCCAGCTCGGCATCCCGGTCAAGCTGGTGGGGCTGGGCGAGGGGCCAGACGACCTGGCGCCCTTCGAGCCGGAAGCCTTCGTCGACGCACTCCTCGGCGACGCCCCGGTCGAGGGCGCTCGAGTCACGGGGTAGGGCGGACGCTCGCTGCGCATCCCCGGCCGACCGATCAGCCCCCCTCCACAAGGAGTCCCATGTCCACCCAGAAGCTGATGGCTGAGGATGCCTGACGCCATCTTCGAGCACCCTCGGCTGGTCGCAATCTACGACGCACTGGACTCCGACCGCAGCGACCTCGCTGCCTACGTCGCCATCGCCGAGAGCCTCGGCGCCCGCCGGGTGCTCGACGTCGGCTGCGGGACCGGCACCTTCGCTCTACTGCTGGCCGCGCGCGGGGTGGAGGTGATCGGCCTCGACCCGGCGGCCGCCTCGCTGGCGGTGGCGCGGGCGAAGCCCGGTGCCGAGCGGGTGCGCTGGATCGACGGCGACGCGGACGCACTGCCGCCCCTGCAGGTGGACCTGGCCACGATGACCGGCAATGTCGCGCAGGCGATCGGTGACCCCTCGGCCTGGTCGGCGACGCTGCGCGGCGTACATGACGCGTTGCGCCCCGGTGGGCATCTGGTGTTTGAGACCCGCGACCCGGCGTTTTGCGCATGGGAGGAGTGGAACCGTGCCGCGTCGTACCGCCGGACCGACATCGGCGGCGTCGGCCCGGTCGAGACCTGGGTGGAGCTGACCGACGTGAGCGGGCCGCTGGTGAGTTTCCGGGGGACGTGGGTCTTCGCCGCTGACGGCGAGGTGCTGACGTCGGACTCGACGCTGCGCTTCCGCGACCGTGACGAGGTCGAGGCGGCGGTGCTCGCGCACGGGTTCGCCGTCGACGAAGTCCGGGGCGCACCCGACCGGCCCGGTCGGGAGTTCGTCTTCTGCTGCAGCCGGTGACCAGCGCGCGCCGCCGTCCGCGCGAGACTGATCCGATGCGCCCGATCACCGCGGTTCTGTTCGACTTCGCCGGCACGCTGCTGGTGCCGGAGTCGCGGGAGGCCTGGGTCGCCGCGGCCTGCCCGGAGCTCCCGCCGGCAGAGGTCGCCGGCCTGGCGGAGGCACTGGAGCGGGCCGGCCGGTCCGGCGGCCCTGAGCCGGAAGTCCTGCCGGCGCACTGGGCGGAGGCGTATTCACAGCGGGACCTGAGCGGGGCCCAGCATCGCGCGTTGTACGAGGGCCTGATGGGCGCGGTGACCGGCGCCGGCACCGAACGCACCAGGCGCCTCTACGACCGGGGCCTCGACGCGCGCGGCTGGGTGGCGTACCCGGATGCGGCGGGTGTCCTGCAGGCGCTAGGCGACCGAGACATCCCGGTGGCGGTCGTGAGCAACGCCGGCTTCGACCTGCGGCCGCTGTTCGCTGGCCACGGCCTGGCCAGCCTGGTTGGCGCCTTCGTGCTGTCCTTTGAGGTCGGTGTGATGAAGCCGTCGCGGGAGATCTTCCGCCGGGCCTGCGAGGCGTTGGGTGCCGATCCGCTGGACTGCCTGATGGTCGGCGACAATCCCCGCGCCGACGCAGCGGCGTGCGACGTGGGGATCCGGACGCTGCTGCTGCCGTACTCCCGGCCCGGCGCCCCGCACGGACTGGCCGCAGTGCTCGACCTGATGCCCAAAAGCCGCACGAAGTACGGTCGACGCCCGGCCCAGCCAACAGGAGGCGACATGCCCGCAGAAGAGCACGACACCGACGCCGAGCATCCGGACGCAGCCGCGATCGCCGAGGCGATGGCGGTCTATTCGGCCGACGGCCAGGCCGACGACGCGACGGGCGGCGACGCCGGCGCCGAGGCGCTCAAGACCGAGCAGTCGACCAAGGCCGATCCGGACGAGGATCTGCAGATGCCGCACGGTCCAAGCTAGGGCCATCCCGCATCGCGCTCCCGGACTGACCTCGGCGGAATTCACGCCGCCGAAACAGTCGGGATCCGGTCCGGAAACAGCTCTCCACCACGGTCACCTCAACCGACAGGAGAGCTGATGAAGATCGACACAGGGAACACCGCGTGGGTGCTCGCGTCGGCGGCACTGGTGCTGATCATGACGCCCGGCCTCGCGTTCTTCTATGCCGGGATGGTCCGCGGCAAGAACGTCCTCGCCATGCTCATGCAGAACTTCGTCACCATCGGCATCGCCAGCATCGTGTGGGTGCTGGCCAGCTACAGCATCGCGTTCGGCCCGGACGGTGCCGGGGGGCTTTTCGGCAATTTGCACGACGCCGGCCTGCAGCACCTCGGCAGCGCCGTCTCGGGCTATTCCGGCTCGCTGGCGCAGAGCGTCCCGCCGGTGGTGTTCGTCTGCTTCCAGCTGATGTTCGCCGTCATCACCCCGGCCCTGTTCACCGGGTCGATCGCCGACCGGATGAAATTCGGCTCGTTCTGCGTGATCGTCGTGGCGTGGTCCCTGCTGGTGTACGGACCAGTCGCGCACTGGGTGTTCTCGCCGAACGGCTGGGCCTTCAAGTGGGGCGCGCTGGACTTCGCCGGCGGCTCCGTCGTCCACATGGATGCCGGCGCGGCCGGCCTGGCCCTCGCGCTGCTGCTCGGCAAGCGGGTCGGCTGGCCCAAGATGCAGATGCGGCCGCACAACCTGCCCTTCACCCTGCTGGGCGCCGGCCTGCTGTGGTTCGGGTGGTTCGGCTTCAACGCTGGCTCCGCGCTCGGCGCCAACGAGCTGGCCGGCTACGCGTTCCTTAACACCAACACCGCAACGGCGGCCGCAATGCTTGGCTGGCTGCTGTTCGAAAAGGTGGCCAACGGCAAGGCGACCACCCTCGGTGCCGCGTCCGGTGCCGTGGCCGGACTCGTCGCAATCACCCCCTGCGCCGGGTACGTCTCGCCACTGGGCTCCATCGCCATCGGCCTGCTGGCCGGTGTGGTGTGTGCCTACGCCGTCCGGCTGAAGTTCCGCTTCGGCTTCGACGACGCTCTCGACGTGGTCGGCGTGCACCTCGTCGGCGGCTTCATCGGCACCCTCGCGGTGGGCCTGTTCTCCACCACGATGATCAACTCCGCCGGCACGAACGGCCTGTTCTACGGCGGCGGATTCACCCTGCTAGGCAAGCAATTCGTGGTGGCGATCGCGGTCATCGCCTACAGCTTCTCCGCTACCTTGCTGATCGCGCTGGTGGTCCGGGCCGTGATGGGTCTGCGGGTCAGCGAAGAGGACGAGTCGACCGGGCTCGACACCGCTCTGCACGCCGAGACGGCGTACGAGATGGGTCCGCTCGGTGGCGGGTCGGGCGCCTACGAGCCGTCCGTCCGGCTCGGCACCGAGGCGGGAGTGACGGCATGAAGCTGATCACCGCCATCATCAAGCCCTTCAAGCTCGACGACGTGAAGACCGCGCTGGAGCCGCTCGGCATCGCCGGGCTGACCGTCAGCGAGGTGCAGGGCTTCGGCCGCCAGAAGGGGCACACCGAGGTCTATCGCGGAGCGGAATACACCGTCGACTTCGTGCCGAAGGTACGGGTCGAGGTGCTGGTGGACGACTTCGACGCATGGAAGCTCGTCGACGTCATCGTCGATGCGGCGCGGACCGGCAAGATCGGCGACGGCAAGGTATGGGTCACCACCGTCGACGAAGTTGTCCGTGTGCGCACCGGTGAGCGGGGGTCCGACGCGCTCTGAGCGAGCCGCTCTGCTGGCCCGGCCTGATCTCGACGGGCCGGGCCGGCGGGCGGCTCTGACCTGGCTGTGCGACGAGTGGCTGCGCGGCCTCGCCCCGCAGCTGTCGGCCACCTCAGGCGTGGCGCTGGTCGCTGTCGGCGGGCTCGGGCGCCGTGAACCGGCGCCCTACGGCGACCTTGACCTCGTGCTCGTGCACAACGGCCAGCCCTTCGTCGGGGAGCTGGCCGACCGGATCTGGTATCCGGTCTGGGACGCCGGGATGAAGCTCGACCACTCCGTCCGTACGGTGGCCGAGGCGGTCGCCGTCGCTCGCGCCGACGTCAAGGCCGCCGCCGGGCTGCTCGACGCCCGGCACATCGTCGGCGACCCCGACGTCACTGCCGGGCTGCTCGAGGCGGCCCGGGCGGCCTGGCGCAGCGGGGCGGAGGCCCGGCTGGGCGAGCTGCGCCGGCTCTGCGAGCAGCGCTGGGGCGCCCACGGCGAGGTCGCCCACCTGCTCGAGCCCGACCTCAAGGAGGGCCGCGGCGGCCTGCGCGACATCGCCGCGCTGCGGGCGGTAGCCAATGCGCAGGTGGTGGAGGTGCACTGGCGCGACGTACGGGCGGCGCATGCCACCCTGCTCGACACCCGCGACGCCTTGCACTCCGCCGCCGGGCGGCCGCTGGACCGGTTGCTGCTGCAGGAGCAGGACGCGGTGGCCGAGCGGCTGGGCTTCGCTCCGGCGGACGGCACGGATGGTGCTGCCGGGGATGCCTTCATGCACTCGGTCGCCTCGTCGGCCCACCGGATCGCCTTCGCCATCGACGACTGCTGGCGCGCCGTCGACCGCTGGTCGGGCAGCCGGCGCACGGGGCCGCGGGCCATGCTGGTGCGCCGGCCACTGGCCCAGGGCGTCGTGGAACAGGACGGCGAGGTGCTGCTGGCCCGCGACGCCGACCCGGCCACCGACCCAGCGCTGGGCCTGCGGGTGGGCGCTGTGGCGGCCCGGGCGGACCTGCCGGTGGCGGCGTACGCCCTGGCCCGGCTGCGCCTGGAGCTGGCGCCGATGCCCGAGCCGTGGCCGGAAGCGGCCCGTAACACGCTGGTCACCATGCTGGGCTCCGGGCCGGCCCTGGTCGGTGCCTGGGAGGCGCTCGACCACCACGACCTGCTCGGCCGGATGCTGCCGGAATGGGAGTCCGTGCGGTCGCGCCCCCAGCGCAACCCGGTGCACCGCTACACCGTCGACCGGCACCTGGTGGCCACGGCCGTGGAGGCGTCGGCCCTCACCCGCCGGGTCAGCCGGCCAGATCTGCTGCTGCTCGGCGCCCTGCTGCACGACATCGGCAAGGGCCGGCCCGGCGACCATGTCGCCAACGGCGAGCAGGTGCTGGCCCGGCTGGCACCCCGGCT
>JAABUW010003072.1_pt1 | contig 24271 bp, 39 predicted proteins | sample 5560081 | NCBI WGS metagenome assembly JAABUW01 (sample SAMN10711882, study PRJNA513363) | rock metagenome | isolation source: Antarctica rocks | place: Antarctica: Victoria Land, Knobhead sud | reverse complement strand
CCGCTATGCACCGCTCTCTCCAGAGGAGCGAAAGATTAAGATGGACAACAAGCGTTGCCTCTACTGTCAAACCAGGTCATGTCGTGGCAGACTGCCGTCGCTCCACCAAGTCAATCAAAAGCTCAACGCTACCGTCAGCAATGAGTCAAAAACATGAAGCCCCAAGTTTAATCCAGCCCCCAGCTCTGGAGCCTTCTCAGGGTATCAATACGGTCAACAACACTACTTATCATCAATCCTCACCCGGCTGAGGATGACAACAACTCTGTATAAGACATCAAGTCAATTCAGCAATCCTTTCCGCCTGAATTCCACGAATACCTTGAAGTCTTCAAGAAATGCAACTCTGACAAGCTACCAAACCACAGACAATACGATCATAACATTCCACTTGAAGGAGACTTGCGCCCTTTCGGACCGATCTATTCCCTGTCTGCAGTAGAACTCAAAGCTTTGGACGATTACCGAAAGGAGAACCTCGAGAAGGGATTCGTCCGTCCCAGTTCCAGCCCGGCGGCTTCATCCATCCTCTTTGTCAAGAAACCAGACGGTTCACTCCGCCTCTGTGTAGACGAGGACTCAAGTGACAATATCGTGCCACGGTCGAGATGGACGGTCGCGGACACACCAGTCCCGACGAGGAGATATGTGAGACTCCGGTGGCGCCAGTCTCTGCTGTTCGGGGCCCCATCCGCTATTCGCGCTCCAGGCATGGAGGAAACCCCGAAAAGCACTTTGTTTTCACTTCGCTCGCAATCCTGCCCCTTTTCTTCTCTGCTCTGCGCCCTCTTTTACGCGACTTTGGTGCCTTCCTTGGTCCAGACCACCTCATTGTCGCGTACCTCGACGACCTATATATTCTGGGCCCGGACGACGGGATTTCACATCGCGTCGAGCTTTTCCTCTCGGAGGCCGACACAACACTTTGCCTCAACAGTAGGAGTGAGACTCACAGCCTGGACACGATTCGGGATATGGGACTTGCGTCGGTCCCCGGACAGCTAGGCACGCCTTCCTCGACGGGCACATCAAACTTGAACGAAAACTCATCGAGCGGCTCCCCAGCCTCCCGAAGCAAACACACCATGCTTCTCCTTCGCATTTCTGTACAGCAGAATCTTCGCCACCAACGGTCCCTATATTCCGCCTACCTCACAGTCTTATGGGATCGCCTCGGCTCCCTACTGCGGAGCTGCGTGCACCAGATTCCGGTCTCTAGGGCCTTCCCCTGACGAAGTGCATGGTGCCATCGAGGAGGCCCTTGTCAGCCTGCCAATCCGCCTGGGGGGCTTAGGGACTCTTTTCATACGCCAAATGCGCGTATGCAGCAGCGAACGAGATAGCGGACACAGTCCCTGCCCTAATTCTTCCATCAATCCACTTCTACCCCTCGACCATCCTCACCACAACCTCCACACTCATCCTAGCCAGCGTCCTTTGCGGATCATTACCAATCGCCAACCCACTCGCCGACGTGTTTCATGTGATGTCATAATGCTCACTACACGACTCAGCGGCCCAGGATGGTATGGACGGACTAACAAATGAAGGGATTCGATGATATATGCAAAAACTCGAGACTTAAACCTAATACAACGGAACGAAAGCCGGATCAAAGGTACAAGAAGAGACCGCGAAAATATAGTGAAGAAGCCTGAAGCGCGGACGTGTCGGTCTTGTCGGATAGTCACATGTATCGGGAACGACCGGGACGGAAGGATGGGCGTAATGGTTGGTGGCGGTAAAGAGAGGCGAGTTTATCGGCTCCGGCCCCACCAGCTCGCCTTCTTCTTCTTAGGGGCCGGGTTGTATTCCTTTTGCATTTCGCGAAGGAGGATCTCGAACGCCTTGCCTAAGGAAGGGATAAGCCACAAGCGCTGCTCGCGACACGGAAGACGCGGACTCACCGACGTTCTTGTTGTCTCTAGCGCTAGACTCGACGAAAGCCACGCCGAGCTTCTTGGCGAGCGCCTCGCCCTCGGCCAGCGTCACACGCCTAGCAACGCGATGAGCTTTCGCCAAGCCGTATCTGCAGACGAGCTCACCGTTCACCAGTCAGGTCGCATTTCTGTCCAACGATCACACAAGGCACCTTCTCGAGCCCGGCGAAATCGAGAATCTTCTTATGGACCGTCTTGATCATCTGGAATGATAGGGGTGAGTTTATAGAGTAGACCAGGAGGTAGCCGTGGACTCCAACGGCGTATTTGATGGGGAGGCGGGTGAATTCATCCTGGCAGAAGGCGCTTGTAAGCCTTGTGTTGGGTAAGACGCGTCGATCTCACCTGGCCTGCGCTATCGACTATCTCGCATTCATAGTCAACGCCGTCGAAGGTGACGTGTCTGTGGGAGGTCGCCTCGATGGTCGGGAAATAGGATTCGGTGTAAGTCGGTGGAGCGACATATTGCTGGGTTAGGGCTGTCTTGCCTAGACGATGCAGCGAGTCAATACCGGGGTATGATGAAAGAGAGGGGATGGCGTCACTGACCGACACTGGGCGAACCCATAATCACCACCTTCCTCTTCATCGTTCCTGAGGAATTCTTCTTTGGAAATTCGGTACTGTTCTCGAGCGAAGACGAGCCTGATTGGGGTGTACGTGGGGTATTTCTCAGGCTTGCGACTCGGATACTCCCAGGATGGCGGGGGAAGGAGTATGATGATCGGTAGAAAGTGGATTCGGTCGGTGTCGTCGGACCAGATGGCGAAGGATCTGAGGTCGTTGGACGCGTCGGAGCACAGACGGAGCCAGGGATCAAGATCGGAAGCGTGACCGAATGCGGTGAAACTTTGACGGAGGAGGTGGTCGGCGACGTCTGCAGTTGGAGTCCTGACATGGTCAGCGATATGAGCTGATGGTGGGTGAGAGGGGTGCGCGCGAGGCCGTCAGAGTGGGGAAAGGTATTTATGTGTGAGACCGATCAGAGCAAACTTTATCCGGCGGCAGAAAGATCAATTCAGGGAAAGAGGCGGTCCGAGGGACGAGGAAAGGGGTGCTTGATGAAGGGTAAAAGAATCATAGCACGGGCCGCCGAGATGGTGCCTTGATCCCGGTTCAAACCAAACCGGTTGAAAGTTGTGGGGGAGGACAAAGGAGATTGATCAAAAGATCGCACTGCAGGAATGAATGGCGAACAAAGGGAGAGAGCGCCTTTCACCAGGGATGTCGATTCCAGCAGAGTAGCACGCGTATCATGCGTACCAAATCGCAAACACAACGAGATTGATTCCGAAAGGAGGGGGTAGAGAAAGGACAGGATGAAACGAGGGGGAGCTCCGGATGGACTGCGCATCAAGGGACGTACAGGGGCGGTGTCATTTTCGTTCCTTTGAGCCTGTTTGCAGGAGTCAAAGGAGGGCAATCATACGAGTGAGGTTTGTGGACGGAATGAGGTTCGCGAAGGGAAAGAAGGTCCCGGGCAGACCAGCCCGGGAAGACGACGGGGGCACGTCCGAGGACGACGGATTTACGTAATCCTTGATTCGATCTGTGCGGTGCATGACTTTGGGATCGCCAAGGGTGAGCAGAGGTCCAGGTTGCCAGATAATCGAGAGCTGTGATTGACTCGTCTCAACACCTTCGACGAAAGCACAGCACCTCTTCTGCTCCTGTCAGCCTCAGTAAGATACGCTTCACTTACCGGTCGACGATCGCTTCAAGGGATTCCTCGATGTCAAAGTATATCTCATTGGTCGCATGCCGTATCCCAGGTCTCCGACCATGATATGGGAGCCGAGAAGGTGCATTGGTGGGAGATATTTACAGACGCGGAGCTCATTCTCATGAGCGACTGGCACCAGGAATCGCAATCCTTCCCTCTCCACGTGATACGATCCCGCCCCGGAAATCCCCATACCTCCTCCAAGCCGGCTCAGCGTGTTGACCCATATCACCGGCTCCAGCTCATCATTTGCCGCTCGTGATCGTTTCGAAGCATGATGGAAGGCGTCGATGTGTACTGAGGGTTAGGAGGGTGGGTGAATGGAGAAATGTGAGGTGATCAAGGGTTCTCTAGCCAGAGTGAGCAACAGCAATCGAGCAGGAGGCACAGCGGGAAGTTACCCAATCGAGTCAAGGATGATGCAATGTATGGACTTCCTTTGCCCTCTCATGCTTGCCGCTGCAATTCATCATCTCGAAACAGGCCAGGCACCAGACATCACGTGGCGGATAGTGTGGATTTCTTTACCCGTAACGCATTTAGGTCTCACGGCCGTCTACAAGTATCCCTGCAGGTCAGCCGCCAATTTTCAGGTGGTACACGGAGGAACAGAGAAATTGAGTCCGTTCAGCATATCTCGAACACTCGACTTTCTCCCTCCTTCCCTTCATCCCCACAAGACCCTCCTGGCTCTTGTGCTTCCATCGTTATCATCCAGTATTCCTGGACACCAATGCGATGACATGCGGATGACCAGAGACTCTTCTCGTGGAATTGGATGAGGGATCGCCATTGGTGGGAGACGAGCTCGGCGGTCTGGATGGTGTAGAAAGGGGCATCTGACAGGACCTGGAGGAAGATGGATGGACCAAGTGCTGAAAGGGGATCCGAAGGTAGATGCGTAGGCATACTATTGTCAGCGTCTGTGTCGGAGATGACTGTTGATGGAGTGAAGGTGCGTGAAATGTCAATCTGAAACGCGGCATGACGTAACTAAAACGGAGCCCGATAGCCCGAGTGCTAGGTGCCGGGGAAGAATGGACAAAATGTTATTCCTCGGTCTACACCCTGACATGGTATCGCGTCTCGTCGGACTCACGGCTTCACCTAGGTCCCGTCTCTTCTGTATTCACCCCGCTGACCTGATCAGCTTCTCCGTCCAGACTGCCTTCGCTCTCTTCGCGATCCCCATGCGGACCGAGAAGACCTACCACTTCTCGAATAACATGGGGAACGTTTGTCGGGGCTCTCCTCTCTACTGTGTGTCTGCTTCTCCTGATGCAGCGGGACTCTTGTCCCAAGCTGATCGGGAGAGCGGTAGGTATACACGTATCTCCATGCTGGGCACTGGCAAGGATTACACCCGAGACAGGTGTTGGTGACTGCCATGTACCTCATCTGGGCCGGTCGGCTGTGCTTGTTCACATTCAGGGTGAGTCGTTACACAGATGATGGGACTGGATGGTGGACTGGGGGCATACGTCTTTGTAGAGGATAGGAAAGCAAGGCAAGGACAGGCGGATCGACACGATGAAACACGATCTCTGGAAATTCTCCTTCGCATGGTGTATTGGATGACACCACCTTCCATGAGATCCATAGCTGATCACGCTCAGGGGGGCAGGTTTGCTCAAGCTGCATGGATCTCCATCGTCGACCTCCCAGCATGGCTCATCAATTCGCTCCCTTCTTCGGGTATCTCTCAACAGGCTTTGGGCTGGAAGGGCATACTCGGTACCGGAATTTGGACAATCGGCTTCGCATTGGAGGCAGTTGCAGATACTCGTGAGTGTTGAATCAGCTCTCGGTCTTCATGTCACGAAGTGAACGGATTGATGCGGTGCTTGGTAGAGAAGGCGAATTGGCAGAAAGCCAAAGATGAAAAGAAACATGATGAGTCACATTATCTCGTCTGGTCTTTGGAGCTGGTCCCGACATCCAAAGTACGTCCATTTCCACTACTCCCAGCGGTCGACTTGTATCTATCGTCACTCTCGTCCGACAGCTGATCCCCACTTCCACGCACAGCTTCCTGGGCGAAGTGATCTTACAGCTCGGCCCGCCACTTCTCTTCCTTCGTCAGCTCCAGCCGCAGCAAGGTACCTCGCCTGGCTCTTATTTCCACCTACTTCCTCCTGAGGTACTGGGAAGGCGTGCCGATGCTCGAGGAAGAGGGCGAGAAGCGGTTCGGTGATGAGTACGAGCAGTACGTGAGGGATGTGAGTGTTTTGATGCCTGGGGGAGGAACGCGCGGGCAAGGCAAGGCGACTTGATATGGCTGTTTGTAGGTTGTACGCGTATAGCGAGGTGTAAGTATCAAGCCGTGGATCTTTCTCAAGGCAAAGTCCGCTTCCTCCCCGTGCGTAAGACCGTGTCACGCTTGCACTGCCTTGTCCACCCATATGATCGTCCACGCGGGCTGCAGTGATGCTCCTCCCGCCGCATCAACGATTCTGGGTCCTCTGGGTCCTGAAACGGGAGTAAATCAAGCTCGTCGATGCACCTGGGCAGCCGAGAGGTGGGACAGCTTTGCGCAAAATTGAAGGGATAACGTTCTGCTCGAACCGATGTCAAGCGTCCACCTCAGCCTGAGCGATGAACTTCGCTGTGACTGGTCCCATCCGACAGCTGCCCCCGCAGATATGGCTACAAGACATCAGTACGAAATGCTGACGCTCCCATCTCGGCGGAGGACCGAGATATCAGGAGGTTCCAAGGGGGATCCGAAGGCAAGCGTAAGAAGACTGATATGACAGTTCTTTATGTGATCAGAACTTCCACCTGTGTCTCCGTTTATCCCGGCTCCCGGTGTCCCCGTGAGAAACTTGACCACGCGACAAGCCCGATACCTCCGCGGATTCTTATGCGTGCGATAAGCCGAGGGTGCTATCTCCCCCTTCACAACCTCCTCCCAGTCACAAACTCCTCACCTGGCAAGTGTCTGGAGACGACTCAATATCTTCTGAGCTTCTTAGTCACCTTTTCCTCACCTTTCCCGCATGAAAAGTCCCGGTGAACCATGGAAGGGTGAAAGGTGCATCCGAACGGGGTAGCGGATGAATCTGGTACGTCTTCCCGTCCTGTCGGCCTTTAGGGATAAATCAACTCTCTCAGCGTTATTATCAGAGATAAGCGACAAGGAAGACCAACACAGCACTAGCCATCATGCCCATCGCGAATGTCTCCCAATCGCCTACTCACCTCTCTTCGCTTCCGTCCTCATCCTCTTCCGCGTCAACCCTAGCTCTCCTCTCCTTGACACAGGATATCACCGCTCTCATTTCCCTCTCCCTCGAGGGAACGGCCTCGTGGGTGCATGACTGGTTCCGTAGTACGCTTGGCATCGTCGGACTTGGCGAAGTCGTCCCCTATAACCCGCAACGGACGGTAGACCGAGCGAATGTGCGGGTCCAGGAGGGAAGGGGGCTGGCGGTGGTCGTCGTAGGAGCTAGCGAGCGTGAGCGTCTCGCTCAGACTTCACGAACTGTCTTACATTTTCGAATTGCATGAGGAGGACACTGACTCCCCGTAGCTACCGGCCAATCCCTCAGCCTCCACCTCGCCAAATCAGGCTACACCGTCTTCCCCTTCGTCCCCCTCCCTTCACCTCATTCGCCTCCTACCTCCGCCGCACTCTCATCCCTCCTGCTCACATGGTCGGGAATGCAAGAACGTCTTCGGGCCCGCTACCCATCACATCCCGGCGGCGTCGTACCCGTCATCACCGATCCCGAATCCAGCGCGGACGATACCTGGACGTCGCCCAAATCCGACCCGAAAGGGAAAGGGCGGTTCGCTCATGCTGGCGAAACGGTCAGGGCATACTGCAAAGAGAATGGATTAGAGCTGGTGGCGATCGTCTGTACTGCCCGAGGTCCGCGTAGAACTTCCACCATCAAACTCAGTTCCCCGAATCATAACGGCAAGCTGGAGATCATCACTGGTCCACTTACACCTCCTGATCGATCCCCTGCATCTCCACCGACCTCACCTCAACTTCTCTCCATCTCCCTCCCACGAACTCTCCATTACTCAGCACTAGCCATGACCGATGAGCAAACACTCATCTCGCTGTACCGGACAAATGTGCTCGACCCGCTATCGGTCATTCGAGAGCTGAGCGACCTCCTCTCCGCCGGTCCGGGACGAGGCCGTGTGGTTTTCGTCAATGGCGGGAAGGGTGTCGAGGTGGATGAGTTCGAGGATAGCTTGTTGCCAGGGGCAATGAGGATGATGGGCGCGGCAAGAAGCGAAGCGGCGAAGCTGTTGCGCGGGGAGCTTGGCGGAGTGGGAATTGACGTGTGCGAGGTGGTAGTGGGTGAGTCGCTCGTGCTTATCTTGCGTCGGGGCATCGAGCGGGATTCAAGACACCTGCTCATTGACCAGGCTGCACCCAGCAGTAGCTGACGAGAAGTCTTCGCAGGTCCGATGTCACCGCGTATAGGAACACCGGGATATCACCTTCGTCGAGGGAGCGATGACAGCAATGACAGCGATACCGGGCGGAAGAAGCTACTCACCTACGTCCTGCAGAGGTAAGCTACCTCGCCAAAGCGCTATGAAGACCGGAAAAGCTAATGCCTTGCTGTGATCGCAGTACCACGCCCACAAATCAGGATCAGGATGCGGACTTGACACGACTAGGTGGGTATTAAAGCCTCTAAGCAGAAACAGAGCTGACCACATTCTACCAGGCAAGCAAGCGGTGAGCTATCCTCCAGATGTACTCGATGCGTGCAAACGTCGGCTAGGGCAAGTGGACCAAGCTGACGTCGTCCAGATCCTGGCTCAACGCCTCGCCTACCTCTCGCGCATCTGGGCAGTTGACGACGCTCTACTCTTCTCAGCCGTACGGAGGGCTATCGAAGATCGATATCCCCGATACAGGCATCATGCGGGATTATCACCGCTCCTGGCGAGTCTGGGTGAGATCACGCCGGGGAGCGGGATCGTGAAAGTTTTAGGGAGATGGGTGGTGGGGCGCCTGCTGATGCCGAGGGGAGGTACGGCTTGATTGGCGATCAGCTGGGGGGGGGGGGGGCGGGTAATTTCAGCATCTCACGAGGGATAACGAGTTTTGCGATCATGGCATGGCGGGCGAATGGCTTTGAATAGATATTAGTCTACATATCTTTTCGTATTTCCATACAACGAACATTAATGATACACTCTGGTGCGCTGTCCCCGTGAGGCTCCCTGCCAGACAGCAAGGAAGAGCTTTTTGAATTTACGTTCACATCGCTCAGAGATATCATGCTTTCCCATTAGGCGACGGGCCTGGGAAGTACTCCGGCACGACAGCGTGATACACCTCCTCATCTTTCTTCGAGAAGACTACAAATATCACCCTCGATACCTGTGCGCATGACACCATCAGTCTACTGGCTGCCCCTCCCAAATGATGGTCTCCAGTGGTTCATGATTGACTCACCGACTTGTCAGACTCGAGGAACCGCCGCGTCGTCCGCACAGCCACATGGGTAGCATCCACGATCGGGTACCCATCTACCGACCCATCAGCTCGAGGCCACCACCAGCACCACAGCACAGCGAGAGAGAGAGAGAGAGAGAGAGGAGGGAGAACCCACAGACACCGGTGCTTATACTCGAAAACCCAATACTTCCCCCTCCAAACTCCTTACAAGCCTTCAAACTCGATCGATAACAGCTCTCTAGCTGTCCCTCTGCTCGTTCCGCATTACGTTGCGAATAGACGGGCCCTACGGTGTGGGCTATCCTCTTCGCTGACAACTGACCATCCCCATCAGTCCAGCTCGCTCGACGAGACAAGAGCCCCTGGGGAAAACAGGGAGTGAGAGTGAGAGTGAGAGTGAGAGTGAGAGAGAGAGAGGTAGACGCAGAGATAGACCCACGTCGTATCCCCCAGTGACCTTCGTCTCCCCCGTATCCGTCCCGCCAAGCGTCCTACATTCCTCAAGTAAATCGGGACCGGCCGCATGGTGGATAGCACCATCGACTCCACCGCCGCCGAGGAGGGATTCATTGGCTGCGTTGACTATCATGTCGGCCTAGCTCGCACTCAGCTCCTAGGCCTCGACGAAATGCTCTGTCGGAGAGAAGGGAAGGAGGAAGGAGCGGGGGAGAGGACTGACTTTGAGCTTGGTGATATCGCCTACCTCTCTCAGCGACAGTAAGGGATGTGCAGGAGTGAGAGACCGACCTCGCCAGATGGAAACTCGTTTGTTCAACTCGGCGTCAAGGGGGAAGGACGGCTTGTCTTCAGGTGCTGGGAGGGAGGAAGAGGCATAGAGATCGGAGAGGGTGAGGAGGTCGGTGGGGGAGGTGATGGTGGAGGATGAGGACATCGCTCGAAAAGCTGGTAGGGGATGTCGCGGACAGAGGAAAGGTCGGGAGAGGTAGGGAGTGAGATGTTGGGAAATCGACTTTACAGGTCCGAGAAAGCGGAACATGAAGTGAAGGAATCAACGACATGTTGCGGTGGACGAGAGAAGTGGAGGAAGTTCTTGCGTCGTGACGACTACACAGCCTGCTCGGGCTGATATGGTCCTGCCAGAGGATGCGAAAGGGGAATGTTGAGCATGAAGAAGGACTAGCAGGACAGGGTATTGTTCTGATGCATGCTATCACCTCCCCCTCTTCCCATCGACCCATCCGTCCCATCATCACACTCCCTCATCACCACCGCCGAATCCCGAGTGGAGGCCCTCCTCACGTCTCATTGGTCCTAAGGTTGACCGGATTCCGCAGTCCCGAAGTCCCATCCTGAAGGAGATGAGCGCTACTCTCTACTCCGCTACTCACCTATCAGCTGCGAATCCTTTGTCCCATTCCTTCGTTCCAATCTACTCCTCCATCCGCTTCCCGTTGACGGCAATAAAGTGGTACAGCACGATACAGGCCATCGCTGCGACGCCGAGACCGTTGGAGAGGTTGGTGAGGGTCGTGTCGGAGATCATGGTCGGGAAGGTGATCCGCCGAGGAGTCTTGCGAGATAGGTGGGATTCTGCCGGAGATACCGTCAATTTGAGAAACACAATACCGTTTGCATCCGGTCCTCTCGCACGAAGCGAGTTTGCTATGGAGAGAAAGGAGCCGTGATGAGCAGCAGGAATCACCGAAAGGGTCGGGTAATTGGGCAACGGAATTGTAGCTATCGTGGGAAAGTGTCGGGCTCCTGAAGCTTGTCACGTGATAAGCATGCTTGATCTTGATAGTCTGGTTGGTGGTCTGCACTTCCACGCCTTGCTCTCCTTCTCTTGACGTCTGGTGAGAAGAGCGTGTCTTCACACTGCTGCAATGGCTAGCTTCACCCTCCATCCCCTTCTCACCTCCCTCAGGCCCCGAGTGACAGCTCTTCACCAACACGGTTCGTATCAGCGTCCACTTTCATCATCTACCTCGGCTGACCGCTCTTCAGGCGATAGGCTGTATGTTGGCTGTGTGAATGGGGCATTACAAGTCTACTCCTTCGATGCACCGGGAGGTGGCGATGGTTTCCCGACAGTCAAGCTGGTCAAGACGTACTCTTGGGCGAAGAAGGCGATTGACCAGATTGGGGTTCTGGGGGAGTCAAATCAGCTTGCTGTACTTTCTGGTCAGTTGCTCTCACCCTCGGCAGCTCTTGAGCTCGACAGCCTCGAGAACGCTGACATGTAGTGCGCAGACTCGATGATCACGCTGTACTCGCTTCCTGACCTTCCGAAATCCAGCGCAAACGTCCTCAGTCAAGCACGGAACGCCCACACCTTCGCGATCACTTCTTACACTGCGACCATCAGCAAGAAGAAGAGCCAGGCCGACCTGAATTCCGGAGAAGGGAAGAAGATCCGTCGGGATCTGCTTGTTGTAGCGTGTCGGAAGAAGGTGGTGGTATATGGTGCGGGTCGAGGTGGATTGAAGGAGGGCTGGGTGAGTGTTTCGAGCTCGTGTTCGTTGGTGGAGACTGATGTTGATGCAGGACATGTCCCTTCCACACTCACCTCGACATGCCATCTTCCCTTCCGTCCCTTCTTCTTCCACTACACTTCCCCTACCTGAAACGATCCACCTTCTCTACTCACCTCAATCGTCAGTCCTTCTCCACATTCACCCCACATCCTCACAACGGCTCTCGATCTCCGATGTCACTACCGGCCCAACCCCTGTGTCACACTCGTCCGTCCCGGCCTCCTTGGTCGCATCCGCTGCAGCCGGTGCCACCTCCGCTGCGAATACGACCGAGGCTTCGTCGAGCGGGAGCGGAGGGCTGTCGATGGGAATGGGCGGGATGAGCGCGTTGACCGGGCTGGGAGGGTACGTCGGTTTGGGTGGGAAGGCGGCATTACCTGTGGGGACGAGCTTGGTTGGCGGAGAGGTACTGTTGGCGAGAGAGAGTGAGCCTGCGGTCTGATATGGAGATTATGCTCGAGGTCGCTGCTGATGCTCAGAAGACGTGGGCGTGTTTCTGTCCACTGAAGGGAACTACTCCAGACCAGAGTCCCTGCAATGGCCAGGACCTCCAGAGGCAATATGTACGCTACCTTTTGATATACCTCTGCGAGGCTGATATCGCGATTTAGCGTTTTCGAACCCATACATCTACTCCCTCGTCCCCATCGTTACAACAGCTTCCGCCTCATCGAGTTCCACCTCCGCAAGTCACGCACAAGCCCTTCAAGTACACGTCGCTCCGACTCTTGCTCTGCGACAGTCCCTTTCCTTTCCGGCTCCGGCTGTCGGTGGCCTGACGGTCGGAGAGCTCACGCATGTCTCAGGCACATCTCCTGCAACGCCGGCGGAAGCGATGTTGACGGCCACCAAAGTCCTAATGGTCTCGACCCCAACGGACAAGGCATTGTCACAGTCGGAAGGAAGCTCGATTTGGGCTTTACGAGCAGGGCATGTTGGCGAACAGATAGATGAGCTCATACGCGAGGGAAGGCTGGCGGATGCGATTGGCCTTGTCGAGGCTGTTGGCGAGGATGGACTGTCACCAGTATGTCATTTCGAGACGTGTTCAATTTGTAACTGACGAGGTTTCGCAGGCACGGCGTCTCACCCATCTTCGCACCCTCTCTGCAGTCCAGCACTGTGCCAGAGGGCATTATCAGCCCGCCATGGACACCTTCCTCATGTTCAACATCAATCCTGCGCTCATCATCTCACTATATCCGGCAGAAACGATATCCGGCAAGCTTCACGTCTTGCGAGACCAGTGGATGAGGCTCTTTGGCGGGGTCGAGGATGCGCGTCTAGAGCCTGAGGTACCGATGGTGACTGAGGGTAGTGAGGGTGGATCCAAGAGCCTGAAAAGCATGGCCCATCTAAGCGCGGCCAGGAAGCCTAGTCTCGATACCCTCAGAACGGTGAAGGATGATGATGCGGCTTCGATTTCGTCGACTGAGAACTCCGCCCCGATTATGAGCGGAGAAGAGTGTGAGTCGGTGTACACATACTGGAATTGGTGCTGAATAGTCTAGCTGTCGCGCCTCGAGCCGCCCTCGAAGCACTCATGTACTTCCTCTCCGACCGCCGACAAAAGCTCACGGGGGCGATCGCGGCTCTCCCTACACCGCTTCCGGCAGAATCGTCTCTTCCGCCACTCTCCTCTCTTCCAGCCACGGAGCTGCATGCCCTCCCATCGGTCCCGTTTGCCCAGCTCGAGCCGGAACAACTGTTACGAATGGCTCAGGTGATTTACACCGCATTGCTCAAGGTGTACCTCGTCGCTCGACCGGTGCTCGTCGGCAGTCTATGTCGGATTGAGAATTGGTGTGATGTCGAGGAGGTTGAGGAACTGCTCAAGGCGCAGAAGGTGGAATGTTCTTCCCTCATAAGTGAGGAAGCTGACGGTTCCAGCAGAAATTCGGAGACTTGATAGATCTGTATCAGGGGAAGAAGATGCACGCGAAGGCTCTGAAAATGCTCCACGAGTAGGCTCAATCAGGTTCTTGAGCCTCACTTTGGCTGATGTTTGACGCAGACTCGCCAAGGATGAGCAGGACCGTCTGGATCGGTATCCGCCGACGGTTCGATATCTGCAAAAGCTCGGTCCAGCAGAGCTACCTCTCATCCTCGAAACTTCCAGGTGGATTTTCGACGAGGATCAAATGATGGCTCTTCAGGTCCGACTGTCCCCGCTTCCGCTTGAGTTCGCTGAAGAGCGCGTAGGTCTTTACGGCTGATGAGCCGGAAGTCGAATCTCTCCCTCGACTGGAAGTGATGAAATTCATTGAGACGACCAGTCCCGACGCCAGTACTGGATACCTGGAGCATGTGATTAACGTATGGGAGGAGAAAAGGGCAGAGTTCCACGACAAACTTGCGGAACTGTATCTCAGCAAGGCTCGGGTAGCATCGCCGGATCGAAAAGACGGTAAGTGAAAAGCCTTGGGTTCAACCTGTTACTGACAATCAGGGACAGATGGAAGCACGGAGGAGTACTCCGAGCTTCTTAACTTCTTGTCGACCTCGACGCACTATCGTCCGCACCGGCTCATCAGCAAGCTACCCGGCGACGGTGAGACATACTGTTGACCTTCATTTGCTTTCACTCATTGAGACATGCAGAGATGCCCGAGGCACGTGCGATGCTGCTCGGACGCATGGGGAACCACGAGGAAGCGCTCAGGATATACGTCCATCGATTGAATGACTACCTTGGAGCAGAAGCGTTCGTTTCGTCATTTCTCTGCTATCTCAACTGACGATGGGGGCAGCTACTGCTCGAAAGTCTATGCCAAATCCCCGGATCCTCACGGCATCTTCCTCCTCCTCCTCCGCATCTACCTTCGTCCGTCACCTTCGTCACAAGATCCGATCCTGCTCATCCCCGCCCTTTCCTTCATCGCGAAGCACGGTGTCCAGCTTGATGCGAACGAGGTCCTTGCTCTCCTTCCGCCGCTCGTTACGATGGACGACGTGCGGTTCTTTCTCATCCGAACACTACGGGATGGTTTCGCGAAGAGGAACGAGCATAGAGTTGTGAAGCAACTTGTGGGAGCGAGAAAGGAGGATGTGGAAAGGGTCTCGCTGGGCTTACAGGTCAAGCGGGTCAGGGTGACGGATCAGAGGATGTAAGATTGCCTCTTGGCCCAATCAAGACGAAGCTGATCGAGGGACAGATGTCCGCAATGTCAGAAAAGGTTGGGCCAGTCGGCCATCGCGGTACATTCGCCTAGGTGAGTGATATAGCCCGTTAGGCATGCTTGTGTCTGATTGGCCGAAAGGGGTGAGGTGACGCATCTGCATTGCAAGGATCCATTCAGCGCCACACTTGCTAGGATTCGAGGGTAATTCTTGGAATCTCGACTATATCCTGCATATTCGATACCTGATGTGCGATGACATATATCTGTGTCATTTCATGGGCAAGACGTTCTATCGTGACGCAGCATTCTCGTGGAATCGCATGGAACCTGTCGTGAGGGAAGATCTCCGCCGCCACACTCACTCGTCCCGATCCCCTCAGCTCGGGCCCCTATTTTCCTGACCTTTTTCCCTACATCGCTCTTCAACCTCGGTCAGTCAGTTTCGGGACGATTTGTCGGACGGTCAGTCGTAGAGGCAGCTTTGTCTTCAAAACTGAAGACCTCAGCATCTACGTCGAGCATGAGCGACATCGGCGGTCACCCTCTAACAATCCACGGCCCCCCTGTTGAGACTTTGACGCTGCCCTGGGAGGAGATCCAATCGATACTCCAATTCGTCGGGTTGAGCAAGGGACATTGACCTCTCTCGCTATCAGCGCAAGCGACGACTTGTAATCGGCCTGTCACCTCGATAGCCTTCTCACTACGTTTGAAGATTGCGATTTCGATCTGCCGTCTCTTCAACAAGTCTCATTCCTCGCATATCCAAGCAACTTCCTCTCGGAAACCTTCATTGTTCTGCGACTGGCACCTGATCTCGAATCGCTTGACATATACCTGATCTCGAGCACTGTCAAGCGTCCAAGGGTGCCGATGCCAAATTACGACTTACCGAGCGTACGCAAGTTGAGTCTATGCGTGGAAGGCGAACGAGGAGATGTCGAAATATACGATTCTTGCATTCAACAGGCTCAGAACACGCTAGATCTCTGATCTCGCGCTCGGAATTACTGTTGACCCTGGGCACTACCACTGGTGTCATCCATCATCCGGATTTTTACGCTCTTGATCATCTGACTCGACTCGCCTACTCTTTCGTATCACTCGGTGGATACTCGTTGGATTATACCTTCTGGCTGCTGAATTGAATGAGCTGTATGTAGCAAATTTGGACGCTTCGAGGCAAGATCACCAGGTCCGGACTCATCAGAAGAGGTCAGGGCCGCGCCACATGGGATCCTTTCTTCCTCTTTTTTTAATGATCACAGATCACACGATATTTCGAATGTTTGTGAACTGGAACATCCCGCGAGACCAGTGAGCACAGCTCCGTATCTAGGTTCAGAGCTGATTATGGCGAACCTCACTTCGAGCGATAGCTCGGATAGCGATGATGATGACTGGGATGAGAAGCCGGAATCACTCGCCATCAGCACGGAGCTGGACCCGCAGGATCGAGAACCGGTGGCTGAAGACGACCGAATGCCGTGCTACGTCGCTCTAGACGAAGACATGACGGTCCACTTCCTGGAAGTGTGCTTTTGTCGCGTGCTGGCACAAAGTCCCATCGTGAGCTGCGCTCGACTTGACGAGATTTGACAGTCATAGTACACAACTTCATTTATGCGCCGGATTACAGGGAGCATAGCTTCATCTCACTGCTCACAGTGCTTGAGTGTGTTGCACTCGAGGATTCGACATCTTCTGCGGTCTCTAGGAGGCTCGACATGTTGTTGAGCCATCTGAGAGGATGGGGCATCGAGTCTATGAGCTCCTGAAGACCTTGCACCTGATGTCTAACGGTGAAACTGCGAGACACAGTCGCCCTATGGATTCACCTGGACTCTCCGCGACGAGACGGCTACCCGGGGTCGATATTTGAATTGATCGAATCTTCCGCTCCTTTGACATCGCCTATCCCGAGCCCGGACCGTCCTCACCTGAACCCATCGTCCGATACCTCGCCGTCAAGCATGGCGAATACCACCCTCTCGGTCATATCAAGTGGACGGTGTCTGCACCCGATGACGATGTTTGTTGGTCGGCCGTCCCTTGATCCTATCAGGTGAAACCGCTGCTTCAGGTCTTGGTAGCGCGCGATGCTTTCCGGATATCGACCCTCTCGCTCGGATCAGCAAGCGAGCCGATGCCACCGGAAGTGATTGCTCAGTACAGCGCCATCACCGAAAGCAGCGGAGTCATATCAGCGCTCTCTTCCGGACATCTCACACTGCACTCCTCATCATCGTCCTCGGAGCCAGTACCTGCTCAAGCAGGTGCAAGTCCTCTCATGGCGCTCTCGTCATCCAGTCCATCCGCAACTACTTTTGCCTTTGCGGGCAAGGAAGTCGACGTCGGGACGTCGAGCGGGACCTTCTCTTCTTCTGCGTCCACTTCCAATGGACCCTCTCTCAAATGAAAGAAGAATGCTCTGAATCCTGGCGAGAACTGGCGTGCTAGAAATGTACGTATCCCCTCGTCTCCTTGATCGTAATGACTTGACACCGTGTGGCTTAGATACCGAACAACCACCTCGCCATCCGTCCACCCATCCACCACCTCTCCCTCGCCCATCTATCAAATTCCGAGACTTCAATCGGGAGCGCTACCAAAGCAGGCAGATGAGGCGCTTCGATACGCGTCAGCAGAAACCTGTTTCAGACTGGAAGGTAGCGAGAGAAGGTGGGGTAGGGTGCGTCGCGCCCGGTGCCGAACAGTCTGTCCGGTTCCACTACTTTCCTATTTCCAGCCAACGATGGCTGTGCTTTTTTATGCATCCATCATAAGTCACAACAGTGGTGCTCCCACTGAGATACAGTGGTGCTCCTCAGTGAGATACAGTGGTGCTCCTCAGTGGAGAGCACCACTGTATCTCAGTGGGAGCACCATAAGTTACAACAGTCTCAGTGGGAGCACCACTGTATCTCAGTGGGAGCACCATAAGTTACAACAGATTCGACATCTTGCGAGACTAATTCGCTGGATACGACAAGTTCTTCGTGTCTATCGTGTCTAGAACGTGTATATCTATGATAGATACGTGATTCAGAGAAAGGAGGGCTCGGGGCCCGATGCCGAGGGATGTACTGGCTTGCTTCTCGCCCCGCTCGGATGCTGGTCATACGGACGAGCCAGACGGGATTCATGATTTTATTAAGGGCTGAATCCGAGAGGCGGGAAAGATCAACAGGCTTGCAACGCGTGCATATCACTGTAGATGACCAAGCGCAATGCCGAAACGAACGAAAGCAAGGCACTGATCGAAAATGACGAAGGTGGTATCGACTTGGCGTGCATATAGGCGGTATATGAGAAGCCGTGTATACACACTCCCGTCCCTGTCTATCCACCCTAATCCAAGCACTGACATCCCATCCCACTTCCTTCGCCGCAACCTTCCGCTAGGGCGACATCCGTACACCCGAAGATCACGGGCCACGTCCTCTCTAGCGCGTGTCCTGCTCCATTTCGTCAGTCGCTTCCCTTTCACTCCAGCCGGCGGTGAGACGAAGTATGGCGACTCACCCAATGTCGGATTGGCCGGCTCATTGTTCCACCAACCCTCCTTCCATATCCAGTGATCCGGTGGCGCGTGGAACAGGTCCAGCAGCTTCTGATACGTTTCCCGCTTATTCTGCAGAATCCGCTTCCTGCTCACCACAAACTGTCCAGCCCATGTTGACTGGTCCCATCAGCGACGATTGATCGAATTGGAAGGGCTGACGCACAAGGACAGGAACAGGAGGACATAGCTCCTCGGTGAAAGCGCTGTATATATCTGCCATCCTGGGAAACTCGTTGCCTTGGGCGTCGACTCCGCATGTTTGGGTGTTGTAGGGACCGAGGGACATGAAGCCAGTTTTGGGAGAGAGCGTTTTGAGGCGGGGGAGCATGATCCAGTCCCAGGCTAGGTGGGGCTACGAGCGGTTTCAGGTCTGTGCGGAATTGCGAGATGACCATGGAAGGCCGAAAGGAGGTGGAAACACGGAGACCACGAAGTTGGAACGAAGAAGGAAGAGGGACGGAGCAATCAAAGGAGCTAAGGGGAGATTGGACATGGGACGTAGGACAGTTTTGCAGGAGAGCTCTCGCACCTGCATGAAGATAGTGTATTTGGCAAGATTGGTCAAAGCCCTGTCGTAGTGTCTCGTGATATGTGTCTGGAGACGTCTGAGCTACTCGAAAGATCTCACCGATGGGACTGGCTTACGAGATATGTATCCCCCTCCCGTCCCACATTCGGCAACCAAACCACCTCATCCGCGAACGCCAATAGCCCGTTCATCGCGTCCCCCGAATGCTCCCCGTTCTTGGTATAGATGATGACTCGATGTCGTGTGAAGAGGGGTAATCGATCGGTGACTTGTCGGATCGCATCGGCCATGGTTTCATTGCCTTCGTCGAAATAGGCCATCACGCTGCGGCTCGTCAGCGGGGGGCGGGGCCTTTGGGCGTAAAGGGCGAAAGGAGGGCATGGATCATAGGAGATTCATGATCGCAGAGGTATGCTTCGGTCTGGACAGAAGGTGAGTTCCCACTCACATGTCATAATCGGCAGTGGGCAGCCATGTGTATTTCCGTACACTTTGCTCGGTCCATCGTGTCTTCGCGATATCGAGCGGAAGGAAGTTGACCTGGGCGAAGAGGTGAAGGAGGAGGGTGACACCGGCGAATACGGAGATGATACCGCCTAGTCGCCAAGGCAGACGGCGGATTCTGCCCATCAGCCATCGATCCACTCTGAAATGTGTCGAGGTCGCCGTCATGCGGTAGTCGAAGTGGAAAGTGAAGGTGGAAAGTGGTTGATTGGATTGCCCCAACGGAAACTATGCTCAACCAGGCACGGAAAACCTGTCGTCACCCCTGATCATCCCTGATGACGCGTGAGATTCAACGAATCATGATACCTTTGACTGCGCCTTCTTGTCCTGACTCACGCCAACGCCAAGAATGGCGGCGCCGTCACCTCGAGTGCTCATCACGGCGGCATTCATCCTCTCCGTCCTCCTCACCACCGTCCTGCTTTACTCGGGCACATCATTCACCTTCCCCAACCTTTCTCATCCATCAACTTTCATTAATCATCCTTCCGACACCATTAATCGTCATCTGTCCGCTTCGGAATGCATGACCCGTTTTCCGGAGCTCTACCTCGAGGCGGACCGCGCGAAGAAGTGGTATAGAGCAAAGGGCGGCATCAGGAAGGAGGATGTGGACGATGCCGAGCGGGATGACGGGCAAGCTCGGCTCGTGATCCTCGACAACAAAGTATGCTCTTCTTCCGGTGAAGCCAAACGCTGAAGGGACATAGCTGTTCGTGAAGGGCTTCTATGGGAGTATCAACAGCCGCACGCACGCGGCTATGGCGGCGGTGTACAGAACCCTTCTTACCAGTCCCGAACCCCTCCCCGATGTGGAGTGAGCCCACTTCAGCCTCCTTCATTGATGCTTCACTGATCGGATCAGCTTTGTCCTCCAAACAGGCGACGGAGGAGCAGGCGAGTATCCCCACTTCGCACTCGACCGTGCTCCTGAGCAGGAACAGCTGTGGCTCATGCCTGGTGAGTGTCGATGCCTTCTTTCTCGTGGAGATGATCGACTGACCACTGTGCGTAGATTTTGGCTTCTTTTCGTGGCCCGAACCCGGAATCGGAGCGTACACAGAAGTCCGAGCGGACACACGTGCATACGAGGCTGGCTTGGGCTATCGGGAAAACGTCTCAAGTAGCTGGGAGAAGAAGACTCGGAAGTTGATGTGGCGCGGTGTACCTATGGTCGAGGTCCGACAGGTGAGAGGCTCGATGCTCTGACCCGCTGTCTCACGTGCTTATGCTCGACCTCGATAGCAACTCCTTCGAGCGAGTCACGATCAGCCCTGGTCCGACGTCAAAGAGCTAAATTGGGGTGCTATCAACCAAGACGCAGAAGGCCGCGAGAAGAATAATGGGGATCTGAAGACTATTCCCGAGCACTGTCAATTCGCCTTCCTGGCTCATGTCGAGGGATGGGCGTACTCCGGTCGCCTCAAGTAGGTCAACCACTTCTTTTTGAGTGGACTCGATTGATGAGTGCTCAGATACCTGCAGCAATGCCGCTCGGTCATCGTCACCCATCCCTTACGGTATATTCAGCACTATCACCACCTCCTCAATCCGGATCCAAACTCATCGCACCAGAACGTCGTCGAAGTCCCTTTTCCGCTGGAAGAGCACCTTCCGGGTGTTATGGAAGAGCTACTGGATGAAGCGAATGCGGACAGAGTAGAGCGGATAGCCGAGAATAGCTGGAGGGATATGCGCGAGCACTGGATCAGTCCCGCAGCGAAGTAAGTCTGATTTCCCTTCCAGACATGAACGGGCTGAGTTTGACTCGTCGCAGTGAGTGTTACTACCGCTATGCGCTACGAGCGTACGCGTCGGTGCAGACTTTCCAGCCGGAGCTGGAAGAACGGTCTGTGCCGTATGAGAGTTTCTTACTTATGGGTACGACGCACTGGGATCCCCATCGATAGTCTCGGCATGCATACACGTACATGTCACCGTGATCGATAGAATACTCTTGACCATCTCAGACAAATGAAAGGATATTCCCTCCTTTGATGGACGTCCGAGAAGCTGGTAGGAGTGTTTTACGTCTGGTTCATGCGAAGCCTTTTCTTTTATCCTGATCCCTACTGCACGTTCCCACCAGACGAAGCGACGTATCATGACTGACCCCTCCTCATCACCTCACCACGCGATATTGAAGATGCATTTCGGGAATACCGGAATTTGCTGTTAGATCGCTGTGCATGCTTCTCGGTGTGACCTGAACTTGCATCAAGACTCAGGTCTCATCCACTCCCCATCTTCTTCCCCGCCAGACTCCGCAGGCTTCTCCCGCTCCCGCTCCCAGATCCGCCTCACATCGACCAGCCCCGCGCTACCATCCACCTCCGCCAACCTCTTCCCAACGAGCACAGCTTGCCTCATCCCCTGTTCCAGCCACGACCGCTGATTCATCCCTTTCTCCCCTACATATCATCAGCACATTCTCCCCTTCACCAGTCCCAGATCCCGACTCACGTCGGATATGCGCCACCAGCTCATCCGCATCCGCCCTCCTCCTCTCTTCCCCCGCAACCGATCCAGGTCCTGAATCCCACTCGCTCACCGGGATCCCCAGTAGTCCGAACACCTGATCTAGCAATTTCCGATCTTCTGCACTCCACGACTCCTCCTTGGACCGCCCGAGCAGTCGCTTGCCGCGGTGAATCGCCTCGTCGTCGAGTACTTCCGCTTCTGGTTCCGGGAGGTCGTCCGCTTGTCGCAAGAGACGGAGGAAGTCCTGGATCTCGAGACGATGTGAGAGGGAGTCGGGGCGGTATTGACGCCATGGATCGAGCGAGTCGATGAGGTCCCATGGGATCGCGGTGGTGTGGGCGTTCGTGACTTGCGAGTGGAGGTTGATGAGTCTGGCGGAGAGCGAGGGAGTTCCGGTCCGGGTCCCATCATCGTCTGTCCGGGTATGCGTGAGTAAGCTTTGAGTATCGATGACAGGTGGACGAGGATTGAGCCATTGTCGCCGAGTCATCTCTTCTTTTGTGAGGCGCAAGGCCTTGTCGTACCCATTATGAGCGAGGTAATCGAGCACGAACGCCGCCGTAGTCTTGTCCTCCGGTCCTCGAAGCGGTGAGGTCTTCGGGATCCGATCCGGCTTCTTGTCTTTAGCTGTCTCCGCCTGGACCGAGTCTACATCGATGGGTACCCGCCTAGCGCTTGTCTGGTCGCATAGCCTTGGCGCGAACGCTACCTCTCTCGGCCGAGTTGCCACACTCCACGCTTCGTCGCGAAGTTTCCGGACATACCCATCGATGTCGAACAGGAATGGGCCACAGAAGGATACGGCGATGGCTTCGCGTGGTGTACGCAGGCCGATCGCGGGATGCAAGCCAGACGAGAGGTTCTTGAAGCGGTGACCTGGAACACATCCATCAGGATCACTCGGGCAGAAAGGAGCGAAGCACGCACCGACAAACTTTCCATTCTTGGTGAAGAACGCCCGACCAGTCCCGAAATCAATACCACACCCCACCGTATCTCCCGCTGCACCCGATCAGCGCGATCCACCGAGCTCAAGCTCGATGCCGACGTACTGCCCCATTTCTCGCTAAAGCTCTCCCCCAAAGGTGCCCCCTCAAAACTCATCCCATCATCCCCATGCCAGCCCCAACACCCCCTATCCCACCCTACCAATCTCCCCAGCTCCAAACCCGCTTTCATCCACCCGATACTCATGAAACCCTCTTCGCCCTGATTGAGGACTTCCGCTTCGAAATAGTGTACCCCACAGCTTACTGGTATTGGTTCGTGGGTGCGTAAAGCAGCGGCGTCGGTATCGTTCTGTCTTGGAGTGGGGTGAGTGGTGAACGTTATCTTGGGACGCATCGGTCCTGGACGGCCTGGTACGAATATGGTGGTAAGGGCGAGTCGAGAGGGTCGAGTGGGTGGGACGAAGGAGCACGGGAGAGGGGTCGAGGGGTCCAGAGTGGAGTATGATAGATAGCCCGGGTAATGCGATGGTACCGTGACGGTCGCCTTCTGGATGGCCTCTAGCTTCCGACGTTTTCGCAGCTTGGTAGCCAGGCCATTGATCACCTCAACCTCACTCTCCTCTCTCTGTCGCCTCACACCGTTACTTCGAACGATCAAAGGCTCCGAACCCCTCGCGACATCCACATTGGTCGGTTGCAGTCCCACCCTCTCGTCCTCTTCCGCCTCCCTCCTCTCAACCAGACTCCTTCTCCGCCGATTATTCCGGCCCCGACTCAACGATCCCGTCGCCGATCCCTCTGCCCTGCCCCACCCATCCAAATCGTCCCCAGTGGTATTCTCATGTTGATAAAGCCTAGCCCGTCCAGATCTCACCAACCAGGGATGATCCTCACCTTCGCCATCCTCATTCTCCATCGCATACAAGTCGTTGGGGCTGGGAAGGACCTCCTCGGGATCGTACGCCGGGTGGGAAGGACGGAATATACGTGGTCGATGTCGGCGAGCTACTGTACCCATCGGTCCGTCGGTCTCGCCTCGTGCTGCAGTGGTATTCGAGGTCGCCGGAGCTGAGATGGTTGTTGGAGCTGGGACGTAGCCGAGTCGACGGGCAGCGTCTGATGGCCCATCCCAGCTCCCCTGTCGTTCTCGTCGAGCATCACCGCTTGGCCAGACGTCTTGATACCCCGGCAGGCTGAAGGGGTTGGCGTAGTGTCGATGCGCGCCCGAGGTGACCGTCGCAGGTTCGCTGGGGGCCCGCGGCCTTGGTGGACCAGAAGGAGGTGAGGGATTAGCGTTCCCAAGCAGCTCATCAAGGGTAAACATCGGCGTGATCATACGCGAAGCCCGCCTGCTCTGGGCAGTCGGCGTGCTCGGACCAGCTGCAGTCTCGCCTCGCCGCCAAGGCGGACTCGGACCAGCTGGTATCACAGAGGGATAAGGATTAAGCTCATCAAGCCGTTCCGAGCGATCTACATCTTCGGCGGACCAGCCCAGTTGAGGAGGGCCGGGTGAAGGGAGAGGTGG
>JAABUW010003071.1_pt1 | contig 24279 bp, 26 predicted proteins | sample 5560081 | NCBI WGS metagenome assembly JAABUW01 (sample SAMN10711882, study PRJNA513363) | rock metagenome | isolation source: Antarctica rocks | place: Antarctica: Victoria Land, Knobhead sud | reverse complement strand
AGTGGTGGTGGGCTTAGGGGGGTGGGTGTTGGGGGTTTGGGAAGGAGGGGAATGGGGTTGAGGGGGAAGGGTGGCTTTGATGGATGTTTGGGATGTGGGGAGGCCTTCTTTATGGAAGGAAGGGTTGACCGTTATGGAGGTTGGTATATAGGAAATCTACAGAAGTCCAATGAGTTGTATTGGCTCATGTTCCTCAATTAACCCCCAAGTAGCGATTAGTTACATTGACTTGTGATTACTCCTATTCTTCCCTTGTGGTTTTCCTGTGAGGTAGAATACTGGTTACGAATTGCGATGCCTTTGCACACGCTCTAGAAATCCATACCCCTTTATGACCCTTGTACTGCGCTCCCATCTCACCTAAATCTTTTGAAAGACAAATATCGTTGATCTATTCCCGCTACCATATACCCCTTTCTTCTACCCTTTTCCGGGCTTTCATATCAACTATGAAGTTGGCGCCATTAGTGATGCCAATCGGTGCACGCAGCAGATGTAAAAGTTGTATGCATTGCATGTACGGACTCGCTAAAAATCTCATGTTCTAAATGGCAGTACAATAAGAACCAACTAATCCTCCCGGTCGGCCATTCCAAATGCCATACCTACGTCTATGTCAGCGGTGTATATCCCCCAAGCGTTTGTACCTCATCAAAACGTTCCCTGTGCTGTATCCCTCACGCATTCACTGTATATTTTTCTTCATGGTACTCAGCCAAACTCCTCATATCCCCAGCAACGCGCCCCTCGTCTCGTCTCCCAACTTGACCCTCCAGAGTTTGTGTTCCGCGAAGCACCAAATTTCTCCGTTTCTGCCGAAACAGAAGTTGGCACAGCCACCTTCGATCTGTATCTTCCCGATCAGTATACCCCCTGCATTCCAGATATTGACGCCATCGCCGCATCCACTGTATACGTTGCCAAAAACGTCACATTTGATTCCGTCCGGCGCTCCAGTGTCTGCGTAAGCGAAAACGCGGCGATTCGTCAAATATGGAGCATCGTGGTCCCAGAGCACGCTGTAAGCATATATCGTAGCGGCGCGGCGGTAGTCTGTGTTACCATCGCCGTGGATGAGGTCCGTGTCTGTAATGTATATCGTATTCTCGTCTGGGGAGAAGCAGAGACCGTTTGGCCGCCCGAACCCATCTGCTACTACTCTGATATCGCCAGTAGAAGGATCGAAGCGGTATACAAATTGAGGGAGAACCGGTTTGGGACGGAATCCCTGCTCGTAACCGTAGATAGGGTCTGTGAACCAGATTGAGCCATCGGAATGCACTATTACGTCGTTCGGCGAGTTGAAAGGGCGGGAGTGGTAGTTATTCAGCAGCGTCGTTGTCTTGTGCGGGCGTTTGGCTTCCATGTATATGAGGCCGGACGGTTCCTTGAGGCTGCCTTGGGCGCAGATGATGAGCCCGTCTCGGTAGTTGGTGCCGCCGTTGGCCATGTAATTGCGCTCCGGGCAGCGGACCTTATCACGGGTAAAGTCTGTAGGGGAAAAGAACTCGATTTTTGTAATGACGATTGTTTTATTACGGGTGGTGACGGCGTCTGGAGAGGCGTCTTCCAGCTGGTTCGAAGTCACAAAGAGCGTGTTTGTAGGTGGGTGAAAGACGCCAGCTTCGTGGAAATAGGGAGCGCGATTGTCTTCAATTAGGCATTGCAGAGTAGGATTGGGACCGAGGATGGAGAGAAATGAATCGTGGTAGATGAGGAAGGGTTTGGGTTGAGGAGCTGTAGGGGAGACAAGAGTGGATCTGAAAGCACGCAGGTCAGCGGACACTTTCCCGGTTCACTGGGGAGAGTGCATACTGCCATAATGCTTCGCTTTGCCGATTGATATGCTGGAGATTCTGAGTCTCTTTCCACGGCTGTTGAGAAGGTCTTGCCTGGGCGTTTGGTCTTTGAGCAGGGGCTGCTCGCCTCTGATGCTGATGTGGGGCTGGAGAGGACGAGGGCGAGTTGGAGGAAGTGGAAGGGCGGCTTGAGGGGCGGGCGCTATGTCTTTTGTCGGTAGATTTGGAGGAGTCTGAGAAGGAGACTTTGTGGCCGCCCAAGGCTGGAGAGAGCAGGTTACCATCCGAAGTTTTGGGTCTGTGCCAGAGTGTGTGATGGGACATGATTCCGCCTGAGACTGAGTCTCAAGCCTCTGAAGATGACAGATGGTGGGGGATCAACAAGATCCTCGGCAGATTGCGCAATGACCAGGATGTGAGATGAGGGCGGGGAGATCTGTCAACGAGATGTGTATGAAGGAGCTGTCGCAGATGAGTTCAGGAAGAATCTTGAAGAGAAGGAAACAGGTCAACAAACAGGTACTGACACCTAGGTGTCTGGGTCCACCGCGGGAGTGGCGCTTGGGCGTACCTTTGCTTGAATTGGAGCCGTGCTGGTGGGCGTGGCCTCGGCGCAGTGCTGCCTCTGACTGTGAGTAGCGGGGAAATTTGGGGTTTGGGGTGTGCGAACGCCGAACGGCTCCATGCTGGGCAGTCCCTGCGGGCAAATTGCTGCATCTGACGAACTCAACGTTGTTCCGCCTTGGATCTTGACGACCTGCTCTTCTTTCTGACTTGACTATTATCTGTACAGTCAACCCCCGTTTCCGGGCTATGGTCCATTCTGCGGGCTGTGCAATGCAACTCTTCCCATGGCATCGAGGCTGGTACCCCGTGTAACAACAGGACTGACAGCTGACATCCGAATGCCTGGGCAGTATCGCAACTCGCATCTGTCTCAACCATCCTGACAGGCTCCTGAAGCTATTCACCATCCCGCCATGATCCAACCACCGTTATTGCGCCACAAACGCTCCAACCAGACTCGGATCGCAACTCCAACGGATGTCAACAGGTAGATCATCGCAACATATGTGGGTATCTCGAAACGCGTAATGCGAGGCAGTGTGGATCCATGTCCGACCCCAGATTCGACGATGCTCCGGAAATTTGAAGGCATCTTGCATGCAAAATATCCTGATTTGGCTCCCCCAAAGTGTATCCACAAAATTCCCATAGACTCACATGCTGTCTTCCCTCCATCGAGATCTGACTCTCTGCCATCCCTCTTTCTCATCCAGTCCGCCTCGGTGTTCCATTCCGAGACCTCTCTCCACCCACTCTTTACTGCCCATCTCGCTCAGCCTACTCAACGCTCGCGAAAATGCGAATCTTTCTTCATCCCCAGTGAACATGCTACTGCTCTTCAACATGCTCATGCTCATCCCTAAATCATCCATCATCTGGCGCATCACGTCGTCCACATGTTCATGATCTTCTGCGTGCTTGACGGATCCCTTTTTCCTACCATCTTCGAGAGCATCTTCGATCTCTTCTGGGGACATGAAAAGCTGGAATAAAGGTACAGCGGTTGTCAAGACGAGTTTAGCTCGGCTTTCATAGGCTGCATCGATGAAGGTAATAAACCTTCGAGCCAGATCTCTTTCACGATATGTCATCCCTGGTACATTCGTGATGATAAATGCATGGTACGTCCTGGTCAGCTCCAGATAGTCAGCAGCCCCGGTAGCTCTTCCTATCAATTCATCAAAGGCGAACATTGCTGCCTCTCCACTCGCCCTAGGAACATCAATGCTCCGTCCCCAGACGTGAAGAGTATCCTTGTGAGGTGGATCATTTTTGAAGTGCCCAAGGAATCGGAACCATTTTTCTGCATGGCTGACCGCTGCTTTGTCCAAAGGATGATGGTAGACGCCCGAAGGAGGCCTGGGAACCTTTCTGTAATCCGTCATTGAGTCTAGATTAAGTACTCGCAGACTCGTCTTAAGCAAATTGATACAGGGAATGAAAGACTCGCGCTGTATGCCATTTTTGTACAGATCATTGGGATGTCGATTCGAAGTCGTGACCAGAACCACACCGTGAGACATCAAAGCTTGCAAGAGACTTCTCAAGATCATAGCATCAGCAACATCAGTACACTGGAACTCATCAAAACATAGTACACTCCCTTTCTCCGCAATGTCAGCCGCCACGTACCGCACTGCATCTAGATCAGTTCCATGCTGCATCTTCATCGCGTGCAGCCTCTTATGGACATCTTGCATAAAGCTGTGGAAGTGGATGCGGGTCTTCGAGGTAATGTTGTGGGGGAGTGTATCGTAAAACATGTCCATCAGCATTGTCTTTCCGCTACCAACATCGCCAAACATGTATAATCCTTTTGGGAGATTCGGAGGCAGTTGAGTCCTTTTCATAGGAGGTTTTCGATGAAAAAGGGAGCTGATGAGAGAGCGACGCGGGGGCCGGAGGGATTCGATGCTGGGATGGGCGACTTTGGGCGCTTGGTAGTCCTTCAGCATGTCGTGAAGGTCGTGGAGATTCTGTACGATTTCCCGTTGATGATCATCATCCTTCAACTGCCCCGAGCGTACTCGCTCATCGTACTCATTCAGAGGACCCCAGTCGTCTGGATTTGTATGTTCAACGGTAGCGAACCTCCTGACGCTTTGTAGCTTTGGCCATCGTGGCTGCTTTCGCGTCTTCAGGGCTGCCTTTTTTTGATAAAACCCAAAATCCCAACCTCGCCCTATCGCCGACGAGGTGAAGCTTCGAAGGCAGTCGATACAAAGGTTGCCATAGCGTTTAGATAGAGTGGGTTGGCTGTGTTCTCTGAAAGCAAATCGCAAAGCGGAGAATCGGACGGATGGTTGCATGACTGTATTGGAGCATTCAGGGGCTTTTGCGTAATCCACGACATTCTAGCCATGAATAAGCCGAACGACTGGTGTCATTGATCGATTACAATCATCAAATAGAAATTTGCTCAAGTCGAAAGTTTTTCACGACTGTCATGACTACTCCGAGGCACGACTGATTCAGGGCCGTGTTCCTTTCCACGTGCTTTCCTAGGTGGGGAATCAAGGCCGAGAACATCGGGCTTTAGGGTCGGCTTCTACGATAGCTTGCCTAAAGCAGGGACAATACTCGTACTTCAGGCGTCCAATTTGATGGTATCGAAAAAGAACGGCAAAATGAGGAAGATCTGTGAGAATGTTCAGTCCAGTACTCAATGTTTTCCGGGCATGCAGCCTAATGACATATCCTCTATTTTGGGTTTGGGCAGCCGTTGGCTTGATGTCGAGCAGTTTTACTTTCCAGACAGTATCTAACATCTTAGCTACTTGGCTAACAATCTGTCGATCTTGACCAAAGGACAATGCCAGTTCCTCAAAGCCTGCCCACGCCTTCCATTACCCTGGCTTCCGACGTCACCTTCCTTCTTTGGCTCAAAAAGCACCAATGATCCCGCATAAGGATTGTCTGGATGAAGCTCCTGGGTTTTCGGAAATACACGTAACTCTTTCCCCATCGAAGCTGGTGATCAAGGTACCCTTGACGCCTACGTGGACGTGAACGACCACAACTGGCCTACCAAGGTGCAAATGACCCTGTCTGACCACGAGAACCACAAACAGGCGTGGAAAGGATTGGGCTTGCCGACTTGGGCTCTGAGGTCCGAACAGGTGCAAGAGATAGTGGGTCTGGGTGATGGAAAGTGTGAGTATAGGACCTGGGAAATAATGGTTGGGCCCGGTGGCTATGGTAGTGAGCTGAAGGAGGCGAATGAGCGGGGTAGAAAGGAGTTGAAGAGACTGGTCGAAGCAGCTACCTAAAGAGAGGAACGAAGGCGTTATGACAGAAGACGCACAGTACTATTGGGACAGCGTGGAGGAAGAGATCAACCAGTATGGTCAATAAATGGTCTCGACGGACTTCAAGGATATCTAGCTGTTACCTACGACAGATACCCAAAATAACAAGCTCCAATGCACGCCTCCCCCTTCCCGCCACATGCTCCATCATATGCTCGCAATGAACGTGGACCTCGGAGGTAGCTGGCTCGCGCATCAGATGTACGTAGCTCATGCTCGGGACATTGAGGCCACCCTCCCCTCGTAGATAGTAGAGATCATGTCGTCCTCCACTCAGATCGTCCATGATCCAATCGGCTTGTTACTAGTCCGCCTTACAACTCCCTATCAAACATAGCCAACAAACAACGTCAGCTTCTGGTTCCTGCTCAACGCCATATCCAAATCCCGATCGCTCTGCATGTCAATGTAGTCGTTCGTCGGCTCATCTTTGTATCTTACTAAAATCTCGTCCTGGACCTTCAGCCGGTCTTGCAGCTTATCTTTCAGCTGTTGGAAGCTGATCTCGCTCGGCACTCGTATAGCTATCAGGTCATCCTGGAAGTTGACTTTGATCTTGAGTGCGCCGGAAGCGTTGACATTGGTAGTAGAATTATTGGGAGCAGAGGAGCTGTTTGATGCCTGAGTGATCGTGGAGGCTTGAGGTTTGACTCCATTCTGGTACTGGTAGTCGGACTGATTCCGGTAATGCTGATTTGGCGGTACACCGTTGGTCGAGCCTTGACTTCTTTGGTGTGTGATTTTGTGTTGTGGTGGACCCATGGCACCGTAACCATTGGTGCCGTTAATCTGTCCCTGAGATGACTGCCTCGATGCTGTTTGGGACAGACTCCCCGTGAAAGACGATTGCTGTGATCCGCTGGAGTGACGGTAGTCTTCTGTTACCCTGTCAGGGTCAAGCTCGTGGTCTCCTTCGCGAGGCGCAAACAATTCCCGCACGAGCTCGCATCGGGAGATGTACGGCGGAAGGGCCAGAAGTTCGTGGACATATTGATTGAGGCTTTCTCGTCGGCCATTGGAGATAGCATCTGTGACATATGTGACCGGCCCAGGCATAAAAGGTAGCAATCGCTTGCCGCCGGGAGGTGTGACTGACTCCCTTTGGAATTGTTGCAAAAGTGCTATCTGGAAGTCGTAGAATTTTTGATATATGCGAGAGAGCTCCCAATGCGATCCATCTTCCATTTGACATTCAATGATGTACCAATATTTATCATTCTCAAAGATGTATCGAGCTATAGACGCAGATACCGGCGCAAGTAATTGGCGCTGCGATCGCTGGTCATAGCCATTTTGTGTGTTTCTCGAGGCTTGACGTTGATGAGCACCCTGATTCTGTATCCATACTTATTAGCGTTTGGAACCCACGGGAGCCCTATCGGATACCTACATATGTGTTGCTATTAGATGTTGTGTATGGCTGACTGCCGTTGTTTAAGCTCATCCTCTCGAGATCTTTCTGCATGGGAGCTGCATTCGTTGCTTCGAACTTGCCCAATGTGATACTGCTATCTTTGTAGGCTGCCGCCATCTTCTTCCATTCTTCGACCTTTGGCACGCCTGCTCTTGTCACAGCGCTTTGAGCGTCTGGTACTGCCATTCCGGTTGACATATCTCGTATCTCGATGAACGAAACTGGTATGAGCCCAGGGCCGCCGAGCCTGCCAATGGGCTTCGCCACGAACCATTCTGGGTTAGATTGCGCGATCACAATGATGGCTTCCCCTTGTTTCGCCTCCAGCTCGTCTGGTCTTTCTGCATTGAAGTCGTACTGTACCACCCCATAGACCATCGCCCCCGAACCCTTCCCCATGCTTGACATCCTGCTGTGACCTGGCTTTCGTATGTCGCTGCTTGACACTTGACGAACGTGCGCTGGTTTTTCCGAGTATCCCGAATCATGAGATGGGATTACATTGCTCGCGCCTGATGCCGTTGATCCTCCACTCTGCCTTTCTGTCTTTCCGATATTCTCGAAGTATGAGACTGGGACCAGTCCTCGAGCGGTCGGTATCAGCGGATTGCACGCCTCGTACCAGTTTGGGTCGTTTTCTCTGCTGATTACATGGAAAAAGTCGCCTTTCGCGAAGCCTAATTCCTGTGTGTTTTGGGGGTCTGGAGTGTAATCGTAGATGGCTTTAATTACCTGTTGAGGAGTTATGAGGTCAGCAGGAGACAGGGACGCCAATGCGCGTGTAGCCTAGCTAGACGTACCCTTTTCGGTGCTTGTATGGCTATTGCGGACTTGGGAGTGATTGAGGTATGTAAATGTCTGGTATCTTTCTCACCCTTGATCGATCGCCTTATGGCCTATTTGGGCAGATGAATCAATGCGACGCCAGATCTTTCTCGATGGAGACATACCTTCATGTCGTGGTTGCAAGTGGCAGAGCGAGACGTATGACCTTTGTGCTCTGCAGGATGTCTTTGTGCTCCTTCGTCTTGTTCTTGTCCGGACCAAGAAATATGGATGGCCAAGGACTGCAGTATGATAGTCATGCGCTCGGAGTATAATAGCCTCGATTGACTTTGAGTCGCATGGGTCGCTAAGGAATCAGATGGAGGCCTCGTGGTGATCTGCGAGAGGTGAGAGCAGCAGCATGGGTTGAATCCAGCTTTCCCGGGTAAAAAGAGGGGTCTTTTGCCTGGTGGTGTCGCGCCTTGGCAGGGATTCTCTTGAACTTATCATACAACTCTCAAGATGTGGACATGATATGACCGAGGGACGGGGTGAAAAGGTGGCACCAGCGAAGTGACCATGAGAACACGAATGAAGGCAGAATTATTTTTGGATCTTTTCAAAATGTCCCCAGTAGACGGTTCATTCCACTCGGCAAGGCACTGTACTCGTAAAGCATGCAAGATGCGGGTCTTTGCAGGACTACTGGGTCAGCTGCGAGTCCCAGCGATCGACGGAATCCTCTACATGCAGGCAAAGATGTATCACGGCAGGGTTCGCGCGCACCTTCGCCGAGTCACTTGATAGAATCCTTGGATCTGGCCTAGGAGACCAGTAGTAGTCCACGTCGCCGGCTAAACCACTACCACTTTGGACAGCGCTTGGAGACGCTCGATTGGAGAAAGATGGTGGTGACGGAAGCTAATTCTTCTGAAAAGCGCCTTAGTGCACTTGCATCTCAGTGCCAGCCAGGAGCCAGCCTTCTCGACTCTGGAGCTCAGCCTTGCTCGACGCCTTCCAGTGACTGAACGGCGCATGACAACGTGCCGATGAGCCCGACAGACTGTGCCCCCAAAACATCGGATCTGCCCAGATCATGAACAATCGTAACGAGGAGCTCCACTTGTAGCTGCTGTGAGACAGAGCACTAGCAGTGTGAGAACATGGCATGCAGCTAAAGAGTGGCCTGGACTAAAGGAATGTAGGCAGCAGCCGGGCTTCAAGTTCACCAGTCGCAGGATGCCATGGTATACTATTAGTTTCCTATCGCTTCTCAAGCTGTATATTTGCAGTCTCATTGATTTTCAATTCAAACCACCGGCCCTTCAAGAGTCCGATATAAGCGTTGCAAGCGAAATGGAGACTCCAATTTGCGGAGAAATCAATCCCCAACCTGCGTGTCCTCTGTTCAATCGTATCCCCAACGAGCTACGTAATCACATCTTCCAGCTTGCCTTGACTTCATTAGATGACAAGACAAGACCATACAAGAAGGGTGCATACTACTACAGACCAGGTCATCGCTATGCTCAGAAGATTGACACTACACTGCTCCTGACCTGCCGCCGCATCTTTTTGGAAACAGAAAGCGTTCCTGCTAGTATCAACGAACATACATCCTGGTATGAGAGACCACCAGCCGATCTAGCAAACAATGAATTGTCTATGGAAAGCCACCCTGCTGCGTTCAAGCGCCGTCTGCGACTGAAAACCCTACACTTATTCACTCAACAATACTGGCTTGAAGGGCAAAACCAGCGAGGAGCCTGGAGATTCGGGTTTCAGACCCTCACTCAAAACTGGAACTCCATGTTCGCAAGCGTGACTTGCCTTAGGATCACATTGCGCCATAGCGACTGGTGGTATGTTTGACCCAATGTTGTATGAGATTGTCTTGATTCAGACAACAGGTGGTGGGAGCACGAGGCCCCCATCGGATTGGAGCCAAAGCGATCGGGTAGAGCCTCAGCATGCAATCATCATGCCGGACCCTCCGATCCATTCCAAGCACATTCCTGGGGCGCTCAATTCAGAAACATTGACGGGCTAAAAACGTTTCAGCTAGAACTTGAGACGATAGAAAAGAAGCGACCCGAGCTTGATGCCATCGTTGCACGTGCGCCTGGCTGGCAGTTCCCCCTAGGTGATGGGAATTTGCTTATTCTAGATCAATCCAAGACGAGAAGGACGGGGTGGGTTGGTCATTTGTTTGGTAAGGTGCCTTCGGATTCTCATGAGCCTCCGGGCTATCAAGCCTAGAATGCTAACCTTCGGGTCTTAGGATTCGTCGAGACTGATAGAGAATTTGATGCCCTTCATGTCCCTCAGAGTGGGGACGGCGCCGATCAGCACGAGGCCGTAGACGCTGGGCAAGATGGGGCACCCGACAAGGATTCTGTAGAGCTTACTGAAGACCGACCTGCAGAAGCCGGCACCGCAGAGTCAACCTCAGATGCCTCAACGTCCAAAACTCCCACCAAATCCCCCAGTGCAAAGCAAAGATTGGTCGCAGACGGCGTGGAATTCATCGAGGAGGATTTGGAACCACGCTTACCGGAGGATAAGTTGCAGACTTACTACGTAATTAGTTTGACATGGTGTGCTCACAAAGGTTTCAGAGACTAGAGTCAGGACTTGAGACTTGGAGGGAGTCACCTCGATATAACGATATGCAAGCCTGGATGGATTCATTAGAGTAGGTCTTGAGGATAAAGGACGGCTGGCGAGCTGCCACCTAGAAGCAAAACACAAGGTATGTGAACAAGTCTAGTCGACTGCTTCACTTTTAGCTTCTGTAGCTGTGGTGTTCAGCGTGCTCGTAACAAACAATTACCACTAGTATGAGAATCTAAAGGAGATCAAGCTGTAAAGCAGCAGAACCAATGATGCATCCAAATTCAGCAGTGTACACCAGAGCGATACCCTGCCGAGTTTTGTTCAGCTCTCTACAAATGGAAGCAATTTGCATTGAATTATAAGTTCTCCATCACAACTTGACGTCAAACATCTGGATTCCGATCATGCCTCCACGCGAACCCGGGGAGACTTGCATGCTACTTGTTGACTTTCCCCTGATCCCATATCCAGACTCTGTGCCAACAAGTCCAGTAGCGACTCCATCAATGCACCTTCTCCCATACCACTTCCACTTCGATCTCTGCCCTTCATTCCGAATTTCAGCGCTATAAGCCTCCTAAAGCTACCCTCATCCTCGAAATCCACCCGCATTATCCGCCGCTCCCTGATCTGCTCGATCAACACACTAATCTATTCAACAAAGTCTGGAAAATGGGCCCAGGTATGCACTTCCATGTTCGCAGCCATCCCCAAAATTGAACTCGGCCTACAACGTCCTGCCCTCCCGTCAAGTTTATATACTGCCCAAACGTGACCTTGTTGCTATTCATCCGGCGTTGGTAGTGGCGCACTCGAAAAATCGATGTTTTCAAGTTCATGGTTGAAAAATCCAGTCAAGGCTTGCGGACTCTTGGGATCGCACATCTCGGTGGGGCTCGTTGGTGCTCGTGGCTATTTGTTTTGGTCACACTAGATATGTCCGTGCTGATTTGCCCAGCGGAACGAGACGAGGATAGCTTTGTGGGGAGCGCGGAGTGGCGTTTGCTGGGCAATGGAGAGCACACATTGTTCGGGGCTTGTGCATGTCTTTGAGGCATATCTCAAAAAGGGAAGCTATCTTCCCATGGTTCTGATGACGAATTGTGAAAGCTCCCGATTTGAGGACGGGAGCTGTCATCGGTTCACTATCTCTGAGGACCCTTCGTTTGAGATTTTGGTAGGGAAAGAAGTCTTCGATATCAAGTGAAGCTGTCCGACAGCTTGCTTGAAGTAGAAGGTGCACGTTACTTAGTCTATGTCGCACAAGTTGGAGCGGGCTGTCACTGGGAACTTGATCAGCAATATTCTAGTGGGAGGAAATGGGATCTCTTAGGATTGCACATGATATTGACAGGGAACACCGGAGAATTTAGAAGCAGTTACACCAGACCCGGCCCAGTGGTGGGTAACTTACGATATATCAAATACCCATACTGCTATGAAGTGGAAAACCCTGAGGAAGTCGGAGGGATACTGGGAGTCAATTCCCGGCCAATGGTTTTTGGCTGGGCGGCTTGAGTCGTCCGTCTCCCAGGTCGAGAAGTCAAACGGTGCAGCCATAGAATATGAATGACTAGACTTCCCTCTGGGGAATCCCTCTGGGAAATTTGAATAGTAGGAATTCGCCATTTACCTTCATCCCTTCGATGATTGTGAAAAATACCCGCGATGCGGACTTGCAGCGGATGAGGAGCTCTTGGCTTGCAATCGCTGATAGGCCTGCCCTCTAGGGGTCTATCTGAAGCCTTAAGACCGGACTACGGAGAGGACTAGGCCCAAGACCTCTACCCCGCCTCCCCGCCTGTTGTGCCGAGCCTCGAGCAGTGTGCCGGTCACCACAGCTCATCCAGGCAATCAGTAGTCGCCTGCCAGTTCAAAGCATGATTCCTTGAGTCGTCAATATGCTCTCCTCACATAAATCTGTGATGCGTCGAGGACTGCACCGCTCGCCAGCCAAAGGTGTGACTTTAAAGTCAATAGTAGCCACGACCTTCAATTCACGCTTTCCTCCAGAGACATCCCACCTCTTGGGCAAACGCAATTTCTCGTGGGGAGCGAGACACACGTTGGGCTCGAAACATGCTGGCAAGGTATGGAAAGGTTTCAGCACCCACGATAATACTCGGTCCCGAAAGAAGCTCTATCGAGGGTCAATCTGGAACGATCACTACGTTCTCCATCCCCGCCCATACCTCCCGGTCCAAGATTGGCGTCTGACAAGCTCCTTGGTAAAGACCAGTACCGCCCACACAAAAGCAGACAAGGCCCCTGCATCGAGCACTAAGAGCAAAGGGAAGATGGAGGAAGACTGGTATAACAACTACCAACAGGAGAAGAAGAAGAAATACGATGATTTTATGAAGAGAATGGAAGATGATCCGATTGGGATGCTTTTTGGCAGGAGATGGGCAAGTTGGATTGATGGTGCCGAGGCGAAGCTGGCAAACGCTTCAGCTTCAAGCGCTCAGCGAGGCGATGTCCCTGGAAAAAGCCAAACAACATACTGGGACGGCGGGAACGAACGCACGACAATCAGTGTGAAGCCTCCAGAGGAAAAATACGCTGACGAGCAGCCACAATCTGGTACTGTGGGCGATCAAACTCTGGAACGAGATTACGAAATTGACCCCATCACAAACCGCAAAGTCCCCAAGCCTCTTTCCAGATCGAAGATGCCTCCTATCACCACAGTACCTCCTACGACGAATGTAGCACCCAAGGCCAATACATCTGTCATACCGGAGACATCTCCTATTTCGATATTCAATGGGATAGCCTTGGGCCTAGGAACTAAGGAAAGCTTCGACATTCCCGTTAGACGCTTTGTACCTCATACGAACAGTTCGTCACCGACCTCGCAGACCAAGCGCGAACAGACGAGTACAGTAGCTGAGCTAGAACGCCGTGAGACTACATGTTCTCAACGACCAAAATCTTGGCTTGCGCAGGAAGGCTTTGGTCTTGAGCGAGAGATCAAAATAGATGCTCAGTCACATATTTCGGTGGATATCAAGCCAAAAGCGTCTGATCCAAGAATCGAGAGCGCTCTTGATAGACATGTGCAAGCTAATAACCCAATCAAAACAGAGAGCAGACGCCTAGGGCTCCAGTACGACCCTACGGAGAACACAGCAGAAGATATCGATCTTCTCCGGTCTAGTGACGTGAGAGCATCCGCAGGCCTTCGAGGTAGAGCTCCCAGGGAGAGCGACGCAGAAAAGCGTGTACGACAACAAAAGCTTGAGGAGGACTACGAAAGCCGCCGTAAACATCGTGAAATTCGGTTGGCGCAAGAAGTGGCAGCGAAAAGACCTCAGCAAACTTGGGAGTCGAGGGAATCCGCGCCTAAAGAAGCCCCATCCGAGTCTATGTTGAAACTGAGAGCCTTGAAGCAGAGATATGATGGAAACAAAGCCACAACTACTGAATGGGTGAATGAGATATCGGACGTCGAAGCAACTCCAGCACAGAAACCAATAGAAAGCATCAAGCAATCTGCGGTGGCTGCGATCACTGAAAAGGCGAATAAGATCAAGGCTCAGATCGTGCCTCTTAAGGCTAGACTTGATGCGGTGAAAGCAGACTATGATGCCCTCAGGCAGCGGTGGCTTGATGAGAAGCATAGAAAGGAGGAAAAGGCTGCAAAGAGGGCGCGCGTTATGCACGAAGAGGAAGTCAATGCTCAGAAGGTGGCTATGAATGCCATGGAAATGCATGGTGTTGAGAGTACCAGCAAGCGTAACGCAGCCGTTGCTGATGATATTCGCGGCATAAAATCTGGCCATAAGCCAACCCGTCGGCAGCTTCAGAGTCTGCTTCCAGGCGAAGGGGACATGGCTAGTAACGTGCACGAATTTGCGAGTAGGGATCGCTGGTACAAACAAAAAGCGCCGCATGCCAGCGATAAATCAGACGCTAAGCTCCAGCGACTCGCCAAGGATAAGGCACTGATACAGGAAGTAAGAGGCATCTACGAAGACACTTATGGGATAATTGATACAAACCATCGCCAACCACCTCAAGGCGAGGAGGTGCCGAAGCCTCTGAGCACTTCCGAGACCCAAGCATCTACTACTTCCGGTACTTCCCTCCCACATACAGACAGTACGAGCTCATCTACTTCAGCCAGTTCACACCGTCCCTCAAGTGCCGAGAGTTTACAGCCCTGGAAAGCCTTCCACGCCTCTCTACTGGGCAACGATCCAAGCTCTGACCCTCTTGCCATGATACAGAAGCTGTTTGACGAACTTCGTCAGGGACAAGCTTTCGTTCAAGAACGTCATACTTCCTCCCAGCATTACGAGGTCTTGGCCATCATTCAAAAGCTTTTCAGCGAGCTTGGCCAAATACAAGCAATTATCAAAAGTTATCGCACTAACGTCAAGGAAATGTCCAGCTCCGAAGAGTTTGCCACGATGTTACAGACTGTGCGACGGGCATGCGAACAGTCAAAGGGTAGAAGTCCAAAGGGGGCAGGGAAAGTAGCAACCTTCGGACGTGACGTTTCTGGTGCGGATGGTTCTCCCAAATTCAAGGTCGATCGTTCCCTCGAGTCCACATATTCCGAACCGCTCACTATCTACCGCATTTTGGCCTTCGATTTTGCCAAGCAGGAAATCGTTTCCTCGAAGGCTACTTCATTAGCACCGTTCCAACCACTCCTCCCTGTCGAATCACTAAAGCTCCTCAACAATCCTGACAGATTCCTCCCAGACGTTATGACCTTGCACAACATGGGATTTACTATTGTCGCGGGAACGAGTAATGCGGTTGTATTGCAGAAACCTGCAAACACCCAAGAATTTGACGACAGCAAGCGTGAACAGGTCATGAAAGGCATGGACTACGTCGATTCGACGAGCGTTCCTGATCGGATTGCTGGTGCCTGTGGTCCGCATATGACTTGGGAGGACAACAAAGCCATGCGTGACCAGCAGCACGAGGGCCCTTGTGCCCTAGTCCCACCTTCGTCAGCTTCATCATATCCACCCAATTCTGCTAGCCCTACATCGTCTACCGCAGGGATTTGCTCGACCGAGTCGGCTGCAATTAAACCAGGAGAGCACAAGCCAGCTGCACCGTCACCGGCCAGTATTATGCCATCGAGCAACAGGGTGCGTAGAGAGGAGGCAGTGTTCTCTGGTCGCTCTCGGCCCAACTGGGAGGAGACCGAGAGAAGACGGGCCTCCAAGAAGCACAAGCGCGCCGAGAAGCAATTCAAGAAGTCCAGGCTCAAGAATGTTCTTGTAACGGGAATTGTCACCGCAGTTTCCTGCTACGCGGTCGGCGTGATCAGCCAAATGATGCAGCATTAGAGGAATTGGGCCTTGGGAGCATGCAGGATGGGATGGTTTTACGGGGGCTTTATGGTGGTGCATCAGGGTGGGCGGTCACATATATGATGAGACGATGCGGGATGGATCCATGATTTATGAGTAAGGAGCCTGGCACTGCCTGATCTGCTTAGTATCTATATAGACGGTCGACTTTCGGCTCCTGTTACTCTATTCGTATGGTATGAATATATCTTTCGCCTTCGATAGATTCATGTTGTCCCTTGATGCCTTTGCAATGTTTGCTGGGAACCCTTATGTCGTCTAACCTCTCCTCTACGACCCGTCTCTTGTCACCCAGGACCCCCTCACATTTTCTCGTCGGTGCGATTGTCATTAATGTTCTTTCCCACCTGCGTTTCCTATCTATTCCATTGCATCATGGTCAAAGCTCTGCAAACCCATCAGCAACGTATCCCTGTAAGGCGCGTCGATGCAATATTTTCTCCTTTGCGAACTCGTCTTGGCTGCGGCTACTATGCAGAGCGCAGGAACTCATGGCCTAGTTGTGGTGTCTCTGGTAAGCAGGCAGACGTGACAGCCATTTTCATCTCGTATAGACCTGCTATGTTCTGTGCAAGGTCTCTTCTCATCCCCTGGAGCAAGCAACAAGGTCTTGACATCTGTATCCGCACTGAGAACACCTTCCCACCACAAGGAGATCAGTCTCTACCTAATCACACATTTGATACCGAGATTCTCATTTGCAGTCCGTAGATTATGAATACCACTGCCAGCTCATCGCTAAAGAAAGTCCAGTACGTGGAGGTGGGATCTCGCTGTCGTTTTCTATGGCTTCAGAGTATTCCTGGCCGTGATCCAATCGATGATGAATGTACTGTTGGCAGAAGGGTTCAAGGGAGAACCACGCACCGCTATTGGTGTAGCTTTTGTATCTTGGTTGCCACAGTTGAACTAGATGGTGAATCAGAGGGATAAGTAGTATATTTAGATAGCAGTCGTGTTGCCTCGTGCCATTCGATGCAAATCAACGAGACTGATGCTGGGAGTAACTGCTTCGGCTACTGGAGATGCATGCGTGCGAAAGATATTAAGTAAGTAAGTAGCGGCGTCGTCAACGCTGTCAAATCGGAACCACGTGGGTCGGGGTAGGCAGGCAAGCTCAGCCTTTAGCTTCTTTCCATTGTTGCGCCGTTTCCCCAACATTCTGATCCACTCTGCAGCATGTCAACCATGCAAGCGGACTTGACTCGGTGATACTCACCTCGGTCGAGCAGATGCATTTATATTTCAAATTCTAAGCTAAGATCAGTGACTGTTGTTCTGAATCTCGTCTGACTTCCTCGAATTGGAAACAATTGGTAAGTACATCTATACTTCTCACATCACACTGTGAGTTTGGGATAGAGCTAGCAGCATTATGCGGATATCAGCCTTTGTACGCTTTTGGCAATTGCTGGCTTCACATCGTCGGTTGTTCAAGGCTTAGTTTGGGTTCTTTTAGCTGGTCGTCGTACTATCGTCAGACAGTTGAGGACTCCAAGGATTATGTAATCATGTTTAGGAAGCCACAATGGCACAAAAAGCCACGAGCGAAGCGAATCCTTTGTGTTGTTTCAAGACTGTGGCCATCTGGAACGCTTTAGCTTGACAATGTTGCGTGAGGGCTACCAAACATGCAGAAAAAGCGCTGACGGCGCCTTGTCGATGCTGGCGGTTACATACACGATGTAAGAGGTTACTGAAACACTTCAATGCAGCCTCGGCAACGGCCCATTGTGTGAGGAGCAGCTTGCTCAGTGCTGAGTACTTGCGCTATGATCCGCGCATCTCCAAGCTTTGTGGACCCCAACATTCCTTGGTTCTATACGAGATGGGTTGCACACCATGGTCGGCGACATATTTGCGCAAAAGATTGTGAATGAGCATGTGACGAATTCCGAGAGAGTATCAGACCATGAGCTGGAGGAGTGGAGGAATTGGGAAGGTAGGTAGGGTATTGTAAGTACTTTACTCAAGGTAGGCTTCAGACTGGTTGCGCTGCCGCTTGCTGCGCCTTGAACCGGCGAGAAATCAATCACCAAGCAGGTCGTTTCCTACTGTGCACACCTCACGAAGACCTGTCTGTGTGTTGCCAATGCTCTCTGCTTGATCGTTTCGCATTCTTGACAATCATCTCTCTCCCTCTCTCTTTACTTTATGCTCGTCGAACAGTGCTAGAGGGGCCAGACCTTAGCATGCTCCGGCTTGTCCAATACGTCGGCAATGATCCGAGAACAGTGCTCTGCTATTGGTAAGAAGGAAGACGTTATACTCACTCGAGACTAGCTCACCGGGCGGATAAGGACTGTGATCATCTCGCTGCTTTTCCATGCGGTACCTGGCTAGCGGCGACCGACCTTTTCACGAACCATGATTCCTTCAGTCAGCGACCACGCAATCCGAAGTCTAAAGCCAACGGCCTGGCGCATCTTGGCTTCAGGGGGAGCAGAGGGCAACAACACATGCATCGCAAACACTCTCAACCGCCATAGAAGATGTCTTTCACATAGACGTCCTTTGCGCTCGCCGGTCCTTGCAATAATGATTGTCTCCGCCTTGATCGATGGGTAGCAGCGCTTCCATACATAGCATACTCTCACCTTCTAGGCCTAATTGGAGGGTTAGCCTGCTCCTTTTGCACATTTCCCTACCCCTGTAGATTGGACCAATCCACGGCTCACATGCGTGTGAGCCGCTATTAGTCCCCTACTTCTGCCTTTCGCTCAAGCGGCACTTTACCCTATTGAGATTGGCTGACTAGCCTTCCGCTCCCTCTCTTTCATTTCGCAATCTCCAACCAGCTGTCCGTTCTTCCTGTCACTCACCAAGTCGTCGCTCTCCCACGACATCCCACCCCGTCGCCGGCGCTCTTCCATTCAATCTGGCTAACAACAAAAGTGCACATATCCGGAAGGCACTGACAGTCGACATCCCGACGCTTTCGAAGGATCAGCAGGAGGAACAGCCAATCTTACCGACCAACCACCCAGTCTAAAAAGAATCCAAAATCACTGCGACAGTACGGTCGTCCACGCTCTTTACCTCCCTCGACTGTCTCACACGCTCGCTTTCCGACCTCTTACAGTCGCAATATTTGTCAATTGTGATTTTCTATTGACGTTGGGATACGTGGGACAATCACCCTTCCTAGAACCTGTTTGGCGCTTCGGCAGTCCCTTGCATCAATCAACAGGATACTCTTTGGCAGCCTACGAATTCCACACTGAAGACCTTCGATTCATGAAGTATTCGTGAGATAGACTGCGCTCAATCTTCGACAAAAGTGGGAATGCTTTGTTAAAAAGCCACGCGCCAAGAGTCCGCTTTCGACATATCAGATGAAGATGCAAATATAGCAATACAGAACAAGCTACACCGGCAACTAGAGACAAAGAGTTCAATTCTCCAGACAAAGCTCGTCACCGCAGGCAGGCTTGGTTCGGGCATAGCTTTTTTGATTATAGGATCTGGCGAATCCTCAAGAAACATTTCGGAGGAAGAGGTCACCATCGAAGGCCTATCGAGGGCTATAGACACCCATTTCAAGGCTCTGTAGTCGCTTTTTGCTTCTTGGGCCTTCGGTGCCCTTTACACTCTTTTTCAAGCGTTTCCCATTCGTCTTCACTGCGAAAGGTGAGTTTCACCCTGTACAGCAACGCGCTCACACTTGAGATTATTCACAACCATGCCTTGGCTGACACATTCTTTCACAGTCACAATCTTATAATCCTGACTTGTCAAGTTCACTCGTTTCACACAATCCTGACAGTAAGTGCCGCTATGAATGCCCTCTACACTCGAGAGAAGTCAGCTAACCCTGCAATAAGGTGTCGCTTTCACAAATTACGTTCTACCTCAGTAATAATTGCTGAACGCCTCTTATTCTTACACATATCAATCATGATCCAGAGATCTTCGATAATCTTTGCGGCCTCGTTAGCTGTGCTATTTACACTTGAACCGACGCTGAGTTTTGCGGCTGCTGCACCAGCCCATCATCGAGATGACACCGAAAGGCCTCGATTCATGAAAAGAGAAATCAAGCGTTACCTTCCCTTGTCGAACACTACCACTTCCAATGGACCAAATCCGCCGTTCGGCGAATCATCCTCGAACCTCGAACAATTAACTCGTACATTGACCACACCTCCTTTATCAGTGACCCCCGAGGTAGTGCCAGAAACCACCGCCGCTCCTGCGACTACACAAACGACTGACCAAGGAGTGACACATGACGAACAATGGTCTCGATCGGAGTTTCCGCAATCGTTCCCGCAGCAATCACAGACACCACCTACTACAGCTACCATACCAGCTACCTCATTACCACCGAGCTCCAACAGCGAACAACCAGCAGGAAACCCAACAACTAGTGCTAGAATCACTGATTCCGTCACACTACCTGCCACCTCGCCGCCAGTGATGTCGAGGACTGAGGGAGTAACAACAAGCGCGACAATACCCACCGTAAATCCCGAGACGAATGCTTTGCCCGCTAGTTCGCTGCCAGCGACTTCGAGCATTATTGGAGTAGCAACGAGCGCAACAATACCTATAGCAAATACCGAGTCTAATGCTACGCCCGCTAGTTTGCTGCCAGCGTCCTCGAGCGTCGTCGGTGTAGCTACAAGTGCAACAATACCCACAGCACACACAGAGTCCAATGCTTCGCCCACCAGTTTGCTGCCAGCGTCCTCGAGCATCGTCGGTGTAGCTACAAGTGCAACAATACCCACAGTACACACGGAGTCCAATGCTTCGCCCACCAGTTTGCTGCCAGCGTCCTCGAGCATCGTCGGAGTAGCAACAAGTGCAACAATACCCACAGCAAACACTGAGTCCAATGCTTCGCCCACTAGTTCGCTGGTAGCGACCTCGAGCATTGTTGGGGTACCAACGAGCGCAACGATACCCATAGCAAACACTAAGACTAATACTCCGCCCGCTAGTTCGCTGCCAGTGACCTCGAATATAGTTGGACTACCAACGAGCCCGACAATACCCACAGCAAACACCGAGACCAATGCTCTACCTACTACCTCACCACTGGTTAATACTAGGACTGAAGGAACAGCATCTGGAGCGACTACACTAGCAGGTATTTTGGAGACGAGTAGTCCCGTCGTAAAGAGTCTACCGGGATCCAGCGAAATTGCTGGTAGTTCCCCGTCCACATTAGCCCAGTCGCTTGTTGGTCAATCCTCCGCAATAACACCATCGGGCCATAGTGGGACTCCGTCGGTTGCTGGACAAAGCTTGAGTCAGCCAACTGCAACTCCGGTCGCCGGATCAACTACAAATGTTGGTGATCAGACTACGACTGGAGGTGTCACTGTACGCACTGCTTCTTCAGAAAGTCAGACAAATACCGGAATGGCAAGCGGGACCCGATCAGCAGGCGAACAGACAGCGCAGAGCGTTACACCACAAAGCGTCCCTCCGAAGACTCAACCTGGAGCAACACAGCAAAGCCAGGCCACTCAAATCTCTGCACCTGAGCTGTCAAACACTCCGGTCGTCTCTGCAGTGGAACAGTCAATCTCCAGTGCAGGCCAGCAAAGTGCAATTGGGCAGCAGACCCCAGCGAGGTCGATTGCACTTGGAATCACAACGCCATCTACGACTCAAGAGCAGCCACTACACACTGCAACAGCATCGGTTGCTTCCTTGACTGGTCCCAGCCAGCTGCCCATCACGCAACCTGGTCAAACGCAAACCATTGGGGAAGGTGCTACTGCTTCACACACAACTGCGCCCTTTGAAGCCACAGGAACAAATACAGCTGCTAACAGTGTGGCGCCTTCCATTACTGCCAGCGTTTTGCCACTGTCTGGAGAGACGATCCAAAGCAGTGTTGGAAATGCTGTGCCATCTACCAACCCTGATACAGGGGTTAATGCGAATACCAAAACTTCCCAGAATGGATTGATCCCCACTCTGAGCGCCTCGATCGGGGCTTCAGTGGGTGCTAGTCCTGTCGCGTCCCTTGTCAGCGTAGCTCAACCTGCGTCGTCCCCTACACTGCTAAATTCTGCTATTCTTCCTACAGGGGCGGACAACAAACCTCTTAGCACCCAAAGGCCAGGAGAGAGCAGTATCCCAGCTAGCACAATGCAGCAAGGAACTTTAAAGGCTGGCGTGTTCTTCTCGGCCTCAGAATCAAATCTTGGCAAGTCTGTCAACTCCGAAAGCGCTGAGGGTTCAACGCCTACAGGGTCAGCATTGTATAGCGCACTGACCAATGCCCTACAAAACACCGTTGGTCCTGGTTCAACGATGCTACCAAATGGGGTTATTGTGCCAACAGCATCGTCCGCGGTCGGAGCAGTATCACAGTCCGTGCAGCAAACTGGGGCAACAGGAAAGCAGAGCGGAGTGACGGATCAGACTGGGGTTCAAGCACAGTCAACTGGGGCAGTCCCGATCGTCCCAGTACCTTCAGTCACTTTACCCGGTGGAAGTCTTGAACCAAATCCATCGTCGGCGGTCATCCCAGTTGCTTCAGTTACTTTGCCAGGTGGAAGTGTCGTCCCGAAACCCTCGGCATCCGCAGTCATTCCAGTAGCCTCAATTACTTCGCCCGGTGGAAGTGCTATACCAAACCCATTGACATCAGCAGTTGTCCCTGTTGCTTCAGTCACCTTGCCGGGTGGAAGTGTCATCCCGAACCCCTCGGCATCCGCAGTCATTCCAGTAGCCTCAGTTACTCCACCCGGTGGAAGTGCTATACCAAACCCATTGACATCAGCAGTTGTCCCTGTTGCTTCAGTCACCTTGCCGGGTGGAAGTGTCGTCCCGAACCCCTCGGCATCCGCGGTCAATTCAGTAGCCTCAGTCACTTCGCCAGGTGGAAGTGTTGTACTCAATCCCTCGGTATCCGCAACCATTCCAGAAACCCCCGTTACCTTGTCAGGTGGGAGCGTTGTACCAAATCCATCGTTGTCAGCACTTATCCCACCTGTTTCAGGTACCGTGCCAGGTGGGAGTGTCGTACCAAACCCTTTGACATCGGGAGTCGTCCCAGTGGCCTCGGTGACCCTTTCAGGTGAAACTGTCGCATCAAATCCGTCGGCGTCGAATACAGCGGCACCGCATCGCGAAGAAGTTACTTCGGCAGCTTCAGTCATTCTGCCAGTTGGTAGCGTTACGCAGAGTCCCGCAGCTACGGTCTCGAACACAGTATTGCCACCAATCATTCCAGCCTCCGTGACTCTGCCGGGAGGGAGCGTCATCCAAAATCCTACAGCTACACTCTTGTCATCGGGAATACCATCACTGTCAGAGGGACTCAAGCCAACTGTGACGCCTCCAGCCTCCAGCGCCTCGGGTGTCGTAGCATCCAATATACCCATATCAGATACAGCTTCGCTACCTGCCGGTTCACATTCGCTATCGGCTGGCTTACTTGGGTCATCTGGAAAAGCTGCATCAATCTCTAACACACCGCAAAGCTCTGGTACCCAGCCTCAAGCTTCAGTGACTGATTCCAACGGAGTTGTCCTACCAGTACAAACGACTGACCCTGGTAGTACTGGCGCCGTCAAGACAGGGCCACCCACACTGGCCAGTGGAGAAAGCGTCACTTCAGGAGTTGCCGTGGCTTCAGACTCGAATTCCATATCTACTAGCATCTCACCTATTATAGTAGCTTCTGCATCCAACACCAATGGTGAAGTCCTTCCGATAACAGCGGGTCAAACAACGGGATCAGCAACAGTATCTGGGGGCTCTGTCGTACCCCTTATTGCTGCAACACCAACAGCAGGCTCTGGCAGCTCACCGCTTGTAGTGGGATCTGCCACTAATAGTAACGGCGTTGCTCTTCCAGTCACAGCTGGTCAAGTGACAGGGTCCTCGACGTTATCCGGGGGCTCCCTCGTTCCAGTTCTTGCTGCGACACCAACAGCAGGCTCTGGCAGCTCACCGATTGTAGTAGGATCTGCCACCAACAGTAACGGCGTTGCTCTTCCAATTACAGCTGGCCAAGTCACAGGGTCCTCAACGTTATCTGGGGGCTCCGTCATTCCAGCCTTTGCATCTGGCCCAACAGCAGCTCCTGCTTCCGGCTCGCTCATTCCATCCAGTGCTGGCTCAGGTTCGAACTCAGTGTCTGGCGGCGCTGTGATTCCAAATGCTTCAGGAAACGTCTCGCCCACTGCCGCAAGTGGCCAAGCAACAGGAGCCGCTGGCCAGACTGCAGCTGGACAGACAGCTGGCGCTACTGGACCTAGTGGATCTGGTGTCGTTGCACCTCAAACTGAACTCTCTGCTCCCGCTCCCGTTACTGGTACAGCTACCGCACCTCCTAATGCTGCCGGAACGTTACCAGCACAAGGCACGGACCAAAACTACCAATCCAACGCCAAGGGGCCCTTCACCCAACTCCCAACTGCTTACGATACTGCTACAGCACAGTCTGTGCCCACAAGTATCCTCGCAGGACCATCATCGATGCCACCATCTCAAACCTCAAA
>JAABUW010003070.1_pt1 | contig 24284 bp, 3 predicted proteins | sample 5560081 | NCBI WGS metagenome assembly JAABUW01 (sample SAMN10711882, study PRJNA513363) | rock metagenome | isolation source: Antarctica rocks | place: Antarctica: Victoria Land, Knobhead sud | reverse complement strand
CCAGATTGAAGTGATGGAGACGTGCGTGACGACGCAACCCCTCCACAACGCCTTCCCACGAGCCATCCGGCAGATCGATAAAGGCCAAACCCAGTCTCTGCAGATTTGGCAGGCTTTTCGACAATGAATGAACCAACTCGGAATCATCGATCGCGAGACCACCAATCTCCAGGTCGATTAGTTGTAGCCATTGACCGACTTTAGGGAATATCGTTTTGTGTGCGAATCAGTAACTATGGTTGATTAGATGGTCCTCATCATCGTCAGTGAGCAAGCGTAATTTGAGCCCCCCCAGGTTCGCCATACTACCAAGCATTGCCGGTAGGCATTTCAACGCTTCCAATACTGTTCGGTTGTCGTTGTCCCTTGCTTTGATGGTGAGTGAGACCGTTTCGAGTTCGTGGCAGATGTTTGACGTATCGCGAACAAAGCATTGATGATCAGTCCCTGAGAGTGTTGAGGTAGAACTAGGCCTGATCCCTCACGATCCGACTGTTGAAAAATGGAGAGGACGAAATAGAATTCACAATCCTTAGGGCACACATCGCGGTGGCGAAGTGTTGATAGGTTCCGGAGCGCTCGCTATTCATAAAGCCAGAAGGCCGCGCATACAGCACATTCCAACTTCACCTCGCAGCAGATCACGAAAATTCCGGATCAGGAGACGGTGTTCTGCCCAACTCGATGCCCCCAGAGATCTTTGAAAAGTACGAATGAGCGAACGTCCGCTATATTCTTGATTCCCTCACAGAGTGCGACTTGCAGAATCTGATGTTTCAGTATCGACTGCTCGTACAATGCGTGCTTTTGCCACTCGTGATACCCCTCCTCAACATGAAAGTCCTTCATGTGCTGTTCGTAAATTGGTTGTACGAAAACGGCCCGACCGAAGCGCGTTTATCAAGTGATGGCGCAGGACAGGTGCGAGTCTTCTATTCCAATACACGAGTGCTGAAAGAGATGGTCGCATAATCGGCCGAAAAGTATGCGGTGCGACAAATCGCGCTGGAAAGTGATGCGTCGTAGACGACTTCTTTGATGACGGTGCTCAGCACTGGATGTTGTGTAATATTTCTGAATATATCGAGATCAATTTTTGTGGGGGAAGAGGTAAACATCATAGAACAGGGAGCGGTCTAGCAAGCGACGATCATTGCTGGAATACAAGTCGAACCTGTATCAGATAATTCTTCTCTTAGCGCTCTAGTATCGCAATTCGAACCTCCGATAAAAGGTGCTTGCCTCAGTGCTCAGACCTTCTTTGCAAAATAATGTTTTGTGTTCGACAAATCCTAACTCTAGAATAAGCTCTAGACTAAATTCTAACTATTTATAAACGACGCTACAAGATATAATGCAATAACTTCGAACAATCGACGAGCACTATAATATATAGTGTAAACTATCTATAAACAATAAGTGTCAATATTAAAATATAATTTTGCTAGAAAATCTAAGAGCAGCATGCAATTTTTAAGATAAAAATCGATTATAATAGTAAATAAATTTTATCTAAGCAAAAATATATAACAATATCTATATAGTCTATCTTGGTTATAAGTAGTCGCTTTAGTAGCAGTATCGGATTATAGATAGTCAATTTGGTCGAAAAGATCGATTTTGGTAATAATTATCGCAGTTTTAGTCTATAGAAAGAGGCGATAGATTTCTCGCTTATTTTGGTAAGACTATCTATATAAAAATTAGAAAAAAAATCTGTTTTCTCTTTTGTAAACAAGCTTTATCGACCAAATTTTAATTAGATTTTTTATATTTCTATCTAAATTGCTCTCTATATCGACGTTCTATTTTTATATAGTCTTAAATATCTCTTTCTACTACTCTATTGCGTGCATCTATTTTAATTAAGTATAAAACAAATACTTTACAATCGCTTTTAACTATAATAACGTTGTTGTTAAAGCAACTATATACTATCTACTTTCTATATTAAAAGAAATAACTACAAGAACTCTATTATTTGCGAGTACTTTATAAATTTAAATTGTTGTCTTACAAAGAGTTTGCAATTGTCTTTAAGATTTAATTCGATAGTTATAGTCTTATCGATAACGTTTATATACGTCGATAAATCAACAAAAATAATATCTACTTAAATAAACAAATTTAAGCTATTTATACTTGCAATTGTGTTAGCAAATAAATTGAAATAAAAAATCTATTGTTTAAATAGCAATTACAAAAAGAGAAGCAACAAATATCTATCGATAGTATTGTTTAAAAAAAAAAAATTATACTGTTTTATCAAAATCTTTGTTTAGTTTTCTTTTTTTATCTACAAAATTTATTTAAGACGTCGACAAAATAACTTAATAAGCATAAAGTTTGTTATTATATACGAAAGCGTTATCGATATAGTAAATTCGATCAAATTAATCGCGAACAACTTGCAAAGAATAGATTAATCGTCGGGTCGAATTTCGATTCCAAATATTGGAATCGACTCGACTCGTCGATTTCAACCCTAGAAATCGACTCGAAACCTAATTCGATTCCTATTATTTTGAAATTAAATCGACTCAATCCAACTCGATTCTTAGTTTCAACATTTAGAATTAAATCAAATTGTCAAGAAATCAAATACAACGTTATTATACCAAGAATTACTAATTTTAGAACAAAATATTTTATTAGTAAAATGCATTATTTGCATCTATAGATTCTATAGATCTTATAGATGCAATTTACTAATAAAATGCAATATTTGTAGCTATAGACTCTATAGATTCTATAGATGCAATTTAATTATTTTGTTTTTAAAAAGTAGTAATATATTACTATAATATATTACCTTATTATAATTTAGATAATTAAATATTATAAAATATATATTAACTATATATTAACTATTAATAATTATAATATAATTATTTAAATAGTCTTGACAATTTGAGTCGATTTTTTCGAGTCGAATTTCGATTCCAATTCTAGAAATCGACTCGAATCGTCGATTTCGACTCTAGAAATCGAATCGATTTTTCGATTCCAATATTAGAAATCGACTCGACTCGATTCGGGTTAAATACTCGATCTAAACTCGATAACTCGATCCGACACAATTAGTCTATTGTTAAATACAAGATTGCTCTATATATAACAAATTAACTCAAAATATATATCGAGTTTCTCTATTAATCGTTAATAATATTAACTTGAATTAACTTCAAAACAATTGTAACAAAACTATATATATATATTTTTAACTTTTTAACTTGCGTTATTCGAATTTGTTAGATTTTAATTTCTTATTGTGCGTTTTATATCTTTTAAACAAACAATAATATTATAGATTTTAAAAAAGTATATAACAAGCTCGAAATTAGAGTTAAGATTAAAACAAATAATTGAAATTATATACTTAATATTTAAGATCAAAAGTAAATCGAAAAATTAAAACAATTTTTTTAGAGAATATTAAAAAAGTTTAAACAATTTTATTAATTTTAAGAATTATTGAATCGACTTAAAATTAAGATTAATCTAAATAAATTATTATATACGAAAGAAACAATATGCAATTTCTACAAAAATATTTATATTATTTGTTATTCTGCAATTTATTTAAGTCGATTTGCTTTATAAAATTTACAATTAAGTTTAATATTCTTATAGTAAGAGTATCTTCTAATTGAGCAACTAAGCTAATATTAACAAATTTACAATTTCTCGAACTATAACTAAGTAAATGTTCGATTAAGATAATTTTAATAATATTAATTTTAATATTAGTTTCTTTTTTAAACGCAATAAAGATAATCGAGATTTAATATTTGGTGCGAAAACGCACTGAAAAGAGAACACTAGTAATGGGAATCATAATTGTATTACTAGCTAGGAAGAGGAAAGTCCTCCAAATCTAAATATTACTGTGTCAAGAAATATCTTGCCAAGCACGAAAGAAATATCTTGCCAAGCACGAAAGAAATATCCTGTCAAGCACGAAAGAAATACTCTGCCAAGCACGAAAGAAATATCTTGCCCAAAAGGAAAGTACGATGATCGTAACATTTCCCCCTAACCTTTTTGCTATACTATTGTTCTCGATGGCGACGAATGAAAAAATAGACGTAAAACGAACAAAATTCTTGTTGTTATATTCGTTGTCGAAAAGATAATAGAACAACCAAGATATTATAATGCTCGACTCTATAATATCGACATAAAAAGAGGACTAAAACAATCAAAACAAGATTGAAAAATTCGTAGTAATACGTTCAAATAAGAAAAAGATAATCTAGATTTTAAAAATAGATTTTCGTTGTTAAAAAGATAATAGAGAAACGAATTTTTGTTGTCAAAAAGATAGTAGAGCAATTAAAATATTATAATGCTTTCTATAATATTAACATAATAAGAAGGCTAAAACAACTAGAGCAAGATTGACAAATTCGTAATAGTATGTTTTTTTTGTTTGACAAAATTTTTGAAACAACTAGAGCAAGATTAGAAGATTCAAGATAATATATTTTTTATAGAAAAGATTGCTTGTAGTGTCGACATAACAAAATTATTAAAACAACTAAAAAAAAAGAGAAAGATTTATTTCAAATTACAAAAAGACTTTGCTTACAACTTTTTCGATAATATATAATTTTGCTTTAAGAAAAATCTTATATTTTGTCTTGTATTAATAGATTGTAACGTGCGACAACTAGTTTTTAGATATAATAAAATTCGCATTTTTTATCTTTGTAAAATTGATAAAAGTCAACAACAAATAGTAATAAATAAGCGTTAATATTAATGTGTTTGCGAATTTCTTAATTGTATTTTATAATTTCTTTGTATTCTTTGTTTTCTCTTTGAACAATTTAACAATAATACTAATTTTAACTAATAATTGTATACGAAGCAAATTTTTGCGTATATTAATCTAGTTATTTATTAAAATTGCAATTATGCAATTTGTTTTTAAAATTAAAAGCGTCGAAACTAATTTTTTTTTAAAAGATATTAAAATGTTTGATTCGATTAAAACGATCAACTCTTGCGTTTATTGTTTTTTATTTTATTTTTTGTTATTTCTTTAATTTTTGCTTTTTTTTATTGCTTCTTTTTTAAACTTATTTTTAAAAAATATGCTATCTTTATTTTCGTTATTATTAGATTTTTGTTTTAAGACAAATTTTTTAAGAAGAATTGTTAATTTTGTAGATTTATTAATAGCAATTTTATCTTTTTTTTAACAAAAATATTATATTTATTTTTGACGTGTTAAAAATTACTAATAAGTTGAATATTTCTATATATTACAACGTAATAATTTTTCTAAGTTGATAAATTTATAAATATAACTAATTTTTTGTTATTTAATATATTAATCTTTATTGTCTTTTTGTTAATAAATATCTTTTGTTGATATAGTTCTTGCATAGTAGCTTTAATATTACAAATTTTGTAAAGTTATTAATCGAATAGAATTGCGCAATTCTTCGAAAAATATTTAATAAAAAAATTATTAAAATTGAGTCTAGTTAATATCGATATATTATAAAAAAAAGAACGTAATTTGTTGTTAATTAATACATTTAATATTGTAAAATTAAAGTTAACAAAATTCTTACAATCGAAATCTTTAAGATTAAAATCTAAAATTGTAAAATTAAAATCTAATAATATAATACAAATATAGAGAAAAGATAAAGAAATATTAGAAATTGTAATCGCGAAATTGTAAATTCTTTTAAATATTAATATTAAGTTATTAGTAATTTTGATAAATAAAATATTTTTGACAAACGCACTAAAAAGAGCGCGTATTATTGGCAATTTTAATAAGCAAATTTTTGTTACTATTATATTGTAGTACGCAAAAAAAAGTAGAATTGCAATTAATTTAAAATTGTTGTATTTATTAAATTGCTCAAAAATATTAATAGCAAGCGTTTCTCTTATAGATAGATAAAAATTCTTATTTATTTTTAGTATTTTACAAACTTTTAGTTTTGTATTATATATATATATATAACTAGTTGACAAAGTAGAGAATTTTAAAATACTAATTTTGTCAAAACTTTTAAAGCAATTTTGTATTTTTTAAATAATACAATTGTATTTGTTTTTAGCAAAATAATAAGTTTTTATTTAAGAGATTTTATTCTTATTTTTTTAAAATATATTTGAAATAACAATTAAACAAGATCTTCGAGATTATTATTTTAATCAAAAATCTTAAATAAATTTGAATTTTAAAAATAAAAATACGTTAAATATTCTTTTTATATCTTAAGAACAAGATATCTAAAATTAATAAATTTGTCTTAATAATTAATTATTAATAAATTCGAAATAATAATTTCGATTCTTAAATAAACTACTAGAAAAAGCAAAAGTTTCGCAATTGTTATTATATTATAAATAAACAATATTAACAATATAGAAGTTAGTTTTTTTCGATTGTTTTTGCATACTTTAAGTAGTTTTTTAAAAATTTTAACTTTACTCTTTAGATTTTTATTTTGTTTTATTAAGTTAAAAATGCGTTAACAATTGTTTATAATTGTTTTTAAATAGCAATTTTTAATAATTGTACAATTTTGTCGAATAAACTTCTTTTTTGTTAATAACAATAATTTGAGTCTATATTTGTTAAAAATTAAAATAGCAATTAATTTCTTTTTTAAATATAAGACTAGATTTAAAAGATTTAGAATTTGTAAAACTACTTTTTCTATTATTTTAACAAAGATTTTTTGAAATTTGTCGAATTGCTAGTAAAATATATTAAGTAATCTATTTTCTAGTAAACTTTTATTGTAGTAAAATAGATAGCAAATTATAATAACTTTTATTAATATAGTATTTTATTTTTAAAAAACTTTTAACGCTATTTTTAGTCTTGTAGCAAGCGTAGAGTAAGTAATTATCGAATAAAAACTTTCGATTAAGAATTAAGTTTTAATATATTTTAAGCTAGTCAAAAAATTTATTTTATTTGTTAGACTTTCTCTAGAATACGCAACAAATTGTTTTAACTAGTTAATATTTTATCGATTTTATATTGCTTCAAATTTATTTGTTAGCAATAATTTTCGTATTACAAATTAGTGTAATAAGAAAATTCTACAATCGAGTTCTATTATAGATACAAAGATTTTTAATTTTTTTATTAATATAAGATCTAAAGCTATAGAAGCTTGAGAAATATACTAGTTATATGTTACGCTAATACTTTCTTCGAAGATATCAAGATAGATTATGCTATCGAAAAAATCTATAGAAGTCTTTAGACAATGCAAGCAATTATTTAATAATAAGAGTTACAACTATAGACAATTTCTATATTTAATAAATTTTGAAAAAGATTCAATAAATCAAAATAACAATAAGTAAAAATCTATAATAAGTTGAACACAATTTATAAAAAAGTCGTGTCTAAAAAATCTATATACTAAAAAAAAAAAAATTTGTTCGCTATATTTGTTGTTAAATATATCGAGTTTGTTTGTTTTGTTTGTTGTCGAATATATCGAGCTTATTTATTAGCGTATCGAGCAATACTTGTCTATCAAATTGTTAAATATACAAATAATTGTACTATATACTACAAACTACTTTGTAGAATATATATTAACTATAACAAGCTAGAGTCGTAATACTATCTTTCTTTTTCAAATTTTTTTGTTCCGAAAAACAAATATTTATATATTATATCTTTTTATCAAAATTGTATTTGTCTTATCTTCGAAATAGACTATTACGAAATACTTGTTAATTTTGCTTGTAAACGTTGTTGCTATATTAGCAAATCTTATATTGCTATAAAAAATTCGTTATTTTATCTAAAGTATTCGAAATATGTTCGCGCAAACAAATCGTATATAAATATATTGTAAATTTTCTTAAATTATACTAGAGAAAATCTATTCTTTAAAGTAGCAAAAAATAAAATTGTATTAATAATTGTAGTATTAATACGAACAATTGTAATATATATATTTGTTTAATAACTTTAGTAAGCTTGTTTATTAAACTTATAGCTTTAAGTTAATAAAGAAAATACTTCTTTAAGAACGTATATATATTGTCTTAATTATAAATCTTGATCTTAATATATTTAAGATACTAAATCTAGTATCGATATATATACTAAAGTATAAACAAAAAACAATTATTAATTGTAACTTAATCGATCTCTTGTTATAACTTATTAGAATACTCGAGTTTATACAAGTTTTTTTGCAAATTTTTAGATTTAGATAGCAATTGTAAGTATTTTGAGAGTAGCATACAATATATAGCTCGATTATCGACTTCAAATAATTTCGATTAAAACTAGTTACTTAATAGAAATTCGCTAAATAATAAGTAAAGAGTTCGAATTAATATATTTGAGTTAGTAAGAATTTGCAACACAAAATATAACAATCGAAGACAAAGTGCAATTGTATCTAGCAAGATATTTAGAAGAATTGTCAAGTATTGTATAAAAAGTAATTCGACAAGCAAAACAATAGATTTGACAATTACTTATATAAAACTCTAAATACAATCTATTATTATTCTATAAATTATTTTATTGTGTCGACAATTAGATTAGAACAAGTAGATATATCTATATTATTTGTTTTAATTTCTTAATTTCTAGAAATTGCAAAATTGTCTTTAGTTGTTCTCGAGAATCTTAATTAAAGTTATTAACAAAACAATATATAGTTGTCGCAATAATAAATAAAGAAACAGTTATATTAATTAGAGCTTAAAATCTTTTGTTATCGAACTAGTCTTAATTTAAAAATATTTCTAATAAAAGATTTCGATTATAGAGATTTCGAATATTTTCAAATATATTCTTCAGAAAAATCAAGATATTATATTGTATTATTGTCTAAAAAATTGTATCTCGAAGAATTATATTCTAATAAACAACTATAAATATGTTTTTAAATTCTAGCTAAATAGATAATTCGAATCAACTTGTAAAAAATAGTTTAAAACAAATAGTAGTAAGATAAACTAATTAAAATTATAAATTAATAATTGCTTTTATATTCTATTCTTTTTTATACTTATTTAAGATATTTATAACTACAATAAAGATAGAAGAATTATTAGTAGTTAACTTTACTTAACATAATAATTGATAAATTAACTTGTCAAATTGTTTACTTAATATTTTATCAAAAATCAATAAATTCTAGATAATTATCTCTACAATAAAAGTATTTAGCTTAAGTATCTTTATTACAAGCTTACGCGTAATAATAAGAAAGAATTACAATATTGTTACGATTATCGTACTTTCCTCCTAGGCAAGATATTTCTTTCGTGTTTGGCAAAGTATTTTTTTCGTGCTTAACAAAATATTTTTTTCGTGCTTGACAAGATATTTCTTTTATGCTTGACAAGATATTTCTTGACACAATAGTATTAAGATTTGAAGAACTTTTCTTTTTCTAGCTAGTAATACAATTATAATTCCTATTACTAGTGTTCTCTTTTTAGTGCGTTTTCGCATTATTTGGTAGCTTCAACGTGTTATTTTCTTATCTATAAGGAAATTGATTACTAGAGGAAATTATCTTATTATTATTTTTGCTTCTTAGAAGTCTGCTTTACTATCTCGTAAAATTTGCTTTTTTATTGCAAAAATTATCTATTAAAAAGAGAATATCTTATTAGTATTTTGTATCTTTTTTTCGCTAGCAATCTTAATATTTTTGTTAAAATTGTCGAACAAAATTATAGAACTTGCGTAAAAACTTAACAATTTTTTTATCAAAACTAGCAAATTTTTGTTAAAATAATTTAAGAAATTCTTGTCTATTTTGCAAAGTATATTGAACAACATTTTTAAACTAGTAATTGTTTATATAGCAATTAAAACTAGTAAATGTTCAAAGTTTATTAAGTTGTTCTATTATTTATTAGATTAAATTGTAAATCGATCGATTTTTATAAAAGCAATAAAGACTTTTACAATAAATATAGAAGTTTATTAACAAATTTCGATTTACTCTAGTTTCTTTTTTTCTTTATAGATAAAAAAGTTAAAAAATTTATTTAAAAAAAAAATTTGTAGAGTTTAAAGTCTTTAGCTTTACGTATTATTATACAATTTTAAAAATTCGATAATATTTTTATATTAAAAAGAAATCGATATTTGTTCGATTTTTTTGTATCTACTTTATCGATCTCTCTTATTTTATTTATATAAAAAACTTTTTTTAATTTTTAAAACAAATTTATATCTTTTTTTACGCAAACGTTTTTCGAATTAAACTTTTTCAAAACTTGTATTATCGACACTTTAAAAAAGAAAAAACAAAAAACAAACAAAATATTTAAAAACAATTAAAAAAAAGATATTTTATCTATTTAAATAAATATATCGCAAACGATAACGTCAATTATAATAGAAAACAAAAATCTATTAAATAATCTCGTTATATAAGAGTTTATTAATTAGACAATAATTAAAATATTAGCAAACTACAATACTTAATTAAGTAGATTGTTTTTGTTTGTTAATCTTTCGAATTTAATTAATTTTGCTAGTTAGCAAAACTCTTTAAAGCAACAAAGTTCTTCAAAATTATTCGAATTAACAAATAATAATATCTTAGAAAATAACGTTATATTTTAAGTCTTTAATTTAGACTATTTTTATTTAAATTTTAAGAAATTTTATAACAAAAGCAATATTGTTACTATTAAAAAGAAAATTATCTATTAAGAGATATATACTTTTTGTTATAGAATAGACAACTATATTATTATTGTTAAGAAAAAGAAAATTAGAAATTATATATTTATATATTTTTAAGAGAATATATTGTATTAATAATTAAATAATTTTATTCAAAATAAGAAAAATACAATAATAATTCTATTTAATAAATTGAAATATATTTTTTGTTATTTAAAAAAACAATTTAAAATCTTTATATTAGCAACTTAAAATAAACTAAATTAAGAAATCTTTTTTGTAAAGAATTTGCAAAACAAAAAAGAGTTATATATATATATATAAAATATAGAGTTATATATTATACAAGCAAATCTAAATAAAAATCTAGCTAAAACAATTTAAAATTAAAATTATTTGTTGTTAGAGTTTTAAATAATTATATTGTTGTTAACAACAAATATTTTAGTTTAAAAATTCGACAAATTAATAATAGATCAAAAGAAAATATAATAATATATTGTTTTATTTTAAGAGAAAAATAAGAAAAAAAAAAAAAAAAAAAGTTAATCTTTAAATAAATTAAAAAATAAATTAAAAATTTATAACAAATTTTATTGTAATTGTTCGCAAACACAAACAAATAAAAGAATTTTTACAATTTTTTTTTTCGATTGCTATTTTGAACAAAAACAAGAAAACTTTTGTTCAAATTATTAAAAATCTTACTTTTTTTTATATTAGCAAAATTTTTTATTTTATTAATTGAGTTTTTTTTTTTTGCAATAAAACTTTCTTTATTAAAAAATTTTTTTTTTTTTTTTATATTAATAACAAAATAAGAGCTTATACAAATTAATAAAACGCAAATATATTTAAGTTAAATTTAACTTAAACTTATTTAAATTAATTAAATGTTTAAAATATTTAAAATTAAAAGATTGTCTTATCTTTGACAAAACAATTACTAATAATTATTGTTAATAATACTAATTTCTATCGAAATAAATTATACAATTTAAATAGAATTTCTATTGTAAAAAAAGAACGCAACAAATTCTCGCTTTATTACTAAACAAACAACGCAAAATTCTCTCTTTAAATTTTAAATTTGTAGATAATATATTAGCAAATTTAATTATACTTTAATAATTAAAACAAAGATTAAAATTAAAAAAATTAAAAAAAAGCAAAAATATATTATAATTACTCGTTAACAAATATTGAAACAATATATTTTTAAAATTGTAAAACTAATTCTTGTAACAAGATTTTCAATAAAAAGAAAAATAATAACAAAAAAAATAACAAAAATATTAATAGTTTTTTTTGTTAATATAATATATTATATCTTTTTATAAAAAAATATTGTTAAAAAATTAATTTGTTAACAATATTATAATACTTTTGATTTTAAAAACAAACTTTATATTTATATACAATTATATAAAAAAAAAATTAACAAAAACAATTAAAATTTATCTTTAAAAATTCTTAACAATATTGATTTTCAAAAATAGCTTTTTCAAATATAACAATATTAAAAATAATAATTTTTTCGACAATATTTTTTAAAGAAAACAAAATAACTTTTAGAGCGTAATATTATATTATAACAATAATTAAATATAGTATTAGCAATTTAATAAGTCTCTTTTGCGTAAATTTTAATTGCAATATATTTATAATAAATTGCGCTTTTGTTAAAGCAAAGATACTTAATATAAAGATTAAAAAATATTTTTTAATTTTATTAAAAAATATAGATACGACGAAATATATTTTAAATAAGTAATTCTTTATAAACATCTATTTAAAAAGCAAGAACAAAAATAATAACAAAATAATTGCTTGTTATAATGTTAGATTAATAGTTCGTTAACTATATTTGTCGATTAAACAACTCTTTGTCTTAATCTCGCTTAATTTTTTAAGCTTAATTTTGATTAAATTTAAGTTAAACTAAACTAGATTTAAGTTAACTCTTGCTAAACATAAAGTCTACAATCTTATATAGTTAGCGTTTTTTTTTTTTTTTTTTTTGTCTTTTGTTCTATATATTAAATCTAGTATAGACTTAAGTTTTATTTAGTTATTAATTTAGATATCTTTTAAATAGAGATTTCGAATCTAGTTTTTAATATTACAAAAGATCTATATTTTTTGCAATACTTTTACGCGTTAAAATCTAATTTTCTTAAGTATATTAATATTTATTTAATTATTAATTTAATAAAGTATTTTAAACTCTTATTAAAGATCGAATTTATTGCAAAGAAATTTGTTCGACAAATTATTTAAAATCTAATCGAAACTCTATATTAATTTTGAGAGCTTTAAAATCAAGTACAATTTAATATTAATATTATTTTTATCTTGTTTGCTTTAAGTTCTTTTTTTGCAAAATTAAATTTAATATCTATAGTTGCAATTGCACAAATTGTCGCTCAAACTATAAACAATTAATCTACTTTTATTATATAACTTTTATTGCTTTCTACAAATATTATTGCTTTTATTATTTCTAAATTTAAAAAACTTTTTAATATATTACAATACAAAAGAGACAAAAATTAGTTAAATATATAAGAGCAAAATCTTATACAATATATAAATATAAATTATAATTAATATTTTATTAATTGAATCAAAATTATCTATACGAAATTACAACTTATTATAGATAAAAAAAATCTATAATCTTATAAATCAATATTAAATTAATAATCTTTATATTATTGTTTTTTTCGATAAATAATATCGAAATTTGCGTTATTGTTGTAACAATTTCTTTAAATCGAAAAATATATATTTGTATTTTCGCAAAACTTTAAAGCAAAACTTTATTAACTTTGTTAAATATTACAATTTTTTCTATTAGAAAAAAGAACGTTTTTAAATAAAGAATGCTTTATTAATTAATTATATAAAGCGCAATATTAATTATTTTATTTAAATCGCTATTATATCTTAACAAACTCTTAATAACAAACAATTATTTATTTTTTAACAATAAGTTTAAGCTTTTATTAAAATTAACAAAAAACTTTAGCAATTTAAATATTGTTAATTTTGTATTATTACAATTGTTGTTACTTCTATTAAATTAAAAAATAATTTAATTTCAATTAGCAATTTATTAAGATCTTGTATTTTGTTTTGTTTTTGTTATTCTATTTGTGTTAATAATCTTTGTAGTATTTAACAAATTAATAGATTTAAGCTTTGTTATTGTTATTGTTTAAAACAAATTTTTGATTATTTTAGAAATTAAAGAAATTTGCAATAAGTAAAAATTGTATTACTATTACAAGTTGCAATATTTGAACAAAACTATTAAAAAATACTTTAATAAAAAATCTTTCTTTTTTTGTTTTGTTAATCTAAATAATATTTCTAGTATTGACGAAAATATTTTGCTATTAGCAAGAAAAGTTTAGTTTTTAAATAAAATTGCGCTTAAAAACTAATCTATATATTTTTTTGTTTTTTAGCTTCTTTGTTTTTATTTTCTTTTTAATCTTATAAAAGATTTTTAATTAAAACAACTTTAAAACTCTTTAAGTTTAATTCTATATTTAAGAATAATTATATAATAATTTTCTCTATTTTATGTCAAGTTTAATCTCGAATTCTTGCTATAATTTTAATCGATAATAGAGTTTTAATTTATATTTTTATTAATAAATCTTTTGCGCAACAATATAATTTTTCTCTTTATTAATTAATCTACTTTTGTAGATTTTAAAATTTTAATAATTAAGCAATTTTAACAAGCAACATTATTTATATTGTCGAAATTATTATAACTCTTAACAATTATATCGAGAGATTATTCTTCTATATTATTAAACTTAATTAGTATTTTATTATTATAAATCTATTGTAATTTCGTTATTATTCTATTAACGCAAACTTTAATTATAATATTTTTACTATATTTTTTTCTTTTTGTTTTAAATATTGTTATTAATTGTTTGTTAAAATTTACAACATTATTTAAGAAAAAAAAGAATTTTTATCTTCTAAGAAATTTCAACATATATAAAAGTTCTAAAATTAAAGTGTTCTTGTTTTTACTTGTAACAATTAAATCTCTTTGTTCAATTTAAGTTTATTTTGTTAAAAAATATTTAATATTTTAGTTATTTATAAGAAGCAACTTGTTTGCAAAAAGCAATCTAGTCTTGCTTTTTAGAAGCAATTTAATCTCGCTTATAAAAAGTAATTTGTTTGTAAAAAGCAATTTAGTTTTGCTTTTTAGAAGCAATTTAATTTTATTTACAAAAAACAATCTATTTATCTCGATTTTAAGTCTTATTTTGTTTTATCTAATTTAAAGCAAAAAACTTCTAATTGTATTTTTCAAACTATTTAGAAAAGATACTTCTCAAAAATTAAATATCGAAGTTTTTTGTTTTTTAAAATTTCTATTAAACAATATATAAAACAAGTTGAACAATCTTCTATATAACTTAATATAATTAAGTTAAGAGTTTGTAAATTTTATTGCGTTATTTGTGCAAAAAATATTAAAATTTTTAATATTATTTTTCGAAAAATAGATATCTTTCTAAATATAGTCAAAAATTTGTTTAAATCTAAATTAAATTTTGCCCAAATTTTTGATTTATTAAATCTCTCGAAATTATTGTTGTTTTATAAAGTTATTAAAATCAATATTTATAATTAAAATTATTATCTAACATTTTATCAAATAAAAAAAAACTTTATTTAATAATCTTTACTATTTAAGAAAATCTAAAATATTATTAACAAAACAAAAATATCAATTTAATTACAATTTTGTTTTCTAGATATTTCGAGTTTCTTAATATTTTTTTTAAGAAAAAAGCAAATATTTTATCTTCTTATTGTTTTTACAATTATACTATTTATTTTTAAAAAAAAATTTAGTCTTTAGTCTTTATTTTATACAATATAAATTATAATAAAACTCTAAAACTTCGTTGCTATTTAAATAAAAATTTTAACAAAATTTTTATTTGAGTTAGTTGTTTTTAGACAACAATTTTTGTTCTTTTTGTTAAAAAATTTAAAAATAAACTTAGATTCTACATAAACTATAAAGATCTAAATGCTATTATAATTAAGAACAAATATTCTTTATCTTTAATCTTTAAAATGCTAAATTGTTTTAATCGAATTAAAATTTTTATTAAATTAAATATTATTTTAACGTTTAATCGACTACGTATTTAGAAAAAAGATAAAATTCTTATTGTTTTTTGCATTTGTTTTAAACTCTTTAAGTATCTTGTTATATTTTTCAATTTATATAATAAATTTGTTTTGTTTTAAAAATATATTAACAAGACTTTTTAAGAGTTTTTAAATAAATTTTATATTGCTTATTTAAATAATATCTTAATCTACAATAATAATAAATTAAAACACAAAATTTATATTAAACTTATTTTTTAAAAATTGCACAAAACAAATTTATAAACAAATATAATTAAATACGAGTTTTATGTTACTTAAGTCTTGTATCTAGAATTAATAATTACTATTGAAAAAATTAAAATAAATTTAATTAAAATAGATATTATTGTTAATTAGTTTATTCTAATTAACGTTAAAAATATTTAAAACTTTCTAGAATTTGCAAACTTCTATAGAAGATTTATCTACAACTATAGTAGAATAGCTATTTTGTTAATCTATTTAACTAAAAAAAATTAACTCTTTATTTAGTTTAAGAAATATCAATTAGTATTTATTATTTTAAAAAAAGTCTTTATTTTCGATATAGTGCTTTGTTATTACAATTTAAACTACAAAATTATAATAAAAATCAATATTTCAAATTATATATTCGAAGATATTCTCTCTTAGTACAATAAAGAGAAAGTTCTTTATCTAGTTGTTTACTTTTTCAAAAAACACAATTTAATTAAATATAATTATAAAATTTACAATAAGAAATTTATAACTATTGTTTATATATTCGAAAAATAACGTTTCAAGCTTAAGAGCTTAATTTATCTAATCGAAGTAATTATAAATTATAAAAATCTTAAGTATTTTATATTAATTAAGCAACTAAATTGTTGTTAAACTTAATAAAACAAATTTTTATCTTAATTCGACTATTAAATTATATATTGTTTTAGCAAGATTAATAGAAAATTAAACGTTTTTATATATTGCTTAAAAGATCTTTTTAAAAAAAAAATTATTTTCGATTCTTAATATTTGTATCAATATTAGATAATCTTAAAAACTTATATTTTAAAATTTAAAATTATTAAAGATCTTTAATATTAAGTTATTACTTTAAATTTTGTTTAATTAAATTTTTCTTTAATTTTTTTAACTTTTTTTGTTATATTAGTTTCGATAAAACTAAACGTAGAAAAACTCGATATTAAGAATGTCGAATTTTAATTAAATTAAGAAATTCTAAATTTTAACAAAAATTTAGAAAATACTTCTACTTAAATTTTGTAAAATTAAATCGAAATTAACAATTAGTTTGTATCTTAAGTATTTGAAACATTTTGCAATAAAATTTATTATTACAATAGAATTTCTTTAATTAAATATAAAAAACGTTTCAACTTCTTGTACTTTCGAGAAAAAAAATATATTTTTAATTCGAATTGTTTTCGTCTTCGCGTAATTTAGTTTATTTATAATAGTGTTGTCAATAACTATTTAAAAAGAACAAAATATTACAACTTAATTAATTAAGTTTATTAATAGTCTAATATCTATAAATATATTTAGCGTTTTATATAAAACTATTATATATATATTTGTTTCAAATCTTTTAGACAAAAGACGCAAAAATAATTGTATTCTTTTTTTGTTTTTAAATATTATTAATATAATATTTTTATAGACTATATAGATTCTTTATTATCTAGTATCTTTATAGATATTATATATAGATACGTTCTTGTTTTTGTTAATTGTTTTATTAAGATAAAATATCTAATCTTAATTACTTCTATAAAAGTAAAAAAAATAATCAATTATTTTTATATTTACATCTAGAAATATTACGAGTTACTTAAGTTTTTTATATTTAATTAAGATATATAATTTATTTTTAATATTTAAAAATATCTTTGTTAAATACTAAAGATTAATATCAAATTATCTATTGCATATTATTTCGAGATTAACAATTAAATCGAACAAGTTAATGTTGTTATAAAATATTATCTTTGTGTTTTCGTTAACTATATATAGAATAATTAAACTAAATAACTTTTAAATATCAAGTTTATCGCCAATAACGTTTTTTTGTTTACAACTCTTATTTTGCTTTTTTTGATTAATTTGAATTAAAATCTACGTTTAGACTTTAAGTCTTTAGAATTCTTGTTGCTCGATTTTACAATTTAGATTCAAACTTAATTAATTAATATCAAAAATTTTATTTAAAAGATAAAGAAACTTATTTAGTATTTATATAATAAAATGCTTGTCGCTTAAGCTATCTATAAATTTAATATTAATTGTTTTTGTTATTTTTGTTTTAGATACTTTGCAAGTAACAAAGTTTAATTTAATATTAAGAATCTTAATATTGTTTATCTTGCAATTAAATTAGACAATTGTTATATTAATCTTTTTAAAATAAAATATATTTTTAAAAGAATTTTTTTAATTGTCGAGTTCAAATTATCTATATCTATAAAAGTTTATCTCGTCTTTTATACTATTTTTGTTAATTATATTGTTATCGATTTTCTATTTAAATAACGCTAGAAATCTCGTAAATCTATTGTTGTTAAAAATAACAAAAAATCTTAATATATTAATAGCATTTTAAACTTCAAACGTAATAGATATTTTAATTTTGCTCTACTTAAGTACTATGTTAACTAAAAAAATTATTTCTTTATTTAAGAATTTTTCAATCTTTTAAACAATTGTTAACAAGCTCTTGATAAATATTATTTAATCAATTCTATTGTCGAAAAATTACATATAATATTTTGCGTTGTTTCTAACTATTAATGTTAAAAAAAATAGATAATGTTTTCAATTTTGCTTAAATTTTGTCTCGATTTTATCTAGATAACAAAGATTTTTTTATTTTGTTTTAATAGTGTTTTGTTACTTTAAACGCGTTAAATTTTAACTAATTTAATCAAATCTTATTTAAATCTTGTCTAAATCTTGTCTAAATAACAAAGATTTTGTTTTTGTTTTAATAGTGTTTTGTTACTTTAAATGCGTCTAGTCTTAACTAAAATAATCTAATTTTGCTCAAATTTTGTCTAAATAATAAAGATCTTCTTGTTTTATTTTACTTAATTTAATAAATTTAGATATCAAGTTTTGTCTAGATCTTGTCTAAATAACAAAGATTTTTCTATTTTGTTTTAATAGTGTTTTGTTACTTTAAACGCGTTTAGTCTTAACTAAGATAGTCTAATTTTGTTTAAATTTTATCTAAATAACAAAGGTTTTCTTGTTTTATTTTATTTGATTTAATAAATTTAGATATTAAGTTTCGTTTAAATTTTGTCTAAATAATAAAAATCTTCTTGTTTTGTTTCGATAATATTTTGTTACTTCAAATATATCTAGTTTTAATTTAATTAGTTTAATTTTGTTTAGTCTTGCTCAAATCTTGTTTAGATAATAGAGATTTTCTTTTTTTATTTTGTTTAATTTATTGAATCTAGATATTTTGTTTCGTTTTTGTTGTTTCTTGTTTCAACTTAGTTCAATAAATTTAGATATTTTGTTTTGTTCTTGTTTTGTTTTGTCTTTATTTAATTTAATAAATTTAGTTATTTTGTCTTGTTTTATTTTGTTTTTTAAAATTTTCTTAATTCTTAATTCTTTAATTCTTCGACAATTTGTTATATTGTTTTAATTGTCTTGCAAAAGCTTTGTCTTATAAAAAGAAATTATTGTTATAATATTAAATTAGTAGTTTGTTAACTACATTTATTAATTAAACAATTTTTCGTTTTAATTTCGCTTAATTTTTTAAATTCGATCTTAATTAAATCTAGATTAAATTAGATCAAATTTAAATTAACTTTTGTTAAATATAAAGTTTGCAATTTTATATAATTAGTATTGTTCTAATTTTTTCTTTTCTCTTTTGTTTCTTGTTTTATATATTAAATCTAGTATAGATTTAAGTTTTATCTAGTTACTAATTTAGATATCTTTTTGATAAAAATTTCGAATCTAGTCTTTAATATTGTTTATATTTGTTACAAAGTTTATTTAATAAATAATTTTAAAACAATTTTTTTTATAAATATAAATATTCTAAAATCGAAACAAATAATTATAAATATATTAAATTAAAAACTAAAATTCGAATTTTTAAAAAAATTGTAGTATTTTGCAAAATAAAAATTAAAAATAATGTTCGAATTTGTTAAACAATTTATACAATAAAAAAGAAAATAATATTTGCGAAATTAACAATAAAAATAGTTGTAATCAAAAAATTTTTTTTTTTTTTTTAAATATAATTTTCTTTTCGAATTTATAATACTTAAAATATATATTTATTTTATTAATACGAATTTTTAGTTTATTAATTTTTGCAACAATAAAGAATTCTTGTTAAAACTAAATAATTGTTGTTGTATTAAATATATTGTAAAATACAAAAATAAAAAATATTATATTGTAAAGAAAAAAAATTACTTTTTTATAACAATTTTTTTTTTAAAGATTATTTAATTTTGTCGAAGTTAAACTCTAATAAAATATATTTTTTTTAAAAAATTATTTTAAAGAAAATAGAGACTTAATTGAAAAACAATATTATTATTTATAATTTACTTAACAAAATTGCGAAATATATTAAGATTGTTAATTGTTATTTAAAAATTTAAAAAAATATTAACAATATAATAGATTTTTTTTTCGAAAAGTATATAAAGATTTTTATAATAACTAATTGACAAATTATTGTTAACGTAAAATTAGCGTATAAAGTTTATTTATTAAGTTAGAAGTCAAAAATCTTAATTAATAAGAAATTCGACAAAATATATATACAAAAAAAACTAAAATAATTTGAGAATTTTATATTTTTTGAATTTTTTATCTTTGTAATATAGAAAATTGTATATATTAATTTAAACAAAAAGTTTACTTAAAAAGATAAAACAATAATAAATATTCAAAATTTAAATATTATTAATATTACAAATTTGTATTTTTTGCTATTGCAAAAAAATATAATAACTAAGTTACAAAATTGCTCTTATATTATTATTATAAATAACAATAATTAATTTTATTAATTTCTAATTAAAAAAAAGTATTAAGATTGTTTTATAATTATTTTTTACAAAAAAAAAAAGTAATCGAATGTTGCTTTTATAGATTTTATATTTTAAAATTATTTTTGTTTTATTTTTTTAAATAAGAATTTTTTTAAAATTTAAAAAGTTATATATTAAATATTTATCTATAATATTACTAGAGCAACATGTCGACAATTTAGATTTTTAAATTTTCGAAAAAAAAATTGTTGTACTAAAGAAATTTAGTTTTTCTAAAATATTAAAGAATTTAAAGATTTATTAAAAAATAACAAATTAATTTCGATTAAAGATTGTTTACTATATACAAATAGCAAAAATTTTGCAAAATCTTAAAATAATTTTATCAAAAAAATCTTTAATTAAGAATAAAAAAATTCGAATATAGTATTGCAAAAATACTAATATTAAGTTTATTAATATAAAATTTTAAAACTTTATTATACTTTAACAATAATTTATTAAAAAAAGTATATTTTATTATTATAATACTAAACGACAAATATTTATAAACGTCGACAAATTTAAAAAATATAAATTCGAAATTTATATTTATTATATAAGAGAAAATATTGTTATAAATTTCTTTTAAACAATTAATATTTGAACAATTTTATATCTTTTTAAAATATTAAACAATATTAAAAAAAAAATTAATTAATAAAGCTAAAAGTTGTTGCTTTTGTATAAATACTAAAAAGATTTATTATATATTTAATTATATATTAAAAAAATCGATTATAATTTTTATTAATTATTTTGCAACAATAAATATAGCAAAACAAATTAAATTGTTTTTCTCTTTTTTAGATTGTATAAATTTGTATTTTATTTGTATTTTTCAATATATTTTTTAGTTTTCGCTTAATATAAGCTAGAAGACAAGAAAATTTAATATTGTTTTAAACGCTCTTTTTAAACTACTTAAAAAAAAAAAAATTTAAAAAAAATTTTAAGAACAAAGAAATTTTTAACAAAGTTGTCGCTTATTATATAATTTTAATTGAAATAACTTCAATTTTTAAAAAAAATTTGACAAAAATTTACAAAGTCGATAAAAAGTAATTTAAAATCTACAAAATACTTTCTAGTTAACGCAAAAAAAATTGTAATAATTAACAAAAAATTTAAAACTATTTTGTTAATCTAAAACAAATTTCGAAAAAATAAAAATTTGCTATTATTATTTTAACAAAAGTTTTAATTTTAACAAAAACTTAAACTATAGTCTTAATATTTAATATAATAAAAAAACAAAAATTTGCTATTATTATTTTAATAAAAGTTTTAATTTTAGTAGAAACTTAAATTATAATTTTAATACTTAATACAAATACAACAAGAAAATCGACAAAATCAAAAATAATAAAACAAAAATCTACTATTGTAATTTTAATAATTTTAACAATATTAAATTCGAAAGAGTCGACAATATTAAAAAAATCAATTAAGTTAAAAAAAATTAAAATAGAAGATATTTAATTTATATTAAAAAAAACAAACAACTAAAATTGTATATTTCTAAAACTATAAAAGCGAAAATCTTTAAACTATTGTATAATACACAAGCGCACAAAGAATTTTTACGCATTTATAATAGAATTATAGTTAATTATTATATAAAAATTTTAATTAAACAATTGAAAAGATATTTAAAATATTATTTATTATATTAGTTTAACAATATAATTAAATATTGTTTATACAAACAACTAAAGCTTATTATTACAAAGTTGAAGATATTTTATATTATTATTATTAATTTTATTTTTGCGTTTTCTAAGTTGTTAAATAAGTACAATTTTTTTATATTAATAACAAACAAATTCTTTAAACAAATTACAACAATAACTAAGAAAACAACTTTTTTAGTCAAAAAATAAATAGTTAAACTTATTAATACTCTCGCAAACTAAAATCTATCTTTAAATATTATTTTTAATAGAAACAATAAATTTCTATTTAATTTATAAAAAGCGATATTCTACTTCTTAAAAGTTAATTTACTTTATTCTATTATTTATTATCTACAATTTAACAATTAATTAAAACAATTCAATTAAATTATAAAAATAGTTTTACAATATTATTTTATCTTAAATTTTGAAATAAATTGAAAATGTTTTGCAATTAAACTTCGAAATATTTTTAATAATTTTAAAAATATTTTAACAAAAAAATTCTTAAATAAACTTATTTACAAAAAAGTTCTTTGTAAAGAATTGTCTATAATTAATTTTTATTAACAAAATATTAACTATACTATTAAGTAAGAAAAATTTCAAAACAAAGTTGCAACGTTAATAGCTTTCGCAAGCGCAAAAATAAAGCTACGCTATAATAGTTATTATCAATTATTTGTTTTAAGAAAGAAAAATAAGATTTTTCTAAAATTATATTTAAAATACAAAATTCTAGAATTAAAAAATTCTAAGCTCTTTAAGTAGAGAGCAAAATTGTTTAAAATTTTAAAAATATACAATTATTTTGTTTTTAAATTAAAATTATTTTTAAATTAAAAAATATATTTAGTTGTTTTTATTATTATATTAAAGCTTGTTTCAAAAAAGAACAATTTATACGCAAAAAAAATTAATACAAATATATTTTTAATAAAAAAATAAAAAAATACAAATAACAACTATAAAATTTAACAATTGTTAAATAGATATATAATATTACAAGAAAGCAATACTTATAAAAAAAAAATAGTTTAGTATTTTATTAAGTAAAAGAACTAAAGTTTTGCTTATAATATTTAATATAATAAAACAAATTTAATTAAAATATAGAATCTTATTAACAATTATCTCGATATCTATAATACGCAATTTATTAAAAAATATTAAGTTAAAAGAATCTAAAAAATATATTTAAGTTAAAACAATAAATAGATTAAATTAAATATATATTTGTTTGTTTACAAAACTAGCGTTAAAAATATTTGATTTATTTTTATTATTATTATATTCTCTTTCTACTATAATATTTCTTTTGACAAAATTATTAAGAAAATGTCTTTTGCGATATTTGATATAGTATTATATTATTTGTTAAGAAAAAGAGTGCAAATTCGACAATTTACAAAACAAATTATAATAATAGAAAAAAAGAAATAAGCAAACAAACTTAAAAGATATTTTTATAACTTAATATTGTGCAACAAACGTATTTTAACTTATATTAAGACAATCTACGTAATAAAACTTTGAAATTGCACAATTTTAAGTCTAAATTCGAGAGACAATTTGCAAAATTTAATAACTATTAAAGTTTAGTAATTATACAATTGCTTTGCAATAAAAAGATGCTAAAAAAAATTAATACAAAATCGAAACAAAAAACACAATATT
>JAABUW010003068.1_pt1 | contig 24286 bp, 42 predicted proteins | sample 5560081 | NCBI WGS metagenome assembly JAABUW01 (sample SAMN10711882, study PRJNA513363) | rock metagenome | isolation source: Antarctica rocks | place: Antarctica: Victoria Land, Knobhead sud | reverse complement strand
TCTGCCTCACAGGGCACTTGCCGGCGGGGATAATCCTGCCGTGCCTGCAGCATGGTCATGGCGGCTTTGGGGAACAATGTAGGTAATCAGCCGGCTGCCGCTGATCCTGCACAACATGTGTGCGCACAGGCCGGGAGGGGCGTGAGTTTGGCGCGGCGGCGGGCCGTAAGAAGAACAAGACCGGCGGCCTCAGCAACAGGCAGAAGCAGAAGGTCAAAAACATGCCGGCGCCGGCGCGGGCGGCGCAGCTCAAGCGGCGCGCGTCCGGCAAGCCACGCGGCAAGGCCGCCAAGAAGGCGCAGCGCGGGCACACCGGCAAGAGCAACTTTGAACGTGCCGCCGGCGGGCGCAACAAGGCGAAGTGAGGGGCGCCAGGATGGTTGCAGGATTGCCTCACTCGTTGTTCAAATACTCGTTGTTCACTGGTTATTCAGTCAGCTTCTTTTCGAGGGAAGGCGGGAGGAGGTGTATGTCATCGTGGCACTTTGTGTGCCTTGTGCTTGAACAGCGAATCAGTTTCAGGGATGATCTCAGTCGTACCGTTTCACAGTAATTTTTCACATGATGTCATCTTGCGTCAACTTGTAGCTCTGGTTTGCAGCAATTCTTGGTTGCAAGTCTGCCAGTCTGGTGCACAGCGCACGGCCCTATTCTGTGGCGTCTGCGCCTTGCAAAGCAATTCTGAAGGCAGCAGCTTTAACAGCCGCACACGTGTGCAGTACCACTGGGGCAGGGCCGCCCTCAACCAACACGGTGAGCGCCGTGGCCTCTCAGTCAGCCCAAAGCAGCCGCAATCGAGAAATGCCCAGTAAGTTCGGCACCTGGGCTGTCTCCAGCAGCACACACGCCACGCCACGCGGAGCTGCATCGCGGTTTTTGTGCCTCCACCAGGTCAGTTTACAACTGAAGACCTTGCGTGCATCCGATCACCCTGTAGGCAACGCAGTGGAATGATCTCAGCTGGCTCTGCGGCCACAAACGGCTACCCGCGTGACTGCTGTACGGCCGTCAGTGGTGGGCCGCCTGGCACACCATCATGGGGCGCTTAGTGCTAGGTTCTCCGACAGCCGAGGCGCTTTGTCATGTTGCGCACTATTAGCTCCTTGCAAATGTTGGGTGTCTGGCGGGCGCCAAGGCCCAACCGCGCCGAAGCCTCCGGCAAAGGCTACGGGTGACTGCCAGATGACGAACGAAGTGCTTTCTCCTCCCTTCCCGCAACTGCAGGCGCACCTGCTGATTGATGCGTGCATCTTCTGCAGGAAACGTGCTTCCTGACACCCGCCGCCTAAAGCCTTGCCGATCCGCCTTTTGCCTGTGGCGGCTGCGCTGAGCAGCGGCCGGCGGCGCACCTTCTTTGGGGTGCAGACAGCGACGGGGCTACCTAATGTGGCGCCGGCTCGTGGCCTACGGCATCGTGGCTGGGGGCTGACGGCTTAGCACCGCTCAGGCGGTCGGTGTCTTGAGCGCGGCACCGCTTGCAGCAGCGCCGAGGGGTGCAAGGCAGCCGTGCCGCGACGGCTGCTGCCACGGACCCTCCTTCGCCGCTGCCGCCGCCGCCGCCGCCGCAGGCCTGTGACGGGGACATGGCGCTGCCGTCGCTGCAGCACCGGCTGCCGACCGCCGCGCTGCCGGACGCTCGGCCGCCGCCGCTTTCGTTGCCCGCCAGGCGGGCGTGCCTGACGGCCGATCTGCCAATGGTTCGGCAGCTGGAAGCCCTCTGGGCGCAGGTGCAGCCGCCGCTGCCGCACCAGCAGCACCGCAGCTGGCCGCTGCTACAGCAGCAGCACCACTACTTCGACTCGGCGACGGAGTTTCTGGCGGCCACGCGGCACGCCAGCCTCGAGAACATTGACGCCAGCTCTCATCATGGCAGGCTGGTGCCCGGCGTGGCCGCCGAAGCTCACAGCGGTGCCGCGCAGCCGGTGCGGCATGTGGCATCGATGCCCAGATTGCATGGGCGGCAGCAGCTGCGGTCCGGGCGGCAGCGGCGGCGGCGCCTGCGCCTCACGCCGGTGGCGACGCATTGGAATCTAATGCCTGGTTGGTGTATCTGCAGGTGCGTTCCTACGTGTTCGTGCCGACCCAGGCTGCGGCACTGGCGGCCCTAGCTGTGTTCTTTTCGCCCACGGCACTGGCGGCCGCCGTCGCCGGCGGCGCCCCGCCGGCGGCGTACGCTGCGGGCGGCGCCGTCACGGCCTCGTCTTTCCAGGAGGCGTGGCCGGCCGCGGCGAGACTGCAGCTGGGCGGCCTGGTGCTGCCAGCGCTACTGGGCCGCTTCACGGAGGGCCGACTGCGGGCGCAGTTTGCACACGAGGCCTGGTGCGGCGCGCAGAGAAAGATGGTGTAGCCTGTAATCGGACGGCCTGGCGCCATTGTTGCGGCACACGCTGCGGTACCCGCAACGATGACCCGCCGCCGCCGCCTTTGGTTTCCCACACACAACTGCTCCACAACCACTGTTCTGGCGATGCCCGCGCATCGCCGTTGCGGACACCATTGTCAATTTCTCTTTGTTGCCAAGTTTTAATATTCCCCCGCCGAAGGCGGGAGACTATTATTAAGGTTTTGTTTCTTTTTCTTCCTTTTTCCAACAGATGGTCTATGCCATCCACATGCTTTCCCCCCGCCACGTCTTCGTCTTCCGATCCCTTTATGTCAGTCGCCATCATCCCCTTTGCCGCCATGCCATCATTCTTCCCCCATTTTTGATGCTGCCGCCATCTTCAGGTTGTCGACAGTGGCGCCACGTTCATGCGGCACATGGCCACTGCCGTTGTCTGCGCAGCCCACCACGCCCTCTGCCGTTTTCGAGAGCTCTCGCCTGCGCATCATCATATGAAACACGCGACAGCACCTCACACTGGTCACACGCAAGCATGCCGGCATCAAGCAATGCAAATCTATGTGGCAGTTGTTCATTTCGAAGAGACATGAGTAGGCTTCACCGAGTCGCTACCGAGGCAAGAACAGCTGCTGAACTGAGCCGACGACGCGCTGGCTGACGATGAGAACGGGCCCGCTGCCAGTGGACTGAGCAGAGCGCCACACACTTGCACTTTCACCCGCCTTGCCAGGAGCCAGGCTGTTGCCGCTGCTGCGGCGTGGCCAGTCTCCAGCGCGGAGCTACTTGCGCTAGAGCAATGGCGGCACTGCTTTATTTTTCTTCAATTTCCATACCGATGATACCTCAGAGCGATCAACTCCTGTACATGCAGCAGCTGTCCATGCCTTGTCTGCGCACCCCGTGTTTGGGTGGTGGTCCTCCTCACACCCCATGCGAAACACCATCTCAGCTGCCTGTGATATTTGATTGCACGTCTAGAGCTCCTGAGCATGACCCGAACACGCATTTAACTGCCACAAGCCAGGAGCCGCCGCTTTCTGGGCTTTCCTTTGGTGGCGGCTCCCGGCCTACGAGTAGGGTTCAGCGTTTCCAGGCGAGGACCTGCAGCACTGGGTGCAATGGAGAGACGATAGTTCGAGACGGATCAAGACTGGGCTTGATATCCAGAAATGCTGGGAGCTCGAGTGTAGATAGGCCATTTGGCACAACGGCTGGTGGACTGGCCAGTCAAGCGCGGCGGTGCTGGCCCCTCTGGCCCATTCACTGTCCTTAGCAGGCAAGTGCGGCTCTATCTTCAGTGACCCTGTGGCGTATCCTTGAACTCGGCTGCGCACCATGCACCACTGCGCTGCGCGCTATGCCCTTGCTGGCGTCAGCACCTTGACAGTTTATCTAGACGACATCTGTAGATACATCCTTTGTGGGCGGTCTCGTCGCGTCCATGCGTGTTCCGCCCTGATCTACAAGACGCTTGCGGCGGTGCGGCTGCATTCATTTTCCCGGGGTGGTTGTACGGATCCGGAAAAGCGATGCATGCAACGTCTGGCCTGCGGCACCACATTTGCCTGTTCTTGCGACCGCAGCTCTACTTACATGCAGCGTGCGACCGTGACGCTGCAAGATCCAACCTGCCGTTGATCTTGCTCGCAGCTATCCACTTACGGGAGAAGGAGCCTGGCTGACGAACATGGCCCGCTGCACAGCGACCATCAGATCAGCGGCAGTGCTGCTGTCGGTGCTGCTGGCGGTCGCTGCAGCGTCTCCAGCGTCGGCCCTGACAGCAGCGGCAGCGACGGCGCGTGCCACCCGCCCGCGGTGCAGCATGCCGCCGCTCAGCCAGGCAGCCAACGAGGTGCAGCACGCCTACCTGCTCAAGCAAAAGGACCCGGCGCCGGTGGACATGGCGAGTAAGTCCGCCGCGAAGCTACAGAAGATCAACGTGTACTTTCACATATTCCGTGCCGGCAGCTCGCAGGCGCAAGGCGACGTCTCCACGACGTACCTCAGCGCGCAGGTGGGAGTGCCTCCTTTGAATGTGCTGAGTGTGCCATCTGCTCAGATCAGCAGCAGCATCGGCCCGCAAGCCCCGGACTGGCTGTGTTCCAGTTGCGTAATGCTGCATTCGCAAGAGCGCATGATACTGCCGCATGCGGCTGAGCGACCTGCGCTGCCCTCGCAGGTTGTCCAGCTGAATCTCTTCTACAACAAGCACGGCTTCAGTTTCAAGCTGGCGGGCGTCACGCGCACCACCAGCCACACACTGTACAGCAGCATGATCGGCGAAGGCGGCAGGCGCGAGTGGCCGGCCAAGTCGAAGACGCACCGCGGCTCCTGGGACAGCCTCAACGTATGGGTGCTCGGTGGGTCTGCGTGCTTTGCCAGCACACAATCGCAGCAAGGACATCGGCATGTTTTTTGCATACGTCAGGAAGTGCTGCAAGCATGAGTTGATGCATGCAGTTGCTCGCCGCAGGTTCGCTGCTGAACCCGCAGACAGATTCCTCAGACGAGTACATTGCAGGCTTTGCACGGTAAGAGCTCCCGTGACCTCAGTCCTCCACAGCAAGCCTGCATTGAGAAGTGCATCGTCCGGCAAGAACCTGGCATGAAAGCACTCGAGATTTGCCTCGCATGACTGTGAGTTGCTGCACGAGCAGGTTTCCTTATGACCCGCAAAGCCTGGGGACGTACACCAATTCATACACCCCGGTGCTGGGCCTGGACGGCATCACGATTGCTCAGACCGAGATGTTCAGGTGACTCACAACTCCGGATACGAAAGGCAACATGCCAGGATGCGTTGATGCATGCCTGAGAACCTTGATCTGCACGGGGCGAGTTTCATGATGAAGACGCGATGCATGTCTGCATGCAATGCCTGAACATGTCGTGTCTGCTTTGTGCAGGAACGCCTCAGGCAAGCTGACCACCACCATCCCACACGAAACCGGTGCGTCTTGCTGCCTATAACACATAGCTGTACAGTGCCATGGTGACGCTGCCCAGTGTTCCTGCTCATGTGTGCCTCTGGGTGCTGCAATGACAAGACCGGTGATACCCCAGCCAACACATAGCCGCTGAATCGCAGGCCACTGGCTGGGCTTGTATCACACATTCGAGGGCAAATGCCAGAAGCCAGGCGACGGCGTGTCAGGTCAGCGCTTTCCCTGATGAACATCACCCGGCCAGAGGGACCAAACCCCGCTGTTGTTGGACGACACACAACAGCACTGATCTCACATAGAAACCAACATCTGTGCATGCTGGGCAGCGACTCAGGCTGCGCACTCCACACTGGATGCAGACACGCCGTACGAGGCCTCGCCCGGCTACGGCTGCGCGCCGCGCAACACGTGCACGAGCAAACCGGGCATGGACCCGATCCACAATGTGAGCAACATCTATTCTGAAGCAACCTTGCATGACCGTCATGTTCCTTATTTTGTTCTGATGCATGCACAGTTGCCGGTTCTGATGAGGTGCCATGCCAGTCAGTGCAACCGGCCATCGCTTAACTCACCGGTGGGCGCGATTCCATTTCAATGCAGATTATGGACTACTCGTCAGACGACTGCCAGACGGGGTTCACCCCCGGCCAGGGCGCGCGCATGCGGAAGATGTGGAACCTGTTCAGGAACCCAAAGACACGGCGCGCACACAAGTACGTGTCAGGGACAACGGTCCTGAGGTTCATCCTCGGGCTGGGGCAGACGGTTGGGGGCACGTGATTTCTCTCAGCTGTCAGCAGCAGCAGGCTAGTTGGCGGCGCGTCAGCAGGCAGTGCGCTTCACTATTGCACAGCGTGCACATGGTCATTAGATGGGCTGCGGAAGTACTATCCGTGAAGCTAGTCGGTACATCGTGGAAGTAGGTACATCGTGGGGGCATTGCCATGTGCCAGGCTTTTACAAAGGAGTGGACATCAATGGGCAGCATGCCGCTGCGCAGTGAGTAGCATAGATTAGGTACATGGCTGTGACATTGCCAGCAGAGTTCACAGGCCATCTAGCATGCCATTGGACCAGCCAGTAGACAGTACCCACTTGGTGCGTGATTATGGACGGCGTAGTGGTGTCGCCTTTGTGCATTTGCAGACGATGTGAGTGCTGGTCGATGCGGCTCTGCTAGATTTTCTACGGCGGCATCTGCAGATGACGTGCATCCAGCCCAATTGCACTGTCTTCTCCTGCTAATCTGGATTTCATGCAATTGAAACACACACCGTGACCTCTTGCTCGCAAATGGATGTGGTCTGGACACGCATGGCTGTTGGAACACAGCAACACCTCCTCACCTGCTGCGCCAGCTCACCAGCTGCCAATTCATTTTTTGAAGATTGCATTGGTCGCTTCGCGTTCATAGCAGCACTGCTGAATTGCAATCCGACACAACGTTGCAGCACTGCTTCGCAAACCAGCTGCTCTGCAACCACAAATTTGCCGTGCACCATCCAACCTCATTGGAGCTGTCATACGACAGATTTTCCTGTCCCGGCAGCCTCCAAGCAGCTGACAGATGCTTCAATCATGTGTCATACGCGCTTCAGGTCGTGATCTGCGTCCATGAGACTGCAAGCGTGCGAGCCAGCTGGCAACGCACAATGGCTCACAGCTTTGCAGTGATATGGACCAAGCAGGTAGGCCAGCAGCCTACGTCATACGGTATTGAGTGCGCTAAGACCAGATTGAAAATCCTGTGCGCCTGATGTCGAATTGACTAGCTGGCGAACACTCCAAGAATTATGGAGGGGCATCGTCGCGGCATGCCTATGCCGCACGTCTATACTGGACGTCTATGCAGCTGTGCAGCGGCATGCTGAGCATTGCGATGCCTTCCGGCAGATAAAAAAGAAGGTGAAGACGTACCATGACGGCTTCTTGTCTGTCAGCAACACCCGGCGCGCCAAACTCATTGGTGCCAATGGCACTCAGATCCTCAGCTCAGTGACGCTGCCGCGCTCGCTACAGCTCGCAGCCGATGTTGATGGTGCGTTCTGGCGTGACTAGCATCAACAAGCTTCGCGACATGGACTCTGCAGCAATGACACCAGGATGAATACATGAGGTTTTCTGTCCCTGTGCATGCTTTCGCGGCAAGGACTCAGCAGCACTCTAAAGACACCTGAACGGATTGTGATGTTGCACAGGCATCGACTGCTTCGACGGCTTCCTGGTGAATCTGCTGGAGGAGGAGGAAATTCCGCATGCAGATGGCCCGGGCGCCGGCGGCCCGACAAACGGCCGCGTCGGCGGCGGCAGTGCAGCAGCTGCGCCGGCGCCCAGCAGGCCACGCCCCCAGCAGCAGCCGCTTGTGCTGAAGCCGCCGCAGCCGGTGCTCAGGCCGACCCTGGGGCGCAAGCGCGGCTTTCAGAAGCCGCGGCCAGCGGCGGTGCCTGCGGCGCCTGAGGCTGCCACCGTGCAGCAGGAGCAGCATGCGGCAGACAGCTCCCCGGTAGCAGAGGTGGCCAAGCGGCAGCGCCGGCGATCAGGTTCCACATACGCTTGCTTGCTGCATATGTTACAACGCGCATGCATGCATGCAGGAGCTTTGCAATCTGCGTGGCAGTGCTGATGGAGTCTTTGCAGCCTGCGGTATGTTTGAGGAGATGTGGCGCCAGCCCTTGCCTGGTGGACTCGCAGATGACGACATCCTGCAGGCGTTCAGGAAGCACCCTGGAGCTGACGCCGCTCAGCGCAGCGACTGTCAGCGACAGCTGTCACCGCAATGGCCGCCCGGCGGCACGGCCGCCGCAATCAGTAGCCTGCTGCGGCGCCCGCCGCCGGGCCAGGCGCCGGCGCAGCCGTCTGACAATGCGGGCGGCCCGCTGCGCCAAGGCGTTGGCGGCGGCGGCGGCGGCGGAGGCGAAACCCATGCGGCCCGCGAGGCGCCTGCAAGCTGGTGGGACGTCGACATGGATACCCTGGCTGACGCTATGAACGAGGAAGACGACCAGCCATCTGTATCGGCGCACAGGTGGCAGGCAGCAAATCGGCAGCCAGCCCTGCCAGCAGGCAGCCTGTCACTCGGCGGCACCGGCAACAGCGGCGGGGACATGGCACCAGACGCCGGCCGCCGCCTGCCCAGCGCTTGGCAAGAAGCGAGCTGGCCGCCAGCCGCCCTCGCAGACGCGACAAACGAGCGGCGGCCCGCAGCAGCTGCGGTCGCCGTCACCGGCTTGCAGCCGCGGCCGCCGCCAGGCCGCAAGACCAGCGGCGGAACGTCGGCGCAGCGGGCAGCCTTTGCCGTGCCGAGGCCACAGCAGCCGCCCCAGGCGGCCGACTCGTCGCCAACCACCGCGGGAGTGGTGGCGGCTGTCGGGCATGCAAACGGCGGCATGGCGGCGGCGGCGGCCACTGTGGTGTTTCCCGCACCAGGGCAGCAGCTGCAGCGGACGGTTCCGGTGCCAGACACCTTCCAGTCCTTGCAGCAGTACCAGCGCGTCTGGTCGTCCGCGCTGACCGAGGAGGCCAGCCTGCGGTGAGTCGAAAATATGAAATATACTGGCAGCTGCACAGACTCTGGCAGCTGGCATCTTCTTTCGCTTCACAACCTTTCGTATGTGATCCGAGGCGTGTGAGATGCGTGCAATTCGTATGTGAAACAACCATGCAGCGCTGCCATGCGTGCATGCAAACTTTCCAGGCTGGTGTTGAGGACAGGTGCACTGCCACTGGCCGCAGGTTTGCGGAGACGGCCAGCCGCTTCCACGAGGCTCTTCGCCGCTCCTCGCCTGCGCGCGGCGTGCCGCAAGTGACGCAGGTGAGAGCTGCAAGAATGACATCACTGTGAGCTTGATGCCTGTCTCAACTGCATCATGGTGCGCGCATGCATTGTGACGGCACGGGCGTGCCAATCATCCACCTCACCTATGCCTACATGCAGCCTGTCTGTGCACAGGGTGCAGCGGCTGCCGCGCGGCCGCAGCCGCAGAGCAGGAGCCCCGCGGAGCTGCAGGGGCAGCTGCGCCGCGGAGGCCTGCTGTACTATGCGGACGCGCGGCTGGTGACGTACAAGGAGCGCACTGATTTTCGCGGCGGCAGCGGCGGCAAGGGGCCGAAGCAGCAGCAGTCAGCGGGCGGCGGCGGCGGCGGCTCGGGCCCGAAGCACACCTACTACCTGGAGCTGCTGTCCGGCCGGGAGCGGTCCGCCGCTTACAGGTGCCATATGTGGCATTGCTCTTTCAGTCTTCCTGCTTTGTGTACCTGAACTGCAGCTCTGCAGCAGCCGCTAATCAACAGATGCTGCTCCTCTTACAAGCCTTGTGTCAATCTTATCTTTCTCATTTTCTTTCTCAATCTTCTCTTCGCAATTCTCACTCCACAATCTTCACTTCACAATCTTATCTTCGTGTCATCGCTGCTGCTGCCAGCCCGTGCGCTGCGAGACCTGCACAGACCTGCAGGAGGGACAGTGACAGCAGCTCCATGCGTCATATTGACGCAATATGACGTATTCTTGCATGGCCCGCGGCAGGAAGGGCGACCTGTGGGCGATCAGCAACAACCAGCGGCTGACGGCGGCGTCGCGGCTGGGTTCCACCGACTGGGTGGTTGTGGCGCAGAGCTGCTGGCACGGTCCCAACGCCGATGGCAGGCACGTCTTCTTTGCATGACCCTGTTCCATTGCGCCGGTCAAAGCATCGCGCATGCACTGCAAGGGCTGCAGCGCTCTGCTCTGCTGTTCCACTTTGATGCTGCCTGAGGGCAGGGGTCGTGTTGCGGCGGAGCCTGTGCAGGCAATGCCAGCCAAGACAATGCTCACTGCGACTTTCTTGAAGTACGAGTCACATGGAATGCGAAAAGACTTGAAGTCACCAACTGTTGCAGGATGGAGGTTGAGCTGCTGGGGCCGCGGCCGCCGGGCCTGACCCGCAGCCAGCCAGTGTTCGCGCTGCACGGCCCCAACGCCGCAACGGAGCTGGGCGCGGCCGCGCTGCTGCAGGGCGTGCAGGCCGGCACGCTGCCGCTGCTGCCGTCGCTGCTATTGGCGGCGCGGCAGCGGCGGCCGCCCGGCGGCGGCGGCAGCGGCGGCGCGGACGATCTGCCGGCAGGCGAGGCTGGCGGCAGCGGATCGATGTCCAATCTGTCGGGGGTGAGGAGTGAGCAATGCATGATCTGAACGTCTCCATGTACATGACAGCGGGATGCAGAACAGGCATCGCAGCAAGCACTGTGGGCATGTTGAATCGTCGGACCGGCGACGTCTACGCATGTCTCCACACAAGAGCATGGCTCTGCTCCACGGCCTGGCAGCAAAGGAAGACTGCTTGGAACGTGATGCAGGAGGTGCGGGCGGCGGCGGCGGACCATGGCCTGAACGAGGAGCAGGCGGCGGTGCTTGCGGCGGTGCAGGGGTGGTCCAGGCGCCTTACCTGCAAGGTGCGGTAACAGGTTGATTGTGTATCTGCTGACCCTGAAAGCTGGCGGCTCATACTGCCTGACTGCTGCATTGCCGATGGTTTGATGACGGGGCAACGTTGAATATGCAGGACGACCCGATCGTGCTCGTGCATGGGCCATTCGGTTCAGGTGGGGCATGTTTGGCGCAGTGGTGTTTGTTTTCATCCAGGCTTCTCGTCAGCCAACACTGTTGTGTCAAATGTCCGTCTGCAGGCACTGCATGCATGCAAGCGACGCCAGCTGAGCATGCATATGCCACTGTCAGCTGTGCTGCCTGCTTCTGCACATCCGGTGCTCCCACAGCATGCATGCATGTAACCTGCCTTGCATTTCTGAAACGTGCACACGTGACCGGAATTCAGTACCTCTGGTTTTCCACAGGCAAGACGACGCTGCTGGTGGCGCTGATTCTTTTCCTGCGGGAGGCCAGGGGGCCCGGCGCCCAGCGGGGTCGGGTGCTGGTGGCGGCGCACACCAATGCCGCCGTGGATCGTATCCTGCTGGGGCTCGCCGCCCACGGCTTCACAGGTTGCTGCATGCGTAACATATGCGTAACAGCCCTGATCCTTACTGGTGCCATGAAGATGTCGAGATGGGGGTGCATGTTGCATGTTCAGCGGCGTCGGAAGTGCTTGCAGCCGTGGCGTTCACGGGAATGTAAGTTCTCGTGCACAAATGCGATCTTCTATTTGCATACACCATGGGGTGCCCAAGCGCAAGGGCAGATGGTTTGATATGGTCCCATACACGAGTAGTTAGGGGTGTTGTTTCATGTCGCAGACTTCCTGCGCGTGGGCAGCCTGCCGCGGATCGACAAGGGCGTGCTGCCGCATTCGCTGCACGCCGCCGCCGACAGCAAGAGCAAGCGCGGCGGCGCCGCGGCGGAGCTCAAGGACATGCTCGCCGCCGCGATCTGCCCCCGGGAGGCTGCCATCATCCAGTGCGTCATGCTGCTTTGCTTCTGTGCAATCCTGAACCAGGCCGCCATCAGCCAGTGCATCATGCTGCTATGCAACCATTTCCCGCACAGCTTTTTTGCCGACCACCAGCAGCGGGTGTTGCACCCGGCGACCGAAAGCAAGACATGAAATTTCGCAGACGATCAAAATCATGTGCGTGCCCAGTGCTGGCACGAAGTGATGAGCTTGACCACCGCAACCAGATTCGAAACGAATAAGCCGTCCAAGCAGTCCATGGCGCTGATGCATTTGCGTGATGCCGCGCTGCCCGAAGACGGGAGCTGGCGGCGGTGCAGCAGGGGGCGGAGGCCGCGCGGCGCAAGCGCCTCAAGACGGCGGGCGTCGTTGGCGCCACCTGCTGCGCCTCGCTGGTGGCCGAGGCGCTGCAGGGCGTCCACTTTGACATCGTGCTGCTGGACGAGGCGTCGCAGGTGGTGGAGCCGCTGGCGCTCGCGCCCATCATCCGCTCCAAGTGCCGGTGCGCTCTTGTCGGCTGATTATCCAGCATTCAGGGTTCAACATAAACATGGTGGAGCTGCTGGCGCTTGCGCCCATCATCCGCTCAAGTGCCGGTGCGTTCAGAAAGCTGCGAAACTGTTTAAACCCTTGAAAGCTGAAGTTGTGGAGCCGCTGGCGCTCACGCCATCATCCGCTCGGAGTGCCAGTGCGCTTTCTACAACCTGTTTCTGGTCGGGTCTGGATTTGATTCTGGGAGGATCGCTCGCCGCTGAAGCTCGCCCCCATCAACCGCTCCAAGTGCCGGTGCGCTTTAGAACCTATTCCTGGTCGGGTCTAGGATTCACCTTCAGATGGTGGAGCCGCTCGTGCCGATTATTCGCTCCAAGTGCTGGTGCGGAGAATGCTGCAGTGCAGGCTTCAGATGGGTAGTCGAGAACGTTGATACTCTCGCCCATCAGTTTCCGCGAGTGCCGGTGCGCTGTGTTTAAATTCAGGGTTTAGAATTTAACGCGCGCTCAAACTCTGTTTGTAATGATAGCAAATGCGGTTGGGAGTTCAAGGTTGCCCGTCGCAGGCTGATACAAGCAGTTGGCAGCGCTGCAATGCTGCAGTCAACATGCGTGAGATGCTAGAGGATATCATCAAACCTACACTCTTCTGCAAACCAGGTTCCTGGTGGCGGCGGGCGACCCGTGCCAGCTGCCGCCGCTGGTGGCGTCGCCGCAGGCGCTGCAGGGGGGGCGTGACGCCGGCCTCGGCCGACCGCTGTTCGAGCGGCTGGTGGCCGCCAGCGCGCAGACGCACCTGCTGCGGCGGCAGTACCGCTGCCACCCGGCGCTGTCGGCGGTGCCCAACCGGCAGTTCTACGGTGCGCTGGGCTTGCTGCTCTGCAGCGGCAGTCTTCTGCGGTTGTCTGCACGGTTCATGTTCGTGATGAGTGCCGAGAAGGACAAGCAAGCCCAGGTGACATCAGAGTGACCTCATGCTGCACCAGTCCAGACAGGATGTGCTACTTGGAGTTTGCGAGATAATCTGTATTTCTTGAAACGGAAGTGACACATTGGCCTTGCAGGCGGGAAGCTGCTGGACGGCGTGACAGCGGCAGAGCGGCGGCCGCTGCTGCCCGGCTGCCCGCCTCTGGCGGTGCTGGACGTCAGGTGAGGCTCCTGTCAATATCTCACTGAACTCCTGACATGCTGGCAGTGGCGATGTACATGTGATAATCACATGATCTCGAAGAGGCTTTGCAGCTGTGTGCTGCTGCAGCCGTCCAGCCTGCATTCACAGCGCCGCAACCCGGCAGGTTGTATATCTACTGCAGCTTCACAGCAAAACCCTCGACACGTTTGCTGCCGGCCACCCTGCTGCAGGGGCAACGAGGCGTACGACAATTCCCGCAGCGCATCCAACGCCGCAGAGGCGACGGCGGTGAAGCGCCTGGTGGCGCTGCTGGCCGAGGCGGGCGTGCCGCCGTCGTCCGTCGGCGTCATCTGCTTCTTCCGCGCCCAGGTGGCGAACTGTACACTGAGGGCCTCAGTGCGATAATTTGTCGCAACTAGAACTGTTCGATGCGGTGCTGTCGTCGTCCATCGACGTCATCTGCTTCTTCCTCGCCCAAGTGCGGCGCCGCGCACCGCTGGGCTGTGACGGCGCAACACCCTGTTTCATGGGTGCACATCTGGTCAAGCCGCCGGCAAGTCATTTAATCTCAGCGCCACCTTGCACAAGGGGTTGCTAGTACAAGGGGTTGCTAGTGCACGCATTATGCTGCCCCACTGTAGTGTCGGAGCCCGAGCAAAGAGGCATCACCAGCATCAGAGCCGGTGATAAACATCAACTGCAGGTGCGCTGCATACAAGCGGCGCTGGGCGGCCTGGCGCGCGCCGCGCTGCAGCCATCACAGGGCGCGCCGGCCGCAGAATGCGGCGACACGGAAGACAGCCGGCGGAAGCGCCGGAGTCGGTGCAGGTTGCCACTGTGGACAGCTTCCAGGCATGCGCACTTCACCTCGTGCAGAGACTCGTCAGTTGCCGGGCGATCCTGCTTCGTGCTAGCAAACTCTGCGTGGCCCGTTTCAACTGAAACATACTGTGTCCCAGCTGCAGGCATGAATCTCTAGCCTAGTCGCATCACGAGCTGCTGTGCCTGGTTCAGCTGCGACAGGATATGATGGTGTGATGTGCTGTTGTGACCGAGCAGGGCATGGAGAAGGAAGTGATCATCCTGTCGACGGCTGTGACGCGGCCCGGCGCCTTCGCCTCGGACGCGCGCCGCCTCAACGTGGCGCTGACGCGCGCGCGCCGCCACCTGTTTATCGTCGGCGCCGCGCCGGCGCTGGCGCAGTCGGCGCCCGCGCTCGCAGACATCGTCAGCGGCTGCCGCGGGCGCGCCGGTGCGTTCTGGCCGGACGGCCGAGTGCTGTTGCCGGCGGCGGGTGCAAAGCCGGTGGCGGCTACGGCTGCGGCGGCCACCGCTGTAGCAGGGCAGTACGTGCCGGCGGTGTGCGCAGCTGCCGCAGGATGCACCGAGGCAGCGGCGAAGGCCAACGAGGAGGGGCCGAACGAAGGGTTGGCATGGAACAGCGGGGCAATGGGGGATGGGCCGGCAGCACCCGAGACGCAGCTGAGGCCACCCACAGCGCAGGGACCGCTTGCCGCAGCAGCATCGCAGGCGGTCATGCAAGTGGAGCCCTCTTCTGATGTGGATCACGACGTTCCATGCTTCGACCTCGGTATCTGACGAGACGAAAAATAGAGTGGAGGCATGCGCTTTCGAACACGCTGCCTGTGTGAGCTATATCGGAATTACCACCATAGGTTCAATTGCTGCCTGGTCCGATCTGCTGCGTGCACATCGATCGTCTTTCACGATAGGCGCTGAACTGGCTGAAAATGTCAGTGTTAGCTGGACCGGCTGGGAATACGCATCATCTACTGTGCCACTGGAGTACTTGATGAAAATCCATGCACTTCCATGCCAGCGTCCTTACACGGGCAGGCATACTTGCTGAATTCCAATCAGGCAGGTACACTTGCTTGCTTGAACTCCCATCAGATTCCGAATCTCGGGTTCCTGGCATCAGACAAGGATTGCCAGCATCCTCAGAGGACCACAGCAGCCGGCTGCACACTCTCCACCAACAGCCTGAGCTGCCCTGATCCGAACGGCCGTCACACTTTGCGCGCACGCGTGCGCTGCTTGGTGGCGTCCTTCACCACCTTCTCCTCCACCGGCAGCCCCTTGCGCCGGCGCACTGACAAAACAACACACACAAGTCTTTATTGATGGCTCGTCGACTGAACGAACGTGTTACTCGTTCCATCGCAGTGTGATGACCAACAACGTCATTAGACAACAAGAAGCACAGGAAGAGCATCAAAGGCAGTGGGGAGAGGCAAGGAAGCCGAGCACCAGAGTCGATGAGGCGGCGCGCCAGGTTGGGCGCCCCACCAAGAAGAACAGGCAAATGCAAGGGACAAAACGAACAGCTGTACCCGAGTCGATGAGGCGGCGCGCCAGGTTGGGCGCCCCCACGCCCTGCCCTTCCTCGCCGAATTCCTCCCGCTCCTCCTCCGTCGTCGGCACGAAGAACGGGTCCACCTGCGCGTCCGTTTAGTGCGCATTGTTACTGGCCCTGAGCACACGGCTGCAAATGCATTGACGACCTTTCAGTGAAGACATGGGAATCACTGGGCTCGCAAGGCGCATTGTTTCCATTTCGGAGCCACAAGCACTCTGCAGCTCCGCCGGTTTCCGTTCACCAGGTTGCCGCTGGCTGGCACAAGCTGTTGTGAGGTAGGACCAGGATTCTCCAGTGCAAAGCCCAAGTGCAAGTTCAGGAAACCTTGGGACTGCGGCACACCTGCAAGCGCTCCCAGCCACCAGCAGTAACGAGGCGGAAGCGCAGCTTGACGAACCACTGCAGCTTTTCTCTGAGTCTAGATCCAGTTCAGCATCCGCCAAAACAACCACTCGTCTGCGTCCACTGGTCGTCCTTTCCTCTAGTGAATAGATGCCTCAGCTCGGTTGCCTGGAGGCGCTGACAGTGGCTGAGCAGCAGCGAGGCGGAGGCGCCGCTGGAGGAGCTGCCGCACCTTCCGAGTCTAAGATCGGTTCGAAATTCGACCAAAAAAGCCGCTCCCCTGCGTCCACTGATGTTGCTTCTACAGTTGATCACCTGGAGGCGCTCCCAGTGGCTGAGCAGCAGCGAAGCGGAGGCGCCCCCCGACGACCGCTGCCGCATCTCTGTCATGAGGCCGAAGGACGCCTCCGCTGGCAGGAAGGAGTGCACCGCAAAGACGTCAGCGCCCTCCCGCATCTCCTCCGACATAATGCGCGCCCGCCGCCGCCCCAGCACCGTGTACACGCCTGGAGCACATGGAACTCAAAATTTCAGGATGTCAGAGGTTCCAGAGCAGAGGGGCGCAAGCACATGCACCAGCGAGGGCTGTTTTGCAAATCGGCAAGGGGCGCAATCACATGCCTGCAACATCTTGCTGCTTTGTGGCAGGGTTTGGGCCTGAAGCAAAGGATGCAATGCCTTCTGCGCAAACACTGCATGTATAAGAGACCCGCGGAAGGCAACGCAAGCGCGCACCCGACAGCACCTCAGACGAGGCGGACACCTCGCACAGGAACATGGCCTCCACGAGGCGGGGGCTGGCCTCCGAGACCGCTCGCCGAAACGCCTGCCGCGCCACTGCCGTCACCTGCGCCGCACGCCCACGACGTCACACACACTTTGAGCAGTTCTTGTGCTGGAGGGGCTCGGACGGCTGCTCCACGAACGAGTGGAGGGTGATGGGTGGGCAAGGAGTATGTGCAGCATGCAGTACGCGCAACATGTTCGTTGTTTGTGCCACAGCTGCGAAAGGGCAGTGGGGCAGCCTTCACCTGGCCGCTGAGGGGGCCGTATACGTCTTCCTGCAGATCCAGCGTGGTGCCACTGGCGCCCGCCCCCCGCTGCCCTGTGAGGTTCACCCATGCCTCCACCTGCACAGTATTATACAGACACAACATCACAAGGCGAATCGCGAGGCATGCCCACGCGCAGGGCAAGGTTGCAGATGTCCTGTGCGTCATGTGGTTGCCGCCCAGCAGCTGACAGCATGCCATCCCCGTGCCCTGCAACGAAAGCCACCGCCGCGTTGTTTCGTCGATGCACACTCAGCTATCAGCCTGCGAGCTCTGGATGCTAGTGTGGTATATCACGTTCTGTGTTGCACAGAGCTGCACCTCGAAGGCGACGCCCCACATGGGCTCGTCGCACAGCGGCCCCGCGGCGGCGGCCAGCTGGAAGCCGGAAGCGACACCCGACTCCACCGCGTGCAGCATGGACGCCAGTGCCATCGGATCTATCGCCTCCGCCGCTGAGCCTGCAGGGTATAGGATAGGTCTCAGGGCTAGAGCGATGAAGTCATCATGGCGCAATTATGACTACACCTTTAGGCGCACCTGCTGCTGTGCAGAAGCAACGTTTTGCATAACCCGCGAATGTGGCATGCTGACCAGGCAGGTTGGGTGTGGCTGGGGAGGTGCGCTCAGACAGTGCTCTGAAACAAAGTGTAAAGTCATGATGCGGCCCCACCTGTCACAGCGGAGGCCTCGTTCAAAAGGTTTTCTTCATCGCGCAACCCCCACTAGCCAACAACTACAGTTCCGCAGAAGACAGACATCCCTGATGCTGCAATTGCCTAGGCAGGGTCATCCTCGGCTGACGCGCGCATTGGCCTCAATGCAGTCCCGAGATTGGCAGCACAGCTGCATCGAGGCAACAACGACATTCTCGGACAACCCAGGTGCCTGAGAACAGACGACGCGCGGAAAGGCATCATCATGGCGCACCTGCTTCACTGGCGGGCGCTGAGCGGCCCTCCCCGGCAGCCGGGGGAAGGTGCACAGCTGAGGAGGCGGCCCCCGCCGGCGCGGCAGCAGGAAGCAGCAGGGCGCCCATCTCCGGGCCGCCCAACTCCAGCCGCACCTGATCCCCAATCTGCAGCACGGACAATAGATGCGATTTGACGGGATTGGTTAAACTGTAGAGTATCATCTTCAGCTTCCTACGTGAGCTGCGTGTGTCCGCGTTCCAAGGCACTTGACTGCGCAGCACGTCATCACACTGTCCAGAACTTCAAGACCCTTCTGCTGCATTCTCTGTCGTGCTTGTTTCCTGCCGCCCCCACCTGGTGCGCCTCCTCCTCAGCGCTCGCGGCTTCGCGCCGCCCCAGCCGCAGCAGCTGCGCCGGCGGCGCCTCCCACAACCCGCCGCCCACCCTGTGCCATGTCTCCCGCGCCAGCAGCACATTGGGCCCCACGCGGTGCGGACCCATGAGCCACGCCCGCCGCAGCAGCGCCGCCGAGGCGCCGCCCGCATCCTCCGCCGCCGTTGCCAGCCTGCGCGTCATCACTGCTGGTCAGGGGTCAGAGTTTGTCAAGCGTTTCCGATCACGATGTCGGCACAGAGGTGCGCTCCGCAGGAGCATGCAGTGCAAGAGGCATGTTTGCGTCCATGCAAGTGGGGGTCGGACGGCAGCCACCATGTGGACCAAGCACAGCACAGGCACCCTGCAGCTGCCACCTCACCAGGGGAAGGCGGGCTGCATAGGGAGCTGAGGTGCACGGCACCACACAAGTGGCTGCTGTAAGTCCTCAAAACCCTAGCATTTTATCTAACATTTCAGGGTTCCAGCGTCACTCAACGCCCACCTCTTCTGCAGGGCGCCAAGCGCGCCGCCGCCATCGTCTGCATGGTCCTCTGCCGAGCCGCCAGCTGCCGGAGCCGGCGCCGTTGCGCCGTTCTGGTCGCGCCCGGCGCCAACGTCCGCCTCGGCGCCGCCCGCCGCTGCGTCTCCACCGCCGCTAGTTTGTGCAGTCGCCGCCCTCGCAGTGCCATCGCGGCCGCCGGCGCGTGCGCGCATGCTGGTCTCATGGGTGCGCTGCGACGAGTCGACCGCCGCGCGGATGAGGTCCGCGTTCTCGGATAGCGCGCTGGCGACGGTGGCCGGCAGCGGCAGCGCCCGCACCCGCAGCGAGACGCGACCATTGGCGGTCGTGCCCTCCACCACCTGTGCCGGGCAACAACTGTCTTAGACAGCCGTTAACCGTTGTTCTGTTTGATCTTGCCGGAAACGAGACATTGGAACGTTTCGTGCTTTTGTGCAAGGGGACTGACGCCATGCAATCTCTGCAATGCACGCGCCTATGCTTGCCACATCATGTGGAGCAGGCTGCAAGGGGCAACTGCACCCTCGATCGGCAGTGACTGGAATAATTCAATATGTATCAAGCACCTTCGGCGGGCGCGGCGCAGCGTCGGGCCCCTCGGCAGGGTCGGCGACGGACTCGCGGAAGGCGACGAGGGGCGGCGACACCGTCAGCTCCACCCGCGCAAAGCGCTCCCGCAGGTCCTGGATGCACGTCTCCAGGTGCACCTCGCCTGCGGCCGCACATTGTTCTATTCAATCACTATACAACTTCGCAATGGTGTCGTGCAATGTCATCGTGGGCGGCGTTGTATTAGTGTCCGGCACCCTGCCGATTTGAAGACGGGTTGCCCAGCATGCGACCCACCTGCGGCGGGTCGGCACGGTGCAGCAGCTTGGGTAGTGCAGCAGAAGGACAGACACGAAATCACGCCGGCAACGCACCCGCGGCGCCAAGCACGTGCTCGCCGGAAGGCTGCAGGGTGACCTCGGCGAGAGGGTCGGCGCGGTGCAGCAGGTCCAGCCCAGCCGCCAGCGCCGCCATGTCGCCGGGTGCCTTTGCCTCTACGGCCACCCGCACGATGGGCGCCGCCTGTAGGGATGCGATAATTATGGATTGATATGTTGCGTTTTGTTTTCAAGGCGCAGCAGGTCCAGCCCCGCCGCCAGCGCCGCCATGTCGCCGGGCGCCTTGGCCTCCACCCGCCACCCGCACAATTGCCGCCGCCTATACGATGCAGGGATGCGGTCATGTTTCATTGTATCATTTGCGAGCGTCAATTCAACTTCAACGCCGCCGGGCGCCTCCGCCGCCACCGCCACCCATACCATGGGCGCCGCCTGCGTAATGCAGAAATATCGTGCGTCGTCAATCAATTCTACAAAGTTTCACTCGCAATCTCGGTTCGATGTCGCCGGGCGCCTTCGCCTCCACCACTGCACGATGGGCGCCGCCTGGGTAGACAGTACTTTCAATTTGAGGAGGGAATGTTACCAATTGACGATGTGGGAGTCGGCCTCTTGCTGGTCCTCCATCCGGTAACAGTAAGGCTGTGGGCTGCGGATGCCGGTTTGCACAGAGAATGCAGCGGGAGATGTAGGAGATACTGAGTGCATGCAGCAGCAGGCGCGCAGTTGAACATCGGCAAGAGGACAGCCGTTGCTGGTGTCCCAGTGAGGCAGCCACCTTGCGGCCCAGGCACAAGTCCGCGCTGCTGCAACACAGCTTAGATTGCAGCTGCACGTTGTGGCCACGTGACAAACATGTTGATTGAAACCAGTCAAATTTTTTTTCCGAAGTCAGCATCATCTACACGCAGGCACGTGCCTCGGCAATGCGCCTGGAAGAGTATGAGGGCTGTTCACTTCAAAATTTGCAAAAACACTCGAGACTTGCGGAAAACGCGCCTGGAAGAGCATGGGCGCCAGCGGCCGGGCGGCGGCGCTGTCCGTGAGCGTTGCCGACTTGAGGATGGCGGTGTCCAGGCCGCCAATGGCGAGCACATTGCCCGCAGGCACCTCCTGCAGGCAGATGGCACATTACCATTGTTGACGGCTGTCCTTTTAGTGTATCAGCTTTGGGCAAGACAAAGCAGATGCCCAGAGGTTCCAAAACATGACTGTGTCCTGGAAATCATCAATTAAGACGCATGTTCCCCCAGGGCTGGGTAGCTGCAAGAATGGTGTCACAAGCAGAGGGCGCACCGAGAGGCGTTCGAGGCCGCGTCCCATCATGAGGTACAGGCCGGCGATGCGCGCCTTGTGCCGCTGCTCCCCCGGCTGCGCCGGCGAAAACGCCGCCGACAGCACCTGCACATGAAGTACTAGTAATTCAAGGAATGCAGCTGTTGTGATCAGAGCCTGGCAGATGTGATAATTGAGAGTATGTTTGAGAGCAGCAAAAACATCGTGAGACATGACTGGTGATGTGCATGCCGGCCAGGCCAGGGAGCATGCGGTGCGGTTAGTGCCGGGCCGGCACGCTGTTGCGAAAGGTGTCCATGCTGCATGCTCTCGCAGGAGGCTCACCTGCACGGTGGCGCCGTCGCGCGCAACGCCCGAGAAGACACGTCCAAAGGCGAGGAAGACCTCAGGGTTGGGGTCGGCCGGCGCCGGCTGCCCATGCTGCCTATGTCCCATGATCATCACGAGAATTGATCAAGTTTTCCCTCAAAAAAACTTTCTCAATGTCCGTTGGAAGATTTCGCAGACTGGGAGTAGCTACCATGGGCTACTGAGTGCACAAGAGCAGCAGTATCAAGTGCTTTCAGGGTGTGCAACGGGGCTTGATGTGTGGTGTATTATGTTCATGTGGCAGGGAGCTGCGGCACCAGGCGGCTGGCAGCCAATCCCGGTGCACATTGCGCAGCATCGCCACCAGAGTTACTGTCGCAGAGCGACTGCCCTCAACCGAACGAGACCGGAAACCGGGATCGAGAGGAGGGTAATTAGCTCTGCATGTGTCTTGTGTTTCCAATTCAAGCATGTTGCTTCCATCAGTCAGCCAAGAGCAGGAAGTTACAATCACGATTGTCAGCTAAATCCTAGCCAGTGATTGATGCTTGGTGAAGACCTTTGGTGAAGCAGAAACTCACCTTGGGAGCGCCGAGGCGGGGACGGCGACCATCTTGGAGACGTAGACGACCAGCGGCGCCCCCGGGGAGGTGTCGCAGGTACCCACGGCTGCCTCCATTGCGTGCAGGCGCGCCTGAACGTCGGGTGGCAGCGGCGCGCCGCGCAGTGCCTCCGACCGCGGCGGCAGCAGCCGTGGCACGCGCTCCGGCGCCGCCGACTGCACGACAAAAAGATTCAAGAGATTTAAGAGAAAGAGAGAGAGGGACCGCCGCCGGACATCTGGCGGCAGCGGCGCCCCGCGTAGCACCTCGGACCCTGGCGGCAGCAGCCGCGACACACGCTTTGGCGCTGCCAGTTGCATGAAAGAGCCATATAACAGTAGGGAAACGAGGAAGGAACGACATAAGGCGCGCCGCGCAGCGCCTCCGAACGCGGCAGCAGCAGCCGCGGCACGCGCTCCGGCGCGGCCGACTGCATGAAATTGCCAGAGAACATCGAGATACGGAAATTCGCAAGGCAAGAGGCACATCAGCGGCGGCGGCAGCCGCGGTATGCGCTCCGGCGCGGCTGACTGCATGCAACAGCCAACAATTCAAGGAATTGGAAAGGAAGGACGCAAGGCGCCCCGCGCAGCGCCTCGGACCGCGGCGGCAGAAGGACAAGCCGGTAAATGCAGCGGGATGCAACAGCTGTTTGAAGCCCGCGCAGTGGATATCCTTGCCACTCGTCAGCGGCACTGGAAGAGCAAGTGGAACATGTAGGGAGCAGCAACCCACCGCAGGGTCGGGCAGGTGGGCCACGGCCATGCCGAGCACCGCGTCCGACAGCGGCAGCCAGGCGCGCAGCACCGCGCGCAGCGCCGTCCGCGCGTCCGGGTGGCCCAGCGCCTTGGCACTGACATCCAGCCTCAGCCCCGCCACCATCTTGCCCAGCACCTCCTGTTACAACGAGCTTAACAAGTTGAGTCAGTGCAAAGTCTCACATGACGTTACCAACAACCTGCTACGCAACTTGCTGTGCAATACGTGATTGGGTGTCCGCGGGTGCGCCGGCGCCATAGCAACTGCCTGCACGCCCAACTGCCCGCCATGATCTAACCCAGCACCTCCTGCTCAAGCATGTTGCCCTGAGATACAGACATAAGCAGCCCCTGCATGTACATGAGCTCTCAGGCGCAGTCCTGACCTTGAAGTACATAACATCACTGACTGACAACAGTGCAGCTTCATACGAACATACGAAGAAGCGCGCAGCCACTCAGCTGCACTGCCATTCGGCTGCCACGACAGACACAATGCTCCTTCTAGTCTGAACCTGAACCTGGCTAGGAGCAGATGCCAGCGCGTGTTGGGCTTACGAAACTTGCATAGCTGCACCAGCATCGTAGGAGCATCGGCCGGTTTCGCAGGTGGGCCCAATCACTTTTGATCTGACGCAGCTTGTGCCCTGAGACACGCACCTCGGGGTCGGAGCCAGGCTGCGCCGCGGAGTAGGCCTTCCACAGCGGCTCCAGCGCCAGCTGCACGAACAGCGGGCGGCCGCGGTCGCCGCGGTGCGGCTGCAGCCGCACGATGCGCTTTGCCTTCGCATTGTATGTGTAGTCACCCCACAGCGCCTGTGGAAAACAGGATATCTATGATCGTGCACATTGCATGATCTTGTTTGTCATGCTTGGCGTCCGCTTCCGCTGCTGAGCGTGTGCGGAATGCAGAATGGCACAGCGCAGCGCCAGAGCAGCAACACGTCCTGGCAGGCCTGGCATGTACACAAGGTGTACAAGCGTGAGTACGATTGCTGAAACACGGGACGAAAGGTGCATCTGGCACACTTTCTGACGCACGTGTGTTGAGCGGGGCAGCCACCTTCTGCAGCGCCTTCGAACTGCCGCCCAAGCGCGCAGCGTACATCGCGGCAAACTGCCCCAGCGTGAACGCCCAGCCGTCGCCCGCGGAGGCGAAGGCCACATTGTCCTCCTCCGGCTTGAAGTAGTCTTCGTCATCCGCTTCTTCCTGCAGCCGCCGCCGCTCCTCCTCGTCCGAGTCGTACGTCGCGCCGCCATTGACGCCGTCCCTGCATGCACATGGCCGGTGGTTATTCTGATTCCGATTTCAACTGGTTTTCGAGGGGCGCTGTCCGGACAATACCGTAGTCACGGGCATCAGTCGCGGATGATTGAAGATTTCAGCTGTCCGCGAGCTGGTTTGCAAACGTCAAGGGCGAGTCCGCGAGCAGTCCGCGCGTAGGCCAGAAAGTTCGAAATTCCCCGGAAAATGCACTGAAGACCGCGAAACTCGACCCAAACATTCGCCGGTTGTTCTCAAAGTGAATGGTGTGCAATCGAGTATTTGC
>JAABUW010003066.1_pt1 | contig 24311 bp, 35 predicted proteins | sample 5560081 | NCBI WGS metagenome assembly JAABUW01 (sample SAMN10711882, study PRJNA513363) | rock metagenome | isolation source: Antarctica rocks | place: Antarctica: Victoria Land, Knobhead sud | reverse complement strand
GCGTGCAGGACCTGCTTGTTGTAAAGCCGCGGTTTTATTGTCGAGTCAAAAGTGTGGGCAGTACAAGCGTACACTGCCTCGATCGCCCCGGCTTGATTGAGGTGTTCGGTGCTGCTGTGCGTCTACGAGTTACCTTAAGTACAAGACCGAGTCGGCGGCATTTCGGCGAATCTCGTTGATTTCGTCGAGTGGCGATTTGTGGTGTGGCTTGGTCCATGACGGTGTCATAAGACCCTTCGGCGGTGTCGGCAACGGCACGGGTGGTTGCGGGTACGAGCGAGTCGTCATGGTCAAAGTCGGGATGCGGCGACCCATTGCATGTCCTTACCGTATGGAGAGAGGCAGGGCGAACTCGTTCGGCGGGTGGTCGAGATCCGGGAAGAACATCAATCGAGTGGTTGAGCGACCCCCTATCCCTGGGGAGCGAGTCGTCGGCGGACTTTGAGACAGCGGCGAGTACATGATATGCGGGCGGGACGGTTCGACGAAGATAGGCGAGATAGTCGGGCGGGGTCATTGGCGGTCGGGAAGGCATCGATAGGGGTTAGACCCTCGGTAATGGGGCGTGGGCAGCGGAAACGCGTATGGCGGAAGCAGAAGAACAGGGTGAAGGCATGGGCAGTGGACGAGAACAGGCGAGATTGACGAGACAAGGAACCGCCCAGTCGACAATAGTCGAGTTTGCCTTTATCCATGGTAACCCCAAGATCATTTCGGCACCCTGTGCGGCAGACAAGGGCAGAGATTGTCCAAGAGCGGCAGAGGGTGGGAAGGCAGAAGCGTATGCGCACATGATGGCGTACCTGAAAGGCGGACGACGAGCCGTCGGCGAGTATGACTGGCTTAACGGCTGGCACAGGCGTGAGGAGAAGGCCGAGCGATTCGACGAGAGTAGGCGAGATGAGGTTGACCCGCAGCCCCGGTATCCACAAGGGCTTTAAAGCGGCAAGAAAGCGGTGACGTCGAAATTGGGGGTAAGGTCGGGTTTGGGCGAGTTTGGCGAGTTTGGCGAGTGGGGAGCGGGTCGACGAAAGCATGGACGAGTTTGGGCGAGTTCGGCGAGTTCGGCGAGTTTGGGGAGTAGGGAGCGGGGTCGACAAAAGCATGGACGAGTGGTGGGCGGCACGAGCGGATGGGAGTGTTGAACGGTCGTGGCGGCGGATTGGATCTCGGCGGGGCGACAAAGCATGGACGAGTAGGGGGCGGCACGAGCGGATGGGAGTGTTAGAAGGTCGTGGCGAGGGATTGGATCTTGGCGGGGCACGCAGGATTCAGACTGGGGCATTTGTTTACCCTGTGGTCTCCCAAACCACAGTATCTGCACAGACCCCTCCTCTCCCGGTCGTCGGCGATTTCACGGCGGCGAAGAATATAAGCCGGAGTTCCGGCAACAGCAACCGTCAAGGTGGACGAGGTCGGCGGAGTCGGAGAGAAAGTCGACGAGGGCGTGGACGAGATTGGCGGTGCGGGTGGCAGGGTTGACGGGAGCATGGAAAAGTAGGAAGAGGCAGTGGTGTACGACGGGGCTTGGGATGGAGCTGGGGAAGGTATAAGGGCAGCGGCGGCGGTGTGAGTGGATAGGGGCGTTGGGCGGGGCGTGGCGGCGATGAGGGCGGCGGCGGCAGATTGGATTTCGACGAGGTTTGGCCATTCAGTCGAACCACCAAACCTCGTGACTCGAGAGCGCTCGAGTTCGGCGGACAGGGACGGGGGGGTGTCACTGTGCTTCTTTGGAAGCGCGTATCGATACGCCCCTTTCCCTCGTTACAGGGGACCTCTGAAATTCACCGAGACACCACGCTGCTTTCAGCCAAGTACAGTATCGCTTCAAGGCTATACAGCGCAGAAAACGGAGGAGAGAATGTACAGACGCCAACAAGGAGGGATGGACTTGGCGATTTTGAAGAACCGGATAACCTGTGGTCGGAGCATGACAGCTGGGTCGGAGAAAGACGTATGCCCACCGTACACAGAAACTTTGAAAGCGATTAGCACTGACCGGAAATCGGATCAAGCGGTCTGGCGGGAAGCTTCGGGCTTATCCGAGGGGTCGATTCTAGTCCTAGGGGTCGATTCTAGTCCTGCGCGATGTCTTCGTGTCTCTTCGGGCGAGCGAAATGTTCAGTCTCGAGATTATGTGCCTCAAAGCAGTCGTCGCAGGAACAGCTGCTGACGACCTCTAGAAGTGTCGACCAATTGTCTTGGTTATACGAAGCGAAGACACGTAGATACTGTTCGAGGACTTGATTGACGCGTTCGGTCTGTCCATCGGTCTGAGGGTGATACGCAGTGGAGAGGTTGAGCTTGATCCCAAGCTTGTCGGTGAGCTGTCGCCAGAATCTGGAAATGAACTTCGACCCTCGATCGGACACAATGCTTTTCGGCAATCCATGTTGAGATACGACGTGCTGTATGAATGATTCGGCGAGATTCGGCGCGTTTAGACGAGTTGTAGGTATGAAGATCGCCCACTTCGTTAGTCGATCGACAACAACGAGTATCGAGTTATAGTCGTTCGATGATGGTAGTTCCTCGATGAAATCCATACTGATCTCCGCCCAAGGCTGTGTTGGTACCTCTAGGCTTCGAAGATGTCCGCTAGGCCTTTGATGACTTGGTTTCATCCGTTGGCAAGTGTGCACATCCAGAGACATAAGCTTCGACATCCTTCTTGAGGCCAACCCAGGTGTAGTCTTGGCTGATCAACTCGATTGTCTTGCTGATGCCGGGATGTCCTGCGAGCGGCGAATCGTGTCGAGCTCGAAGGATCTTTAGCCGAGCGTCGTTGTAGTTCGGCACGTAAACTCGTCCTTCGAGTGCTAGAAATCCTCGTTTGGTCCACGTCGGCGAAATAAGCTGTTGGTTCCTCGAATGTCGACGAAGTTCATTTAGGCTCGGTACGTTCAGTCGGGAAAGGGCACAGGTGAGATGTTGGCAGTTCGAACACCGGACTTGCATCATCTCTGCAAACGAGGGGAAGAGATTTATCCGTTGATGAGGTTGAGATGCAAGATTGACGAGACTTGCGGGGCGGGATGTGAGCACCAGCTCGCCCCGAATCGACCCGATGTCGAGGACCGATCGAAATCGGAGAGGAGGACTTACATACATATCGAGAGTACGGCGAGAGCTGAAAGTCCCGGAGACCTTACAGTGATGAAAAATGGAAAAGGCTTTGATCAATGCCGACAACACCGTCCTGCGAAGGTTCTCTTGCACTCGCACCTCGTGGCTTGGCTTGAAGATGCTATACGATCAATAGAGCGGGTCGATTCCAAGCCGGGAAGGGTCATTTTTGTTGACGAGCCCTGGGAGTAAGCTCACTAAGACCCTGCATCGATATCGAGCAATTCTGGTCGGCTGCGAAAAGTCGCAATGACAAGACAGGGATACTGCTCTAGCTTGAACCGGTACAGTGAAGACATGAACGGCAAAGAGAAGAGATGAAGCCAGCTTTCGGGCTGCTTGAATTACCTGAAATGACGTCAATGAAATTCAGGTTAGGACCGTTCCCACGAGCAGACTTCGCTTGAGATTGGTCTCCATTCATCCCATTCAACTTGCGAATTATGACCTCCCCTCAGACCAGGAAGCGCTCCTCTGTACTCGATTCTCAACGAGAAGCTTTCATCGACTCTGCAAAACGGCAGGTCGGGGAAGTCGGCACCGTCGCTAAGGATGCCATGGTCAGCGGAGCATGGGCGTATCCCATTTTGGTATGTCGCTGCTGAGTGTTTTCGTATCTAGCCGAATGCTTTTCAGCATCTTCCCCTCTCGTCTGAATCCCTTGGTATCTTCTCCTACCCTTTCATGTCCTCCACTTGAAGTAATCACAATTGTTGACGCTGAGGGATACGTAGGGGATCTTCTACCTCGTCGGCCGTTAGTCGATGTGCCCTCGTATGCGGGGCTGATGCTGACAGTTCCAACATAGACCCCTCTCTCGTGCAGCCCCTCCTACCAACGCTTTTAAAAGGCGTACTCATGTCACTCGGGGTCGTCGCCGCCATGTTTGGACTCACCTACCTCCCCCAAGTCGCTGTTCTCGCTTTCATAAGTGGTCCCTTGGGTTGGTTCGTCGTGGGGGGGCGGGGAAGCTCAACTGAAGCCGTCTTCTAGCTTTCCTAGCAGCGATTCCCCTTGTCCTCGGCGAAGCATACGTCGTAGTGAACTTCCTCACCAAGACCTTCTTGTTCAATCAGGTTGGACTTGACCTGTTTGACGCTGTGAGTTCCCTCCCGTCTGAGTAATCCTAAGCTGATCTGAGAGCAGGTGCTCGTTCAAAAGGGTCACACAACACTGGTTGAGAAAGGGCGATTGGTCACCAGCAGTGGTGGGAAGACCAAACAGCTTGGCAAAGTCATAAGCAAGCCCTTGTCACGTTTCAGCACAGTGAGCTGAGAAGACGCTCTATCGAGAGGTCTGACACATTTTACCTCTAGGACAGCATCGTGCGATATGTCCTCAGTCTCCCGTTGAATTTGATACCAGTTCTTGGGACAGTATTCTTTTTGGGGTGAGCATTCCTCGCTAGCGTGCACGTATGATGATTGATCTTGGTGACAGATATAACGGTGAGACGGTAGCATCGAGCTCCTCATGGACACTGATCGTCATGAGTAGGTTTGAAAGCTGGCCCTGGTTATCACGCACGATATTTCCAACTGAAAGGTTACGACAAGGATAAGCGACAAGCGGCCATAGGAAAGCGCCGAGGAGCTTATACTGCGTGAGTCTTCATGCTACCCTCATAGGACGCCTAGACTTTGGGTGATATCTGATCAATTCCCTCAGCTTCGGGACGACCGCCATGGTCCTGAACCTTGTCCCTATCGCGTCCATTTTTTTCACATGTCAGTCCTGATCTTCGCAAGCGGCGCCTACGACAGTATCTGACCAACGGGAATATAGTCACGACATCTGTGGGAGCGGCCTTGTGGGCATCCGACCTTGAGTCGAAGACCAAAACTGGTCCTGCCACTCGAAGTAGTGACGCAGTCGAGGTGATCGTGAAGCCTCAAGAAGGTAAAAAGGAGCTATAAATGGTGGATCGGCTGTATTGATGACTGCTTGCCTATTGTTCCGATGGCTTGCGTATGATCGAACGAGGATAAGGACACGATTATACGACGAGGAGGCAATTCAATCGGAATTTTATGCATGCTTGACCGCTAGATCAGAAACCGCCACAAACCGAAGTGGAGGTGAAGATCGAGGTGATCCTGGATTCGCTTCACTTAGGATTTCTCGATTGCTATTGCTGTCTATCCTGCATGGAAGCTGAGACATCCTAGACATTGTCACGTCAGAGTATGTGTCATCGCTGCGTGAGATATACATCGCTCATTCCTTTTCTGTAGAGTGATTCGACCTGCCAGCCTGCCTTCGACCTGATGCCTCCTGCCCCAACCCTTCCTCAGCTTCAGAGTCTCTACAATGCCACGATAACCGCGGCTTCCCGATTCGCATCTTACAATTACCGTCATCATTTCTTGCGTCGGACAGACGAAGTCTTCAAACCCATCTTTACCGCCCTAAATCCCAATCCTGGATCGACACCCGTCTCTACTCCTGAGCCTGCAAATCTCGCCAAATTCTACGAGGAGCAAACAAAGGAGCTGGAGGTATTGAAGAGATCGGCCGAGGTCAACCGGATGTACGAAGGGCCCAAGCTGGTGGTTGAACATGCCCGTCCGATCTCTAGCGGCGGAGGCGCAGGGATGGAGGCGAGCGCAGGTGGAGGAGGTCAGCCAGTGTAATATCCATGTCACCATCTATATACAGTGAGCTACTTCACGGGTCGGACTCAGTTTAGCAAGTCAGTACCGATGGTCCTTCTTAGCCTGAAACCACCTGAATAAAGACCTTTGTCTAATTCGACAGTCTCTGAGACACTCCTTTGCGCATTTTTTACAGTGAAACTCACTGGCTCATCGCGATGTATATCAATGTGCTGAATCGAAGTAAACAGTCGAGTGTCTCCGTGACTTTGTGATCCCACAATGCCGTCAGCATCTGATCGCCGTAATCCCAGCCGCAAAGGGTCTGCGGATTCGACCGGAAGTCGCAAAGACAAACGGTATCGCGATCGCCGCAATCATCACGATGATCTTGGCGATCTTGTGTACGAGTTTGACGCCAAACAGGGGGCCACCTCCCGGGACAGCCTTCCACCTTACCAAGAGATCGAGGATGACCGGAAGCGACCACCCGACGAGGGGCGAGGAGCGAATCCGGAGACGAGTACTGGCCAAGCTGGTCCCGAACCTGTATCATCTGTCTCAGCTTCTCTCTCACCCTTCGCTCGCCTCTTGTGGCCTGTAGCCCTATTGTTCCCTTTGTCGACAACTATTGTCCTACTGTTACTCATCACCTGCTCGATCGACTCGTTACGGCCTGACTTTTGCGTCTTGCAGATTGCTCTGGCCCGCGATGAATACGATCAGATATCCCAAGCGGCGGGTTCAATCAGCTCGAAACAGTCTGAGTCTACCGACAGTTCAAGCTCTGGACTCATGACCAATATTCTTCGGTCAAGTGATGACGCATCCAACCATGGCTATCTGACCCTCGGTTTCTGGGGTTGGTGCGTGGAAGACATCGATGCTCAGCAGTGAGTTGTTGTCTTCCCAGACTTGACCTAAGCACAAACACAGGACTCGCTGTTCTGATCCAAGACCTTGGTACAGCATGGACGGGCTCTTGTCTCTTTCGTCGATCGAGTATATGACGCCGTCCCTGCGCGCCCGAATTCCCACTGACAAGAGATTTACCACAGCTCGATATCGTACGACGCATTCAGCTCTCTGCTTGTACACACCCTTGTTCTCCATGGAATCGGTTGGTCATCCAAGATCAGGACAATTCTTTCGATCTAGGACTGACAGAATCATCAGCGCTGCTGGCGGTGATGCTGGCAACTCTACCGCTGTTCTTCAACCTATGGCGTCGCTACTACAAGAACAATCCTCAAGTGAGGAGCATTTCTCTCAGCAACTTACCTGGCTCACCGGGTGTCAGACAGATGCCGGCTGGATACAAAACAGTCTGTTCTTTGGGGCATCGATTGTATGCCTGTGTGCGGTGAATTCGTCCCACAACTGCTCGACTGAGCTCTGGCTGAAGTGGCGCTCTTAGTGGATTCTTGATAAAGTGCTAAAACACAGTGTCGCCCGCAAGCTACCTGCACATGAGGTTTCTTCCGGGTGAGACGAATGTGCTTGTTTCCATCTAAGGTGCTCATGCATTTCGCAGCCCTGCCCCTATCCTTGTGGCAGTCTCCAGTCTCCTCCTGTTTCTGACCTTCCTCGTCTCGTTCATCCCTGTCTTTAGTCGGCATCTACAACGGCAGCGACGATATGTTCGAGAATGGCCAAACGTAGCGCGTCTCGACCTTGAAGCGGCCAAAAGGCAAGAGGAAGAAGCCGAGGTGGAGGCTGAGCGTCAGAGGCGGGAGAAGAGGAGCAGAAGAAGCCGGGATTCGAAGAAGGGAAAGAAAGATAGTGGATTGAAACGAATGACAAAGTGGCTTGCAAGTTGAGTCACGGGAGACGGAAGAGGATGGTGAAGTCAGGAGGTTGGAAGAAAGGCATGACGGTTGAGCTGATTGTTACGAAAGGACGTGTCGTACCTTTATCCAATGAGGCAGTTCAGTTTTGAAGACGACTAGTTTAGCTTGAAGTCTTCAGTTTAGCTAAAAAGTGAACGTCCCAACTTGCCAAATAAGTCGTCTGATTTGGCGGGAAGGCGTGCCAGGCTGGCAGGCGCTTGGTTTTGGAGCGCCTTCCAACACCGTCAACTCAACTTCGTCTTTTCCTCCATCATCCGTTACTTACAATCTTCATATCTCATCATCCATTGATTGGATCACTCTCATGCTTCGTGAACTGGCGCTTGGTACCCTCAGGAAGAGGTGGCCTAGAAGTATTGACCGCGGGATCATTGCCCTTGCCCCATGTTCTATCGCGAGCCCGGCGGTGTTGCGAGAAAGGCGCACCAAAGCGTCACGCCTTCCAGACAAATTTGACGTCTTATTTGGCGACTTGGGATGTTCACTTGCTCTAGTGACGACTCCGAGCTGACTTCGAGCTAAACAAGTCGTCACTAGGAATGCCCCAATTGGACTCGTATAAGAAGCTATGCCGGAGATTGCTGTCCACTACCTGGGCTGTCCATTTGGTGTGATGTACGACGCCGGCTTGCCGACTCTCGCCTTCCGGACTTCGCCTTTCCTTTTGGGATATTCAAACTATTCTGGCCATTCACATTTGACCTCAAGAGGCCTCGTAGATTCAATCTAGATAGGTAGACATAACCTGGCTCGACGATCAGAACAGCACGAGTCCGAACATCAGTCATGGCAACGGACATCAGACGCAAGCTTGTCATAGTGGGTCAGTCACCCGGCTCTTTCAATCGACCCAGTCGTCCAGACCTGGCATGCTTGTTTGCCAGTCGACAAGGAGCATCGGTCTTGTTAGCTCAGACATGTTGGGATTCCTAGAGATCGCTGACAGGCTGAGGCAACTACTGCGGCTTCACGTTCCGCTCGGTCATCTCCCTTAATCTTCCTCTCCGGCTTCTCGCTGTATGCCAACGCTGACCCATTCCGCAGGCGATGGTGCTTGTGGCAAAACATGCCTGTGAGTGCCGCTTACCGATCGTCGATAAAAAGGACTGATCATTTGGTATTCCAGTCTGATCGTCTTCTCGAAGGGCATGTTCCCGGAGGTGAGATCCCTCGACTGTTCTGCCCAACGACATTGATCACTCACTCGGACTCCACATTAATTCAATCTCAGGTTTACGTTCCCACAGTCTTCGAGAATTATGTCGCAGATGTTGAGGTGGACGGCAAGAAGGTGGAATTGGCGCTATGGGATACGGCAGGGCAGGTCAGAGCCAATTGCATCGGATCCGCGGCCGTGATGTTCTGATGAAACTGGCACCCACAGGAAGACTATGAGTACGTCCCGAACCGCCTATGAACCAATCTGTCACTGATGCGGAATGCTATATTTCCAGTCGCCTCCGACCGCTGTCCTATCCCGACTCTCACGTGATTCTCATCGGCTTCGCTATCGACTCCCCAGATTCGCTCGATAATGTGCAGGAGAAGGTGAGATGATGATCTCAAGCCAATCACCCATGAGCTTGTACTGATGCCTTTCGTAGTGGATCTCCGAGGTTCTGCATTTCTGCCATGGCTGACCCGTGATACTCGTTGCGTGCAAGAAGGATCTACGAGATGACCCGAAGACCATTGATGACTTGCGAAGATTGGGACAACGGCCGGTACAGAAAGCAGAGGTGAGTCCCTAATCGTGGACCTTCCTCCAATCGACTCTGAAGATGGTTCCGTCCTCCAGGGCATGTCCGTGTCGCAAAAGATTGGTGCCCAGGGGTATGTGGAGTGTAGCGCGAGGACCGGAGAGGGCGTTTGCGAGGTCTTTCAAACCGCTACGAGGAAAGCACTCGCGGTGCGTTCTCAATCATCTCAGACCTTCTTTCCGCTCATGTCTATGATTGGCGAGTATAGGTAAACAGCAAAGGTGGACGTAGCGGACGTGGGCGTGACAAGAAGTGCATCGTGCTCTAGGTCTCGATTCGAATTGCTATTTGCCTCGGTCCTCATATCCTGATTTCTTCTCTCAGGGAGTACCCCTGAGGGTAACATTGAGCGGAAGGTGTGGTCTGGTCTTTTAGTATACAGGTCTATCGATAAAGATGATCTATACGAGCGGGAGGTGGATTTCAGATGGAAAGGTTTTTTGGGGAGCACGGCACGTGGATATTTCGGGCCGACATCCCTCAGTCAACTTTCCCATCGTCAAATACTTGCCCTTTCAACTGCTTCTGGGACAGGACATTATCGTCTCCCCCGTATTACCTGTCGTATCACACACCCATCTTCACCTTCGGTTTCTTTTTCAATAATGGCGAGCAAGACGGATCTACTAGCGGTAAAGTAAATGATCCAGTTGGCACACCTCACCACCGACCTTTTTTTTCTTCATTTGGGACCATGAACCATGGTTGCCATGTTCCGAGTGTGCAGTATTGACATCGACTGTCTTTTAGTACCATCCGTACTCTCGCTGTCGATATGGTGGGGAAGGTGGGTTGCTTACTCAAACGAGATGCGAAGCTGTCGGAGCTGATGCCATTCGATTCTCTTCCAGGCCAATTCAGGTCATCCCGGTGCTCCCATGGTGATTCCATGATTTTCAAGCTTATAGCACAGTGCAATCTGATCTCATCTATCTCAGGGTATGGCGCCCGCGGCCCATGTGCTATGGACTCGGCACATGAAATTCAACGCCAGTAACCCGAAATGGTTCAACCGAGACCGCTTCGTGCTGTCCAACGGTCATGCGTATGCAGCTGCCACATCTGAACCTTCTCCAGTACTGACTCGCAAACTAGCTGTGCATTGCAGTACATCATGCTCCATCTTTCGGGTTACAAGGTGTCCATGGACGACCTTAAAGCGTTTCGACAGGTCAATTCCATTACCCCTGGTCATCCCGAGCTTGGCGTAACTGAGGGTATCGAGGTCACGACCGGTCCTCTTGGCCAAGGTGAGCGAAATCATCTACTTACGCGACAGTGTTCAAGGCATCTACTCCCAGGTATCTCGAATGCCGTCGGTCTTGCCATGGGTCAGGCGCACATGGGTGCCGTCTTCAACAAGGAGGGATTCCCGCTAGTGGACAACTACACTTATGGTCAGCGATATTCGTTTCGCAAGAGAGGCTGGCTCACCTAGAGCAGTCTTCATGGGCGATGGATGCTTGCAGGAGGGTGTCGCATCAGAGGCGTGCTCCTTGGCTGGGTCAGGCCATTGACTCAGCCAGATTGATCAAGCTGATTCGTGGTCAGACACCTGAAGCTCGGTAACCTGATAGCCATTTATGACGACAACAGTGAGTCCGAGTCATCATGACTTCCACAAGAATTGACGACCTCTTCAGAGATCACCATTGATGGTGACACTGCTGTGTCCTTCACCGAGGATGTGGAAATGCGCTTCCGGTCTTACGGCTGGAATGTCCTGCATGTCGAGCATGGTGATGAGTAAGTGGCTGCGCAGGAGAACAGCGACGACTCACAAGTGTCATCTGCAGGAATTACGACTCCATCGAAAAGGCCATCACCGACGCGAAGAGCAACAAATCCGCCCCGTCTATGATCAACCTCAAAACCACGATCGGCTTCGGATCCTTGAAAGCTGGCGGTCATGATGTGCACGGCTCTCGTAGGTCGCTCAATCAACCTGTCTATGTATAATGCCTCGTAGCCCTCAAAAAGGACGACATCGCTCAGCTCAAGAAGAAGTTCGGCTTCAATCCTGAAGAGACATTCGCCGTCCCGAAGGAGACGTATGAAATTTACCATCAAGCATCACAGAACGGTGCGGGACAGGAGGCCGAATGGAACGACCTGCTCAAGTCCTACAGCGAGAAATATCCAAAGGAGGCGGCGGAACTCCAGCGGCGTATCGCGGGCCGACTTCCCGAAGGCTGGGAGAAAGCTCTGCCAAACTACAGCGTGTCGGACGCCGCCGTGGGCAGCAGGAAACTGTCTGAGACCACCATAACCAAACTTGCCGAGGTTCTCCCAGAGTTTATCGGAGGCTCTGCCGATTTGACCGGTTCCAACCTCACTCGATGGAAGGGCGCTGAGGACTTTCAACATCCTTCCACTGGTCTTGGCAGCTATGCTGGCCGATATATCCGCTTTGGTGTTCGCGAGCATGGAATGGAGGCTATCTGCAATGGTCTCGCTGCTTACGGCGGAATCATCCCCTTCGCCGCTACTTTCCTGAATTTCGTCTCCTATGCCGCTGGAGCGGTCCGCCTATCCGCTCTGTCACATCTTCGGGTTCTCACCGTCGCCACGCACGACTCGATCGGACTGGGAGAGGACGGACCAACGCATCAGCCGGTAGAGACTGCAGCTTGGCTTAGAGCTATCCCGAATCTTGCTTTCTGGAGGTGCGTCTTCCGTCAGTAACGCTTTCTGCGCTAACCCATCTCCGTCATAGGCCTGCCGACGGCAATGAGGTCCGCAGATTTTTCTCGCATCATGTCGATACATGTTGAAGCTCTCTTACTCGTAGACCTCCGCGACGTACCTGGTCGCTATCATGTCTCAGCACACCCCCTCCGTCATGGCGTTTTCTCGCCAAAACGTATGTGATTTATTTTCCGGGCGTATGTATCCTACTGCTAATCTTCATCCGACATTCATAGCTGCCCCAATTGGTCAATTCATCGATCGAGAAGGCGACCAAGGGTGGATATGTTCTCGAGGAGGTCGACAATGGTGAGTCTGCATCATACTGCTTTACGACCGGGACTTGATTGTTTTGCAGCCGATCTTACACTCATCTCCACTGGCTCCGAAGTAGCTTTTCATGATTGCCAGGCAAAGTCGTCATCCCCTAACCGCTGGATCAGGTCGGGTTATGCGTCGAGGCGGCTCAACAGTTGAAGAGCAAGGGGCATAAGGTCCGCATTGTCAGCATGCCCTGTATGGAAGTTTTCGTGAGGTCTCGCTCTAAAAGCTCTTGGGCCTGGTATTGATTAGATATACTGCAGCATTCCCAGGGCCCCAAATACAAGCTCAGCGTTCTACCCTCCGGCGCTCCCGTCATGTCAGTTGAGGCATATTCGACATTCGGCTGGGGCGCTCTCAGTCATGACCATTTCGGTCTTCAAGCCTTTGGATCATCTGGCCCTTACGACCAGGTCTACGCGAAGGTAGATCTTTGGCATCAGACCACCCGCAGCTCTGACAGGAATCGCAGTTCGAGCTTACACCAGACGGTATCGCAAAACGCGCGGAGAAGGTGGTCGCATTCTACGAGAAGCGTGGCCAGCCTGTTTTCTCCCCGCTGATATCCGCATTGGACGAGATCAGCGAGTAGCTTTGAGAAATGTCAGGGCGCGGAGACTTGTTTACATAATGCATGGGGTGATGCAGTCTAGCTCACCGGGTCATTTCAGAAAGGATAAGAAGACAGTATGAGACGAAGACACAGATTCAACAAATGCCTTCCAACGTAAATCCGGACCGACATCGCTTCTTTTGATCCCCCTCCATTTCAGTTTCACGGATCGTTTTCCAGGCGAAAGTACTTTTTCTATAATTTCTTTCCCTTGCCTCTTGGGTGAGGGTGGTAGGTCGGAGGCCATGGATGTTGAGCAGTAGGTCTTTCACGGTTCACGAGTGAGTAGCACTTCCAAAGAGGACCTGACTCAGAAAAGGTTTCGAAAAGCTGGTCAGAATTCTTCACTGCTGCTCGGCCTCCGGACTTTACACTGATCGATCCGGGTCAAACAGGCTACGCTGCCATTGATTCCATCTGTGACTATTATCAGACCATCAACCATCGTCCAGTGAAAGCACAAGTCCAGCCTGGATACTTGATAGAGAGCCTGCCTTGTGAGTCTGGAGAAAGATCATCGGGCTTCGCTTCGTGACAGTTCGATCCCCCCATCAGCCGAAGCTCCGTCGAGTGGAGAACCGTTTGACCAGATCGCTGCGGATTTCCAATCCTTGGTGCTGCCTGGTCTGTCACTTCTGCTGTCCTATCCGATCAATAACTCACATCGAATAGGTATAACCCATTGGCAACATGGCCAATTCTTCGCCTACTTTCCTGCAATCACAACTTTCGAGAGTATACTCGGAGACCTTTACTCTTCCAGTGTAAACAACCCGGGCTTCAATGTGAGCTCAAATATGGATTCATCAGCGCCCGGAGACTAACGCTCAACCCAGTGGATTTGCTCCCCAGCATGTACCGAACTCGAGCAGGTCGTGCTGGATTGGATGTCGAAGCTCCTCGGGCTTGCCGACACTTTCTTGACGAGATCGAAGGTCGGAGGCGGTATTATCCTGGTTCGTCACTTCCGCAGAGGCAGTGACAGAGACGTATCTGATGATCGAGCTGCATCAGGGTTCGGCGTCCGAATGTGCGTTGACTGCGGCAATGGCAGCTCGGGAGCGAGCCCTTCGACATTTGGCGGGAAACACTGCTCCTACTGGCTCCAACGTAATCCCCGGCTCTGAAGTGCCGGTCTTGACAAGGGAACAGTATGGGCAGAAGCTTGTGATGTATGGGAGCACTCAAACTCATAGTCTTGGAGCGAAGGTTGATTGTGCTTGTGCTCTTTTCCAGTCTTTCCTGACATCGGTCTTAGGCTGCGTTACTGCTCGGCTTACAATACCGAGCCGTACCTGTGGCGGAGGCTGACGACTACGCATTAAGAGGGGAGACGCTCAGGCGGTCCATTGAGACCGACGTTAGTGCTGGACTGATACCATATTTTGTCAGTAAGTAGCGCTTCTTTTGAGGAGGGGGAAAGTGGCTGACAGATTCGCTGCTTCGAGTTGCCACGGTTGGAACCACATCATCCGGTGCTGTCGATCACATCAAGGAGATTGGTGACGTTTGTTAGTTTTTCTGCAAGACGCCCTTAGGCCGGTCGTCGCTGATTCGCCTATATTTGCAGTGAAGTCATTTCCGACGGCCTTCCTTCACGTTGACGCTGCGGTCGGTTATCAACTAAACATATCGGGCTAAGTCCACTGATCTAAGTAGTGGGCCGGTGTCGCCTACGCGTTGCCCTCGCGACGGGAGGAGCTTCGACTGGCTGAGCTCAATTCGTATGCAGACTCGTTTTGCACCAATGCCCACAAATGGGGTCTGGTTGGATTTGATTGCTGTACGTTCAACAGTACGAGATGAGATGCGAGCTCACTTTCAACTGCTAGCTCTCCTTTATGTCCGGGACCGGATACATCTCACCCAGGCACTCGATGTGACGCCTGTACGCGAATAAAATACGACATAGTCAAGCTGACATGGCGCCAGTCCTTTTTACGGTCCAAAGAAGGTGATAGTGGAGCGGTCATCGACTATCGCAACTGGCAAATAGCGCTCGGCCGCCGATTTAGAAGTATCAAACTATGGTTCGTGCTTCGAAGCTATGGCGTAGATGGGTTCCGGAGACACTTGGAAGAGGTGAGATCAGCTTCTCTGAACTCATTATCAAAGCTGATCATGTAACAAAGGGCATCGACCATTGTCAACAGCTTGTCGCCATGGTGGAAGCCAATCCGGATTTCGAGCTCGTTTCCAGACCCAGCCTGGCATTACTTGTTTTCCGGCTGAGACCGGCCGGACGAAATCTGCAGGACGCCGAGCTGAATCTGTTGAATCAGCGACTACACACTCGTCTCAACGCGAGATACGACGTCTTTCTCACGCAGACGATGCTGATCAGCCTGGAGCGGGAGATCTTTTGCATCCGCTTCGCCATGGGCGGGATCAACACGACGATGGAGGATGTCAGAGCGACTTGGAAGGTTGTTGTAGAGGAAGGAGGGGAAGTCGTGAAAGACTGGGAGGCCGTATCTTCGCAATAGATTTAGACGATAGACGCATTATCCGGGGTCAGAAGACTAAACAGGTTGCAAAGGCAACAAAAATGAGGGATTCTCCTCGACACCGAAAAGTGCCACGATTGACGAAAGAGAGAGATTCCAGTTTTCAGGTTTTTCTCCGGCCAGTTCATCCTTTCCTCGCCATAAACATCAGGTCATCCTATTCGGACGTGCAAATCATGGAGTGCGTCATCAATCAATCCAGTGTGATGCGAGCTGACTCCTTTACTTATAGCGCTCTCTACCGTCAGATCGCCTCATACTTTCCACCCGATCTTCAAGCCATCATCCTCAATCCACCATCGTTCTCGAGTCCCTCTTCGTTCTTGCCAGTCATCCGAATCGTACTCCCATACACCAAATGGATCATCGTCCTCGTTGCCACTTGTGTCATCTGGACAACCGTTTCATCCCTCTTTGGCTACTTCTCTCGACTCGTCCGCTTCGGTTTCCGCATCGGACCCATTCTCGCCCTCATCGCATGGGTCATGGCTAGCTCCGGACAAGGGAATATGCACGATCTCTTCGAGGTAGCCAAGCAGTGGCTAGGCTTGGCACCGGGCAATCATGCTGGAGGGATCAGCCCTGGGATCGCGTCCTTGGCGGGTCTGTTCGGAGGGGACTCTACGAAGACACGGCGATCCAATAAACGCGGAGAGACATCGCCTCGCACTGGTGGTGGTCTATTCGGCTCAAGGGACGACCCGATCTCAGCCCGAACTAGGAACAAGAAGACAGCAGGCGGCAACGATGACCCGGACATCATCTCTTCGATGCTCAGGTCTGCGACCGATCTTGCGGGAGATTTGGGGGATGGAGACTGGCAAAACCTGATACAAGATTACGTCAAGAATGTGATGGTGAAGGCGACCGGACTGGAATGGTTGCTGGGAAAGAGGGAAGATGAAGCACGAGAAGGTGGGAGTTGGAGAAGTCGATGAATGGCGAGGGATGAGTACGATTCAGTCTACCTGCTCAAGGCGCAACACATGTATTTTTCCAATACCCTGATTTCGAAGCTTCCCAACGGATAAAAAAGGGAGCTGGATTCCCCCCGCTGAAAGAGGGTCGGTCAGGTGGGAGGTAGTCCTCCAGAACTTTCTGAACGAAAACATATCCTAAACCTGTCTCTGTTCGGAAACAGAGTGATCTTCCTATCCACAGCGCTAGTCTGCTGTACTGCTCCAGACGACAGCCTCCATCCCGAACCTCCACCATTCTGATGCCGATCTCAACTGAGCGAGATGATGACGATCTCCTCCTTCCCAACCGGACAGCGAACGCCTTCCCATCTCTCGAGCATTTCAAGGTCAACAACATACCTCCTGCCGCCTACTAGTTCGTTATCGTTGCTCACACGCCACCTCGTCGTCATCACTGATCATTCTCAGTGTTCCAGATTTCATCTCTCCCGACGAGGAAGAATATCTCTTGAGGAAGGTGAGTCGTGATACGCCGAAGCCTAGCAAGATCGGATACGTTTAGATCGTACAAAGTCCTCTGCCGAAATGGAAGACGGTAGGGACCGGACGTCGGTGAGCGCCTGGGTCAAGAGCTTGGCTCTTGGCTGACGACATCTCAGACTACAATATTGGGGTAAGTTGGTGATCATTTGACCTATGCACTCTGCTGAAGCGTTAGCATTCAGGGGGAACCATGTCAAAGGCCGGCGTGCTTCTGCCCGAACCCCTTCCCGAGTGGTTGACGACCTTGTGATGTTGACTGCTCCGCGGGAACGTGACGTTGATGTCAACGAACCTCTGCAGCCCCGAGATCACCGAGCGGATAGACAGCTTCCTTGACATCGCCTCCGATCGATCAGACGGAGACGTGAAGGGAAAGGGGCGGATGCTCGTTGTCAATCAGGTCTTGATCAACGAGTATCAAGCAGGCCAGGGCATTTCAGTACGGGTCAAATCTTCCAAGCATTGAGTGCTGACGTCTCCCTTAGCCTCATGAGGATGGACCCGCATTTAGGCCGCTCGTGGCTACGATCTCCTTGGGCTCGCATGCCGTCATCGACATCCATCACTACCTCTCCGCTACCTCCCCATCACCACCCATGACCGCAACAGCACTTCCAGCAGACACAGACGGCCAGGCGAGACCCATTGCCGCCATCCCTCTAGCGCATCTCTTGCTCCTGCCCAGATCCCTCCTCATCCTCTCGTCCAGTCTGTACACCTCACACCTCCATGGCATCTCCGCTCGGACCGAGGACGTGATCCGCTCAGTACCGGCGTTGCCGGACGCGGAAGTCGTCGCCATCGCGAATGCCGATCTGTTGGGTGACGCGACCATCATTGACAGCCTTCGAGATAAGGGGAGCTGGAACGGGGTGAGAGGTACTCGGACGAGCTTGACGTTCCGCCAGGCCGAGAAGGTGCTGAAGGGCGGGGCCTTCTCCATGGCGCTGGGCGGCCTGAAGCGAAGCTGATCCGGGTGTCTCCAACCATCTGGCCCATACAGACTGATTATGTACACATGGCACAGCAGATGGCGGTTCAAACTGGCTTGGTTGGAGGCAATCATCAGCTTTCCTTCCACGGCAGACGTGAGAGGAACTCGCGGATCAAGTCCCCAGCCCTAGCCCGAACTCCTCCAGCATATGCTGCAACACCGTCTTGCTCCCTTGACTACTGCTCGAGCCCGTGTGCACAGAGTATCTCGTTTCCGCTCCAAGCGAGTTCCCCATACGGTTATCGTCGTGCTCGGCACTCGGACGAGGAGGGAGAGGAGTAACATATGAGCTTAGGTTATCGAGGGGGGAGAAGCTGGGGGAGGACACATCTCGAAAAGGATTTGAACGGCCAGCAGTGTGTTTCGAGATATGCAACTCGGTCTCCTCTCCCGCGCCTCGGTCGAAGAGCGAAGATGAAGAAGGCCTTGCTCGATCGTGCGTGACGCCAAAGACGTCTTGGGAAGAGGAGGGGGATGGACTGAGTGGTTCCGATGACGAGAATGATGTGTCTGGTTGTATCGGGGGCGGCAGATCATCATCCTCGGCCAGGCTTTCCTCCCAGTCAAACGCCTCTTCCTCCTCCTCCTCCTCCTCCTCCTCCTCCTCCTCCTCCTCCTCCTCCTCCTCCTCCTCTGGGGTCGGTACTTTCAGCCTCACTCCACTCCGCTTCGCTACCACCGCCAGGGCCATGATGACCACTGCCAGCTCCTGTACGCCGCCCTGCATAACCTTGACCGGATCAACGAGGGTCAGATCCATTGCGAGGAGATCGTGAGCGAGTACACCGAGGATACACTTGATCACCGCGATCTCGTCCGAGGTAGCGGAGCAAAGCCTGACGGAAGGAGGTAAGGGTAGACGCTTTGCGAGCAATGTTTCGAGGATGATGAGGAGAAGCGAGGGGGATGTAGCGGAGAGGGTCGTTGGAAAGATTGGAATGTGAAGAGCTCGTAGGAGAGCGTGGAGGAGTGGGAGGGATGGCGTCGGACGGTCAGTCCGTCTGGAGTGATGCTTGAATGACTCGCTCATCCATCAAGACAGTCGAGCTTGAATGACTTTCTTGATTGACTTTTGAAGGATCATCAACCCAAACATGAATCATCATGTTTATTGATCTCGGTTTCCAAAAACAAAAACAAACTCGTGTGGCACCGAGGTCCGAGCTCGATGTGCGAAATCCCTTCGGGAACACTCAGACATCCATACATGCCTGCAATCTGCAGCATACATGCATTCCTGCTGATACTTCTCACTTGACTCTCACTTGACTCTCACGCCTTGTCCCTCGAGGAAACGTTTTAAATCCGCCAGGAGCTCGAGCTGTTCGGTTGTGGTAAATGAGGTCACAACCGTCTGCATGATCGAGCCGACCGTTACGTTTTGTATCTGCATCCCTGAGTCAGCATTATCGAAGACAAAGAGGCTTGACAGACTCGGATGAGTGAGCTATAGTAGACGTATGAAAACAACCCCATCATGAATCTAAGGGCTTCTTCAGTATCCCTCTAGATCAGCCATAAATCTTCCAGCTCACTGGCAGTCCATCCGATCCGTCATGCCACCATGACCGGGAATCGAGTGGCCAAAGTCCTTGACGTTGAAAGCTCTCTTGAAACCGGAGGCGAAGAAGCCACCAAAGGGTGCGACGAGTGAAGCAAATGTCGCCATGACCAGGACATGAAGCTGAAACGGGGCGTAGGGGATGCTGGGCGGTGCGTGACCAAGCTTGCGAGGTGGGCATCAGCGCGACTATACAGGCCCCGCACTCTGTACTCACCGTGGTCTGAAGGAGTTGTTTTGTTGGACCAGTAAACTCGAAGTCTCGCCAGAGGAACACGGGGTTTGGCCGGCACGTTACTTGCGATAAGACATTTGTGCCAAGATCGCGAGCCGGACAAATCATGTATGGATAACGCATGAAAAAAGTTCCCCACTTCCACCGAAGACGAGTCAGTCTTTGCCACGTCGTAATGCCCCGGGAGCAGAAAAGGACGCACGGCTAGCCCAAATATCAAGGTACAGATGAAAGCTCCGACAAAACCTTCAACGGTCTTCTTGGGGCTTAGCTTGATGAGCGGCGTTCGTCCGAACAGCTTGCCTAAACAGAGCGATGAGGAAAGCACATCTACCTCAGTCATCGTGGCTTACCACACACGTAAGCCATCACGTCGTTGCAAATGACAAGAGATGCTGGGACGAAGAACCAGATGAGACCCTCGAGTATGTTGTTGATGATGAAGTGACTGCCTCGTCAGACCAGATTGAGAATCAAGGGGAGTGCTCACCTCGAGACCACAATGAGGAGCAAGCTGATATGGACCCAGCAGAAAAGGGCAAATTGTTGGCGGAGATACTGCCTTTGGAGGTTCCCAACAAATCCAACGAAACCTAAGGCAGAATTTTAACTTGACTTCATCAAACCTTGGGTCACACATACCGACGACATAGAGCATGAAGCTGATAAACCGGTGATTGCGGGCGAAGGGGATGAAATACGCGTCGACGAACACAATGTGCTTGAAATAGTAGATGATCGATTCGCCGTAAAGGAAATAGTTTGTAACGACGAAAAAGTACCTACTCATCATCTGGTCAGTCCCTTTCACGTCCGAGAGTCACACGCACCAATTAAGGGTCTTGCTCCACTTATCGCCCTGCTCAGGACCCAGCTGCTGGGTGCCCTCTGGGTCAGCAGAATGGATCAGCCGATGACTCGTCCTTGGACGTGAGGTGCTGACCATCTCGGAGTTCAAAGAGCGCCGTGACCTCTTTGTACACGAGCATCTGGCACAGCATGACCAGCAGAATCATATAAGGATGTCCTAGACACAGAAGAGCTGGCCATACTGTCAGCTGAGGCGATGTCATGCAATATCACTGACTGATGAACCCTCCAATCATGATGAACGTCCAGACCGTCCGCTCGATTGCGTTTCGGTCTTTCTTCTTCACTTGGATCATAGTTCTCTCCCCCTCCCAGCCTTGTCCCGGTGCAACTCCATCCTCGAACTTGACAACGAGCTTACTGGGGCTCGACGAGGCCACCGTCGCACCTGGACCGGAAGGAGTGAAATCCTGCGGTGTCTTGCGCTTGCGATTGGCGGGCAAGACGTTAGCTGAGGGAGTGGGAAGGGCCTCTGGGAGTGTCGGGGCGAAGGTAGATGTGGAGCCGAACAGCCTAGAGCTGGAAGCTTGCGCTTGTGGCTCATCTACAGGCTCTAAGGCAGTGGCCGCGGATGCCGATGCTGTTGATTCGGTCAGAGATTCGAGCGTGCCATTGGTGATAGCCGAGATCTTCGCTGTTGCCCCGCTGGTTGCTTCTACCACAGCGTCTTTGACCGCTTTCGCAGCCATTTCCGCTTTCTCCGCCGTTTCCGCGGCCACCTCCTTCACGCCATTGGCCTGACCCATAACAGATTCCCCAACGCCATTTGCCTGTCCAATGAGTTCCGCTACTCCGTCTGTCCCCCCTCCTATGGTGTCGGCGCTTTTGTGGGTCACGGCTTCGGTGGCTCCATTGATCTCCTCCTTATTCGTCGGCAGATTTCCCGCATTCTCGCTGATGGCATCTTTGACGGATTCGGGGACGACGCCAGCAGCGGTCTCAAAGGTCTTGGCTGCAAGCTTGGCGAGACGTTTTCGGGCCGCCCTTGACAGAGGAGCGACGGAGGTCTCGGTTACGGAACTTGATTCCCTTGATCATCATCAAGTATCAGCTCAGCGAGACCTTTTGAAGGCTCGATAGTATATGCATTTCGGACCTACTCTTCGACAATCTCTTCCTCCTCGTCTACCTCTTCACCGCCATCCATACCAAGCACATCGAATCTTCCCTTGCTCGCAAACGATACGGGTGTACTCTTTCGAGACATTTCGGACAGGTGGCGTCAAATGTTTCAGTCGAGTTTGATACGGCGCTAATGACCTGTTGAGACCATGGCACCAGATTGAGAAGGGCGTCTCTTCAGAATCTCATAGGGAGAGCCAACCTAAACTTCTCGAGGTGTCATCATAGCTTAAGTTACTGATTGCGGTTCTATCATTATCACGGAATCAAACCAACCAAAACTCGGCCCGGCATTAAGACAGTGAAAGGCCAAGACTGTCGAAGAGAATCTCTTCGCAGATCCCGTCATCTCTCGCGAGTCGTGAAGATCAGAATCACTACGGACTTTGAAGGGACTGAAGTGGTGATTCGTACCAACAACTGTTTAGCGAGTTGCATTCTCGACTTGGTATTATTATACTTTTTACACCTCGCGACGAGATCTCTTGCCTCTCATCTTGACGAAGATCCACTCCCAAACAGCTGATCGTACGTCGGACTGTCGACGCCGGAACTCTTCAGGTCTAGCGAGGTCGTGGTGACCGGATCATCCACTTGAATGGTTAATGGGCCACCGATGCTGTAGGATGCTTCCGTATTGTTGTAGGCGAAGAGGGAAAGGGCAATGGAATTGCTGCCTTGGGTGAGAACACCAGGAGGTACTGGGTAGGCTTGCTGTGTGTTGACTATCATCCGTAAGTTAGCGCGATCATACTAAAAGGTCAAGAGCATGGTTCTGGTGAGAATAGGTCCGGGGAAGGGAATGAAGTGTGGCTTCGTATCACTGACCAAGGTCGCCGTGATGCCTTCCAAATTGCCAACCGTTCACAAACAGCTGCGCCCGATACCCTCCCGTGACGTTTGGGAAGACAAAGCTAATCTCTCGCATCAGCTGATAACCTCTGAATCGCAACCTCCGACCAACCTGTAGTGTACATCCAGTCCAGCTGGGTAGTCGACTTCAACGTTGCCCCTGTAGAACCTGACACCTGGTGTCCCGAGTGACTCGTCCGGCCCGCCACTTTGCCAATTCGAATCATCAAAGCCCGGGAGATACCATCCCTGCCTCTCGCCATACAGTCCTCCGACGTTGTAGAGGCTTCGGACTTTATCGGGGAAATTTGTCCAGCCGCCGAGATTGCCTTGAACCTTCCACCTCATATCGTACCCCGATGAATCTCCCCCGAGCAGGGAGTAGCCTCTGATGCCGCGAGGGGATTGAGCGTCTTGAGGGGTATCCGTGAATGATGATCCTTCCTCTAGCCCGGCATTGTCTACTACGATCTGCTACGAGGATGTCAGACCTATATCACTTAATGCAAGTCCGAAGATACGGACGATGACGTTGTCGGAGTCCGCCTTGACGGATCCTGGTGGGAAACTGATGGTGGTGTTGACCTCTGCGCAGAACCTCTCAGCCATCCAGTGATCGACTGGGGAAGGGGACTGAAATCCCACCTTCAGTTCCACCGGTGTTGTTCACGACAGCCGAAGCCAGGTACTGCCCGTTGAGCTGTTCATGACAATCTGAGTGTCCGTTCCGCACAAGAAGACAGCATGCTCACGTAAAATGCGCCTACGCCGAATGGACCAGCGGAGAGGCTGATGTTCATGCCTGTCTCTTTACCCGTCGCTTCAAAGTGTCCCCTCCAGATCATACTCCCGATGGCAAACTCGTAATTCTGGCCGTAAAGTACATATCTTCCCGTGTAGTCCGGATCGAACGGCTTGTTCGTATTATTCGTGAAAGTGTCGAGTCCAATCGGAATCGTCGAAGCCGTATGCGATCTCGGGGAGAGAATCTTTCCATTTCCAACCGGTGATACTCGGGGCAGTTGGGACATTGCTTGGCCCGGGGAGGGTGACCTTCATGAGCCCGAAGGACGTCTTTGTCGGAGCGATCGAGGCGTTGTTCCAAGTGAAGGAGGTATACGAGGGCGAAGCAGCGATATATACGTCGGTGGTTGTATTGAGATCGCCGTACAAGCTGAGAGTCGAGCCCGAAGCGGAGGCTGAGCGGACAAAGTATCTGAAAGCCATGATAAGCACGAGCCTGATAAGGTGAATGCGTATGAGAGAAACTTACGGGCCAACGACGAGGGCCGTCTCATTGCTTCCGACCAAGTAATGACTGCCCAACGGTCCCTGTCCGGGGACCACAACCTCCCAGGTGAAGTACGCGGTATCGGTGTCAAGGATGATTACCCGAACTTCTCGTGTGCCACCGGTAACCTTCAGGATACTGGTCTCGCCAGCAGAGATATTGTAGTTGACCACCGTTCGCCCGTAAGCTGAGCTCGTGGACACTTGGGGCGATCCGGTCAACTGGTCGATCTTGCAATTCGGGGCTGGGAAGGCGAGCGTATATGGCTGTTCTTGATCGCCATAGACGACGAGGTAGTCCACATCCCCGAGACTCGTCGCAGTCATGATCGCTGCAGCGGAATGGGAGATACACGAAGAACCCCAGCAGTAGTTGGTCGTCAGAATCCTAGAATCCTTCGAGGAGTGTCAGCAGATTCCACTGACTCGATCCAAAGAACGTACCCGACCGTTCAGTGTGACGGG
>JAABUW010003062.1_pt1 | contig 24354 bp, 39 predicted proteins | sample 5560081 | NCBI WGS metagenome assembly JAABUW01 (sample SAMN10711882, study PRJNA513363) | rock metagenome | isolation source: Antarctica rocks | place: Antarctica: Victoria Land, Knobhead sud | reverse complement strand
AGTATGAGCTCCGGCTCCATGCCCAGCGACCGCAGCAGCTGCGGCACAGATACAGAAAGGAAAGTGGGAGACTTCAACAATAAAGCTTGCCAGAACCGAGCTTCTTGTCAGCTGCTGCAGCCGCACACGCCCGGCAGTATGAGCTCCGGCTCCATGCCCAGCGACCGCAGCAGCTGCGGCACAGATACAGCAAGGAAAGTGGATGACTTCAACAATGAAGCTTGCCGGAACCGAGCTTCTCGTCAGCTGCTCCGGCTCCATGCCCAGCGACCGCAGCAGCTGCGGCACAGATACAGCAAGGAAGGACCAAAGCGTGTCACCCATGGAATCGACATTCGAAATGCTGAACTGACATTGTGTTGGCTGTGCACGACTAGCACGGGTTCAGTATCTCGCAGAGGATAAGCTCTCAAGCTGGAAAACCCGAGGAGATGAACAGATTGGCGAATTGAAAGAGCACATATCTGGTGACAAGGGTCTGAGACAAGTGCCTCTATGTAGGGTTTTGGGTTTAGGGTTTGGGGCATAATTGGCCCAGAGCACCTGCATGTCCTCCGCAAAAGACATCGCGGGGTCTTGGTCCTTGGTGGCCATGTTGAGTGCGTAGTTGGCCCACGGCATCGGCGCCGCCCACGCCGTGTTTGCGGTGTCGTGCCTGTGGATCATTGAGAATTCACTTTCAAGCAGAGGGTAGGCTGGGCTCCAGGCCAATCCGTATTGAAGCGGAGGGTGAGCTGCGCTCCAGGGCCAGCACTGCCTGTGCGAATCGCAGCTTGGGGAGCTTGGGGATGGCAACTCCCAGGCTTTGTGAGCCATCAGGCCTGCTTTTGAGGAACGAGGCAGGCCTGAAGCTTGCGCGGCGGCAGCCAACACACACAGCTTATGCGACCTGCTTGCGTTCACTTCACTGTCCAGCGCAATTATCGTTTGGTTCACAGAAAGTAGCTCCGATGTCTGAATCCTGCTACACTACCGACAATTTAAGGTTCATAAAAGCCACCCCGTTGGCGTCTGCCCGCCAGTCAACATTGCCACAACATTCTTCCCGCAAACAATATGCCAATGCCTAGAGCCTGAGAGCGCACCCTGCCGGTGTCCGCAGCTCGGCCACCGCCGCCTGCCAATCAGCCTGCGTGCCGACCGCCACGCCGCTGAGGCTGAAGCCGTAGGACGCGCCCGTCACAGCGGCCCAAGCCCGCGGCGCTGTCGGGAAAAGACGCGCGCCGCTGGCGCCCAGCCGCCTGATGATACATGTATGACTGCCATCAGGTTGCTTACCGGTGCTAAGTGATGCGGCCTGGCTGGCGCTTTCGCTGCATGGGAAATCACCAGTTCTCAATGAGCACGCGCGTGATCTGCACAAACGACCAGGCCTGCAGCAGCGAGATCGGCGCACTGGTAGTAGCGCAGCGAGTTGTTGGTGCCGTTGCGGCCCGCCACGGTGATGCCCAGCGTGCTAATGGTGCTGGCGCCGGCGGCGGCGCCGCTGACCGTCACCTGCGCAGTCAAGCTTCATGGCATTCATGTGGGAGGTTGGCACAGTGGGTTTAGGGTTTTAGGGCTGCCTCCAGATGCCCAAATGCAGGCGCGGTAGCAACGGGCTGTGACGGCGGTCGTGTTGGCGCCGAATTGGGCCTGCCTGAGCATGCTGCTGCTTTGGCAGAGGACACCGTTATCTGCCCCATGGTTCATGCCCCACTACCCCGCAGCTCACCGTGATCGCGTTGCTGGGTATCGCCGCCGGGGGCGGCGGCCCGGGCGGCGGCGGCCCGGGCGGCGGCGGCCCGGGCGGCGGCGGCGGTCGACGCTTCGGTGGCGGCGGCCTGCGCTTTGGCGGCGGCGGTCGACGCTTCGGTGGCGGAGGCCTGCGCTTTGGCGGCGGCGGGCGGCGTCGCGGCGGTGGCGGCCTCCGCGTCGGCGCCTTGGTGGGTTTTCGTGTGGGTGTTTTTGTGGGTCTTCGAGTGGACCTCCGAGTAGGTCTCCGTGTGGTCCTGCGGGTGGGCTTCCTGGTAGGCCTTCTCCGTGTGGGACGCTTCGTTGGGCGCCTGGACTGCGCCAGCCGCCTGCCGCCAGAGCGCCCCCCAGCTGGCGGCTGCACGGCGCTTGCCGTCGCCGCTGCCCCTGTGAGGTGGCAGTGTGTGTTGTGGGATTGTCACGTGGAGCGTTCATGCACACCGTCAGCAGTTGAAACACAGAGCGGCATGCTGCGGGTCCGCTGGGTGTCATGTTACTCGTATGTACTAGGTAGCACGAGGTTGGTCGGCGTACCTGCAGACCCGTCACTGAGCGCTGCTGCAGCCTGACCATGAGTGTCGGAGATCGCAGAGGCCGTTGCACATGCTGCAAGCAGCAGCAGCACGGCTGCGGACACAGTTAAAGCCTGTGACTGCCAACGTTGCCGAGACGGGGCTGCGGCGGTCTGCTGTCCTCTCGTCGCCATGGTTGGCTGCATAACCATGATTGGAAGCCTCATCGTGCCGCGAAGGTGCTCATTGCGTCTCGTCCAGCTCTGTGGTGAGCCACAGATGTGCAAGATTGGTAGAATACCAGTACACAACGTGAGTACGCTCTGCCCTGTATCACGGCCTGGCCAGGGCCTCAGCGCGGTATCTGATGGAACCCAGAACCTACTCGAGCTGGCTGGGGCCCTGTCACATCCGCGAAGTGAGTTGCGCAACTCACAGCTGGCACAGAACAGAACAGAACAGCTGGCACAGAAATGTGGGCTCCGGATTATTCGGCTGGAAGTGTAGGATCACGTAATAAGGGTAATCAGTATCGCCTTGGTGCTCTGTGCACGCTTCACATCCAACTACAGCTTTACAGCTATCAGTGCGAAAAGGAAGGCCCGATTTGCCATCGATTGCGAGCGCAAACCACGAGCCAGCTACCTAGTCGAGACGGCGGTGCTATACAGCGCCAAGTTGTGCATGCGTCCGCGGCCGGAGGCTGGGTGAGAACTTTCTTAACATCAGACTTCAGTAACTCGACATGATAGTCCGGTAGGCAGAACCGAAGATTCACGGCGATTACCTAGTGGGGGCGTGGGGGCACTTTTTGCAGGATTCCGCCACGCTATCCCACTGCACATTGTCATGTTGCGCGCGATGTGTGTAGCGTCACCCAGGCGCCCTGGGCTACTGCCGCCTGAAATACTCGTACTTGCTCCCGCTGCTTTCGACGAGACACTGATCCACTGTCGGCAGTCCTGCACTCGCTACCGGTACTGCACCGTCAGCGACAGCCGCAGCGCTGGTGCCGCCGCCTCTGCGGAGTGGAAGCTCGCGAACGGCTGGCTGTGGCCGTTCGCGGGGATGTCGCCGAAGACAGGGTGGCGGACCGGCCGGTGGAGCAGCAGCGTGCGGAAGCCGCTGGCGGAAGGCGCGTTCTCTACAGAGTCCGTGACGTCGACCTGACGTGGTGCCTGCCGGTGCTGTGGTGAGGTGACCCGCCACCCGAGCGGCGAGCCTGGCACACCACAGTCAGCGATTTTGAGTGGCGTCGTTCGTACACACTGCTAAGGGTTTCGGAATCCTGCGTTCTCTCCAGAAACAGCTGCGTCGCCATGTACAGCAGACATGGCTGCCAGCACAGCGCTGCGGGCATTGGCGGATTCTCTCATGGCAGCGTCCTCTTCATTGTAGCATATGTGTCTCTTGTTTCGGTCAAAGTGTCCTGCTTACCTGCGGCTGCGTGCTGGTCCCCAACCAGCTGACAAAGCTGTCGCCGAAGGCGACTCGCCCTGGATTTTTTTTGAGCAGGTAGGCGATGGTCACGCCGTTGGGCAGCGGCGCCAGGTTGGGCATGTTGCTCCAGATCACGTCCGCCGCCGTCCAGTCGTCGCGCCAGCCGTTGACGCCCAGCAGCGCGAAGGTGTCGGGCCCCGCGCCGGCGTCGGCGACGCTCAGCGCCCTAAACCCTAAACCCGCCGACAGCACGCTGCAGCGGGAGACGCGAGGACAGGTTTATGTCCTTTTTCTTACTTCGTTGTGTGGATGATCAATCACGTAAAGCGTCAGCGTCGCGGGCAGCACGCTGCAGTCGTGTGAGACGTGCGGATATTCAGGGCGACCAGTCTCGGCCCACCGCCTGCAAATGTGATGATGCATGCACATGATTCGTTGTCTGCCACCATGATCAAGCAACACCTTGTAAGCAGCCGCCGCAAATGCTATGACAGATTCGATTTGAGAGGCAATTGCATTTTGTCTGTGCCTTCGCTGTTTTATCGTCGGGTGCATGTAGTACCTGGCAGGCGGGATGCTGCCGATGTCGAACTTGAGCAGCGCCACCGATGTTGCCTCATGCACGCCGCTGGGCGACGTCCTGACCTGCAGACGCGCCTGCTGCAAGTGGCGGCTGCGGCGCCGCCGCTGCCGAGGCTGGCTGCGGTGCCGTCGCCGCCGAGGCTGCGGGCAGCGTTGGAGCGCGAGCACCTGTGCCATGGGCCGCCGTCAGCCTGGCGGCTGCCTCCGCCACGCACCCAGCCGCCCTCACCGGCGATGACACCGCTGTTTGTGCGGGCGCTGCGGCCGGCGGCTGCGCTGACGGCAGCAGGCACATCCCCGCCGCCTGCTGCAAGCAGGTGTGTGCTGCCGTGCACCAGCTGCTCCTGCCGCCAGAATTTCCGCAGCTTTGATGGCGGCAGCTTCCATGGGGGCGGCCGCGTGGTCGAAGCCCGTCAGCAGAGCAGCGCCAAGCTGCGCCGTCTCCGGCTGCGGCTGCTGGCTCAGCAGGACAAGCAGCAGCCTGCATGCCAAGTGCGGCGCCTCCGACCACCCCTTTCGCAGCTGCGGCACTGTGTGCACACGGCCCGCCAGCGCCATTACAATCCGGATGGCCTTGCGGCAGGCGGCGGCAGGCAGCGGCAGCGCCAGCGCAGCTCGCTGCAGGCTTGCGAACAGGCATATGAGCAATCGAGCCAATGCCGCCATCCCATCGTTTTGATGCTGCCACGGCCCGCTCGGGAGCCGACAGGGCCGCCTGCTGCTCCAGGGTGGCCTGAATCTCGGCCTCGATCCTCAGGCACAGCCGCAGCGCCGAGTCTGCTGCCGCAGCCACCGCTGCCGCCTCTGCTATTGTAGCGCCCGCTGGCGGTGGCTGCGCCATTTCGAACAGCCGCGCCGCCAGTATGATGCGCTGGATGTCGCTGAGCGTGCCATTGCGCGGGAGCTTCGCTGAGCGCCAGGCCGCTGAGGTCCACAGACGCGGCCCACTCCAGGCTGGCCGGCAGCGCCACCATCAGCTGCTGTGCCACCTCGGCGTCGGGCAAGAACGTCGCGGCGGCCACCGTCAGCGCGAGCTCGGCCTCAGCCCACGGGCTGCCGCTCCAGGGCGTTGCGAGCGCAGCCAGGACGGCGCAGTGCTGCCCCGACTGCCGGCGCCACCTGCGACCAAACGGACTGCTGTTGGTGTTCTGCTGACAACAGTGCTGCAATGGTTGCCTGCTGGCGGCGGGCAAGTGCAATGGCCGTCTTTACGGAATATCAAGACCGGCCTCGACATGCAGGCTTGTGGCGGCACTGTCAGACGGGACGGACTCACCCTCACAGACACAATGTGCTGCACGGCTGTCGTGCCCGGCACGTCAGAAGTGGCCAGAACTGCAGCCCGGCGCAGCGCCGGAAGAGCGCTGCACACCAAAGCTTGTGCTGTCTTCTCTGTGCTGCCTGCGGCTCGCTGCAGCTCCACCAGCAGCATCACGAGGCCCCGCTGAGCATCTCGAAGCGACCTGGACTAGCGCTGAGTACAATAGCATACGACGCGAGTGGGCAGATGCATGTGATTGCTGAGGGACGGAATGCATGCTGTGCCGCGCTGAGCAGACTCACTTTGCTGTCGTCACGTCGCCTTCGTCGCTGGTGGCAGCCATGCTGGAGCGTCGGGGCTGTCGTGGTGATTATGACGTGCTGCAGTCTTGCCAAGGTGCAGGAAGCAGCTGGCAGTGAGTTAGAAGTACAAATGAATACGCTGCACGCCCGCAACGATTTATTTCGCAGAACAGGGAAGGGACACCTTGATCTAGACGATCAGCGATTCTACAACGTGGATTGCGCAGAACGTGAGATGGACTCAGAACGTGAGATGGACACTGCGAACATCCCGCCAGCTGTATCTGCACAGCACGTTGCGGCTTACGAGCACTTGTCGATCGCCATCCGACTTCAGCGTTACAAAACTCTTTCGCGCACGTCACACACACTCATTATCTGCCTGGCGTTTACAACGTCGCAGCGCGCAGCATTCGGGCAGGTTTGAATCATGTCGGCAACCATAACGTTGAGATTGGTTGACTTCAATTTGGCGCTAACCGCAGGCTGAAAGAGGTCTGTGTGCACCTATGGCTGCTGCTAGTGGGCCAAGCGATGGCATCGCAGCCGAAGAGTGAGTCGCGATGGATGCGCCGCGGCGTGCAAGCTTGGTCATCAGGATGTAGCAGTGCACAGCGGCGATACTATTGCGTTATCATTGCCTCTGCATGCGCAGTTCCGTCATGGTGATGCACCGCGACCATTGCCTCTGCATGCGCAGTTCCGTCAAGATTCTGCACCGCGAGCTCGTGGTTCTGCTGCTGGAGCTGCAGCAGGCCGCCGCTGCCGGCGTGCAGGAGATGGCGCGAGTCCTGGTCTCCAGCGCACTCCCGCTGCTGCAGCGCACAGCGCAGGCGGTGACAGCCGACATGGATGGCACTGACGTCCTGCAAAAATTCGTGGCGGGCAAAGTAAGTGCTCAATATCCGCCACCGTGTCGCTGCTCCTGCCTTCAATCAGGGGGGCACGTTATATGCTGCTCTGCCTGGCATCGCGACGCTGCTGATCGCGATGCGATCAGGCCCTATAACAGTCCTTCCAGGCAAGCAACAGATCTGAGGCGTCGCTCCGAGCTTCTGAGCCTTCGTGTTCCTGGCCAGCAGGTGGCGCCAGTGGTGGGGATGCAGCTGTGGAACGGCCGCAGCATGGCGGATGCCCTGGCAGCCGCCGCCCAGCCGCAGCGGTGGCGCCGCGCCATCCGCGGCGGCGCGCCTGACGGCTGCGCCGCGCGAGCGGACGTCGAGCTGGCGCTTGCGATCGCCGCCGCCGCCGGCGCTCAGCCAGACACCATGCAGACGTCGAGGATCCTGCTCCCTGCGCTGCCAGCGTGCCTGCAGTGGGCGAACTCGCTGAAGCTCAGCAGCCTGCAGCCCGGGTTGGCGGCGGACGGCGGACTCGGTGACCTGCAGCGGCTCAGCCTGACGGTGCAGATGTTTCGCACCTTCCGCATACCCGACCCGGGCACTGAGCCGTTCAAAGCAGCCATGGCAGCCGCGGTGGGGGCGCTGCGGCTGTGCGCCAAGCTGGACGCCGAGATCCAGGCCGCCCTTGAGCAGCAGCCGCAGCCAGCAGTCGACGCGACGGCGCGGCGGCGGTCGCCGGCGGGCACCTGGCTCCACATACTGATCGGCTCGCTCACGGTGCTGCTCGACCGCCTGTCGGACTTTCCTCTGGAAGTCGACGAGGTGCCGGTTGCGGTCTGCCGGAGCACGATCCTGCTGCTGGTGGCGCTGGCGCGGCGGCAGTCGGCGTTTCCGCAGCTGCGCGGCGACTGGTCAGTGGCATCGCTCGCCGGCTGCTCGCTGCTGTCAGATCTGCTTGACGACTGCCAGCCGCAGCCGGAGACAGCACAGCTCGGCGAGGCGCTGCTGGCGGCCCTGGACGAGAGCGCGGCCGCCATGCAGGCCGATGCCGATAGGGTGGCGGAAGTCACAGCAGCCTATGACGCGGCTGTGGCAGACGGAAGGGGATCGCCGATGCCGGCGGCGGAGGCGGCGGAGGCGGCAAAAGCGACGGACGTTGCGGTGGCCGCCGCGCTGCTGGCGTTAGACTGCGGGCACCTTCGCAGCGTGGAGGCTCTGTCGAAGCTCCTGTGCGCCTACTTTGAGTGTAAGCGCGAAGGCGCGGCGGCCGCCGCCCACCGCGCGGTGGCGGCGGAGGTGCTGCTGCGCGTCTATTGGAGCCTAGCGCGCTGCCAGCCCGGCCCTGGAGCGCAGCCGCTGCCGGCCGGTCTGGGCGCCATCGTGTGGTCAGCTCGCCAGCCGCTGGCCAGGTGCATGGCCAGTCAGCTGGGCTTTGTCATGCGCGGGGGCGCCATGCCGGCGCAAGACGATGTCGCAGCGCGCGTGGTCGACCACCCGGCGGCTCTGCGGCGGGTGGCGGCCGGCGGGCTCGACCTTCTGGCGGCGCTGACAGCCACGCTGGGCCGGCAGACGCAGGAGCTCATTTGGCGGTCGGACCACCCTTCGGCTCTCGCGGTGAGTTGCCCTGCGCGCCAGAACTGAGCACCCACCAGCGGGAATTGCACAGCGCGATATACGCAGTGCAGTGTAAGGCGCGCCACCGTGCCGTGCAGTGCAGTGTGCAGAAGCTGCCGTGCAGCGCAGCGCGTGGAGGGCTGCACCTCCACAGCCTGCAGCGTTCTGCTATCGTTGGAGAAACAACGCCGCATCATCAAAGCCTTGCAGGACGCTGGCATGGAAGCAATTCATCGATCACAGCTGCACAGGCACGGAGCATATGCTGTGCCACATCACCTCAGGGTTTAGGAGTTAGCCAACTGCTGTGTTTCACAGGAGCCTGACGCGGCGTCGCTGTCTTTTGTGCACGACGCTGTGGCGGCGGCGGAGGTGCTGGAGCGCTTCTGCATGTCCGTGACTGAGGCCATACAGCAGAGCCCTTCGCACGGCGGCTCGCCCGACACGCTGTTGGAGGCTGTGGTGCCGGCATCGCTGGTGAGTGCCTGAGTTTGTGGGGCACAATCCACAGGCTCTTAGGGTTTAGGGTTTAGGGTTAGGGCCCAGCTGCCCAGCTTGTCAACTGCGCGCTCCCGGGCAGGCGCCCGTCAGCTTCCAGCATCCTGCATGTCATGGCTTGGCTGCTGGCCCCTTGACAATGCAGCACGACTGCACAGCGGCCCGGGTATTAGCTCTGTGTAGTGTAAGCTGGTGCCTTGAACCGACACTGGTGCCTTGAACCGGCACTGGTGTCTGCAGCGGCATCACGCAGCCCTATTTCTCAACCGGCGGCTGCATGTTGCATGAACACGTCAAACCTTGCACAAAAGAGGATCGTCCGTGGTGCAGGTGGAGCACGCTTTGGCGGCGGCCACCGCCGTGCTGACCTTTGTGTCCAGCCGCCCGCCGCCGCCGCCGCCGGACAACTCGAAGGTCTTCGCCCTACTGGGCGCGCCCGACGCTGGGGCAGTGCACGTGGACGCTCCCATCGCCTGCATCGGCCTGCTGGCGCGCCGGGCGGCGGCGGAGCTGCCGGGCGGTCAAGCACTGGAACTGCTCTCGGCGGCGTCGGCGGCCCTGGGGCGGACGGTGGCGGCACAGGTGGCGCTGCAGCCGGATGCCGGGCTGGACGACGCGGCGGCGGCGTGCCGCGTCATCGTGCAGCTTGTCGACGCCTGTCCCGCCGCGGCGGCGCCGCTGCAGCCGGGCGGCGCGGCGGCCTGGCCGACCATCGCAGCGGCGGTGATCGACGCGGTCTACGGGCTGGCGCGGGGATACATTGTGCCGGTGCTGAATGGCGTGCTGGCTGTCACGCACGCGCTGCACGATGCGGCTCCGAAAACTGTCGCAGCACCCGCATCATCGGCGGCGGCGGCGGCGGCAACAACAACAGAGCCGCGGGAGGCGGCGCCAGCGGCAGCAGCTCAGACGGCGGCGTCGGCGGTGCAAGCGGCAGAAGCGGCACGAGCCGCAGCCAGGGCTGATACGGCCGCAGCGGCGCACCCAGAAGCCGCACAGCCAGCGGTAGCCCCGGCTTCGGCGGCGGCGGGCGCTGGGCAGCAGCTCCCATGCCAAGGCGTTGCCGGTCAGCTAGCACGCGCAGAGGCGGCCATGGCTGCCCTGCTTGAGGTGAATCCGGCTTTTGCCCATGGCAGAGTCCCTTGTTGCTGCCATCCTTCGTCAGCTGTCCCTTCAGCAGCCTCTTTGAGCAGACCAGGCATATGCGATGTTTTCTGATACGGGGCACATGACTTCGGAATATGCGCTGCCGACGCCTGCCCCTGAGCTCTTGCCTTGACACATATCGCCGAGGTTGCCCACTGACCCGTTGTATGATCAGGTCCTGATGTTTGGAACTGACGATGACACTCTGCACGGTTGGTACTCATAAGACCCTAAGACCCTAAGACCCTAGGACCCTAAGACCCTAAACCCTACACTGCAAGGTTTCAGTGCGGGCCCCACCTGTAGGAGGAGGAGCAGGCGTCGGCAGCGCAGCAGCGCACAGCTGATAAGGCGGCGCGGAAGCGCGCCAACAGAGCGCGCAGGAAGGCGGCCGCCGGCAGCAGCAGCGCTTCTGAGGCGGCGGCTGCAGCAGCAGAGCACGAGAGCGGACCGGACGCCGCTGCAGCACAGCCGCCGGCCGGCGCCACTGCTGCACCCTCAGCGGCAGGCGCCGCGGCGCCAGCCAGCAGCGGCGCTCCACCAGCAGCTTCGGCCACGGTGGATCTCAAAGTTGTGGCGGCGTCGTCAGCCGCCGCCGTCACAAACGGCAACCACGACTGGATGCTGTGCCCCCTGACAAAGGTGATGGCAATGCCGTGTCTCTTGTCATCTGCTTTGCCGCTGATACAGCAAATGTTCCAGCTGTTGCGGGGAGTGCTGCTGATGCAGCAGAGCCGTAACATGAGGCTCGTCCACAACTCATATTGCTCTGAGACGTCTAGCTTTAGAGCCGTTGAATTGCCGTGCTCTTGCTTCGCAGGAGATGATGCGGGACCCGGTGCTGTGCGCCGACGGGCACAGCTACGAGCGCGTCGCAATCGCCGCATGGCTGACCGAATATGGCACCTCGCCGCTGTCGCATGCAGCGGTCAGCAATTGCAATCTGATCCCCAACCATGCGCTGCGCAACATGATCGACCACTTGCGGACACATCCGAACTGAAGTTGCAGCGCATGGATTACAGAAACTTGTATATGATGTGTCCCGGCGGCGAAGGTGTCTGCCTGTCTGAGTAAGCGACAGTGTGTCGGCAGAGCTTTGGGTATCGTTGCAAACGTTGCAGATCTGTAGGTCGTCGAGAGCTGGCTGTCGTCGATTTTTCCAACGACATGTTATCATAGTCTGCCTGTTGAGACCACCTCACCAAGGCTTTTGTGCTGATTGAAGTCAAACCTTCTGCGCAGCACAGAGGACTACAATTTTCGCAAGTACACAGCGAGAGATGTGTGCTGCTGCTTCAGAGAGAAGAGAATCAGCCGCTGGTGCAGCCCTTTTCTTTCACGGACCCTTTTCTTCACAGCCTTGTCACTTCGCATGAGGCCGCAGCAGATACTACAGCGCTGCACAAAGCTGACTCCATGCTTGTTAATTGATACAAAGTCACTCCAGACCCAGTCGGAGCTGATGTGCCCGTTTGTCAGCTCGACATCCGTGCACCAAAGGCAAGCATTACAATATCCCGCCGAAATCATCTCCTCGTATTGTGCGTGACAGGCGGAGGCCATCGAGAAGGCGGCGATGACGCTGCTGACTCGCAACACAACTTGCGCCATTCAACCTCACGCTGCTGAACCTGGGTGCGACCTCGCGCACCACGTGGAACACGGGGCCGTGCCGCCGCCTGCCCGTCTCCGTGTCCGTGTCAAATAATCAATGCGGGAGTGCTGTTCAGCAGTATGTCGGCACGTGTGAGCATGTGTTGCATGGGCTTCCTCCAACAGTACAGGTTCAGCTTCCAAAATTGGTACGAATTGTTACAGGCTGGACGGCGGACAACGTGTGCGTGTATGTCTCACTACTACCTGCCCCTCGATGCCAAAGTAAGAACCAGACTTCTGGCATGCTTACTGATCGTGGGCGAGAGGAAGCAGACCCTCCCGCTCTGGCCACGAGGCAGGTAGGTATGCAAAAAAGCCATCGCTTTTCAACCACAACAATAATTGTTGTAATATATATATACAGGACCCGATAGTCCTATGTATCAACTAAAGCTTTTCAGGTCCAACTGCTACAATGGTTTCGATGCACAACAGCGCACACGAACGAATGCTGCAAAACGCTGACGGAGGTCCGTCACAATCCCAACGAGGTGCTGATGAAGCTGCGCAGCGTATGATTGGGGATCAGATCTTGATGCTTCAGGGGCTTGTGCGTTAGCGGCGAATTGCCGTGCTGCGCAATCCACGCTGTGATTGCGGTGCGGTCGTAGCTGTGCCCGTCGGCGCACAGCACCGGGTCCCGCATTGCCTCCTGTGGCAGAGGTTCAGATCACCATCAGACACCGGTCGCGTACCAACACAAAACACAAGGTCAGTCATCCCAGACAATCAAGTAGGATATGGTCAGCGGCAAACTCAGCAATGCAGCAATGTGCATGCCTTGGTCAGCGGGCACAGCATCCAGTCGTCCTTGACTTGCGGTAGCGGCGGTGGCGCGGGATCAGAGCCGGCATGGCTGGCAGCGCCGCCAGCCGTGCCTGCTGCTACAGCCGCCGCTGGCGCTGAGGCTCCACGTGCTGCTGTCCCCGGCGGCTGAGTCGGCGGCAGCGGCGGGAGCTCTGCCTCTGGCGCCGATGTCACTGTAGCCGGCAGCTCTGCTGACGCAGGTGATGGCGCAAGCGCAGGCGCTAAAGCCGCTGGCGGTTGAGGCAATGAATCGGCTGCTTTTGCGACTGGTCCTGCTGCTGCCGTTGGGCCTGTGCGGCCGGCATCTGCCCCTGCGGTGTTTAGGGTTTCCTTCCGGCGGGCCTTCTTGGCCCGCTTCTGCGCCGCCTTGGCGGCGGCAATCTGTGCGGCTGCCGCGTCTGCGGCCTCCTCCTGCAACGACGGGATGGAAAGATCTAGCAAAACTAGGCAGGTGAGCTGTAGCAGCCGAATCCAGCCGGGATGAAATTACGTGCATTGCCCCACCCTGCCGAGTCGCAAACTTCCGCCAATTGCAGTCCTCCAGCACCAGAGCAGCTGCTGACATTATGGAGGCAGACGCCGGTTCAGAGCAGACTGGCATGCTGGGCATCTGATGTTCCCAGCAGTGACGAGAGCATGGCGGACGGTCACAGTTGCATCTCACCTTCAGCAGGTGGGCCATGGTGGCGACAATCGCGGCCTCCTCATCCTGCTGGCCACCACCGGCCTGCCGGTTGCTGCCAGCCTGCCGGCTGCTGGCAGCCTGCCGTTTGCCGCGAACAGGCTGGCCGTCAGCGGCGACGCCGTCTAGGTATTGCAGGACCTCGCGCAGGCCGGCCCCGCCGGCCGCCCCGGCATGCAGCCGGATGGCAGCTGCCGCCGGCGCCCACAGCGCACCGCCGCCCGGCTGCAGCGCCGCCGCCGCCTGCCAGGAGCAGGAGACGCAGTTGGCACATGGCCCAAGGTCGAAGGGTTGGGACGGAACATACATCGAGCAGAAGAGCCGAACCATGCCGAAAAACATCTAATCACAATTGAAAAATCTATCGACAAATTTTCTTGCCTCAGGGTGCGCGGCAAGCACGCTAATAAGCGTGTGCCCCAGGAAGCAAGCAACGGGCACTCCGTCCGCGTGTGGCAGCTGGGCCACCCCTGCTGCCGCCGCGACCAGCGCCGGCACAGCCGCAGCGACCGCCCCGCGCGCCGCCTCTGTCAATGCCTCCGCTGCTGCCGCTGCGGCGCCGCCCTGTCGCGGGGCCGCGGCCCGCCGAGGCGGTGCGATCGCGCCGGCGAGGCTCCTGAGGCAGCTCAGGGCCTTGAGCGCGTGCGTGCGCCTGTCGCCTGCCTGCGGAGATCCCTCCGCGGGGCGTGCCGCTGGAGTGGGTTGCGGCGCCGATGCTGAGAGCTGCGGCGCCGATGATGAGAGCAGCAGCGCCACTGCAGCGTCCACCGTGCAGGGCACCTGTGCCATGTTTTTTTCTTCTCAAAAACCTGGCATATAACGAAGTTCGGAACGAAACCTTGAATTTCAGTATGGCGGAATTCGGGTGCTGGTGCTCGTTTTGAGAAATGCCTCCCGCATCATTCTGCATCATTCGGGAGGTACTTTGAACTTGCTTCTGTGCGTGATCGTGTGGGTGCAGTCACAATGACCGTCGCTCCTGGCTGGTGCAAATCTGGCGCGCCGTAGCGTCAATAGTGTGCCTTGGCGCTCACCCTATGAAAACCCTAAATCCCCCAGAGGAAAAATGTCGAAAGGGAACCTCACGAGCGCCATCGGCAGGGAGTCCATGTGGCTGCCGCCCAGCGGCTGCGAAGCCCAAACCTCGCACAGCATGGCGATCGCATCCTTCACCACTGCGGCGTTGCTGAAGGGTACCGCCTGCGCCGTGCAGCGGCTGGGTTGCTTCCCATATTGTCTTCGCGCTGGCAGCAGCGAATGCACAGTGGACACTTCCCAAGCCCAACTGCATCAAGGCAACAGCAGCACGTGCTGCAACATCCAAGCATGACCACAAGCCCTAACCCTAACCCTAACCCTAATCCAAGCAGCACACAGGTGCGCGTCAGAACTCACCGCCTGGTGCAGATGTGGCGGCCAGGTCAGGTAGTCTGCGAGAGCCGCCACAGCCTCCTGCCCGTCCGCGTCCACCGCGCGGAGTGTCGCCCGCTGCGCCATTGCGGCCGAGCGAAAGCCCGCCGCTGCGCCGCGGCACAGCCGCTGCAGCCCGCTCGCCAGCGCCAACGCGACCAGCGCGGCGGTCTCCGCCAGGCGCAGGTCCTGCAGCTCCAACGTCGCAAAGCACGGCGCGTCAAGGCAGCGGCGCAGCAGCGAGTGCACGCGCGGCAGCACCTTGAGCGGGGCCGGGGAGCTGCTAGGGTTTAGGGTTCTGCTGCCGCCGCCGCCGCCGCCGCCGAACTCCGCCGTGTCGTCCCAGGTGTTCACGAAGAGGAACACCAGCGCCGAGAGGCGCATCAGCGATCCCTGCAGGGCGAGGGCAAACTGCCCTGCGGCGGCGGCTGCCGCCACGGCGTCCGTCGCTGCAGTGCCGGCGGCCGCCGTCGCCATGTCACATTCCTCCGCCAGCGCCGCCAGCAGCGCTGCCCGCGCCGCCGCCGCCTCCGGCCACTTGAAGTCCTCCAGGGCGGCCGGCAGCAGCTGGCTCAGCGCGACCGCCTGATTGCGGAGTGGCACCAGCAGCCAGTGCGCCGGCTGCAGGCGAAGGCGGCCCGCCAGCGAGGCCGTCAGCACCAGCAGGGTTTTGCGGGAGTTGGCAGGCAGCCAGCTGGCGTCCGCGCCCGTCCACGGCAGGTCGGCCGCGAGCTCGTCAAGCAGGAAAACCTGCGCAAGCGCCAGCGACCGCACGGCGGTCATGCTGAGCGCCGCCTCCGGGTCCGCCGCCGCCGCCTCGCTCGCCGCCAGGGCAGGGTTCGCCTCCAGCTTGCAGCCGACGACTTTGTCCAGTGCGAGGCACATGCTCAGCGCCCTGTTGCGGCCAGCAGGCGTGCCGCTGCGCAGCTGGAACTGTGCCGCCGCTAGCAGTCGGAACAGCGCGACCGGCGTTCCGCCGCCAGCCGCGTAGGACAAGCTGGACAGATCGACACTGCAGGCCCAGCGCCAGCATGCCGGCATCGCCGGCGCCAGCTGCACCGCGAGGTCCAGCGTGACCTCCTCGAATGCGCACGCCAGCGGCAGCACCAGCGCTGCCAGGACGCCCTGCTCGGCTGCCTCCAGCGCCCCTATGACGCCCTCCTGCCGCAGTGCCGCCGCGATGGCTGGAGTGACCTGTGGTCGATGATGACACACCTAATGTTTTAGTTTTGCTCAAACGATGAAAACTGTCATGTATGCGTCTGACCTATAGATGGATCTTGAACCACTCTGCAGTTTTCAGTCACCATCAGGAAGTCAGCCTCTCACCTTGTCGCACAGCAGGCGCCGTAGTGCCGCCAGGCTGTCCAGGCACGTCGCTGATGCCACCGCAGGATGCTGCAGCAGCGGCACTGCCACGCCCAGCAGCGTGGATGCAGTCCGCAGACGATCGCCAGAGGCCTTTTGCAGTTCCAGCAGCAGCGCCACTAGGCGCCTCGCGACGCCTTTGACCACCCTGCAGCACTGGTCGACTAGGTGCAATGCCTTCTTTGCCTTCTGCGGCAGGATTGGATTGGGGTGCTGCTCACGATGTTTAATATGCTCGCCGAGGCAAAGTTGCTGGCGGGTTCAGGGGTCCAGAAGACGCACTCTGGAGATTCGAGGTCGACGTCCTGGGCGTCGGCATCCACGATCAAGTCCTCCATGTTGGCAAAGCAGACGCTGCCTACCAGTGAGGTCAGGTTGCACTGTCTGCTTCTAGTTCCCTGGTGTAATCCATGTGCAGGCAAATACGAAGAGCGAAGCGGTGAGATTGGCCATGCTGTCGGACACTTAGGGTTCAGATGGAGTGTGTACGAGCACACGGGCAGGCAAACTGCCTTCTGGCGAGGGCCATTGCACTCAACACGTTTATCTTTACAGAGGCAATGATAATTCCTCAGGAGTCATGCAAACGTGCAGCACCAGAGTGGTACCATAGTCATCCCAGATAGTGACTGCAGTCATCCCGGATAGTGACTGCCTGGGGCGCGCCGGCATGCCGTGCGATCCCACCGCTTCTTCAGGCGCTGATAAGTCTGTCGGCTGCGCACTGCTGAGCTCGGGTTGTCTAAGTTCCTGTAAAGCTATTGGCATACACAAACATTAATAGCCACCCATGTCGGCGCCCGCGCCCGCGCCCGCGGTCTCCGGCTCAGGAATGTCACAGATCACCACATCCGCCATCAAGAATGTCTTCGCCACAGATGCCGCATTCTCCAGCGCGCATCGGACCACCTGTGTAGAGACACAAGTGGTCGAAACACAAGGCCAAAACACGCGACACACAGACTTGCTGTACACGCGCAGCAAGTGACAAACGGGCGGCTAAACCCTAAATGCTGAGCCAGACAGCCAGACAACTGCACTCCTCAACACTTCCTTGACAACAGCAAGCAATTTCCCAGCCATCTGGCGTGCAAGATTGGTCTGTGGCACCGCGTGTGCAAGACTGATGTTGTGGCGACATCGGGGCCAGTACAGAAAAGCGGCCCATGCTGCCAACGGCGATGCCGCCAGCTGCGGACTGTCCTTGTATACATGCCGACCGTGAGAGGGAGATCTTGCACTGCAGTAGCACACATGACACCCACCTTGGCGGGGTCGATGATGCCGGCGGCAAACATGTCCTCGTATGTGCCGGTGGCGGCGTTGAAGCCGGTCTTCACGTCATCGCTCTCCAACACCTGCACAGGGTTATCGGCACAGTGGTGAGGACAGATCGTCGCCTGGGAGCGAAGCCGTCAGACTGCACGCTTGCAGCGCAGCAGATGAGGATGCGGATGCAGGTGGACGTGGTACATAGGCGCAGCAGGGCCAGCGGCGGAACCGTGGGCGTCGGTGAGGCGGTGAATCAATGCTTGCAGCAGCGCGGCGGAGGTGGGGTTGGAATGCGTGGCACGTGTGAGGCAAGATAGAAACCCTAAACCCTAAAACCCTAACCAGCGTCCAAAAAGTGCCCACCTTGCCAACGACGACGGAGCCATTAGAGCCGGCGTTGCGGGCGATGAGCTTGAGGCTGTACGGCAGCGCCCGCCGCACAATCTCCGCACCCACCCGCTGCTCGTCGTTCTCCAGGCCCGCCTGAAGCAGCAGGCAGAGGGGGCTCAGCAGCTGGGAATTCCGACTGGACAGCCGCGAGTGCGGCCTGGCGTCGCAGGTTTTGCGCTGCGGAAGTGAACTCGGTTTCGAGCCTGCATCTGCGAGCGAAAAGCCTGGCACCTGACCTCCGAGAGTGTGGAGCCAGCCACATCACAGCGCCCTGACGCACCTTGATCTCGTCGATGTGCTGGGTAAGGCGCAGGAGCGCGCAGCCGCCGCCGACAACGATGCCCTCCTCCACCGCGGCCTTGGTGGCGTTGAGAGCGTCCTCCACCCGCAGCTTCTTCTCCTTCAGCTCCGTCTCCGTCTGCGCGCCCACCTGTGAAAGGGGAGGTCATTGTACAAAGGTTGAGCAGACTAACATCAGATGAGGTGCCTTCCGAGTGAAGCGTAGCTTCTTCTCCGCTGTCACAAAGCCGCAGGACAGCCTGAGGGTAACTCTACAGACACAGTGAACAGTTGCGCGCGTGGATGATGGCGATGTTGCCGCACAGGCACATGATGTGCTCGTTTTGCTTCTTCCTCCTGACATTCAGCTGCAGACAGAGGCGCTCGCGCTGTGCCATTTCGTTGTAGCATTTCAACGTCGTGCACCTGGATGATGGCCACACCGCCGGAGAGGCGGGCGATGCGCTCATTGAGCTTCTCCTTCTCGTAGTCCAGCTCCGTCTGCTCGACCAGGGTGCGGATCTGCTTGACGCGCGCCTTGACCGCGGCTTCGCTGCTGCCGTCGCCCACAATGGTGGTTGACTCTTTGGACACCTCCACCTTGGCCGCCAGTCCCAGCACCTCCTCGCCCACCTGGGGTATTGCGCACAAAACCAACATCAGAGAGTCGAATCAACGTGTTAGATGTAAATGCGGTACTCGACGTGTTGGACGCGACACTTCCTCGTCATCTGGCACGTGCAGAGACAGGCGTAAGGTTAGGGTTGTTAGGGCGACACGAGGATGACAATAATAGGCGACTGTTGTTTGTTGACACATCGACCTTGGCTGCAAGGCTCGGCACCTCCTCGCCCGCTCTCGGCAGAGCGCACACCGCAGATCCAGACACAGGCGCAGACCACATGGCTGGGTGTATCTGGGACTAAACCCTAAACCCTAAAACCCTAAACCTAAACCCTAGGGACAGGTGCTGGGAGAAGCTGGAAGACATCTACCATCTGTGAGCAGTGTTGACAACCATCAACTATGCCTAGCTCCACTAGGGAAGAGTGGCGCTAAGACGGTACATGCAGAAACACAGCACCACTGAAGACACGGCTGAAGACACAGCGTGGCATTGAAGTGACTGCTTCGTCAAGCTGTTCATTGACGACCCGCGCCCCGTCATCATGACGGCGCCCTAGACCCTAGTGTGCTCCTCTCGGATTCGCAACTTTGGCAGCAGAAGGTTCGCGCCCTGCCCAGAGTGAGGCCCAGCCTGCCGAAGACACTATGCCTGTTGGTCAGGATGGCGCCTTTTTAAACCCTGAAGACCTGTGTAACCTTGCATCAACCTGCAGTTCCCGAGTCTGCTTCACCTTGTTCAGCGCAAGGCCCAGCGTTAAACCCTCAACCCTTGACGACCTGCGCGCCGGTCAGGATGGCACCGCCCGACCTTTGAAGAGTACATTATCCCTGTCTGTCATGAAACATTCTCCCTGTCTGTCATGGGTGAGATTGAGAGCGGTCGCACCTTGTCCAGCGCAAGGCCCAGCTCGTCCTTGACGACCTGCGCGCCGGTCAGAATGGCAATGTCCTCCAGGTAGCTCGTCTTGCGCTCGCCGAAACCGGGTGCCTTGACCGCGATCATCTGCGCAGCCGACAATCAGGCACATCAGCGCAAGTAGCATGGGATTCGACGCCACAACTCAAATAGCTGGCTGTGGAGGCGGGCGAGCGGTTCGATGCCATGCTTGGCTTTGATGCTTGGCTTTGAATTCGGTAGTGCCAGAAGGCAGCTTCCTGCGATTCGATGCGCCCCGTGCCAAGTCCTCCACCATTGCGAGTCGATAATTTTCGGAAGAAGAGCAGCAGCATCACTGGTTGAAGTGAAATCACCTTCAAGGTGCCGCGCAGCTTGTTGACGACCAGAGTTGCGAGCGCCTCCTGCTCGATGTCCTCGGCCATGATGAGGAGCGGGAAGCCGCCGCGGATGGCGGCCTCCAGGATGCCCACCATGTCGCGCGCATTGCTGATCTTCTTGTCCACCAGCAGGATGCGGCAGTTGTCAAACTCCGCCACCTGCAGCCCCGACACAAGCGCTTGTCAAACAGCAGATGCACACATCGGGCGCATCGCTGATCTTCGCGTCCACCGCAAGATCCGGCTGTCGAGTTCCCGCACACAGCTACGCCCAGCAGTCAGAAGCAGACTCTCGACAGAGAGCTGTAGCAGGCCAATGTGCAGTGTTCGCGTGCCAGCCACTACTGCTCGCACTGGATGAAACCACTGAGATACCACAACAAAGGAGATGCGGTACAGTCAGATTCCAGGGGAGGCTGCCAGAGTCCAGGCATCAGAAAACTCTGTCGTGCAGACTGCAAACCCTGCTTGCCCCTGGATGCTTCCGTGGTGGACGGAAATGAAAATTGCCAGGAGAAGGCACATGCAGGCCGAAGCACAAGTTCTGGAGGGCCCATCATGCGCTCCGGGTCAAAAAGTAGGAGGAAATGTAGCGGCGCTCGAATTGCACGCCCTCCACCACGTACAGGTGGTCCCCCGGCGAGCTGATCGTCGAAAGATCTTCGGAAGACAAGCGGAAACTCACCATGCGCTCGGGGTCGGTCACAAAGTAGGGTGAGATGTAGCCGCGCTCGAACTGCATGCCCTCCACCACGTACAGGTGGTCCTCCGCGGTGCGGCTCTCCTCCATGGTGACCACGCCCGCGCGGCCCACCTTGGCCATCGCGCCCGCGATCAGCTCGCCGATCTGCGCATGCATTGGAACTGTGGAGTCCGAGAGCAGAGTGCATGCATGGCCCAGGCCGAAGTTGTGGTGTACAGGTTTAGGGTTTAGGGTTTAGGTGAGAATGCTGGATGATTCTCTGTGCTGATGCACTGCGTATGGCAGAGGAGGATCCTGGTCAGAGTTATGTGGAGACCGAATCGCGTTCGGCGTCAACGTGTGCCGACATCTTGAGGCGCTGAAACTCACAAGACTTTCTAAAGGAGCTGCGCAGGATACAGGATATACTTGTTGAAGCTGAAACCCTAAACCCTGAATACCAAGATGCACTGAACCCTGGTGAAGAGAGTGAAATTGTGTTGATCGCTATATGAAAATCCCAAAAATTTCACAACATGCGAGATAACATAACAATTGTTCGCACCACGCGGTTGTTGCCGGCAGAAACGGTGGCGACGTCGGCAAGCCCCTCGTCCGTAACCTCTGTGCTGGTCTCCGCGAGCCGCTCCACCAGCTTTGCCACTGTCTTCTCAATGCCGCGCGTGAGCTGCAGCAGTGCAGAGAGCGAGTGTGATTGGCCGACTGCGATGGAGATTTGCCACCATTCTTTCGATGCCATGCGCGAGCTGCAGGAGCGCAGAGAGCGGGTGCGCTTGGCCGACTGCGATGGAGCTTTGCCACCGTTTAAGGTTTAGGGTTTAGCCTTGGCCGGCCGCGAGTCTCATGTGTCTGTGCGGATCTGGGCAAACTGCTGCTGGAGGTCATCTGCGGGCCGTCAGAAGACTCGATGGAAGCGTGTCGAACACTTGCGCACCCCCATGAGTTCGTGTTTGCGGAGCGATATGTGCTCAGCCCTCATATGGCATGCCCGCGCCGGCATTGCCAGACGTGGGACAGGTCAATGCTGCTGCGCACAGTGCACGGGCTGTCGGCGGATGACTTCCGATGTCAGAAAAGGCGACAGTACCTGGACTGGGTTGGCGCCGGCGGCGACAATCTTCATGCCCTCCGCGATGATGGCTGCCGACAGGATGGTAGCGGTCGTGGTCCCGTCACCAGCTGTGTCGTTTGTCTTCGCCGCTGCCTGCGCATGGTGGAGCACATGCTCGTCAAGGCCTGCGGCCGCGTCACTGCTTACAGCGTAGACTTCTCGACTGTTGGGGTGACACGCTGAAAGACGGCAGCTGGTGGGACGCTTTTCAAGGACGAGCTCGGCTGGCTCTGCATTGTAGGTCTCAGTCTCGCCGGAAGTGTGCTTAGGGTTTAGGGAAACCCTAAACCCTCTTGCACAAGCCGCCCTGACAAGGACACCCAGGGGCCGGCTGCTCACACCTTACGCACAAAATTGCTCCTGATTTTGGGATCAAAGCAAAATGCATACCACCTATCCCTTTTGCTACGGCAAGCTTTTCTGTCTTCTTTCTGAGCACCAGCACAGAGTGACCACCCACCTGGCGCACGAAGTTAGCACCAACGTTCAATACTGGTTCCCACCGTCTTGTTGGTGATACGCAACAGTACCTTGCGTGCACGCAAAATTCTAACTAACAAATTAACTAACTAACTAACTATTCTGCAGGGTGAAGCTCTGGGACGGAAGGCATCTGGTTTTCGAGTGCCCAGCAGTGCAGCACATTCGCGACTACCATTCGGACTTGTTCTGGGACGGCCAGTCCATGCGCGAGTTCGTTAACCAGACAGATCAGGCTGCTGTGATGGATTTTATCGTTGCCTGTTTCGACAGTTTCATTCAGACTGATTAGCTTAGCAGTGAGGGGTACCAACCCCGTAGCTGGCACCCTTTTAGCCCTTCAGGGCTTGCGACATTGTGTAACATCTATCTCTCTCTCAATCAAAACAAACTCGGCAGATCAATCATCCGCTATCGACGTTCACCAAATCATGTTCAATCAGCTCGGTTCAAGGTGTAGCTCCATGCTTCTGTCGGCGCTGCCGCGCCACCACACCACCACCCCCCACCAATCCAAAGCTACAGGAGGTATGCCAACCGGCACTGCTATGGGCTAGGTACTGGAGCACCCACCCACGGCCGGAGCACCAATAATAAAGCTGCAGGTACCGATGTGGACAAAGGCTAAACCCTCCTCCACTAGGCACAGGGCGGGTTAGCACACGACCCCCCGCTGTAGCTGTAACCCCCCGCTGTAGCTGTCAATGCTGATTTCAATCGCAGCCATGGATCGTTTCGCAGGGAGACTGTGCAGGATAAAGTGATGGTGCGCCCATGCCATACACAGTTGCAGGGCAAATCGGGTTCTGCACTGCCGCTCTTCTGCATCGCATTGGTGCACTCAAAAACGAAAGTAGCTGAAATGAATTCTACGGCAGCAGCGCTGCGTTGAACATGTGCACAGCGGATTCAGTTGGCGACGGGGGCCGGGCTGCTTGACATCGAGCTGCCTGCAGGGCCGGGGCCGGTCATGACGTCCGTCGACTCGAACGAGACGTTGCCCGCTGGCAGCGTCGGATATGTCGACCCGGGCTGCGAGCACAGTGCTGAGCCTCTTCAGACCTCGTTTCTGGCATAGCGTGAGCCTGCCATCTCAAAGGCATCCCGCACAAGTCGCAGTATTTCCCAATATCATCCCGAAAACAAAACTTGAGCCATCTGCGACTGAAAAGTGAAGGTGGCACGGACCTGGCCGAAGTAGGCGGGCGTCGTGGTCGTCGAGAACTGCACGGCGGTGGGGTACTGCTTGCCTACTGTCACCGGAGCCGCAATGATGTCCCTGCGCATGGTGGAAGGGTGGATTGAACTCACATCCTGACATCAAAGTTGCGAGCGCACATTGTACATATAGTACAGTAGAACAGCGGGAGGCCAGCACAGCGCAAGTCTTTGGTGCTTGATGCCGCAATAAGCACATGCAGAAATCGATTCACCGAGCGACGAGCTGCTCGGCGGCAGTCCTGCCGCCGGAGATGCGCAGCGTCCATGGCACGGGGGGCAGACCGCTGTACTGCCACACGGCGCCTGCGTCAGAGCACAGCGAGCTTAAAGTCTCGTTATTTCTGCGTTCCTTTCACACAAAAGGCTGCTGCAGAAGTTCGTCAGGACTGCAGACCCGCGGGCAGGCTGCATGCAGCTGTAGAACGCACCAAACGCATTCTGCATTTGAATCCACGGCGCGTCGATGCTGGTGGCGGTCTGCAGAGACACATGAGATGCTGTCGGCAGGATGTGCTAATTGCTGCGCTGAAGCATCTTCAGAAACGCTCTCGAGATATGCTGTGCGGAATTGAAGTACTGCTAAAATCACGCGCCACACATGCATGCCCACTTGCTATCGTCAACCTGGACAAAAGCCAAACAGCATGCTGTGCCAGACGGCCAGACCTAGCGTGTCGTCAGGTGACCGAGCGAATGCTGAAGCGCATACCGTGAGGGACGAGCGGAGCTCGACGCTGGTGATGCGGCCGGAGCCGGCGACAGACTCCAGCGCCAGCGACAGGAAGCCGCCGCCCGAGGCGCGGTAGGCCACCACCTTGGCCACGACGGGGCCCTGCGGCTGGCACTCCACCTGCGCAGGACGACAAAAGGCTGTCGTTGCTCATTGTACAGTATGTCTTGCATGCCGTCATCATCGTGCCTCCTGAGAGGAATGCTGGCGAATGCGTACCAACATGCACATTGATGTTCATCGCATCAGGAGCTTCCTGCAGCACCGACAGGGCGACAGCACGAATCGGGCAGCAGTCATACATCACCTGCTGCCAGACGACAGAAACGTTGCCGAGCGACGGGTTGGCGATGAAGCGGCTGAAGGTGAGGTAGTGCAGGTTGACCTGCGTCGGGCTGCAGTGCGCACA
>JAABUW010003060.1_pt1 | contig 24356 bp, 42 predicted proteins | sample 5560081 | NCBI WGS metagenome assembly JAABUW01 (sample SAMN10711882, study PRJNA513363) | rock metagenome | isolation source: Antarctica rocks | place: Antarctica: Victoria Land, Knobhead sud | reverse complement strand
GCTGCTGTCCAACCAACATGTCTGCTCCAGGCTGGTTGTGCCGCTGGCCTCACCGGCGGTGCATTGGCTGTGAGGCCTGGGTCGTTTCCCAGTCTGGAACAAACCTCTTTTCGGACTACAAAGATGTGCACTAGATGTGCAACACTGCATACGCCGTGCTTCAATGCTCTGGCAGAAATCCAAGATTTCTTGGTGCCGAAAACTATTTGCCCTGGAGTGCCACGCACTCTTCAGGGAGCGGCTGCCGCTGCCGCTGCTGTTATGTGCCACGGTATCACTTCGCGGCAACTGCACTTCGGACCAGTGACTGTGGCTGAGCTTTGTCTGTTCTTCGCGCGGCAGGCGTGGCGATGGCTCGCTGCACGTATTTGACGACTTCAGGGAGTCCTACTCCTGGCTGCGCCACAACACGCCAGAGGACGCCAAGGTGCACTTTGAGGCCGTTGAACCCCAGTTTGCTCGACACATTGCGGCATGTGCTTTGTGCATTGCCGCCCACCGCACAGGCACACCCAGATATTGACATCAGTACTGATGCGTCACACTATCAATGCTGAGCCCGAGAAGCGAACTTCAGCACCGCGCAGCCTGGACCCTAAACATCGCACATCCCGCCGCAGGTGGCCAGCTGGTGGGACTACGGGTATCAGACCACGGCGATGGCCAACCGCACCGTCATCGTGGACAACAACACCTGGAACAACACGCACATCGCGACGGTGGGGCGTGCCATGTCCTCCCCGGAGCGCAAGGCCTGGCGCATCTTCCGCTCCCTGGACGTGGACTACGTCTTCGTCCTCTTCGGCGGCTTCATCGGGTGCGTGCTTGTGGAGAACAGGATGCTACAACATTACATGCAAAAATGCAGTATGTGCAGGCATGCGGTTGGTTAACCCTTTAGGGGTGTGGACGAGATGTTCGTTCTGTTCTGCGGCTGCAACCTGTGATGCAGCCCCTGCACTTGGCATGCACTCAGATGGACCTGAGGGTTCAGGTGGGTGTCTGGTGAGGGCTGTGTGACGCCAAGCGCACTCCAGTGCAGGCTCGGCGCATTGGCATTCGCTTGCTTTTGGAGTGCGGTGGTCACCCAACCAGCGTTCAGGATAGTTTCTAGGCATTGCAACATGTCTCGTGCCTGTCCCAGATAATTTCGCTCCTCTCCGCCACAGTCGACCAGAACCCTCACACACTCAGGATTCCTTTTCGACAGGTACCCGAGCGACGACATCAACAAGTTTTTGTGGATGGTGCGCATCGGCGGCGGCGTGTTCCCCGAGATCAAGGAAAAGGACTACATCGGCGACGGCTCCTACCGCGTTGACGACAAGGTCACCAAGGTGCGCCCTACTTCTTCCGCTTGCGCTTTCTTCCCTGGCGCCTGTCTTTCTATGAGATGAAAGGAGAAGGTCTACTCTGGCGACGGCTCCTACCGCGTCAGCGATATGGCCACCAAGGTGTGAAACGTTCATCACCAGACACGGTTGCAGGCAAATTGATCGTCCAACACGGCTTCGCCCACAGCCGTGTGACATCTGTCCAGAAGCCCTGCCTGACTTCTATTTGTTCTGCTCTGCGCCCTGTGCGTCTACCTTTTCGAGCTGCACGACTCGACAGCAGGTTGTCGTTGAATACGAAAGCTGCATGCACACCTAGACCTCGCCTCATCCCCAGATGCACAGGTTCCTGACGAGTCTGTGTCACTGCTTTCAGCCTTCGAGCCCACGCTGCCGTTTGCTCCCGCCGGACAGCTGATCAACATGTACATACACATGCCGGCGACTGCGCTTCGACTCACTCCTTCGCTGGAAGGCCTACTCATCTGCTGAACCCACTCATGTGCTGCCGCAGACCATGTCGGACAGCCTGATGTACCGGCTGACGTACTATCGCTTTGCCGATGCCGCGGTGATGGCGACAGGGCAGCGCGGCTACGACCGCGTGCGCAACTGCCAGATCGGCCTCATGGACTTCAAGTGAGTGTCTCGGGCCTGCATTTGCGCAACAACCAATCGCACTATACGATCAGAAAAAGGTCGAACATCCAAAAAAAATCGCGTTTTTTACCTTGGAATATTCGTCGCTGCAGGCTCAAGTACTTCGAGGAAGTTTACACCAGTGAACACTGGATGATGCGCATCTACCGGGTGCTTCCGGCGCCGGCGCGCGAGGGCCGGCTGCGCAACCCTCGGCGGCCTCGCGGCGGCCGCCGCGGCGCCATTGCGTCCGCCCAGAAGCGGCGGACCGCAAGCGGCGCGCCCGCATAGTGCCGACTGACAGCATTCAGGGTTTATAGCAGTTGGACCACAGTGGCAGCAGGCGACATCCTGCTCGGAAGGGGAGCATGCCCTGGCATTGCAGGGGGGACGGTTGTGTGCAGCTGCTGGCTGGAGCGTTGTCGCGCATGCCGCCACGGATCGTGCCCTGTTGGCAGCCTTGCAGGTTTTTGGACGAGCCGCAGCTGCCCGAACACTGCTTGCCACCAGGCGACCGCGGTACATTGGCAGTCTTTCTGGCGTGCTCAGCAGTGCGTCAGACATCCGGGGGAGCCGAGCTGGTAAGACTGGCAACCCAGCATGGCAGTGCGGGACTCTGTTTCTCGCATTCTTCCGCATTCATACCTGCAACATGCCTCACGCGCTCGCAACGATTGATCCGACAATGCGCGAGCAGAAACCAGAGGCGGGGTTGTATATATAGGACCACTGGGTCCTATGTGCATCAATTGAAGCTTTTCCTGTCCAATCACAACAATGGTTTCGGTGCGGCTTGCCTTTTTCACATCTGCGGCTGGTATCTGCAACGACACTTTCTGATGCGGGCGGTGATGATGGCGCCGCGTCGACTGGCCTGAGGCCAAGCAGCATCTGGTGCATGCTGAATGCTGGCGTTTCCGTGCTGCTTTCACATGCGACGCCGAGCTTAGATGGCAGGCATGCGCAAATTGTGGAGCACGTACTGAACCGCTGTTTGCTTGCATCAGAATCTTGTTGCTGTTCTGTGCTGTTCAGTTGACACCGATGACCCGAGAGCATGCAGCTTCTCGCTGCATCAGAAGCACGCCCCGTGTCGGCAGCGGCGGAAAAACCAGGACTTATGCCTGTGGCTGCTGGAATCATGAAAGCCGACGGCGCGCAGCTCCCGGATCTCCTCGTCCGCATCTGCTTCCTGCGCATCATGATACGACCGCGTTCAGGCGATCATGCTATCCGCAAAAAGCCCAGTTCACAACACTTTTACTGGCGTTATCGCCGGGAGAAGCTGCACACGCCGGCGCTCGCTGCGGCCTTGGACCAGAGCAGCGCTGGCTAGCCGAAAACCAAGAAAGACTCACTGACACGCCGCAGTCTGCACGCCCGAGCCGCGCCGTGCTCGCCGGGTGCCTTATGCTATATCTTCGCCCACCCTCCAATCGGCCTGCAGGCGCGTTTAGCCCAAACAACTGCAGTAAACGTTTCCGCTGTTCCTGAATGCCACTCCAGCCCACGGCGGTCGCATAGGGCGGTGCCCCCCAATGAAAATGGGGGACGCGATGGCAGGTCCCGCACCTCTGCTGGTGCTCTCGCCGCCTGCGCTGCGCGTCCGGGGTGGCTGTCGATCCGTGCATTAAGTGTGCGCTCCGGTGCCAGAAAGTGGCGGCAGCTGTAGCACTGCATCTCGACCGGCTGCCAGGAGCACAGCTGGCACTTCCATCGAGCTTTGCGATATGCGTAGTTGTGCACGTCTGTACGGCATGCTGCTCGCGGCATTTGGCGGAGGGACAGGGAGCTTGTTGAACTGGCCACCAAGGCCGTGGAGCAATACATTTACAGAAACCATAAGAACATACAGGCAAAAATGGGACACGAAATGTCAGGAGCACCCCGCAATGACACGAGCGTGTGGCAAGGTACAACGGCATGAAATCAGGCGCCTACTCAAACGCAAAACCCTGAGCAGCTGCTTTTTGAAACGCCAAGGCCGACAACGACACTGAACCTGACTTCAATCCTCAACCTGAATGCTACTGTACACTAACGCAGACAGAGTCCTCATCCTATTGGCATGTGCGCCACAGCCCCGGCGCCGCCGGGCTAGCCCCATTCGTGCAAGGCCGGCCTGGCTGTTGCGGCGGCGGCAGGACGAATGGCAAAACGGCCGCCGGCCGCCGGCGGCGCAGCCAGGCTAGCCCCACTCGCCAAGATGTGATGCAGGACATGGCGCCGCACATGGCTGACGTCATGCTGCCACACGTCATTTGAGACGACGCCCACCAGCTGGTGCGTCTCTTGCCCAAGTTTGTTGAGCTCGCCAATACTGTCGTAATGTGCGACCTTTCAATCGATCTCATGGCCAGATGGCCAGACAGGTTGAGGAGGGCCTTTACCGCTCGTCGATGTGAACGGGTGTGGCGCATGCTCACAGATCGTTCCTTCCAGCGTTGGCAGCTGACGCCCATCGTCCGCACCATCAGCTTCAGTAGCGTGGCTGCCCGCAGTTGGCCGTGCCTCCTGCTGCCGGCGCAGCCAGGCGGGCCCCGCGCGAGTGGGTTGAGTTCCCATGCTGCATGCTCCGGGCCGGCATGCATGATACAAAACCCGAAAAGACAGGGTTCAACTCAAGGGGGGGCAAGGCGTTTTCCCTAGTGCGGGAGCGGCGGCCTTGGCGTGTCCGAGGGGCAGGCGTCCAGGAATGGTCTTCACGTGCCACTATACCACTCAGATTCTCACCGGTTTGATGCCTGCCCCTGCGCAGCTGCAGTATCTCTGTGACCACGGCGGCTGCGCATACGCACTCCCCACTGGCCAGCCGCCACAGCAGTCGTGGTGGCACGTGCGGACGGCGCTCGCATTCACTATGCCCGCAGAGCCGCAGGGCCCGCGCGACTGGGCGCGCACCCTGTTCACGGCAGCGGGGCCCAGCTTCAGCCAATTTTATGGAGCCCAGGTCGTCACATTCCAGGTGCAAGTTCAAATTGATTCTCTCCTTGCGGCAACCTTTCAGTATGAACTTGCACCGGAAAGTGACGACCTGAGCTCCGTAAAGTTGGGTAAAGCTGGGCCCCGCTGCCGTGAACAGGGTGCGCGCCCAGTCGCGCGGGCCCTGCGGCTCTGCGGGCATAGTGAATGCGAGCGCCGTCCGCACGTGCCACCACGACTGCTGTGGCGGCTGGCCAGTGGGGAATGCGTACGCGCAGCCGCCGTGGTCACAGAGATACTGCAGCTGCGCAGGGGCAGGCATCAAACCGGTGAGAATCTGAGTAAAACAATAGCACGTGAAGACCAATCCTGGACGTCTGCCCCTTAGACACGCCAATGCCGCTGCTCCCGCACTAGGGAAAACTCCTTGCGCCCCCCCCAAGCAGCTTGAGTTGAACCCTGTCTTTTCGGGTTTTGTATCATGCATGCCGGCCCAGAGCATGCATCATGGGAAGCGTGCTGCGCTGCATGCAGACCCGTCCTTGGCGGCCACTGCAGACTCACCGGCTCGAACACCTCGGCCGGACAGAATGAAAACGGCAAGGACGAGACGGCGCCGCCGGCGTAGAAACGCGGGGTGTGTGGCTGGCCCTCCTCGTGGAAGTGCAGAATGCTGCCAGTTACAGGCATGGTATCAGGGATTGCAACCTGAATTGCAACGTCCTGCCAGGTGCGGCAGCGTGTGACCTTGCACAAGGATGCTTTCCAGAAGACAAGGTGAACGCCGTCAGCAGCTTGCTTGCATCATGATGATAGAGCAGACATCACTGAGACACATCGCACGGGATGGGCGGCGAGGTTCCCGCCGGCGAGGTGTGCCGGCCTCCAGCTCCCCCACGCACAGCTGCACGTTGCCCCGGCGAGATTGACGCAGGCATGTGCTGCAAGACCCCGGCATGGAGCGCAGCTGGCACCGACGGCTGTCAAGCAGAGTCATATCAATCTGGATGGGCTCCATGGACTATAGTATGCCGACTTCAGCTCACCAGTCGGGTCTGCGATGAACGAGGCGAGGCCCTGGCGGGCCGGAAACGTGGTGTCACCCAGGCCCACGTGCCGGAAGGACACGCCACTGCCGAGCAGAAAGGGCGCAGCTCCGGCGAGGAACGTGTGCCCCTCGTCAAGGCCGACATGCTGCACCTCCGTGAGCAGCTCAGCAAGTGCAGGATGCAAGTGACCAGCCATCGCTGATGGACGTGCTGTGACACTGAACGGCACCACTACGACAGATGCTGCCTAGGAGATGCAAATAGCTAAGTATACTCGAATGTGCTTGCTGACGACCAAACAGGGTGTGTCAGGAGCACTGGTGTCGAAATGCTGCTACCGGCAAGACGTGCGACAAATCTGAGCAGTGCGTGGCGCCGGAAGCTGCGGAGTGGCATTTTTTTGGCAAGAGACAGGCTACGGTAGCAACAACATTGGTGGGCAGCAAAACGAGACCGTGTATGCTTGTGCATGCATGCCTGCATGCATGCCTGCGCCTCGCACAAGTGACGAGGGGTCGCTTTTCTGGCCCCTGACAACACCACGACAACTCTCTCACCGCGGTCATGAGTTCGATCCTCGCAACGCACGCATTGACACCGCTTAGACCCCCGTCGACGATCGTGGTCGGCGGCAGGGAACAAGCCTTGCTCACCTTGCTCACCTGCGGGCTGGACTTGTGCTGCGAGGCTGTCGTCGCCTGCTGGGACAGCGACATCACGGTATTTGACGCGCCGCAGCCCCTGGTCAACCTGCGCCGCCGTCGCCTGCTGCCCCAGCTGAGAGATAATTCTGTCCCCAATCCTGCGGGGAGAGCAAATGTCATGTACACATCTTCAGCACAGCAAAGGGCGCTCAAAGTCTTTACAGCATGTGCCAGGTGTGGATGCATGGACGTGACAGCTACCGGCTGGCAATTGTGTGGTCGCACAACCAACAGCAGCACACCTGCGGCCCCGCTCCCGGAACTCCGACGAAATCTGCATGCACTGGTCCATTCAGCCCATCTGCCGCCTGCGGGCTTGCCAGCCGCCAACGACACCATCATTCTCGTCTGTGTCCCTTGCGCAACTCATTTCATTGAACCACAGAGTCGCACTGACGCATTGTTTCGCATGCTGCAGCGAGTCATGCGCACCGGCTGCCCCTGTTATCTCACAATGAAGGCATATCTCACAATGAAGGCATGAAGGCTCAATTCCAGTATCTGACCCACCATCATTGTACAGGATGTGACTCTAGCAGGGCAGCGTCACCGTGTTGGCGCCTGCATGGACAGCCGGCTGTGCGGGTCACAAGAATGTGACACCTCTGGTGCTGGACAGATTCACACATGTGAGTGGCCACCTTCTATTTGTTTTCCACACTTTCAGAGATGTTGACCTTTTAAAAACGAGGTATGGCTGCTGGCGCTTGGCCTTCAGACTGTTGCTTGCACGCAGCAAGGGCATCGATCCCCCCTTCAGTGAATGATCCGCCTGCGCTTGTTGCCGCAAGATCGTGTTTCGTTGCGTCCCGAGGAAATGATTATACCTTTAAAGATCGAGGAACTGGGGCGCATCACAGCAGAATGGCCATCTTGCCTGCGGCAGCTGCACCTGGTCGAGGGAGTGTGCCTGTGCGAGCGCGGCACTCTCGACATCTGCCGCCAATTTGGCGCCTCTCTCACATCACTGTGCGATTGTAGGACTGGCAAGCGGCAGACGCACGCCAGATCAGAAGCCGGGCAGATAATCACAGGTTGCTTCATATGCAGCAGATGTATGCTGGTGGGGTAGATTTCTGGGCTATGTGTCAGGGAGCCATGCATGCATGACAGCAGGGGGCAGGCTCTCGTCAATCTGCTGGAGATAGGGGTGTTTTGCGAAGTCGTACATTGTCTCACATTGAGATCACCCTATTGTGGCTGGTGTGCGGTGCTCTGGCCAGCAGCTGTCCGAAGGTGATTTGAGATACACAAATGATTAACAGATTACATCAGGAGCTCTCAACTGTGTCGCAGCCTTCGTTTTCATGCCTCACTACTAGTAGCTGACCCACGAGATCACTGGCACCCTGCCCAATCCTGACGCGGCAACGTGATGTCTGCAGTCAACACATCGACATCAGGCAGCGCAGTTGCGATGCCGTTAAGCTGGCCAGCCCTCACTAAAGAAGCAGCAGCACCACTGCGCTATGGCCCACATCAACATAGCGCCACTGGCAAATGAAGAATGCAATTCGAAAAGCATTATCTCGGCTGCTGTCACCTTGTTACTTCCGCCGCTTTCTGGCGCGCAACTCCTCCGCCGCAACTTTGCCGCCTGCCGCTCCAGCCGCGGCCCACAGGCACAGCTGCCCGTCTTCGCCACCGGTGACGACCGCGCCCGCTGGGCTGTCCAGCCAGTCCAGGCCGCGCACAATCTGAGCTGGGCATATTGGAACGTAAGCAGCAGCATAGCGTGGCAATGAGGCGCTGCATACACCGAGGTCCCTCTGCGTGCACAGCAGCCGTGTGCAAAGCGAGCCTGACTGGGAAGGCCAAGCACTCTCCTCCGCATGCCAAGCTGTCTCCTGCAGGGACGCCCTGTGAAGGAAGTCTCCTCCATCCTGGCTTCACGTGAGCATGCCCTTAAGACAGCAGCAGACATGCACAACGCCCCAGCATGAAGGCAGATCCAAATGCAGCCTCACCTCAGTGTGGCTTCCAGACATCCAAGCCGCCGGGGGCCCGAAGCCGGCGGGCTCGCCGCCTGTCGGCTCGCGCACCGGGAACACCGCCGCGGCACCACTATTGCTCCCCGCCGCCAGCAGCAGCTCGCCGCTGGCTGCATCGCAGTGGCAGCCGAGCAGGTAGTCAAATGCTGCCGGCGGCTGGGCGGCGGCGTCGCCGCCGTTGCCCGGCGCCGCGGCCGCCACAGCAGCGGCGAGTGGCTCGCGGGCGTCCTGGATGTCGGCGAGCGTGCCCTCGCCGCCTGCAGAAGCAGCATGTCAAAGGGGTTCTGAAACACACGAAGGACAGCCCAGCTGCAAGGTCCTTTTGGCAATCCAACGCACCAACCACGCAGGTATGCTGACCGTCTCGTAGCTTCACGCGACAGCCGCCGCCCGCTTGGCACTATTGATCTGCCAGGTGATGTGCACGGCATCATTGCTTACTGAATGAGACTCTGGCACATTCCGCACCTGGCGCATCCTCGGCGCAGGCGGCGGCCCACTCCCACAGGTGCAGCCCCGCCAGCTGGCTGGCCATCCACAGCTTCCCGCTGCTTTCTCCATAGAATCCCATTTTGGCAACGGCGCCATCCAGATTGAGCGCCGCCCGCCAGCTGTCGTCCTCGTCGACTTGCTCCGAAAAGTCAAACACCGACACGAGGCCGTCGTCGGAGGCGCTGACCAGCGTCGCCGGCCGGCTGGGGGCGAAGGCCACCTGCGGGCTGGTGCGGAGCCTTGCTGAGGAAGGAGATGCGGCTGAGGTGCGGGGATTGTCGACTGGTCTGCTGTCGGATTCTCACGGTGCAGATGCACACCGAATACCCACCGCAGGACGCTCTGCTGTGACTCCACAGACGCATCGAAAGCTGTGCGCCCGTGCGTCATCTGTTGTGCTGAGTCTCAATAGCCACGCTTCGTGCGGGAACAGATGTAAAAAATGCACGTGTAAAAGGAACAGATGTAAAATGTCATCGTATCGCAACCAACTTGCGACCCACCTGCGCCACGGCCTCCCTGTGCGTCTCATCAAAACTTGCCAGCAGCTTGCCGGTACGCCGGTCGAACAGCAGCAGCCGCCCCTCGCCGCCCGCCGCCAAGATTCGGCAGTCTGGGCTAACGGCGGCGCAGTACAGCTCCCCGCCGCCAGGGTCTCGCCACCTGATGCACAGGCATGAGCACATTACACCAACAACTGGGAAGAGCGTGTTGCTAGTGACAGGGTTTCCTCCCACTGCTGCCTGATTTACTTCTTCTCAAAATGGTGTATCCATCGGCTCTGTTCAGACTCAGGCTAAACCCTGGCAAGATGGGATTGTGTGATGCTCGCGCGGTGAGCTGGGTGACGTCGTCGCCGCCCGACAGCAGCTCCAGCTTCCTAAATATTCCTTGTATCCGCGTCTACTGGCGCTGTTCAGGCTCACTGCGCAACGTTGGAGGGCACGTTGAAAGGCCGCGCACTTGGCGGTGGGCTGCGTGACTTGGCCGCCGCCCGCTGGCAGCTCCAGCTCCTGGACGCCGTCCGCCGCGATGCTCAGCAGCAGCGCCGGCGTGGCGAAGGCCACCGCGGTGACGGGCCCGCCGTGGCCGCGCAGCGTGCCATTGGCGGTCAATGTTTTGCCGTCGCCGCCGGCGCTGAACAGGTGCACGGTACCATCCGACAGCGCAGCCGCCACGGTGCCTCCGGCCGCCGCGACGTCCAGCACCTCGACGCCGCCAGACTTGCCACCTGTGTGTCAGAAATGTGCAGCGAATCTCAGAGCAAAATGCACAGGAAAGCTGTCGCCTGTGGACAGGTCCACATTGCTTGAACGTCTGAGGATGATAGCAGCCACAGTTCTGGAGCCGGCATCAACCGGCACCCACGCGCATGTGACACCCAGCGGTTTGCACACGGTGAACGGCCATGCGCTGAGGCTAACCTTGAATGAATACCGCCGCCGCACCTGGCCAGACGGCTGCCGCGCAACGCATCGGAGAACCAGGCTGCTCGCCGCGCCCTGCGGATGCAGCCGGCATCTCAAGCTGCATCGTGTCCCGCTCCGCTGCATCATCGTCGTCTGCTTTCCGTTTGTCGCCCTCCAGTGGAGCCCACATCCCCGTGAGGCCCACTGACATGCTGTTGGCAGGTGCTGACAGATCGGATGCGTTTGGAAGACGCAACGATGGTGATTTGCTTCAGAGTCAGCTGATCTGCAAACGCAAACTGGGTCGCTAGCACTCGGGTTGCATAGGTGTGAGTAAGCAACCACAGCAATGCATCGGCTGCACGCAGGCTTGCGCATTTGCCGCATCAGCATGTCATTTCCCCGTGGTGAGATTGCGAGGTGCAACCTGGTCAGATGGCAGGCTTTGCAGCAGTATTGCATCTCAGAGCCTTACGGACTGCCTCAGGCTGCAGCCTGCAAATCCTCCCGTGCTGGCGCGGCGTGACAGATTTGGTGATCACCACACACAACCTCGGTCTTTGGCAACCATCTGGGGCTGCAAGCACCTGCAATACCCAGCATCTGATTCGAGTTGATTGATATCTGCGGCATGTAAGGCCCCAGCCCCATGGCGGCGGAGTTGGTCCTCCTGCAGGCGGAGCGCCTGCGGTACGCTGCCAAACAGCACAATGCGACGCAGCACAACAGCCTGGCTGCCCCGTCTCAAACTCATCAGACATACCATGTTGCATACCCACCAGCACGGCGCCTGGGCTGCGGCGTGGCTCTGCAGACTACTGTCGCCCGGCGCAGTTGATCTTGCCGTAAATGAGTTGCAGCGGGGTGGCCCCGTCCTTCTTGTCGGGCACAACCTCCCGACTCCTGCTCGTGCGCAGGGAGGGGCTGGACTGGAGCAAGGACACCACGGCGAGCGCGACGGCGGTGCTGGACAACTACGGCAAGCATGTGGGGGAGCTGGACCACCTCATTCAGCCCGTCGCGCTGCGCGTGCAGGTGATCTGCAACTTCAATGCACCAATTTTCGCAGATGTCACAGCTGATCACCAGGAAAGTGATCCTCGTGGGACGGGCGGGCCGAATCTGCACTCAGCGCCGCAGCTACAGCCTGCTCCTTGATAGTGCACCCTTTAAGGCCGTCATCTCATCTATCGAACTAAATATTTGTTGTCCCTGCCGCAGGGGCTCACAGTGGCGTCGGAAAAGATCAAGGCGGCACGCACCTGGGCCGACTCCACACTACGCTTCTTAGACACCACCCGCCAGGTGCTTCAAGTCTCCCATCTGTAAACACATGTTCTGCAGCGTATACAGTTGCGAGTGTGCGCTGCTGCTGCCGCCGGCGCCACACATATCGCGTGCATCCGAGCACTTGTGCACACAGCCGCTCTGCGAGCCGTCCAGGTGGAGCCAACGATCAAGTCGGGGCCGCGCGCCAGCCTGGAGGATTTTGAAGGGGCGATGAAGCGCCTGGACGGCAGCATCGCCTTCTTCGAACAGCACCAGTGCGCATTGGCACCCCTGCCCAGTCGGCAGGCCAGTACTGTGGGCCTGCTGCTGATGCACATCAGATGTGCATCAGATGTGCATGTCCCTCCGCTGGCTGCGCAGAGCGCGCTGCCAGTCCCAAGCCAGCGCCTTGTGAGCGGGGTCCATGAGGTTGCAACCGCCAGCAAGCAGACTGAACCCTTCACACCATCTGAAACGCTACAAATGCAGGGGCATGGTGATCGCGGAGCGCGCGGGCGCGGCGGCGCGCAAGCTGCGGCTGGAGGGGCTGCAGGCAGCCGCCAACGACTTCTGGGCGCTGCTGTGCGACTACTCCACCGCGCCGTCCACGGCCAAGCTCACGCAGCAGGTGCAGTAATAATGAGATATCAATGTTGTTCCCACGGAATTGCGTGCTGTTCCGGTGCCCCAGCAAGCAAAGAGCGAAGCGATTACTGCACCGCCCCCTCCGCGGCCAAGCTTACGCAGCAGGTGATTTTCGTTTATGTTCCCTGCCTTTTGTCGGTGCCCACGGCTGCCGCTGAGGGCCTGGCTTCGCCAGCCAGCCGCGGCGGAAGCATTGCGCAGAGCAACTGGCGCACAGCTGTCAGCGGCTGACTGCTGGAGACCTGGCTGTTGGCAACGAACAAGCTGCCTCGTCCAAAGCAAGTTGGCTTGCGGTGTGCAGCGCATCCTGCACGAAATGTGATGAGTGCTCTGTCTGTTGGCAGGTGTTTGCTGAGGCGGACACCGGCGTGTCACAGATGTCCGGCCCAGAGTCGGACCTGGATACTGTGCCGCCCCACGTCGTGGCCAGGCGCGTTCCAGATCTGCACCTCAAATGTGTGCAGCCTAAGGGCCTACATATTGAGTCAGATGCACCCGCTGCGTCCCAATGCCGTGTCGCCTGTTCTGCCAACTGCGCAGTGTGCCGAGGCCAGATGCGCGTCCTCCTTGCTGAAACAGCTGAACAGCAGACCCTCAGCCAAATGAAACACGACCTTTTTAGATCCTCCATTACACGACTTTGTTTTGAACCTGCATCAATGGCCACAGGCTGGCACGGCTAGCGGGTCTCATGATCAAGGCGGGCGAGGCGGGCTGCTTCAAGACATTTGTCGAGGCTCGGCGATCCGTCCTAGAGCGCACCCTGTCGGTGAATTCTCTGATTGCTGCTACAGCGAAGGCAGCTGATATTCTACTTGCTCCATCTGCCTCCTGAGCCGTCAGTATGGGTGTGTTCCTGCAATCCTCACCATGGAATTGCAACCATTGCAGGGGCTGGGGAATGACTACACGTCAAAGGATGACTATGCGCGGCTGCCCTGGCCCATCCTGGAGAAGAAGTGCGTATTGCGCGGTTGTCCATGCTTGAATTCACCTGCATGCACCTCTGCATCACAGCGAAGTGGCCGAATGCTTCCCGGATGCTTGAGCCCTTGAGCGGTGCCAAATGAGCCCACTGCCCGTGCAACACCTGAAAGTTATTGATGCTGGCTGCTTGCAACGATGGTTCTGTGTGCACCATGTGCAGAATGCAGGCGTGGATCCTGGCGCTGCGGGTGCTGGTGCGGTGTGCCGTGTCCGAGAGCCGCCTCGCCACCGGCGTCTTCGAGGTGGGTCCCTCCCCTGCTGCTGCCGCACTTGCCAATATCCCCAGTCTGCTGGTGTTGCACCGATCTGAGCAGGGTTCCACCGATCTGAGCAGAGTTCCAGGATGTAGATGTGGCATTTCACATTGGCAGCGTGGTGTATTTTGGCAACTATGCTATTCGCATGGAGTAGTTGCATGTGTTCCAAAAGAAAATGACAGCGCTGCCTGGCTCTGCAGGGCGAGTATGCAGAGGCGGCTTTCGGTGAGGTCGTCGCCACGAGCCTCACCAAAATCGTCAAGTTTGGCGAGGCCATTGTGCACGGCCGCCGGTGCGCCCGCCATGTCTCGCTTGCCGGCCTGCACGAGGCGAACATGTGCTAGCCCATTGCTACCACTTGGCCAAGACCTGAAGACACATGGCGCTGCTCCACACGCCTTGCTGTTGGTGCTGATAAGTTGCAGGCCGTCGCGCATGTGTCGAGCAACTCCTGCCTCGCGCAGGGCACCAGAGAAGGTGTTCGGGCTGCTGGACTGCCACGAGAACCTGGACGCCATGCTGCTGCCGTGTTACGACATCCTCGAAGGTGTGCGAACGTTTGGTCTACGTTTGCTGTTCCGTTGGGGGCGACCGGGTGCCTGCCTTCAGCCGGGCACGACATAGTGGTTGAGAAGCGCATTGTCCTGGAAACTTTCTGTCACGCGCAGCCCTCAGGAAAGTCCATATGCTGCAATTTAACAGTTTTTGTTGCGTGCAGGCACGCGGTTCGAGCCGCAGCTGCGGGCGTTCGAGAAGCTCAAAATTTGCCAAATCCATCGATTTCCCAATCTGACCACAGCCAAGTCTCCGCACCATTTCCGGCGCAGGCACGCGGTGCGAGCCGCAGCTGCGGGCGTTCGAGAAGCTCAACGCCCGCATGCAGGCGGAGACGCGACACACCTTTGACGAGTTCGAGGCGTCCATCGGCCGTGACTCCGCGCGCCACCTGGTGAGCCGGCTGGACATCTAGCTCGAGCAGGAGCCCAGCGGCGGGTCAATGCAGCGGCGGTGTTGTCAGTGGTCATCCGGTTGTGGCCTGCAGTACCTCATAACGCTGCATGTATCCGCTGTGCACCAATCCCCGCCGACACTATGCAGACGTGGTCTACAGTGTATGTGAATGTATTGACATCCCGCAGGTGCCGCAGGGCGCGGTTCCGTTGACAGCACCCGTTGACAGCACATCTCTGCCTACCGTATCCCTAAACCTCCATGCTCACATCCCAGTTTCGATTTGACGTCCCACAACTTGCAGGTGCCGGACGCCACGGTGCACCCGCTGACGGCATACAGCCTGTCCTTCCTGAAGCGCCTGTTCACCTACGAGTCCAGCATCAGCGTCCTCTTCGTTGACGGTCCCCAGCTACCCGGCCTGCACCGCACGTGCGCCCCTTGTGTGCTTTCTCAGCCCACCCTGCATCATGCCTCCACATGTCAGGTGAAACCGACAGCGCCCAGGCCGAGAAGCATGTCGAGCAGGTATAGCAGCGATGGCAATTTGGATCGCATCTGGACTACTTGGCCTTGTGCCTTTTGCTTCCTGTCCACTTCCTGTTCATCTACTAATGACTGACATTGATTGACATTGAGCACATGCTCCATGCATCGTCACGTGTGGCAACATATCAGACAAGTGTGTGCGGTGGTTCCCTGCCGCGCGCGCGCAGGGCATCGATATATGAACAATAAATTTTCATCTGCTAGACATGATCGAAATCGCCATCCAAACGGCAGTCATTTCAGTCGTTCCACAGGGCGTCGATGCGGGAGCGCAGCCTGGCGGCGGCGAGGGAACCGGGGCTGGTGCACAGAACACATCTGCACAAAGGTCTGCTCGAACTTACTCAATCAAGGTTGAACCTGTCTGTCATCTTCCCGCAGGGCGTCGATGCGCGAGCGCAGCCTGGCGGCGGCGGGGGACCCGGTGCTGGTGCGCCGCATGAGCGCCTCCATCCAGCGCATCCTGGACCTGCTGATCGCCAACCTCACCACCAAGTCCAAGGCCTACAAGTCCAAGGTGCGGCTGCCTCGGGTGCACATGTCCTGCGCCAACCTCGGCGGATGAAAATATCCAAGAAGGCCGGTGGCGGGCTGCTGTGCGACACTGGACAGCTTCTGCCCTCGCTTTGGCAGCAAACATATGCAAGTGCGATCTGGCTGCGCCCTCTGAAGCCTGCTGTGGCAACAAGGCATGGCGATGCCACGTCTGTGCCACATATAGGCCCGGCACAGGGTCCACCGTATGAAACCGGCCGACATTCGCAGCGCTGACACGCCTACAAATCATCATGCACGACCCCCGTGAAATGCCCCTGTCCCGCAGGCGCTGGCGGCAGTGTTCATGATGAACAACCTGCACTACATGGTGAAGACGGTGGAGGGCAGCGAGGCGCTTACTGTGCTCGGCGAGGAGTGGATTGAGCAGCACAAGGACCAGGTGTGCTTGCCATGCAGTCTCGGCCTCCGCTCGTTCCCACAGAAGAACAAACCGTCCAACTGTAAGCTTCGCCAGGGGGAGGAGGTCTGCAAGCAGCACCAGCGACTGGCGTGTGGGGCCGCGGCTGCACCACGCCCATCCCTTCCAGCTCCTGTAATGCGCACCTGAACTATGCGTGATTTCGAATGAATGCGTTTCGATACATGCATTTTATTTCCAGGTGGAGGAGTTCGGGGAGCAGTACCAGCGGCTGGCGTGGGGGCCGCTGCTGGACAGCATGCAGGCCGATGCGGACGAGACGGCAAGGGGCCAGCGCTCCGATGCAGCAGCCAAGGTGCGGTAACCAAGCTTTCAGGGTCTGCTGCTGGTGCTGTGCTTCTGTCCCACAGGGCACATACACGGCCGCCGGCGCTTCGCAGGCGCCGTTTACCCGATGCATGAGCGCTGCCGCGCGCCGTCTGCTTGCAGCACTGGCGCACAGCATGCTTCCGTGATGCACATCCGTACCCGCGCCTGTTCCATGCTAGCACATTGCACTCACTCACACCCTTGGACCTCCTACTTGCAAACAGGCGGCGGTGAAGGAGCGATACCGCTCGGTGGGTGCATCACTGGGAGCGATGGAGGCGGAGCAGGCGGCGTGGACTATCCCGGACGGCGTGCTGCGCGCCAACCTGCGGGACGCGTTGACGGAGGACTTCCTGCCGCCATACGAGGCCTTCCTGGCGCGCAACGCTGCCGCCGGCGGCGGCCGTGTCTCCGACAAGTACATCAAGTACTCGGTGTGTCTCTCAGCTAACCGTCTGACTTTACATGATCTACATCTACACATTGATATGTTTGCGCTGCCGCATGTATTGGCAGCGCCTGTTTGGCAAGTGTTTGCCATGGGTACCATGTGGGCCAGAGACCTGAAAATAGCGGCGTCGAAAGGGGTGAACATTGGGCGGGCTGTCGCCGGCGCTGTTGTCGACGATGCCGAAAGCAAGTGTGATGCCTGCAGGTGGAGGATGTGCGCAAGCTCATCCACAACACGCTATTCGAGGGCCGGGATAGCCCGCAGCGCAAGGGCAAGACATGAGAGGCAGTGCGCCCCTGCATGCGTCAAGTCAGAGAGCAACAGGGAGTCAGGCCTGTAGGAGTTGGCACAAGGTTGGACGGCCGATACCTGGCCGTCGTGGGTCCGACGGAATAAGACAAGAGAGAGCGCTAGAGGCCGCACATGAGGTGCAGCATGCATGCTGCGTATTGTTGAGGTGCAGCAGGAAAAGACAGCCGTCCAACAAAGCTGCAATTTCAACGAAGGTTTCAAGCCTTGCACGCAAAACTCTCGCATCTCGACTGCTCCCTGGCTCTCATCAAGCATGCACATCACAGACGAGGCCGCTGTTCCAGGCCTAGCGCCGCACGCCGACCTTCTTGAGCAGCGACATCACCAGCGAAGCCCTGTCCCGCGGCGCACCCTGCAATTGAAGACGCAAGCGTCGGGAAAGTACATGGCTGACCATGCCAGCCTGATGTTGAGAACACCAACAGCAGCGCTTTAGGCGCCGGACCAGATCGGAACCAAGTCCCATTGGCAGGGTGTGCTGTGGCAGGGGGCGGCGACTAGTGGGCCGAGCGAGCCACTCAGCACGTAGGGAGCTTCGCTCGAGGTGAGGAGTACATGAATCGAGGTCTTGCACGAGAGCATGGCGGTGACAAGCGCCATTGCCGCACCTCGGCAGCCGCGAAGCCGCCGCCGTCGGGCGGCGGCACGAGGGCGTCCAGGCTCCAGGCCCAGCCGCAGCGGCGTGCGCCGCCCGCCTCATGCCACTTCACCCACGGGCAGAACGGCCTGCGCAGCGCGAGATGGAACACGTGAAGGGCTGCATGCAGGTTTTGGGTTGCTACATCTGACACTGGTGCGTTTTCAATGCCATTGGGACAGTACACGAGGCCATCCCGGGTTTGTCGCTGTACCTTTGAGCTTCAGACACCAGCAAGCCACACCTGTGAAGTTTGAGCGGGTCCAGCGCAGCCACCGATAGCGCTGTTGCGGCTACATCTGTTGCCGCCGCGTCGGCTGCAGCGGCGTCTCCTGCAGCTGCACCGCCCGAGGCCGTCGCTGCTGCAGGCGCGTCCGGCAGCGGCTGCGACGTGCGCGGCCGCTTTGCCGGTACGGCCGCCTCGCTGCAGGTCAGCATAGATGTCACGTTGAACGGCTCTCGGACGCTGCTGCAAGTGTCAGCTCTGTTCCCAAGGGGCTGATAAACACTATGTATTAACATCGCATTGTTGGAAGGCCGGTCCACCAATTGTGCATGTCCCGGTGAAACTCACTGTGACACAGAGGGTCCAGGGCCGTCGCGTGAGAGGCGACGCACCCGGCCTGCGGCTCGGCATCATCCCGTCCGCGCTTGTGAGTTGCGGCGGCCGCCCCTGCCGACGCTGCATTGGCGCTCTTCGGAGTCCCAAGCGAGGGCGACCGCATGGCCGCGATACCAAACACCGGCGCCGAGGCCGCGCCAGCGCCGAAGGGCGACTTTGCCTTTGCCGCCTCAGACGGCTGCGGCGGTGCCTCACCACGGCTGGTGCCCGCCGCCACGCCATCATGCAGCGCCTGCTGGCCACCGCCGCTGCTGGTGGACCCACTCGTGCCGTTGGCAGCCGCGAAGGGCTGCTGCTGGGGCTGCCCAAGCGTTCCGTACGCCGGCTTTGCAGCAGAGGTGACCGGCCCCCGTCCGCCGGCGTCGACTGCCACCGCATCTGAGGCCGCAAACGGCAGGCGCGCTGGCGTGGTGCCGCCGGCGATGGTGGCTGCGATGGCAGCGGCGCCTGCACCAGATAGCGGCGAGGGCCGGGGCGAGCGAGCCGGCGTCCCGAAGACCGGGGCGTCTGCGGTGGATATCGCGGCGTTTGTATGAAAGAAGGAGTTGCTCTCTTTGACGCACTTCATCAAGTGCAGGACACCTGGTTAGCTGCACCGTCATACTGTCATGCCAGCAAGAACCGCTTTGGGTCGTAAGGAAAGGTGTGCGCTGCAAGGCGGCCAGGATGGCTCTCGTTGCAGCCTGAAGGAGCCTGCACCGACCTCGGCTTCTGGACCCAAATGGCACCGTCAGTGCTGTGGAGGCGGCTGGGGCGGCACCGCTGCCGCTGTTGCTGCTGCCGCTGGGAGCGGCACGCACGCTGCCAAAGCCGCCCGCCGGATGCAGCGACCCCAGCTGCCCACCGGCAATGGTCACCAGCTGCGGCCTGGTCCCGCTGCCGTTGCCGCCATTGCCGCTGGCCCTGCCGTGCAGCTGCGGACTGCCAAAGCCGCGCCACGCCACCGGCGTCGACGCCGCGGCACCGCCCCTGCCGGCCTGCAGCTTTGACGGTGCAGACGCCGGCGCCCCGGGCCGCGCCGGGGTGCCGGCAAGCGCCGTCACGCCGCGGCTGACGGACGATGGAAGGCGGAAGCGGCGCGCAGCGGACAGGTCTGGGCTATCCGCGCCCAGGAAAGACCACAGACCGTGCTTCGCGCCGCACAGGCGGCAGAAGACGACCGCCTGCCCCGCCGGCAGCTGCTCCTGCAGATGCATGCAAATATATCTCAGGGTCGAATGTTCTATTGCGATGTCCGAGGAAGGCTGCCGGTAGCAGTGTGCTGTACGCACCAATGCTGTCGCTCCCCTCACCCGAGTTTGACATGCATTCCACTGAAATCCGCATTGTACTTATCAGCACACCTGGTGCTGATGGCCCGGCGGCAGCGTCTCCGCTGAGGGATCCGTGCCGTCTGCCTGTGCTGCCAAGGCTGCCGCCGCGCCGGGAGACACCGCGCCAAAGGGCACGGGCACCGCGTGCCAGCCTGCCAGCGACAGCAGCCGCCGCCGGCGTGCAAACTCCTCGCTGCCTGCGGGCGCAACGCCTGCCCCTTTCCCGGCGGCGGCGGCGGGAGCTTCATCGCCGCCAGCTGCCAAGCCGGCGCCGGCGCCAGCACCGGCTACTGCGCTGCCGTTCTGTGCAGGCATGGCGCCGGCCGACAGTCCTGCCGCCGCCGCCGCCGCCAGCGACTGCGCTGGAGACGATCTCCGCGGCATCGGCGCGGCCGGGGTGTCTGGCTCGGGGTCCAGCGACTCTGCAGCGGGGTCCGCCAGCAAGCCAGAGACGGACCGCGAGAGCGGCGCCCGTTGCGGCGGCTGTTGCGGGCCCTCGCGCAGCAGCGCCTCCAGCTGCTCCCTGCGAATGCAATCGAGCTCGAGCTGAGAAAGCTTGGTGCCTCGTTTCAGCAAAGGGCCGCCTCCAAGCAGCTTGAAAGATCAATTTCTGGCGCTCTTGACAGCCCATCTGCATCCGTAGCTGGCACAGTCATCCCGATACCCTCAAGCATCGTCGATGTGCCCGCAGCACACCTGTGAGAGGCACTCATGGCATCCTGCGCCGCAGGTGCCAGCGGCGGCAGCTGGTCCAGTGTGTCAAATGCCGCGCAGCGGGCCGAAAATCCCGAGCGAACCTGCAGGAAAGAGCATCAGAACGTGTTGGCATTCCTGCAGCGAGTGCACATGTATCGGAAACCTGTCGAGATGATGAGGCCTGTTTCATCCCGATTCTGCAACAATTGCCCAGCATCATGCTCTAGCAGCACAACTGTCCAGCGCAAGAAACGGGACTGGACATAACAGATAGCCAACAGATGACAAAGGGCATGCGCACCGCGTCCGACGGTAGCGGCGGGAAGGCGGCCAGCTCGGGGGCGCAGGCGGTGGCGCGCCATGGGCAGTCGCCTGCGTGCTTCGCTGCCAGCTGCTCCACAAAAGCCTCGGTGGCCTGCACGCAACCAGAAGGGCGTCGCAGACTGCATCCAGTGGACGCTTGCCCGCGGCGCCAGGCCTGCACCCCTTTAGCTGGAGTGACATGGCTCAGCTCCTCGGGTGCACCTGTCATTTGGCTGGCATTGGATGACAGTGCTTTTGCAGCAGCAGCCTCGTTAAAGCAGGAAACGCATGCTGTGGCGAGGCACTGCAGCTTGACAGCCTTTCGAACTGAAACAGAAGGGGGAGATGCATACCTTAGCGGCCTCCTCCTGGGGCAGGCTGATGGGCAGCGAGAAGCTCAGCTTGGCCTTGCAGAACTGCAGGGGCCACAGCAGGTCGTCGGCAGGACGTTGCATATAAAGCGTGCACATGTTCAAACATGAGCATGCAACAGGTGGAAGCCCACAGACAGTTTGCAATCCCCACAGCCAATAAGACGGGCGTTGCTAAGGGTTCTGGCCGCGCTGCAGGAACCACCTGCCTCGGTGATGCCACTCCTCACTCGGTATCGAAATGAAAGCACAACGCCCTTGAACACCCTACGGAAACCCACCTCGCAGGACAGGAGGTCCTGGCCGGCGTTGACCCAACCGCGGCGGGCGCACTCCACAGGGCCCGCCGGCGGCGGCTTGCAGAACCAGGAGCCAGCGCGGAAGGTGCGCAGCCGGCGCCACAGGTCCTCCCGCTCCCAGGGCCGCGCCTTGGGCGCCACTTCCGCGTCCTATCGAGTGAGTGATGATGATCGTTGACCAGGTCAGGTGCCGCAACCTTGCAGATGCCGACATGTTGCAGAGCACACGTCAATGCTATAGGGCCAATAGCAGGTGTGTGAGACATATCAGCTGGCACTCACTGCGATACAGATGTTTGAGCAACAGAAGTGGCCGGCACAGGCGGCATTCAAGCGCGCACACCTGCTGCTCGTGCATGGTCGAGAAGAGGGCGGCATCGCCGGCTGCTGCGGCTGCTGCCGCTACTGCGTCACCATCTTTGTCCGAGGCGCTGACTCCGCGTCCCGGGCTGTACAGCAGCCCCTCCAGCGCCCTCTTGGCGCGCGCCGCATGGTCCATTTGGACGATACTCGCTATCAGATGCCGCAAGCTTGCATCATCCGATGGCACTGCACAATTGATCGGATCGATGTCAGATGCTTCTGAAAGCGTCTTGGCGATGCAAACGTTGCTGGGACCGGCTCTCTGAAACGACGCCGGTATCGTGTCGACTCAACGTGGACCGCGCCTGCGATCGGCGCGGCGATACAGAGCGATCCTGACTCTTGCTGTTCAGGTGTCTCGATGCTGCGAATGGTGGATGGCGTTGCGGAGCGCGGCGGGGAGGCCCACGGCAAGCATACATTGAACCCTGGCTGTGTGGAATGTTTACTGTACTGCGTTGCGGGGGCAGCATGCATATACCCCCGCAACCCAGCTCAGGGTTTTGTGAGCTGGGGCCAATTGCACCTTTGCGCCGGCGAAATGTGTCGGCCTCTTAGCGCTTGCACGTAAAGGACCCTGCCACCAGCGACACCGCCGCCATGGTGAGACTCTGCCCAACAACTTCCATTCGCCGCCGGCCGAGTCGCGGTGCAGCCAGCAGCCCTGTGGAGCCAGTTCGGATGGCGAGGCGATGTGTCGCTGCCGGGCTGTCAGGCGCAGCCCAGCATCGGAGCGGCGTTCAGAATGGCAGCAGGCAGCTTTTGTGCATGTTTTGCAGCTTGGCACGGCGTCAGCAGGCCATCAGCAGGCAGCTTTTGTGCTCCCAGCAGGACTTTCGGCGTCAGCAGCAGCTAAGCACAACGGGAGGCGGCAGCGGCTCGCAGCCATCCGGGGCGATGCAGGCTTTCCGTCTGCGCGCATTGCGTTATGTGTCGCGGGCGCCGTCAGCAGTTTGCCCGTTGTTCAAGCCAGGGTTTTTGGGATTGATGGCACAGCACAGCACCGAGCCTGGGCCATGCGTGCCGGCCTAGGCCATCGAGACAATGAGCTGCACCTTGAAGGGGTGAATAGCAGGATGCAGCCCGCGTTCGGGGTGCATATCGAGTCTCGCGGCCTGCAGCAGTCATGTCTGAAGCTTCTCTCAGAGCCCGCCTGCCGAGCAGTTGAAGCCCTGCTTCGCGCCGCTGCTGGTCGCAGCCAGGCTTTTTCTCCGTGGAGGGGTGTGCACAGCGCAGGCAGCTGCACACAAGAGCGTAGGGGCCCACGGCGGCTCTGCGGCGGCCGGAGTAGCTGCATGGAGCTGAAGGCAGTGCAGTGGGGACAGCAGGGGGGACAGCAGGGACAGCACTAGACGGTCAGCATCAGGGGAAAACCTGGAGGGTCTGCTGGCAAAATCGGTGAGTCAACGCAGGTCATGGCGACATGTATCTCCTGGGGACACGACCTGAAGATCTCTTCTCTCGTGCCGCAGGTGCTGTCGCAGGATATCGACCTGCTGCACCCGCCTGTGGAGCTGGAGAAGGCGAAGAACAAGCGCAAGCGCCTCGTACAGTCCCCCAACTCCTTCTTCATGGACGTCAAGTGCCAGGGCTGCTTCCAGATGTGCGCCTTCTATCTTACTTTCGGCAAGAGTCTTCTGGCGTGCCGCATGCCTCCTTTGTGCTTGACTGTTGAGTCATGCAACAGTGGTGCATGCAGATGTGCACGCCTTTCTGTTGGCGGCTGATTGAGCCATGCCTGTTTGAGCCAAAAAGCCTCAAAGACGTTGCCGGTGACTCTCTGAATTGCCCCTGTATGTCATATGCAGCACGACAGTCTTCAGCCACAGCCAGACGGTGGTCGTCTGCAGCAGCTGCTCAGCGGTGCTCTGCACGCCGACAGGCGGCAAGGCCCGCCTCACAGAGGGTGCGCATCCGAGATCCTTTGCATGTGTGTTGTGACATTGATGGCGTATGGCTTTGCATGCCGCAGAGTTTCCGCCAGCCTAGAATTGACGCCATGTTCAATCTTGACTGATGATGTCATCGGTCACGACTGCTGACTGGGGTTGCACTTCTCCTGTGCAGGCTGCTCCTTCCGGAAGAAGGGCGACACACCCATGGTGGTCTGAGCCGGTTTCTTTGGGGCTTGTGGAGGATTGCCGCTGGCGGACTGGAGGCACATGCGTCGAGACCCTGGAGGCGCAGCAGCCTTTGCGCACGCACGATGTTTGTGATGCCATGTTGCTTCGCCGACGAAGGGCGGCCGCTTGCGAAAAGCGGCCAGCCGAAATGTCAAGACGACAGATGAAACGCCGCCAGCCGGAGCACGGCGTGACATAAGCAGCATCAAGACTTCACAGGCCCGAGACCAGGGTGCTTTGCGAAGACAGCTGGCGTGCGAGCGGTTTCGCTTGATGTGTGTTGTGGAGGTGGAGGTGAAACCTGCTCTTTGTTGCAAGCAAGGAGCCGCATCAGGTTTGTAGGCGCCCTTTCGTAAAATCAAAGGGTCGCACTTGTCGTCAAG
>JAABUW010003059.1_pt1 | contig 24366 bp, 43 predicted proteins | sample 5560081 | NCBI WGS metagenome assembly JAABUW01 (sample SAMN10711882, study PRJNA513363) | rock metagenome | isolation source: Antarctica rocks | place: Antarctica: Victoria Land, Knobhead sud | reverse complement strand
GGCCCGGCCTGTAGCTTTCGGAACTCAACATCACTTCGTGTCCTCATTAAACTCCGCCGCCATACAGGTGCTGGCGCCGTACACGGCAGCGTGCCTGGGAAAGGTGTATCCCGGACCCGGGCCCAGCCTGCAGCTGGCTGCCGCCTGCGCGCCGCTGGCCGAGCTGCTGGCCGTCTGGCAACCGCCACGTCCCAAGCTGGCGCCGCCGGCGCGGCAGCCGTCCTCTTCAGGCAAGTCGCTGCACACGCACGTGTGCACGCCGTTCCAGGGGCAATGCGCGTGAGCCTGCCATTGGGAGGCAGGGAATGAACGCAAGGCTGCCATGCGCCGCCCGCAGCGCGCAACACAAAGCAGGTTGCTTGCACCGTTCCCTGGTGTTCGCCAGCACGCGACGCTTTATCTTGAGTGCATATGTTTCCGGTCCAATGCCCTTGCCTCCGCACATGGCATGCAGGCACGGCGCCAGTCCCGACGCAGCCGCCGCCGCCGGCATCGCAAGCCACGGACGCAGTGCCGCCAGCTGGCCCCGCAAATGCGCCGCCGACTGAAACAGGGGCGCCGCCGTTGGCACCGCCAGCAGGGCAGTGACGTAGCAGGGCAGTGACATGCTGGGCAAGCCGCGAAGACACACCAGTGGAAGACCTCTGACGCACATGCCGCGAGATGTCTGGTGGCCGACAAGAACCGGAGGGCGGCACCTGCAGCCACCTGCAGCTGTTCACGGCTTTGGTCCACACTAGAGAGCTGCCGGTGCTTGCAAGCGCATTTCCTAGTGGTTCATCTTGCCAGCAGATATTTATGTTGTGCAAGTGTGTAAACCAACAGACGGACTGCCTGTCCTCCATGTTTCGTCTTATCGCGTGACGTGAGCAGAGCGCTGCGCATACAGATCTGCACACTCTGCACCCTAAACCCTAAAACCATTTGTGTCCACCTCGCATCGAGAGAGGTGCTGAGTAGACAGGCAGCCCGGGATTGCGCCTGGCTGATTTCGCCAGTCTGTTAGAGGTTCTTTCTGCAGCAGGGGCTCCGTGCTGCAACACTCCTTTGACGGCAGCCTTGCAGCCGCAGCTCATGCGTACCCCCAGTCCCGCTATCGAAGTGTTTCTCTGGCGCCGCCAAGCGCAGAGGTCTGCCTTGCGACAGGCAGCGGCCCGCCACAAGCGGACCCACGAGTCATCGATATTTCATTCCTAGGCCAGCCCGCATTATTTCCGCAGAATCAGCCCGCCGCAGGGCTTTGCCGGGAAATCCCGCCCGGCAGCAAACACCTGCTGCCCGCGCACGAAGGTCGCCAGCACCCGGCCGCGAAGCCGCGTTCCCACATACGGCGTCGCCTTGTGCTTGTGGTGCAGCCCCTCCGCCGTCGTATCCGCTGCCGCTTGCGGGTCCCACACCTGCGGCAAGACAGGGAAACCAAAGTTGTGTGGTGGACTTGGATTTCGGAACGCGCTGGTGGTGCAGCCCCTCTGCAGTCGTGTCCGCTGCCGCCTCGGGACCCACGCCTGGGTTTGGGAACGCATGCGGTGTTGAAATCGGGGCTTCGGTGTGACGCATTGCTCATCGTGGAGCAGCTGCGCACAGAGCCGTCCTCCGAACATAGCTTTCTCAACGGCTCGTCCACCAACGGCTCTGCTGTCAGGCGCTTCTCCCGATGGCTCCTCCCGACAGTCCCTACACATGCCATGCACTGGTGTGTACTTACCACGACGTCGGCGTCGAAGCCTGCGTCGAGGCGGCCCTTGCGCGTTGACAGCGTCGCAAGTTTTGCAGGCGCCGCCGCCCATATGGCCGCTGTACGCTCCAGCGGGATGCCGCGGGCGGCCATGCCCGTCACCAGCGCCGGCAGGCTGTACTGCAACCCTGGAGACAGCAAAGAAACTTGCGGATTCCAACCTTGAGATATGGACCATGGCCGCGGTGCATTCCAGCGGGATGCCGCGGAGCGGCGACGCCCGTCACCAGCGCCGGCAGCCTGTATTGCAGACCTGCACACAACGAAGGACTGCGGGTGTGGACCCTTGGCACTTGCAATTTGGTGCCGCGGTGCGTTCCAGCAGGATGCCGCGGGCGGCCATGCCCGTCACCGGCGCCGGCAGGCTGTACTGCAAGCCTGTGAAACAACAAGCAGTTGTGGACTCAAGCCCTGATGGGAATCCGAATCGTCGCGGTGCACTCCGGTGGGATGCCGCCCGCGATTAGCGGCGGCGGCGCCTGCACTGCAGACCTGCAGTTACACAAAGATGGACATGAGAATGTCGCCCGAGACACACAAGCCTGCCGCAGCTGACAAACGGCATCCCATGCTGGACAGATGGCGGAAGCACAAAGCTCAAGAGGCTCACCAGCAACGCCGCCCCAGGCGCAAAAGCAATCAGTTGAAAGAACGGAGAGCTGCGCACCGGGACACACAAAAGCCATCCAGCTCAAATACAATCTCACCGGCAATGCCCCCCCAGGCGCGCAGGAAGTCGCCCTCCTGCAGCAGCTTGAGGTCGGGGTGCGCCGGCGAGTGGTCGCTAGCCACCATGTCGATGGTGCCGTTCTGCGCACACAGCGACGCGCAGCTGAGATTTGTCGGAACGCCGACCATGCCAGTAGGTGCCGTGTCGCGCACAGACAGTAGAGTGAACGGCGTCTGACGGTTCAAGATGATGTGGGGCACAGATCTACGTGGCTTCACAATGTCAAGTCTGCCCCTTGTCGAGACCACCCTGGCTCGACCACCTCGGAGCGTACATGATCCCACCCAACATCAAACTCGCAATTTCTCTGCAGTTCCTCTGAAGACATTCCACGGGACGTCCAGCTTTGCGCGGTCCCGCAGGGGCGGCAGGCACTGCCTGCTTGCACGCGCCTGTCATGTGAGGGCAGTCGCATTAAAGTGCATTTAGCGCGCCCTGAGGCTTCGAGGTTGGCGCTGTCCCCCAGCGGCGGCATGCACTTCCTGCTTCCATCACCGCCTGTCAGACCCTTTCCACAACTGTCACCTCATCCTTTGAAATCCCACCTTGAGGCCGTCCCACAGCGCCTCCAGATTGGCGCGGTCCCGAAGGGGGGGCATGCACTTGAACAGCGTGCCGCCGTCCGGCACGTCCTCCGCCGCCCAGGTGAGGTGGTGCGTGTTCACCTCCGCCGTCAGCGGCAGGCCTGCGGCACGACTCGATAGTGAAATCCGCCACACACTTCAGGCGGTGCGCATTCACCTCCGCCGTCAGCGGCAGGCCTGCGGCACGACTCAATTATGAAATCCGCCACACACTTCAGGCGGTGCGTATTCACCTCTGCCGTCAGCGGCAGGCCTGCGGCACGACTCAATAATGAAATCCGCCACACACTTCAGGTGGTGCGCATTCACCTCTGCCGTCAGCGGCAGACCTGGAAACACATCAGGTCAATGACTAAGCCTATACTCGGTGATTGAAACGCAGATCTTATGGCCTCCCCGCATTGCCTCCCCACATCAGATGGACCATCTTCACCTCCACCAATCTGCGGCAGCCTGCCGGCAGAACGCCCGCGACGCAGTACAGCTTTGGAGCCTCTTCAATGGAGCGTAGAAAAGAAATGAACACAAAAAGCTAACCACACCGTCGGCCTTGGCGGCGGCGATCTCGCCCAGCATTTCGCCGTTGGCGAGGTGCGCGATGTGCACGCCGAAGCCCGGCTTAGGCGCCTTCTTGGCGGCCTTCAACGCCGCGACGCACGCGCGCAGCTGCGCGATGAGCATGCGAATCGCGTCCGCCTCGAAGCGCTTGGGCCGCAGCTCCAAGAATGTCTGGTACTTGTTGTGGTCACCCTGCAATGAGGATTTACATTACGAGCTTGGAAACATACGTCGCTGGTGCGGGCGGCGTCCTCTTGGAGGCGCCTGGGCCGCAGCTCCAGAAAAGCGTGGTACTTGTTGTGGTCACCCTGCAGATAGCATTTCAGATCGTGGGTTGGTGAAATTGAAGTCATATCTGGCGGATGACGCCCGCCTCAAAGCCCTTGGCCTCAGCTCCAAGAACGTCTGGTATCTGATGCGGTCACGCTGCAGGGTTTTGAGGGGGTTGGAGAGGGGTGGGTCAGGGTGCAGAACCGGCTGGGCAAGGCAGGCCGCACGTTCACTTCGTCCCGCCTGCATAACGGCCCATGTCTGGCTTGCTCCTGCCCGTCGGGCGCATACCCCAGTCCGCCTGAAGCCAAACGTGCTGTAGGATGTAGGATGCAGGATGCTGTAAGGATGTAACTCACCATGCAGATTCTACATGCGGGTTCTGGAGAGTTTCCCAACGCCTCACCTGCGACGGCGGCAGCTCTGACAGCAGCTCGGCATGCGCCAGCAGCGGCACGCCCGCTGCGGCAAACGTCGGCAGCGCTTTTGCGACGTCCTCCGCGCTGGCATTGGGGAAATCGTCGATGCCTGCGTGGCGGCAAACGCGTCGTTGTGTCAGCCCGCCCTGCGGAAGCCCGCATTACTGCTGCAACATTGCGCATCTTTGGCTGCACAAATCCACCCCACGGCAGCGACGCCGGTCCTTACCGCAGCAGCTGCTGCGCATGTGCGCAGAGGCTCGCTTTCTTTCCCAGGGAATTGCGTTTGCTACACTCGCTCCGTTCTGCACGTGCCTGAGGGGGAGAAGAAGCTCTTGAAGCCGAGGGCCCCATCGCGCAGCATCGCATTGAGCTCGCCGGTGTCGTGCGAGTTGGCGGGCACCATGCCGCCCCAAAACCCCACATCCACCATGACCTTGCCCTGTGAGACATTGCGCACGTCTTCGTTGCTGCAGAATTGCGGCCTTCAGGTCACCCAATCCCATGGTTTGACAATGTGGAATGGAGCCCCATGCCGCACTGAAGGCGCGGCGTCCGCCCCGACCTTGCCGTGAGACACTGTGCAAACATGCTTGTGAATTGCCGCTCATTTTGTCGTTCATGAATAAAGGTCAGGTAACACAGGGTGGGAACATTGCGCCGCCCCGGAATCTCACGTCCGCCGCGCCTTTGCCCTGCGGTGTAAGATGTGAACTGACTCTGGGCATCGGTACACCCGCGGCTCATGCACTACGGGACAGACAGTACAGTCACCCGCCACGGATGCAAGCCTGGTTTCGGGGGTGTCAGTTCGGATACAGTGGGCAGGAGCTCAATGTCGCAGAAAAAGCGGTCGCGGCGGACGTGTACGGGCCGCACACCTTGACGGCGTTGATCTTGTCGCGCAGGATGGCCGCCGTGGTGGTCGTCGGCACGCTGTTGAGCGGCATGTCCACCAGGGTGGTGACGCCGCCCGCTGCCGCTGCCCGAGTCGCGCTGACCGCGCCTGCCACACACAGTCACAAGGGCTCGTGTTTCGTCAAGTCATCCACTTTCATCAGCCAACCACTTTCATCAGCCTCATCTTTAGGGGCGTCACCGCAACCTGCCGCCGCTCGCGCCGCGCTGGCTGCGCCTGCGGCAGATGGACAGCCGGGCTGATGACACAGCTTTTAGATGCACCTGTTTACAGGGCTTCTTCAATCATCTCCTGGATCTTCCAAGTGCAGGTGCTTGCCAAAAAGCGCGGGTGGCATGGCGCTGACAGCCGGCATGCGGGGAGGTGACCCGCGTCTGGCATCAGAGCAGCTTCATTGCAGCCTGGCATTACGAAGAAGCTCGAGCTGCTGCAGCGACCAGACTGCTTTACTTTGGAGCTGGCGCAGCTGCATTCGCCTGCCGCCGATGCCGTCGCTGCTACTACCAAAACCGTAATGCACAGGCTGAAGCTGTAAGCACCCACCTTCCCACTCCACGCGCCCCGGCTCGTTCATGTGCACGTGCACGTCGATGAGGCCAGGGGAGATGATGGCCGAGCCGAAATCTTCCACCTCCGCGCCCGAGCGTGCCGCCGCGCGCGCCTGCGCCTTGGGTGATGGGCCGTCTGCGGCGTTCAGCCTCGCGATGCGCTTGATCTTGCCCCGCTCCACCAAAACTGCAAAGATGACAGCATGCAATGAAGCACAGATGCACAGAGCGGTACAGAGGCGTTTCATCCCATTATTTGGGAGTTCAGGAAGATCTTGTCTCGCTCCAATAGGACTCCAGATGCACAGAGGCGCTTTGAAGGCGCGTGTCATCGACTGGGGTTTCACGAGGGTTCGCAGGCTGTGCACGGTTTGGAATCGTCTGCATTCCAGCTACGCAGGCAGTTTGCGCTTGGATGGAACCAAAATGCCTCAGGCGCAGCTGTGCGCAAGGCACCGCCTCCTCATGGCATGCGAACCGATTGCACCGAGGAAAGGCAGAGATAATGGGGTGCAATCTCGCACCGGCTCCGGGAAAGAAGCCGTCGTCAAATGCCACGCGAGTGGATGTGAGGATGAAATTTTCCGATGACAGCAGGCCGCATGCGGCGGTGTCAATCCCAAGGTACCCTGCAGCAGGGGTGCTATCTTGTCGACCCTTGTGTGCACATGCACATTGGTTTGGTTGCCTGCCGCACGCTGCAACTCTCATGGCAACCTCACGAGAATCCTGCAGCTGCAATCTGATGTCAGCTGCTCATCGCATTGCGGCGGCGCAAAGTGCTGCTGTCTCTGATGCTACTGCACGGTTGCATGCTGGCCGCCAGCTATTCAGCTTGCAGCTAATACGCTTTGAGTCTCACGTATCAGGGCAGCAACCGATACTGCAGTGTTGGCGACAATACCAGTGAATAGCATTCGCTTGAAACATCCGTGTCAGCGCGGTATTCGCACCGGCTACCGCATCCGGCATGATGATCGTCAAGTCCAGGATCCCCCAGACGCTCAGGCGGTGGATGGCCACCGCCGCCAGGACCACGCCAAACATGAGCGAGGTGTTGCTGCGGTCGCCGCTGCGAACCGTCACCGCCGGCTGCACCATGCTGTCACGTCTGTCTGCCAGATGCACGGCGGTGCCGCTCGCTGCAGCGGCAGCTGCTAGCCTGCCGCTGCGTGCGAGGCCTGATCTAGAGGCCCGGCAACCGTGCGGCGGAAGCCTGCACCGAGCTTGCAGCAGCCAATTTTCAAGCCGCTCTTGCGCTGTACCGCCCTTTGCTGCAGCCTTTGTGCAGAAATATTGGAATGCTCAGCCAAGTTCTGCTGCTGCACTGCTATCGCAACACTGCTCTCGAAGTACTGGGCTGTTGCAAGCAGTTAATTGCGAAATGCAGCAACGACGCATGAAGCGAAGCACGTAATCAGTCCTGTTCACGCAGGTAGACGGACGCATCTGGCGAAGTGCAGCGATCACGCGCACCACAGAGTTTCAAAACCGCAGTCGGATTGTCAGGTCTTGAGGGTTGTCTGCACCGACTCGGTACGGCACCAGTGCAAACACATCAGAAATAAATTCGCAGAGGTTCGAGACGTGGTGCAGTACGTCCAATGCACTGTCGCCAACAAATTTGCAGTGCAGCATTTTCGGAGCGCACGTGCCGTTTCGGCAGCGCCAAAAGAGCTTCCAGCTTCCCTGTTTGTCGCAAACAGTAGGGTTTTTGTAAACTCATCGATCCACCTCGATCGGCTGGACGGTAGTACAAGGCTGTTTGCACCAGCGTGCTAGAGCAAGACGCTTCGAAAGATCTCAGGCTGAGCACCAGAAGCACCAAGAAGGGTGCGCTTTCTGCCCATAACTTCTCTGTTGGCGTTGTCGATGCTTGCGTGGCAGAAGTTGTCGCCGGCAACCGGCTTCAGTGCTGCGTCCGCTGTCTCACTGTCGTGGCGAGTGCGATGTGTTGTCCGGGAATCCTCTTGTCGAGAGGCTTCCGGGAGCAGCGTACTTGCCTGTCATCTGGTTTTCACAGAGGGTCCGCAACATGCGCGGCCGGGCACCACGATGGCTACTGGGATACAATACGCGTGTCACACTATATCATATCTGTGACATGATTTTGCTGATTTAGTCCTTGTCTGCTGCAGGACAGGCTGTGCGCGTCGTCGGGCGGAAATCACACACAGCTTGCGGACTCTCGCCTACCGACTGCTAGTGGGTAGAGGAGGAACAGCGCTTGGTGCAGCCGACACCACTGGGCTGCAGTGCCTGGGATCTGCCCAGGAAGCGGACAGCAGGCGGCAGAGCAGCCGCTAACAAGCACAGCCATGGCGGCACATGTGCGTGCTGCGGACCGGCCGGCGATGCCCAAACCCGATCACACGTTCTCTCTGACCATCTTCCTCAAAGGTGGGTAGTCACACTGTCTCTGAAACGCAACGCACCTGCACGCTGACCACGTTTGATGCGGACTCACCGAGCCGCTAGATGCACAGTATGCAGAAAGCGTTTTTATGGGTCCATCAGCACTGGGGGTGCATCAGCATGAGCAGGTGCATACTCGCCGCGAGTGACGTTGCAGGCCAACGCTTGCCGCGCCCTGCCTGCGAGGCACCAAATCCGACCTCCCCTGACGGCCGCCTCACAGCTGCACACGCGCTGCACCCGCAGGCGACAAGCAGAAGGTGCTGCAGAAGGAGATCGACACGCTGGCGAAGAAGCACGGCGGTAAGAGTGTGCCGGTCCACCTGACGCTCATGGGCGGCATCGTGGATGATCTCAAGAGTGCCGAGGAGCGAGCGCAGCTGCTGTCCAGCCAGCTCAAGGTCCGCTTCTCGTCTTCTCCATCGCTCTTCAGAGCATTGATAAAGTGGTCCGTCTATCGTGCACGACCTCGAGAGCACGAGGAGCGCACGCAGCTGCTGTCTGGCCAGCCCAAGGTCCGCTGTAGCTGAACTCAGCTTCAGTCATGTGTGAAGTTGTTTACTTTCTCATCTTTCCATCGTGGACCACCTTGAGAGCACCTGAGAGCGCGCGTAACTGCTGTCCTGCCAGCTCCAGGTTTGTGACATTTGACCATCTGATCAATTTGTCGTTGCATCACTGGTCCAGGCCCTGCTTTCTAGGCGGCTTCACGTTTTTACGATTTCATCTTTGCTGGGATGTGATTTGGAATTTCATTTGGGATTTCAGCCTGCAGATCTAGGAAGGCTGCCCTTTCGTTCAGATGAATTGCTTCACATGGTGGGCAGCATGCGCTTGTGTGCTGTTGGGTCGTGTGAGGCCGGTCCCGACTCGCCATCCTGTCTCCGCAGATCCAGAAGATCTTCTTCGACAAGGTGGTGTCGCGCCCCGTGACGCTGTACCGCAAGCCGGTGCACTCGGTGGCGGTTTCAGTCGACGGCGAGATGGGCTTCGGCGAGTTCGGCGCGCTGGCCCACCCCACCTATGTGCGCACGCCGATGCTGCCGCGTGTGGCCCACCTCCACGTCAGCCTGCTCTACTCCTCCAGCATCGACGACGCTACCAGGTTTGTGGCTTGACCCTGTGCACGATACTTGACCCTGTGCACGATAGGCTCCAGGAATTTGTTCTGCCATGCTGCCGCGCATGGCGCATCCACGTCAGCCTGCTCTACTCCTCCGGCATCGACAACCCCACCAGGTTCGTGCCAACGCACCATAAGGAATTGAGGCTGCCGTGAACGACATCTGCAGTACGAGGCTGTCCAGAAACCCGTACCTGAAATGGTGGTGGCGCCCTACTCCTCCAGCATCGACGATGCGACGAAATGCGGACGACAGGGTGCGACTGGAAGTGCTGACGGTGGAAGTGCACAAGCGCCAAAAAGCAACGGCAAATGCTCCGAAGGGAGGAGTGGCAATAGGGCTGTCAGTAAAGCGTCTGGTATCGAACTGTAAAGTCGACATTGTCCAGATGATTTAAATGCTCTTTATCATGTACGGTCTGTCAGATTGCGGCTGCAACTGCAATTGGGGCCGAGCAGGGAGCTGTGCATGGCATTGCATATATGCTATGATGACGCAGAGAGAAAGTCGTGTTTTAATCGACAATGCAGGGACCAGATCGTGGCGGAGGCGCAGGAGCGGCTGCTGGGGCCTGACGGTGCGCTGCACCCTGCGGAGTTCGAGATCACGGAGCTGGCGCTGGTGGAGACCACCAACGAAGACCCCGCCAAGGTGCACGTCGTTTCTGGCAACCCCCTGACACACGCCACCTGCCGCATTTGACTGGGCCCGCGACCCAGCAGCCCTTCTGATGGGCGCGGTATTCCTGCACGCCTGTGTATTGCCTCGGAGCTGGAGTATCTCCTCATGGTGACCTGCGAGAGCTGCAGACTCCAAGCCTGCAACACGGCAGGCGGCCTGATGCGGTTTTGCTGGGTGCCCTTGCAGTGGGAGGTGCTGTCCACGTACCCGTTGCAGCCGGCGGACTCTCAGGCCGGCGGCTCGGGATCCTGAGCGGCGCGGCGGGCCCTGACTGCGGCGCCATCGGGGCTCGTACCAAAGCCTCTGCTGTGGAGCGGGGGATGGCGGCACCGGCATCGGGGTGAATACACGGCTGCGCCGCCCCGCTGTGAAGCGAGATACCGCTGCACATCGCATGTAGAAGCAGAAGGCAGGCAGCGTCGACAGCAAGACAACAGCTTTTTGTGCAGCGTCAAGAATGCTGATCCGCGTTTGTCACGCTGGGAGCATGATGATGGATTTGCAGAGCACCGCAGACAACGCGATGACGGCAGTGGTTTTCAGCAATTATGCACACGGCATCACACTGCGTAGGTGCCTCCTGCTCCACTGGTGGCTCGTGCCTGGCGTTGCGTGACACTTGTTGATCGAAAGCACTTTTGTAAAGACCAAGCTCGGTCTGGGATATCATGCCATTAGCTTCTCTGTAGCATCACGCTTGAATGATTTTCCCATGGTGTCATGGTGTAACATCTATCTCTCTCTCTCTCCCAGATCGATCTGCAATTCCTTGCAAGCTCTTCAACCGCTCCCAGATGAAGTGTGTTCCGGCCTGTCTGCATCTTTCCTTCTTCCTGTGAAAGGAACTGGATCACGCAGACCGAGCTGAGGCTGCAATACAGGCGCACCTACAAACGATGACAGATCGTCACCCGGCTGGATCCAGGAACCCCGAAACGGAGGTAAGACCAGCAAACATTTCCTTGCCTTCGGCTATTGTCTGTTCGAGCTGTGAACGTCAGTCATCGTGAAACTCAAGCCACTTGCTGACTCGTCGCTCGTACTTGGCAAACCCCACCGGACATGCCCCGCGAACGCCTCGCGCAGCAGCGCTGATAGGGGACGGGACATTGAATCGGTGTCTCGTATCGAGCACGCTGCAGTTTTGCTTCGCCAGCGGCCGTCGTACCAAGTTCTGCCTGGAAGCTGCCCGATTGCAACGTTGATCTCCGCTGATGCTTCAATAGAAATCGAAAGTGTCATCTCACTTTCGTCTCTTGCGCTGAGCGAGCATACATGTTTCATGCATGTGTGATGGCGCAGGCGCCCCGCAAGGCTCTGCAGATCATCGCTAGTCAACAGTAATCAAGTCGTCACCATTCTTAGATCTGCCGTGCATCAGGCAAGCACCGCGCATCGGCGTGGGACCGATGCCGAGAGACCTCCTGCTGGCAGGCATTGGAGAAAGACATTTTACGGGGCAGAAAGCCTGCGGCCGTGCAACTCCAACTGACAATCCGCCTGGCCACCGAGCCACCAAATCCTCTCTTTCGTCTGCAGGCCTCCATCCGCCACGCCGACGAGGTGCTGGCGCAACTGGACAAGCTCAGCATGCACAGCGGCGGTGGCAGCGGCGAGAATGTGCCGCGGCGAGATGTCGCGCCCGACATGGACCGCGCTCCCACGGCCACGCGGTCGGGCCTGCTCATCAAGGAGGCGCTGGCGCCGATTGCCGACAGCGGCACGCCGCCACCGCCGCGGGACCCGGTGCCGCACACCGGCGGTGGCGGCGCGAACGGCGGCGGCCACACGCCGCAGCCCGGGACCCTCAGGATGGGCGCCGTGATCCCGCACGGCGGCGGCGGCCAGTCGGCCCTCCCGCCCCGCAGGGCCGGCGTCAGCGGCGGCGGCAGCGGCGGCGGCTCGCCGCGCTGGCATGCGTCCCGCAACCTGGAGCGACGGCCGTCGCTCGTTGAGGCGCTGCGCCTGTCGTCCCATGAGAGCATGGACATCACGTCGCCCGAGGTAGGCGTCCTGACAACTGACATTCGGTCGTGACTGACAAAATCAACTGTGAATGCGAGGTGCGACCTGGACCAATCATGCCAGGGCTGTGTGCGCTGTGCATCCACGCGCTCTTGCGCCACCCCTGCATCATTCAGCAGCTCCATGGATGGGTGCCAGACAGATTTGAAGCCTCAGACAAGGCGTCATCAGAAGTAATAAATTCTGCGCTCGAAGGCTCAGGGAACATGCTCTCTGCAGGTGGACCATGTACCCGAGTCGCACACCCGCGTCGGAGCGCACTCCAGCTTCGATGACCCGCGCGCGAGCGGCGGCATCGTCGCCGGCCTGGGCCACGGCAGCTCGCCCCACGGGTCCCACGCGGACGGCGCCCACTCCCGTCTCCACCGCAGCTCCATGGACGCCTCCGATGGCGGCACTGCAGGCTTCCCCATGGAAGGCGGCACTGCTGCTCCCGCTGCCAAGGCGGAGGGCTCGCCGCCCGCTGCCAGCGGCGGCATCATAGCCACCATCGGCAGCTATCTCGGCCTGGGCGGCGGCGAGGAGGCAGCTGATGATGGCGCCGACGACGACAGAGGAGGCGAGGAACGCGAGCGGCAGGGCGCCCCAGGTGGCACCGGCGGCCTCGGTTCCGCGTCCGGCGGCCTCGGCACGGCGTCCGGCGGCGCGCCATCTGGCGCCCCTGCCGGCACGACCGCCAGCGCGGCAGGCGGCAGTGCGGCCGGCGGCGCGATGGGCGGTGGCTTGGCGGCCGGCGGCTCGGCGGGGCGTCACGCCAGCACGGCCCCTGGCGATGTGGCGGGTCCGAGCGCCGCTCCGGGCGCGACGCAGCATGGCGACAAGGACTACGAGTGGCTGGCGGACCTGCTGGGTGCGCCTGAAGACTTTCAAGCTACATGCATCTCTGCAGCCATGAGTCCGTCCGTGCAGCCGGTGCTGCATCATGCTGAATCCGTGATTCGCGCTTGTGAATTGCGCTGCGCGACATGCTATTTCTCACATGCCCGCAGCCAGGGTGTGGTCGCCTGTAACCCAGGCCTCGAAGAGAGACCGGTTCAACTTGCGTACATGTGATGGAACTCTTCCTCTGTACTCTCATGTAATCGTCATGCCTCTGGGCCCAGCTATGGCTGCACGCGACGGAGGCCGCACACATGAACCTGTCCTACTGCTTCAAAAAGCTGCGATTCAATCTCCAGTAGGTGACTGGAATCATTGAGCGCCTGCCACCAAGATGTGGCTGTGCGTAACGGAGGCCGTCAACAGAGCCCCACCTCAGTCTACACAACTCTATATCTATTGATAAAACTTGTCTTTCATCTCCTGATACTTCCTGCACATCCATGCCGGGCAGTCGAGATGTAGCCGGATGTGATCGAGGCCGTCAACAAGGAGGCCAAGCGCCAGCTTTGATTCGAGTATTGGCCTAAGAATATCCACCCTAAACATATCAACGTTATCCCCCCCCCTACAGCCAAGATGTGGCCGTATGTGACGGAGGCGGTCAACAAGGAGGCCAAGTGCCAGCTGCCGCCTCTCATCGCGGCCAGCAAACCCACCTGGATGGGCAAGATTGAGCTGCAGAAGTGCGCCTCTTCTGCCGGTTCATCGTGTCTTGCTTGCAATGTTTTCCCCTGTCTGGCAGTACTACTGCGGACGCTGCCGTCAATCATCTCGACAGTAATCATGGTCGTTGCTGACCATAGCCAGTGTCGCAGGTTGGCTGCAGTGCCCGCATCACTGCTGCAGCTGTAGCACATGCTAGATTCCAGAGGCGTGATCCGTCTGCCCTCGTTGGCGGCCGTGTTGCAAGATGTCCAGCTCCATGACCGCCTTTGCTTTCAGCATGCTGGGCGGTGTTGTGGGGTGACAGACATCTCGGTAGGAAGGGCCCCCAGCTGTGCGATCACACCACGGTCCTACCAGATGTGGAATCTCCTGCGAACCGTGCAGGTTTGTGCTGGGCGGCGCGCCGCCGAAGCTGACGGACATCCGCGTAGTGCAGGATCCCGGCGCCAAGGGCCTCAAGGGCGACGACTACATCCACCTGGAGGTGTTTCCGTTCGCGTTTTTCGTTCAATTTAAATTTCAAAAACAATTTCAAGTTCAATTTGGGTATCTAACATCCCCTGCAAAGAATCTCTTGATGTTGGTGGTGAGCTGCTTGTTGACCTGGGGGCGCCAGCCGTCAATCAGTCTACTCGTTCTTCAAGTTTGTTGAAGTCTGGGCTTTAAGGGCCTCAAGAGCGACGTCTACTGCATCCTGGAGGGTGGAGGGTGCAGCGACCATCTGCCAGTGTTCTGTTTCTCTTTCAGCCCATAACCTATTGCCGCGTATCTGCCCATTGCGGGGCACCAAGGCCTTCAAGGGCGACGACTACATCCGCCTGAAGGCATGCCGCTGGCACAACAGGAATAGGGTCTTCCCTCACCTGTCCCAGGACTAACATCATGGCCATGGATTGTGCGCAGTCCAACACTGCCGAGACGCTGCTGCACCCCCAAGGTGCACAGTGAGGTTCAGCGTCGTTCATCCATCATCCTCTCACACCTGACCCGCCAGCTGAATCGAATGTGTGTGCCCCCGCAGCTGGACTTCGACTGGGACTCGTCGCAGGATGTGGAGATGGATGTCAGCATCATCCCGGGTGCGCATTTGCAAGGTTTTGGGTACTGAACCTGGCATACATTCGTACCAGGGGCCGGCACTCCGCTGTTCCGCACCTGACCATGCACCTGATCAGATTGTGCAACATCGTTCCACGCACGATGCAGTGTACCAGCCATCTGACTCTGCAGCGCGGCAGTCAGCGGCGCAGCAGCCTTACGCAAGGGTGCTGTGCATCGCCGCCAAGCAGAGTCCACGAAGCTATCGCCCAAACCTGCTGAGAAGGACACAGGGTCAACAGGGGTATGTGCAGCAGACCAAGTCTGGTATTTTTTTTTACGTTGATCTATTGGATTTGTTCACTGCTTCAGAAACTATGAAGCTGGTGCCCAAGTTCCTGTCCAAGGCGGTGTCAAAGGCCAGTGCCTTCCGCTGCGGTGTGGAGAACTTTGAGATGTCCGGTGCGCTCCCCTGCCGTCACCGCAGTTAATTCGCCCAATCCTGCCCTGGGCCACAAGGTCTGCGGAGCCACAGATGGGGCGTGCTCCATGGCAGGCGCAGCACCCGCCACACCGCCCAGGCGACTTGGTGCAGCTGCCTGCGAGCCCGGGAGTCTGTGGCACCACTGCCAGCAGCGCGAGCACATCACATTTGTCGTTTTGAACCGACTGTTTCCAGCCGACCTGTCGGTGCTCCTGCGCTCTTGCAGGTCAGCTTATGATCGCCTTCCGGCCCGTCATGCACCAGCTGCCCATCGTCGGTGCCATCCAGGTGCGCTGCTTTCAGGCTCGAAGTGTTGCAGAGCTCTTAAAAGGTGTGGCCCATCTGACGCAAAGTCTCAATGGCCTGGACGGCGTGGCAGTCCGCTTGGCAACAGCTGCTGCACGCCCCATCACGAGCGCGCGCGCGTCTGATCACGCATCATCTGCTGGTCTGCAGGTCAGCTTTGTTGAGCCGCCGGAATTCGACTTCGACATCACGCTCGGCACTGGCGGCGCCAAACTGCTGGACGCGGTGCCCATGCTCAAGGTATGTGTCGCAAACAAATGCAAGCTTTCTGCAGGTTCGAGGCAAGTATGCATCCGCTGACGTGCATCCGCAGCACAACAGATCGGCACCGGCGCGGCCAGGCTGCTGGACGCAGTGCCCATGCTTGAGGTGCTCCTGCAGCCATTCCCTCAGGCGAATTTGATTAGTGGATCCTGATCACGACTTGATAGTGCGCCTGATGAACCTTTTCGAAAAGTGTCTGCTCTGCATAGCCGCAAGTTGGCAAAAAGCATGGCACGGCGCTGACGAATCAGTTAGCACTGGCAGTGTCGCTTAGCAATCCTCATTTCAGCTTGTGCAATCAGTGAGCCGCTGTGCATATGCATCTGATGGCTCGCCTGCAGACGTCATCTCACGCATGTTGCGTTTATGGATGTGCGCCACTGCACATGGCCATATTGGCACTGCGCTGCAGGCTGCAGCTGTGCCGGCCATGGCTCTCACAGTGTGGGACGGCTCGCGCGGCTGTTCGTCTTGCACTTTTGCCTATGTGGCTGCACATTGAGGTGCAGGCCCAGATCAGCAATGGCTGGTGGTGAAGCCGGCACCAAGCACACAGACATCCCTGGGACAGCCCACCGATATCATCTGCACGACTTCCGACACCAGAGCTCGCCAATGACTGTAACCTCGTTATTGTCTTGCAGACGTGGCTGTACGGCTTCATAGCGGACACGCTGCTGGCGCCGTACATCCTGCCAGGTGTGCCGCGCTTGTCACTCTTCAGCGTTCCCTCCTGTGCTTTCCCTGTCCATCGAACGCCGTTTGAGGGTCTGCAGCGTGCACGACCCCGCATGCTCAGCCGCAGCCTGGCCCTCGCCTGCAAAAAGCAGCAGCCGGTCTCTTTGACACAGCATCCCCCTGGCAGGCTCTGCCCAGAGCCGCGAATTGCCTTAGCTCCCCTTTGCTGATTCTTTGATATTTCGTGCTGTACTCCCGCACAGACCACTTCTTCTATGCCATCGACCCTGCGGCACCCGACTACCAGATCCCCGTCGGCTACGTTGAAGCGGAGGTGAGAGTCCCTGATTCCTCAAACCCCTTGGCAGATCCCGGCCTGCTGCCATGAGCAGAGGTGCTCTCGCCAAACTTTTGGATTTCGCCATCGTGCATCAGCTGTCCCATGTCGAGCTCTTCACACGCCGTAAACCCTAAACCCTTCCAGCATGCACAGGGCGCGCTCTCTGTACCGGCGCAACAGCTCAGAGCCCTGTGCATCTGCACCCGATGCGCATCTGGTCTCGCGGAACTGGAGGCTGATCCTCTTGCAGAGGTCCATTTGCATGAGTTGAGATTCGAGTCAAACCACGGCGTGAAACCCTGAAAAGCTGTGTGGATCTGGGCCACAGGTGGTGGAGGCGAAGAATGTGCCCAAAATGGACTACCTGGCATCGACGTCTCCTTACGTTGAAATCAGCGCCCACAAGCGCGGCACCAAAAAGGTGAACAAATTCCCTTCAGACAAAGGCTTTCTTTTACAGATGTACGTCGGGGGTGGTTATCGTCGCCGCCGCATCAGGACTCGCAATGCATTTCTTCCCATGCTGTGCCTGCCGTGTGTCCTCATGAGATGCAAATCTGCAACCATTTCTGGATTGACAAAACAAAGCGCCCTCACCTTTACAAGCTAAATCATGTGTCTGCCGTGTTGTGCCGTGCAGACCCAGATCGGGAACCACCCCAAGCACCCAAAGTGGAACGGTCTGTCGCTCTCTCTCTCTATCAATATGTCGCTATCGAGTATCGAGACAGCAAATTTGCTGTCATTCTGCGCCGCTGTTGTGCTGTGTCGCTATCTACTATGGTGCTACTGTTGTTGCATTGTGTTGCTCAAATCACTTTTTATTCTGTCGCTGCAGAGACCTTCAAGCTGCCCGTCAATGTGCGCCCGCTCATGCCGCCGTCTATTCGGCCCCGCTGCACTGGCTGTCATTCCGCTCCGCTGTCGAGCATGCGCACATGCACTGCGCACCTTCAAAGGGTGCCCCGTGACCGGAATGCGCGACCTGTCTCGGGAATGCGTGACCTGTCTCGGGAATGCGTGACCTGCCACCGCCGCGTTGGCGCAGGTGCCGCGCTACCAGCACATCACGGCGGTGCTGTACGACGAGGACGTCGGCGCCGATGATGAGGTGGCCGATTTTTGTTGTGTTGAACATCTTTCTCGACGCGAACTTTCGCCGTGTTCATGTAGTTTTGCGCCAGAATGTGGGTGCCCCGTGAATCGATCCTTGCGGAGTGGTATGCCAGCGGGGAGCGGTCGAGGCATGCAGAATTGCGACTGCACGTGTGAGCTGGGATGCGGAGGTGATTGGCCATTCCAAAGCCCAACACACCGTGTCGCCAGACCCTGGAATTGCAATGCAGGTGGGGCGGGCGATACTTGCGGTGAGGGACCTGAAGCCCAACGAGACGCAGGACCTGTGGCTGCCAGTCAAGCCGCTGCTCAAGCAGGACAAGGTGCGACCTTTGTTTCAGGCTAACCCTAAATCCGAAAACCCAAACCCTAACCCTAAACCCTAAACCCTACCAACTGCAAACCAGATCTGCCTGGCCCAGAAGCGGCAAGGAGTGAACAGCGCAAGACTACAGCAGTGCATATATCTGTTCTGGGCCCTTCTGCTAATGCTAATGCTAGTAGCACTGCTGATGCTCAGCACATCAGAGAAGCGTAATGGCAGTAAGAAGCTATTCCTGGCATTTCTGCTTCTTGCGTCCTCGCGACGCAGCGCGCGCTGGACTCGTTGCTGGCACCGCAGTGAGTGCGCCATACCAGACCTGCATCGAGGACACCACAGAGGCCAGCATCCACTTGTCGCAGACGGAAGTAAGCTCAGGCGATGTGATCGGCATGAGCTTGCTGTGGCCGTCGGGGCGTTCCGTTCTTGTTGGCCGGACCGCACTCCGTCTGCGTGGACATGAACGTAGATGCTGCTTGCAATGTAGCCGACCCTAATTGCCACGGCATTCGTCATAATACTGGGTCTTAGAGCGTTTCTTGCAGGATGTGACTTCGGCGGAGAGGTGGAAAGTGGCAACGCAAGCGCGACCGGCTGCGCTTTGCAACGACCTTGCCCACATACTGTTTTTACAGGACGATATTCAACTGCGTCGTTCAAAAGGAGGTTGCGCCGGACGGAGCAGAGCCGCCGCAAGCCCGACTGGCTGCGCTCAGCTACGGTGATATCGAATCCTGCTATGATCGTCATTGTGACCTGTCGCTTTGCAGGAGTGGGACGCGCCAGGCGAGAGGAAGTGCAAGCGCAAGCGCGACCAGCTGCGCAGCGCGACGACGCGCCGCTGAAAGACATCAAGTCTCACAAACGATGTGTGTATCGCAGAAGGAGGACGCGCCGGACGGCAAGAAGAGCAAGCGCAAGCGCGACCGACTGCGCTCCGCAATGACCCGGCCGATGGGGCCGCCAGACCCGGAGCATAAGGGCACGGCGCTGCACCTGCGCTTCACCTACCGCGAGTGCTCCGAGGCCCAGGTATGTCAGTGATTGTCGAGTATCGTTCTGAATTGAATCGATACTGGGAGGTCAAAAACGGCACGGCGCTGCACCTGCGCTTCACCCACCGCGAGTGCTCCGAGCATCAGGTATGTAAATTCTTGAATCGTTTTCGAAGCGGATCGAACTTGGATGGACAGCAGAGGTACCGCGCTGCACCCTGCGCTTTGCCTGCCGCGAGTGCTCCGGGTGTGCGTGCAACTCCCCAGGCAACCAAGCGTGTTTCCGCACGATTGCAGGGGTGGTTCCAAGGGTGATTCATAGCTGCATTTTCAAACAGACCTGTTTCCGGTAGAAGTGCTTCCTGTCGCACCCGACCCACATCAAACCCAGCTGGTAGACTTGGCCTCTGGCATGTGGATGTGCATTCGAGGCATCTTAGCACTGTCCTGCTGGCAAGTCCCCCGGGAACACCAGCACCGGAAACCGGCTCTCCATCATGTTACCGCCTCAAGCATGGCCGTAGGTGGACGTACATGTAAGATTGGCCTTCCCGCTTTCTGCAGGTGCGCGCAGTAATGGAGGCGGAGCAGAAGAAGCAGCCCATCAAGGACGCCTTCATGGCGGACCTTCTCAAGGAAGATGCGCCATCGGGCGTCGTCGCCGGCGACCGAGCGAAGCAGACCAACCCTGCGGACTCTCAGGTACAAGAAGATTTCTCATTGTTCACCGGTATGATAAAACCTGTTCGGATCGAAAGACGCGTCAACCGCCAGCCTCTGTTGAAGGAGGTTGCAATGGGAGCTTGCTGACCAGAGTATGCTGGCCCCTGCATCGCAACGCCACATCGCAGCAGGCGATGTGACGCGGCAGTGGACGCACACAACCGCCTCGACCGTCCCACGAATCGCATTCCAGTCTCTGCAACGGAACGCGGAATCGAGCTCAGTCTCGGTAGCGCTGCCGAACGCGCTTTCTGTCACACGGCGCAGGAAACGGGCAGGGAAATCCTCAGCTGTGGACAAATCTCAGGGCGGCATCCTCAAATATAGCCTCCAAGCCCACGATCTGTTGTCTTTCCAGCTTCAAGGCTTGCTATTGTGGGTGCCGCAGAAGGCGGGAAAGGATCTTTTTCACACATAATCTCTGTTCCTTATATCAAATTTGTTCTGTCATTCCGTCCTGGAGGAGGTGGGCAAAGACCCCAAAACGGATCTGGCGCAGGGCGGGGTGCAGGTGCAGAGGGAGGGCGGCATTGGGATGATTCAATGAGAAACTCGCCACGGAAACCACTTCTCGATCACTTGTCAATGTGTTTGTGCGCAGCAATCGGGCAAGGATCCGAACACCGACCCGGCGCAGGGCGGGGTGCAGGTGCAGAAGGAGGGCGGCATCGAGATGATCAAGGAGCGCGCCCGCCCCCAGTCCGCTGACCCCAACGTCGCCGCCACCGGCGAGGTGGAGACAGTGCACGCCCCTTGAGGGAGTATCTCCGGGAGTTGCAGCGTTTGTGCAGTTTGTGGGAAGCATCAGCTTCGAGGTCTCGGGCGCGTCCGCATCTGATGCTCTGATGCAGCACATACATGGCAATTACGAAGTGCCAACGCAGCTTTTGCATTTGATTTTTGATGCCCCTGCGTCAGGCGACCTGACGATGCAAGAATGCGGTGGCGGCGGCGACACCTGATGCTGCTGAAGGTTTCACAGCGGGGGCACACATGCGGCGGCCTCTGCTGGCGTTCCAGTTTGGCAGCGCTCAATTTTGTAGCTTTATTGTTCGAAAGGTTCAACCTGGAGAGGTTCAACCTGGAGATTTGACCAGCTAAGTCCACAGTCACGAAGCGAGCTGTCATGCTTTGAAGTTTGTGTAGTGTTTGGTTCCCGGACGCTATGTCTTTTGTGCGGACGCGGTTTCCATCGAGCTTCCATCAAACGGCCTGTGCCAGAACAGAGTGTTGCCATCCAGGAGAACTGTATTGCAGTTTCAACACCACAGTGGATATGGGTAGTCATATGCATCGACGCTCTCTGCCCCTGACGGAATCGTCAAACCTGCACCCTGCTCTGCCACTCACTACCCACTCCCATGCTCGCTCATTGTTGCTTCCGCTGAGCTTTGCTGGTGATGAAGATGCTGCCCTTGTCGCCGTGCCCGATCCTGAAGCTCTCGTCCACGTACGTCGTCTCCACCCACCCCTGCGCACGATGCCGCAGCACTTTGCATTGTCGCCTCGCACTGGCATCGGTTCGTACCATGTGAAAGTACCTGCACTTCAGCGGACAGTCCATCACCTCGGCTAAGAGATACTGATTCCAAGCTGCCAGTCCCAGCAGCAGACTGAGGCAATTTTCCCGTGCGATGGTGTCTGTCGCACCTTCGGATTGGCCCAGCCCAGCGGCACGGCGAAAGCGATCCACCCTATCTGCGGCCTGAATCCAATGAAAGAAACGTCCACCCGCGTGACTGGGCTGCCCGCAAAGCTCGGCGCCGCCGGCGCCACTGTGCCCTCCACGTTCAGCGAGCCGCGGAGGAGGGACGCGAATTTGAACTCCACCAGGTTGTCCACCGCGCCGCGGTCCGTGTCGATGATCTGAAACACGCCCTGCGCAGCGGCATGCCATGGTCTCAGCTCTGCGGCGGCGAGCGAAAGCAGAGCGTCCAGCTGTCGACACACAGACTCAGAGACGAGACTGCACAGTATTCGCGGGGTCCAAGTGCGGCACTCACACGATGATCATGAACAACTGCAAGGATGAACGGCAAGTAGTGCAAAGTTTTCTGAGAACATTGCGGGCTGCGCACCAGGGTGCGAAACAGAAATCCGACGAAGGGTCTGAAAAAGTCGATGACCGGCCCCTCCAGCGGCTCACGTCGCTTTGTGACTGCCTCAGGTCCTGCGCCATGTTTAATAGGTGAGCTTGGGGCATGTAGCGTCAAGAGCGCACGTACACCTCCGTACGATTGAACTGCAGCATGACCTGGGCGACGGCTCTCGCGATGGCAGAGGCTTCAAAATGGCAAGACATGCCATGCCATCATGGCCTGCCCCATGACGTTGGCGTGTGGCGCAGTTCCTGCGGCATGAGCAGTGTGCACCAAACGTCAGTACACTCCCAATCTGTCGTGCCTTGGAATAGGAGGCTCCAGCGGCCGTTGAGCAGCGGGCTGGAGCCGGGGCTGTCTGTAGGGTTTAGCGCCTCCAGCGCGCTCGCCGCCTCTAGAATGGCCGCCTGCTGCTGCTCCGTCGCCGTGCGGCCGCGCCGCGTGTTGGCAGTCGCCCTAATGAGCTCCGTCTGCAAGGGAGGACGAGGTATAGACGCGTACGTCATAGTCATGATCGCCCACCATCATGCATTGAGCGCTCCTGGACCCGGTTACACTACATTTGTAATGAGTGCAGCGGTGCCAAATTGCATTCAATGCAGCAACTGCGGTGGCCTCTCGTGGTAGAAACCCAGGCATACGCTATGCTGCTCACCTTGAGTCGTTCCCTCTCCCGCTGCTGGCCGTCTGCTGCGGCTAGAGACGTAGAGGCTCGGCATGTGTACCGGCCGCGCCTTTGCAAAGGCTGCGCTGTCTGGAAGTGCCCGTGTTTGACTGTGCAGGCCGTCTGCTGCGAGGAAACATGCTCGGCTGCGCCATGACCCCGATCAGGCCATGTTGGCGCTGTTCTGTATCCTGCGGGCGAGCGCGCTGCCGGCAAGCTGAGGGCCGACATGCAGCATTGAGAGAGGCGGGCAGTGCGAGTCGTCATGGATTCCATATTGCAGTAGATCATATCAGCAATTGCGATCAGGACGTTCTTCTTGGGGTGCTCTGAGTGAAATCTTGCCAGCGGTGATGCGCAATCAAGCGCAGCCCCAATGATCACACTGCACGAATCACTGATGAATGTAATCGCTCGAGCAAGCTCGTGCAACAATGATCTCAAGCAGATGATCAACAAGCTGCGGAGAACGAGATCTGGGCATCTGAGGAGCAATTGCAGCCTGATGCATATTTCGAATCAAATTTCAGCCTGAACAATTGGACCTTACACTGTGCTAACATTGGCTCTCATTCACGACTCGCAGATGGGGAGGCCCTGCAGGACTTGCAGAGAGCTGGCAGAGCTTCGAACAAACTCTTGGGTCGCAATTCTCCGACACCAAAGCTTCAGGGCTGCCCACGCTGAGGCGATGTTTGGCAGGCTTCCACCGCTAGGATCAGTAATCATTTGACATCGTGAGGTCGGGCGGCCGGATTAGGCACGTTATTGTGCCCAGCAGCGATCGGCTTGCCCAGGCACGGCACCACATGGCCTTCATATTGACCTGCGGCAGCAGTGCAATGGCCACAGTACACAGCGGCAGCACCGGGCACCCATAATGACACGCCGCACGGGCCAATTATCATGATGCTCTCCGCAGCGCAGCCGGCAGCTGTCGCATCATGAGTGCGCTGCCGCAGCAAGCCCCGCCGCTCCAATCGCACCCGCCGGCGGACTCATCACTGTCGCCGCTTCGCCCGCGCTCGCCGGCAGCGCCCGTTCCCAGCGGTGCCTCCGTGTTTGCGTCCCGACTGCGGTCCAGCGGAGGCAGCGCCGCGGAACGGCTGACCAATATCCTGGTGGGCGTGATCCGCGGCGCCGGCGGCGTGTGCGTCGCGGCGGTTGCCGGCAGAGTGCTGCTGGCCCTGCTGGCACTGCTGGTGCTTTCACGTCTCTCTGCTGGGTGAGGCGCTATCTGCGGCACGTTTTCATGGCTAGTCTCGATCGTCGCATGCTGGTAGCATAGGCATGTCCGAAAAAACGGCAGGTCACTGACACATGCTGCTCCCAGACCCACGCACAGAGCATGTATTCTCCTGAAAAAGCGTAGTTGGCCGGGGTGATCGAGATGTCCTCGAAGGCCGACTTGATGACAGCTGCGCTTGTGCAGTGTTCCAAGGATACAGGGCTTCTTCACAGAGGATTCCGAACACTTGAATGGGGCATCTGCAGGTGCCCCTTCGGCGCACGGATGCGGCGTGCAAGACGCTGCCGGCGTGCTGGCTGGCAGACGATCCGGTCGCGCTCATGCGGGTCCCGCCACGCGACTGGCCCTGGGCCGTCTCGTGCGCCTGCCACCGGCAGTGCGCCGGCTACCTGGAGGTAGCGTTCTGTACTCGTATATATACGAGAACTAGATTCGTCACCGTCGGCGGGCCAAGCCAAGGCCAGGAAGCACCGATGGCGACTGTGACTGGTTTTCCTCATAACGCTTGCAGATGGGGCGTGCACACAAATCG
>JAABUW010003056.1_pt1 | contig 24373 bp, 33 predicted proteins | sample 5560081 | NCBI WGS metagenome assembly JAABUW01 (sample SAMN10711882, study PRJNA513363) | rock metagenome | isolation source: Antarctica rocks | place: Antarctica: Victoria Land, Knobhead sud | reverse complement strand
GCACGCCGAACGCCCGGCTCGGGATGAGACCCAGGAGATGGTGGCCTCCGAACGACCGACGGGGATGTTCAGTCGGCAGTTGTTCCTCGGCGACAACCTCGACACCGAGAAGATCGAGGCCCGCTACGAGGACGGGGTGCTGCGCCTGACGATCCCGGTCGCGGAGAAAGCCAAGCCCCGCAAGGTGGCGATCACCAACACCCACCAGAAGAGGGAGGTGATCAACGCCTGAGCTGACCGACAAGGAACGAACCCAGCATTGGGGGTGAGACCGATGAGCAGCATGACTACCGCACCCGACCGACCGGAACAAGCGGACAGCGCCGAGCAGACATGGTTCGACCTGGAGGCGGAGATCCTGGTCGCCGAGGTCGAGAACTACCTTGCTACCGCAGCCCAGCAGCGCCGACCAGCGCAGGCGACGCCCGCCCTCGCGGCCGCTGCCTGCGCCCCGGCCCCGGCCCGCCCGGTTAGCGGTGGTACTCGATGGTCACCGCGACCAGCACCCACCACCAAGGACTGGGCCAGGCAACGCGCCCCTCCGCAGCGAGAACACGACGACCGTTTCGAACATCCACACCGGGAAAGGCGGTGACGCCCACCACGCAAGGCGCCCCTACCACCAACACACTCACACTGGACCCGCCCAGCGGACCTCCCCTGGGCGGGTCCCACCGGTGCGCCGGCGTTGCATGAGCACGACTCAACCGCCGCCGACTTCCGGCGGCGGCGGTTGAGTCATTGCCAGGCAACTCCCGGATATCGACTCGGGTCTGGCCCCGGTGCCTGATGTCGGGTGAGGTGTACCCCAAGCGGACATTCTTAGCGCCGGATCTGACACGACTGCTCTCCGACTCCCTGCCCGACAGCTATCGAGGGTTGAGGGGCGTTTCAGGTGCCCACGGCCACGTAACGAAGATGAGCAGCCCGTGCGGCTTGTTGATAACCGCGGCGTAGCCAGTGGCGGGAGGCTCGCCCGCGAAGATGTTCTCAAGTGCGACGGCGAGCCGGTCATAACCCCGCACTGCCGCCCAGGCGCTGGCGCGCTCCAACGCCACTGCGCTCTTCTCCTCGACCCTAAGGAGGAGTTCACCGGGACGCCCTACGTTGGCAACGTCAATTTTCGTCACCGAGAGGCGGACCGTTACGTCAGTCACTGCTACGCCCTTTCGTTTCTGGCACAGCCTAAAGGCGTCGTATGCCGTCCCGCCTTTGTGGGAATCTTCATCGGCGGGGTCTTCCGTGCTTACGAGCTGGCGGCGGCGTGGGTATTCAGGTACTCGGCGACCGCGTCCCGGAGGACATCGCTGGTGGTGCGGTGCTGCTGGTGCGCGAGGGTGGTCAGGCCCTCGTCCATCGAGCCGGGTAGGCGGACCTGGCGGACGCGGGAGTGCTGCCCGGGTGTTGCGTCGGGGTCGATCGAGGGCCGCCCACCCAGTGCGCGTTCCAGCACGGACCGCCCGTACGCGGCCGCTTCCTCCCCGCGCACCGCGGTGGCAGAGTTGTGAGGCAGGGTCATCTCGTGCTCGGCCCACTCGGCGGCCGCCGTGTAGTCCTTCTCGGTGCTCATTGCGAATCCTCCATTCGATCCAGGTGCTTCTGCCGGGCCTGCATGACGTGGAACACGTGAATATCGCGCGGCGGGATCATCTCGACCATCACTTCCAGCAAGGGTCCACCCAGCTGGCGCGGCGGACCAAGGAACAGCGTCGGCCGCACACGCCCCGGCACCCGAGGTTCATCGAATTCCCGCTCAACGTAGTAAGCATTGGCGATCGCGTGCAGCGCGTCCTCGTGCGCGATCCCGTGCTTATCGGCACTGTCCGCCCACGTGATCCCCATACCAGTAGTGTACGACACAACACCTCAGTTGTGCAATACATATGTGGTTGTGCATTACATAACAGTTCTGCCTCAACTTGCCTCGGGCTGGCATGCTGGATGGTGGTCACCGGAATCTCCCCCTGGATTCTCCGTTGGCCTGACGAGGCTGGGCGATTGCCGCACCCCCCACCCCCCAAGTGTGGCGTCGCGTGTGCCAGCGGAGTCCGCAGCCCCCACCTCGGCCCATGGTCGGGTGGGGGCTGCGTGTGTTTCGCGGCCATTGACCGCAAGCCTCGTCGCCGGTTCTAGAGGGGGCCGACGTAGCGGCGGTAGGCGGCGACCCAGTCGGTCACGATGGCTTGCTGGGCGTCTTTCAACGGGATCGTGTCGTCGCACACCATGCTCAGCACCTTCACCTCCAATACGTCTTTGACGTGCGCACCTTCGGGGCCGTCCCAGTTTTCCGGCCAAAGATTCGCACTATTTGTGAGGCCCCCGAGGGAGACAGGGCCGAGGTGGTCGAGTTCCACCGTGGACAGCGGCGAGGTGACGCCGTAGGCCCGGACACGCTCCTTCTTGATGGGTTCGGTCACGGTGACGGGCGGTCTCGCTTGCTTGCTCCACCCCGGTGTGCAGATGGTGGTTTTGATGGTGTCCTGGGTGGTCTTGGGATCGAAAGCCCCTGGCGTACAGGCAGGGTCCGGGAGAGCACCCCGGTAGTGACAACTCCCCGTGGCCGCGGTGCTCACGGGTCCGGCGGGTGTGGGCGCCTCCTCCGTCAAGTTTGGTCGGGCAGCGGTGGTCGTGGGTCCGCATGCGGCGGCGACCACGGTCACCGAAGCCAAGACCACGGGGAGCAGAACTGCTCGACGGTGTCGGTGGCTCATGCGACACCCCCGGCCGCGGGCTCGACCTCGGGTGTCTCGCACTCCGGGCCGGGCCTGACCTGGCTCACGACAGCTCGGTGGGTCTTGTGCTGGCAGTAGCACGCCCGGGCCACGCCGTGGCGGTCTTGCTGGGTGTTCTCGCAGTCCTCGGGCTCGTGCGGGACGCGGCAGGGTGCACAGATCGGCATGATCGTGTATCTCCTTTCGGTGGGGTTGGTGGCCTGGTGTGGGCGGGGCGCGCTGCTCTCCGCCCACACCAGGAGGTCTCGCTCAGAACGGGGGCTCGACGACGGCGGCTGGTGTGCTGCTACCCCACGGGTCCGCTCCCCCACCGGTGTTGCTGCCCTGACCGGCCGGGTTACGGTTCTCACTCGTGCTGCGGCTGACCTTGTTGATCTTGGTAGTCGCGTACTTCAAGGACGGGCCGACCTCGTCGACCTCTAGCTCCACGACGGTGCGCTTCTCGCCTTCCTTGGTGTCGTAGGAGCGCTGGTGTAGCCGCCCGGACACAATCACCCGCGCGCCCTTGGTCAGACTCTCGGCGACGTTCTCCGCGGCCTGCCGCCAGATGTTGCACCGCAGGAACAGCGCATCCCCGTCTTCCCACTGGCTGGTTTGGCTGTCGTACTTGCGCGGGGTGGAGGCCACGGTGAAGTTCGCCACGGCCACACCGGAATTCGTAAAGCGAAGCTCAGGATCGGACGTGAGGTTGCCTGCGATGTTGATGATCGTTTCTCCGGACATTGTTCTCTCTCCTTCTACTGGTGCGCGATGAAAACTGTTGGGACAACGGTGCTGGTGTCCCGGTCTAGCCCGGTCCAACCGTTCTTCTGCCCCGCTGGCAAGGCCGAAGGGCGGCGGGTGAGCAGGAGCGCAGTACCCGCGGAGCGGGCATTGCCCCTGGTAGAGCGCAGCGGGCCAGGGGTACGCAGCGACGAGCACCCGCAACACTGAGAGCCCAGCGGGGAGGAGAAGGAAACACCCTCGCCGCCCTCCGTGGCGGCGAGTACAGCACCGGGCCCGGTGGGTGGCGCGCAGCGCCCGGCCCGGTTCCGCATCGGTGATCGTTGCCCGGCGGTCATGCCGGCGCTGGCGATTCTGGGATGGCGGGGAGCAGGGCGAGGGGGTCGTTGGACACGTCGCGGTAGAGCTGGGTGAGGTGCGCAGCCAGGTTGGCTTTGTCGCGTTCGTCGTCGCCGCTGGGCGGCGCGTCCCGGATCAGGATCGGCTCGCTGTCGCCGACGCGGACAGTGCACAGACCCATTGCGGTACCGGGCTCGGTCGCGGCGTGGTGGGCGTGCAGCATCAGGACGGTGGCCAGCGCCTCGCCGAGGGCGTCGTCGTTGTTGGTGGCCGCGCCGGTTTCGGTGCGGTCGGTGGTGACGGTGTAGGTGATCATGAGGGGTTCCTTCGCGTAGGTGATGCGCCCGAGGGTTGGTCGGGGTGGACGGGATCGAGGGTGCCGCGCCAGCGGTGCCCTCGATCCCGTCCGATCGGTGTTTTGTGGATACCGGGGAGGGTGGGGACAACTCGCGTCCCGCACCCTCCCCCGGTTCAGGAGTGCTTCGGCATCGTGGCCTTGGCGATGGCCGTGGCGCGGGTGAGCATGCCGTAGGTGCTGGCGTGCGCGGCCTGGTCGAACACCCGGAACAGCACCACCCCGACCCGGATGTGCAGGCAGGCACGCCGGTGCGCCCAGCTGTCCAGCCTGCCCGGGGCCAGGGTCTGGATGCTCACGTCATAGCCGGGGATCTCGCGGAACCCGACGCTGATCGCGGGCAGGTAGGCCTCGTCCCCGATCTCTGCACCCAGGATGGCCGGGTCCAGGCGCTCCGGAATCTGCCGGGCCGCACCCTGGGAGTCGGCGAACGCCTGCCGGAGCGCGTCCACCTGGTCGAGGGCGGAGAAACCCACCAGCAACGTCCCCCACACCACGGACAACCGCGCCCCGTCCTGTCCGGCACCGTGCACATCGATCCGAGCGTGCTGCTCCCCCGCCAACAGGGCAATGGCGCGGGTGCTGATGGTCTGGTCCTCGTGCGGAGTCTTCATCGTCCACTTCTCCATATCTCGGCGTTCTTGGTTACCTCTATTGTCGGGCATTGGGGGTATTGCTGGCAATAGGTGCGCGGGTATTTTTCGGGTTGGTTGTGCTGGTCAGCGGCCATGCCGGGTGTCTCGGTGGGTGTTCCTCGTCGGCTGGTGCCGTCTCGACCTTGGGTGGCTGGTGGGGCAAGCACGTTTCACCGCTTGCGCCCACCGGGTGCCCAAGGTAGGCATCTGCCGGTCGTCGAGGAGCACGTCAGTGATCCACTCCCCTACTTCCACACCGGGTCAAGGTGTCCCCCTGCTCCTTGGCGGCTGCCGGGGGTGCGGGGGCGGCGAGCGCCCGCTTGGTGTGTCGGGTGTCAGTGGATGCGGGGTCCGCGTTGCAGCGGCCCGGTACGGGGCGGGAAGGGCTTGCTGTTGTTGTACTTGGTTTGCAGGTGCGCGATGTAGTACTGGATGGCGGCGTCGGCGAGGTCGGAGAGTCCGCGGGGTGCGCCGGGGGCACCGGCGAGGGCCTCCGCGGCGTCTTTGAGGTCCTCGATGGTGCTGTTGAGCAGATACACGCTCTGCTTGGTCTTCCCGTTCTTGAGCTTCGTCGACGTCGCCTTGGCCGGGGTTGTGTGGCCGCTGTGGGTGTTGCTGCCGGATTCGGTGTCCGCCGGAGTGCTGGGAGCTAGGTCGGCGGCGGCCTGGACGAGGCCGGGCAGCCGGCGTGCGCGCTCGGCGACGGGGTTGCTGGACAGACCGGCTTTGCGGGTGCTCATGCGGGGTTCCTCTCGGCGAGCTCGCGGGCGGCGTCCCGGTAGGCCCGGGCCGCGGTGGATGTGGGTGCGTAGGTCACGACGGGTTCGCCGGCGGAATAGCTTTCGGTGACCCGTACGGATTTCGGGATGATCGTCCGCAGCGTTTCGGCGGGGTACGCCTCGCGTAGCGCGGCGATCACTTGTTGGTCGGCGATCTGGTGCAGCTCGACACGACCGGCGAGGATGTGGTCGATCTTCGCGGCGGGGTTGAGCAGCTCGACCTGGTCGTGAATGTGCTCGTCGATGCGCAGCACCGCTTCCAGCTCCATCGCCCCGGTGGAGACGGGGACGAGGACTTCGGTGCTGGCTGCAAGGGCGGCGATGGTGATGTTGCCGAAGCTGCCGGGGCAGTCGAGGAAGACGAAGTCCCGCGGGTTGGCCTCGCTCAGCGCGCGGCGCAGGTTCTCGTGCGATCCGGCTTTGCGCATGAAGTAGGGGTCGACCTTGCCGAGCTCCTTGGTGGCTGGCACGAGGTCGACCCCGGCCGGGGTGGTGCGGGTGGCCTGGTCGATGCTGGCCTCGCGCATGAGCACGCTGAGCGTGTCGTGCTCGGTGGTCTCGGGGCTCACTCCGAGGCCGATGGTCGCGTTGCACTGCTCGTCGTTGTCGATGACGAGCACGCTGTGACCGAGGTCGACGAGCGCTTTCGCGATGTTCGTCGTGGTGGTGGTCTTGAGGGTGCCGCCTTTGTGGTTGGCGACGGCGATGATGCGGCTACTCATGCGGTGATCCCTTCTGGGTCCGTTGCGCACCCACATTACCCGCGATTGCGTGTATTAGCGGGTAATGCAGGTGTGGGGGTGTTGGCGGGTAATAGAGGTGAGTGCGCCGGCGCAACCGGTCTGCCGCTGGGGGCTGCGCTCACCGCCGGGGGCGGGCTCGATGCCCGCCCCGGCGGTTCGGCCGAGCCGTGCGGGCAGGGCGGGGGCACCGTTTCGGGTGTTCCCGCCCTGCCGGTGGGTTTACTGCTCGTCGTCGGTGTCGCCGGGCAGGAGGTCTTGCCCGCAGGCGCGGCGCTCGATGCCGGAGAGGGTGTAGCCGCATTCGCTGAGGTAGGTGAGGTAGCGCTGTGTCCCGGTATCCACGGTGCGCCAGGACTGCACGGACGTCGCGGCTTCTGAGGCGCCGAGGATCAGGCCGAGGGTGAGCACGTGAGTGCGGGCCTCGCTGGCCTTGTCGATAAGCCCGGCCAGCACAACGTGCGCGGGGCCTTCCTTGGTGGGGGCGAGCAGGTCGGCGGCGACCTCGCGGGCGTTGGTGCCGGTGAGCAGGTAGGGGTCACGGGTCAGGGTGGCGGCGATGAACGCCGCGCCCTGCTTCGGGAGGGTCTTGCGGGTGAGGAAGGTCCGCAGCCAGTCCAGACGCACGGTCTCCGCTGAGCGCCACGCCTTGTTGTTGTCGATGACCTCGCGACGCTCCCGGCGCTTGGCTTCGGCCAGGGCCTCGATGCTCGCGGGGTCGGCATTTTCGGTGCTGGTGCTCTGCTGGCCTTGGCTGCGCGCCAGCCACGCGGGCATGGGGTGGCCGTGCCCGAGGGGGTCGGTGCAGCAGAATTGCGGGCGCCAGACCTCCTTCTCTTCCAACTCGTCCTCGCTGTAGCGAAGCTCGTCGGTGTCCTCGTCGGCCAGGTCATCCTCGCCGATCTCCTCCCCCGTCGCGGTGACCACGAACACCCACTCATTGTCCAGGTAGGCGACGTGGCCGGGGCAAGCCGCGTGCTCGCCCACGTCGATGCCGTGACCGTCTTGCCCGAGGCGGGACAGCCGCACCGTCGGGGAGCGGTAGTCGGGCGGGTCGATGAGGGTGACTCCCTCGCTGGTGAGGGTGTCGGCGGCGGCTTGGCGGCGGGCCTGCTGGTCGCGGCGGTCCCGGAGGCGTTGCGCGGTGTGCTCGAACTGGCCCACGGTCACGGCTCGGCGCAGCGCGGTGAGCGCGTCCTCGTCCCCGTCGAACTCGGCGAACACCGCAGCGTCGGTGATGCTCAGCTGGGGGTCGGCCAGCGCGTCGTGCGCGGTAGTGGACTTGGCCACGGACAGGGCGGCGTCGACCTCGGCCCGCCCGGCTTTGGTGCGTTTCGCGATCTGGGCGGCACTGATGCCGAACGCGGCGAGTTGGTCGACAGCGGCGACCCGGTCGCTGCTGGTCAGGCCGGTGCGGTGCTCGTTCTCCGCCCACTGCGCCACGATCCGGGCGACTTCGGCGGTGTTGTCCTGCCCTGCCCCGCATTCCGTGGCGGAGTCGACGACCATGACGGGCACCGTGGTGAGCCCGGCCTCGGCGGCGGCGACGGTGCGCCGGTGCCCGTAGAGCACGGTGAGGGTGCCTTCGGAGTCGCGGCTGGCCACGATGGGCACGAGCACCCCGTGGTCTTTGATCGAGGCCAGGAACGTCGGGTCAAGGTCGGTGCTGCGGCGAATGTTCGCGGCCAGCGCCAGGTCGACAGGGTTGATCGCGACCAGCTCGGCTGCGGGTGTGGTGTTCATTGGGATGTTCTCCTTCATCGAGTGTTGAGTTACTGAGGGTCTGCGTTACCTCTATTACCCGCGATAGCGGGTAATAGAGGTAACGGGATTAGGGGTTGGTGGTGTAGGCGGTCGCGACCTCGCGGGCGACTGCGAGGGCGGCGGTGCCGAAGTCGCGGGCGGGTGCGCCCCACGTGGGCAGGCACCGGGAGAAACCTCCGGTATCGGTGAGGACGAGCACGACGCCCTGGCTGGTGGGCAGGCAAAACACGCGCACCTCCTGCCCGGCCACGTGCAGCCGGACGAAGGCCCAGCGGGTGTGCGGTCCGGCCTGCGCGCCGATGCTGTCGGCGGGGTACTGGTCGCACTGCACCCGTCCGGGCGCTCCGGCCCGCAGCAGTGCGGTGCGCAGGGCGCAGGCGTAGTCACCGCTGAGCGCGCCGACACTCCGAATCTCGTGGTGCGTAGTGGTGGTCATCGCAATCTCCTCTGGCATTGGCGGGTAATAGAGGTAATACGGTCAAGGCTGGCCGGGCAGGTCTTCGGGCGTGTAGAGCCAGCGCAGAAGGGTAAGAGCGGCATCGACCACCTTTTCGCTCAGATAGGCGATGACCTGCTGGGCGACCGAGGTGATTGTGGTCGTGTTGTCGCGGCTCATGGTTTCCTCCGTGGTCTGCTTCGTCTCTGTTACCTCTATTGTAGGGTATTAGGTGTAATACTGGCAAGGGTTACCCGCCATTATTTGTAGGGTATTTCTGCGGGCCGGTGTCCGTGCCGTTCTCGTCTAGGCGGGTGAAGATGGTGCGGGCGGCGGTGGTGACGGTTTCGGCGGCGGCGCGGACGGTGGCGACGTCGCCGTGCGCCCATCCGGTGATGTAGCCGAACGTCGAGGTGTCGCTGTCCAGGCCGTGGGCGGTGGCGATGATGTAGGCCACGCTCTCGGCTTCGACCTCGCAGCGACCCCGGCAGGTGCGGTAGGTGGGCAGGTCGTCCACGTGCCCACATTCAATATGCGCGAGTTCGTGGACGAGGACGCCGATCGCCTCGGCGTCGTCAGTGGTGCCGGTGACGCGAACGGTTTTCGTGGCCGGGTCGGTGTAGCCGTCGGCGGTGCCGCAGTCACCACGTTGCACGGTGTAGCCGTGGGCGCTGACCTGCGCGGTAAGGGAGTCCCAGAGCCCGGCGGGCACTGTTCCGGTGGTGGGGGTGTCGCCGAGGGTGGGCAGGTCGTCGCCGTCGGTCTGCTCCTGGGCGAACACGTGGGCGGTGCGGAAGCCGTGCAACTGTCGGCGTGCGGGGGTGGGGGAGTCCTCACCGGAGGTCGTGGTGGGGCCGGTTGCCGCTGGGGGCTCGGCGTTGTTGTCGGGGGTCTCGGTTTTGGGCCGATAGGTGCAGGGGGCGAGGATCGCAATACCCGTCTCTCCCTTGCGAACCTGACGGCCGAGGGCTTGCCAGGTGCGGAACCCGGCGACGCGGGTCGCGGTGGGCGCCTGTAGGGCGATCAGCATTTGATTCCCAAGGCTGTAGGTGTGGAACCGGGCGGCGGTGTCGAGCATCGCTTTCCACGCCCCGGACTCCACCAGAGCCTCGACCCCCTCAGCGATCTGTGCGTGCAGGGCGGCGATCTTCGTGTCCCGTTCCTGGGCCGCCTGGGCGGTCGGGCCGCGTCGGGTGGCCTTCTTGGTCTTGGTGGTGCTGCGGGTCATGGTGTGCCCCTTTGCTTTCGTGAGGTTCGGTGCGGAACGCGACCCCGGTGCCAGCAGGTGGGTCTGCCAACCATTTCCCCGGGCCGCCCGAGCACGTAGTGCTCAAGGGGCCCCGGAGGTGGTCCGAGCGCAGCGAGGAGGGGCGGGGGTTAGAGAGAGAAGTTTTGCGGGACTCCCGCAGGGACCGAGCGCAGCGAGGCTCGGTGCCGCAAAAGTTGTCGAACGCTCATCGGCCCCCTGCCACCGCAGGGGCACCCACCCTTGACGAAGTCGGGCGGCCGGGGAAACAGAAGCCGGGGTGGCCGTGAGGGACGAGCGGGTGCCCCGGTCCTCAGCTGCGCCCGGTGAGGAACGAGCCGGGCGTATCCGAATCGGTGGTGCAGGCGGTCGAGCGCCAGCGAGACCACCGAAACCACCGCACGTCCTACGACTCACCTCGTGGGGGAGCGCATCGGCGGGAGCTACCCACGCTGGGGAACTGCACCTTACGACGCCTCAGTTCACGCTTTCGAAATTGCTGGTGTAGCCGGTTCATCTCGCGAAGCAAAGGGACTCTGCACCTCGGCTGAGGTGGCTTGACGCCAAGTGGGAAGGAGGTGGGTCATGGAAAAGCCTGAGGCGGTGCCGCAGAAGGCGAGTCGCGCTGACCGTGTGCGGTCATGGTTGGTGGCGCTGGGACCGTTTGTGGGAGCGGCCCTAGAGTTGCTGCACCACCGCTAAGTCACCGCGGGACCATTGCACTGGCCGGAATCCACTGGCACAGTGCAATGGTCCCGCGGTCGCGAGGGTGCTCAATTCGGCACCCGTGGCGTGATTGAGCGTCCGCGCGACGGATGTCTTTGGGGTTAGGGACCTTGAGCGCTTGGAAGCGTTAGGAGATGTTGTCGACGGGGGTCATTTCGGCGAGGACCATCATTGGCCCGCCACCGGGGATGACGGTGATGCGGCTGTTGACGACGGTCCAGCCGCCTTGGAGGCGTCGTAGGCGCACACCGGGGATGGCGGCGGTCTTTTCGCCGCCGTTGCGGAGGCGTTGCATCGTCTGGAAGATGCGGACGACGTCGTCGGGATGCGGGGTGTCGCGGTCGTCGTGGGTGCCTTTCCACTGGATGCCGGGGACGGGATCGGTGAACCAGTTGATGAGCCGGGCCTGGCTGACGTCCATGAGCGCAACCGCGGTTGGTGCCCGCCCGGCCGTCATGGCAGCGAGCGCGACGGAGTCGAGGGTGGGTTCTGCGGGCGTCACGGTGTCGGTGACGTCGTGAATGAGGCCGCGCCAGGCGTGTTGGCGGGGTGCGGGCATGCTGCGCATCGCCAGGTGCACGGTGCGCAGGCTGTGCGGCCCGTAGACGGTGGCCGTGCCCTCCCAGCGGTCCTCGGGCACCGGTTCGAGCACTTTGCTGATGAGGTTCATGGCCGCATCGAACCGGGCGACGTGGCGGAAGACTTCTGGTGCGGTGAGACTCATCCGCCCGGAGAAGGGAGAGTCCTCGTCGGGGTCGCGGGTTTCGGCGTTGAGTTCGATGCGCCGCGAGGTAGCTGACCACTCGATGGCGGCCACGTTCGGCGGGTTCGGCGGGTCCGCGTCGGGGGGACCGGTCCACAGCTGCACAGCGTGCACGGCCCCGGAGGAGCCGATCACGGGTGTGGCGGTGACGCGGAAGCGGTGCTTGTTGCGCGGTCCGACGATGACGTTGAGCGGGCGGGCGGAGTCGTAGGCGGTGGTGATCACCTCCCGGACCCGGTCGGCGGTGGTGCGGGTGCCGCCGATGCGGGGCACCGGTGCCCACGCCCGCGGGCCGCCGTGGTCGGTGAGCACGGTGGGTGGGTGCCCGGGGAGCAGGGTCTCGATGAGCAGCGAGGTGCCCGGTACGCCGGTGGAGCGTTCCGTGGTCATCGTCGCCTCACGCTGGGTGTTCGACCGGGCTCGGGTGTTGGATCGTTGTGCCAGCGTAGTGGGCTTGTGACCCTGTGTGAGCGTGCACGCTGCGGCGGCCCGGCCCGATCGTGCTGCGAGACTGGGGGGTATGGAGCGCACCGTTCGGCCTTGCGGACCCCAGCACGCCGTGGTGGCGGGCACCCTGCTGGCTGAGGCGTTCCTCGACGATCCGGTGATGCACTGGATGGAACCGATCCCCGCGCGGCGCCCGGCGACCCTGAGAAGGTTGTTCGTGGCGCAGCTGCGCCACGAGTACCTGCCTGCCAGCGGGGTACAGATGATCGGCGATCCCGCGGGGCAACCCCTGGCGGCGGCGGTGTGGAAACCACCGGACACCACCTGGTCGCGAACAAGTCGACGGGAGCAGTTGGCGATGACCGCGGGTGTCGTCGTAGCGCTGCGGACCCGGGTGCCTGCGGCGCTCACGGTGCGCGGCGCCCTGGAACGCGCTCACCCCACCGAACCGCACTGGTATCTGAACAAGCTCGGCACCGCGCCGGCGGCCCGGGGTCAGGGTTTGGCCTCGGCCTTGCTCAGTGCCCAGCTGCGCCACTGTGACAACACCGCGACACCGGCTTACCTGGAAGCCACCCAGCACCCGCTGATCGGGTTCTACGAAACGGTCGGCTTCACCTGCACTGACCCCATCGACGTTCCCCACGGCGGGCCCCGACTGTGGGGTATGTGGCGTGCTCCACGCTGAGCCGTCGCGCACTCCGGCACACACCCTCACCGCCGACCCCTTTGGCGGTCGGTGAGGATTGCCCGGACCTGGGCCCGCCCTGGGCCGTTGAGCGCGGCCCGGCCGATGTTGCGGGCTTCGGTGGCGGCGGCGAGCTGTGCGGGTGCCGCGGCGTTGCGTTCGGCGGCGGCGGCGGTTTCGGCGGCGGTGTGGGCGTCGCGCCAGAGGGTGGGGCGTTCGCCGATGTCGCCGCGGTGAAGCAGGGCGAGTAAGTATTTGACGGGGTTGTGGGGTGTGTCATAGACCCGGAACCCGGTGGTGGCGACGTCGTTGAGGTGTTGGATGACGTCGCGGTCGGTCCAGCCGGCCTGAGCCCAGCGGGTGAGTGCCGCTGCGTAGGCGTGGGGGGAGTACCGCCTAATCCACCCGGGGCACTCCGGATGAGCCCGCAGCGTCTTGCTCAGCCCCAACCCGACCCCACCAGGGTCGCACGCGCACTCCGAAACCTTTTCCCGTGTCGATGCGCGGCGCGGAGCGCCGTCCGCTGATCCCGAAGGGTGCTTTGCGCCGGTAGAAACCACCCTCTCTCCGAGAGAGGAGCTAGGGACAAGACCACTGCGTGGAGGGGTGCCATCTGGTGGTTGACCTGCGGTGATGCTCACAGGGTTATCCACAGGGTGGGTGCTGGTGTGGTGCAGGGCGTACACGGCGGTCCAACCACGGTTCTTGTCGCCGCGTTCAGCGGAGTCCAACCGCTCCAGCAGGGTGCGTTGGCGCCCTGGTTGGACTTCGGTGGCAAGCCCAACGAGGCGGAGGAAGGTACGGGCCCGGCTGATGGTGCGCTCACCGCGCCCGGTGGTCGCGGTCATGCCCCGATCGGCGCCGCTCTGCCCGAGCAGGGGCCCGCTGTTGCGGCCAGTGTGGAAGTCGGCCGCGGCCGCGTGCGCGGCGGCCACCGCCAGGACAGCAGGCAACGAGATACCACCACCCGTCGTGGCGACGAGCTGGTGACGCACCAGCAGATAGTGCCTGCGGTAGACCCGCTCGACGTGCTCGATCCACCGCCGGGCGGAACACCAGCACGGCACACGTGCATACGCACCCGGTGAGACCGGCCGACGTAACAACGGGCGCAGCAGCACCGCCCCGTGAGCGTCGCGGCGGCCCGGGGGTCGCGAGGCAGCAGCGGGGCCGCGGGGCGGCCGTTTCCCCCGCTCGCCGACACGCGCGGGTTTGGATTGATCCAGATATGGACTGGTTTCAGGGTAAGAGGTACCCTCAGACAAGGCGCTCAAGCCAGGTCCCTTCGGGGCAGTGCACCAAGTCAGCGAGCTTCCAACTCGTCGGCCCTAGCTTTATCCGAACCCTCCCCGGCCAGGGAGGGTTTTCGGCGTTTAGGGGCTACCTGGTGCGATGTGGAGTTATCAGAGTGCGGCTGCGCCGCTCACATCACGCGCTCTGAGGCAACACCTCCTGGTCCAGCAGATACATGAGGTCCGAGCGGTCGAAGTGGGCACATGTCAGATCGGCGATGTACTGGCTGACTGTCGTGCCGCGTTCAGCTGCGGCGACTTTGATGGCGGCATAAACCGGTCGTGGGAGGCGAGTCGACACTTGTTGCCGGTCACCCTTGTTTGGCTGTGCCATGTTGGGCAGCATTGCACAGGTACCTGGTAATGCTCCGGTCTTTCTGGCCGACACGCCGTAGATCAGCCCAAAGTAGTGTGCGGTGGTCGAAAGCTGGGCATCCGTTATTTGCTGCGTAGTCGCGCGAGTCGGCGGTCGCGAGTGCGTTGCCAGACGGTGGCAAGTTGTTCGGGGGTGACGTCGTAGAGCGTTGCCAGGGTGTTGAGTTCGGAATCTCTGGGTTGTCGGCGGCCAGTCTCTACGGCAGCGAGCCGCGATCGGCTTAGCCCGGCGGCGTTGGCTGTGTTGTCTTGGCTGTGTCCCAAGTGATGTCTGAGATCCGCCATCTTGAGTTCGGACTCCGGGACAGGGGCTAGGTCCGCGATACGCGTGCCGAGTGCTTTCGCCACGGTGGCCAAGGTGCTCGGAGTGGGGAGTGCGCGACCCAGTTCCCATGAGTCGATGGTGGTTTCACTAACCCCTGACAGGTCGGCGAGGTCACTGAGGCTGAGCTTTCGTTGGGCGCGGCGGCGTCTGAGCGCGGCGGGTGAGAACCCCTCCACACCGCTGCGTGGCACACGTACCTCCGGTCTGACCTGCCGTCTCTTTTCGTGCATTCTTCCCACACTCCTGATCGCTCTGGCGCGTTGTAGTCGAAACCTGGTGTGCGAAAGACTAGACGAGTGAGCGGTTTTTAAGTAGCGTGCTGTGAGTCTGAACAGCGGAACGTGACGACACGACGAGTTCGTATACGAGGTCGGTGTCCCAGGCCCGGACTGTCCGGTCTTGTAGCCAAAGCGATCAGGAGCACCCTCCGGAGGGGGGCAAGTGAAGTTTCAACAGTTGACTCGCCGATCGTGGTTCTCGTACGGTGTGTGTGCCCCTCATCACTGTTGGTGGTGTGGGATCGGCGCCCCTGACGACACGAGGCGACCGACTGCGGATAGTGCCAGGACACCCCGGGAGGGGTGTGTCCTCTGCCGTAGTCGGATTGGGGTGTTCCGCTTGTTCTTTCGTGTTGTTGGTGCGCTCTCGGCGCCGGTCGGTGGGGGCTCCTGGCGCCGGCGCGGCCACCGCGGTGGCCGCCGGATGCCCTTCGGTGGCCGCGCCGGGTCCGCCCTCTCAAGAAATGTCATGTCAACGCTCGCGTGTAGAACGGCGCGCCTGCGTGCCGCCGGTCTCGTCGTAGATGGAACGAAGCCGGAGGCAAAGTCGTGACCAGTGATGAGAACAATCGGGTGGCCCGTCGGGGTCCGTCGTGGGCGCCTGTAGCTGCGGCGGAGACACGAGCACCGAGTCCTGCTGTGAGTCCACTCCCGCCCGACCAGTCCGATGCTGTGCCACCTCCATGGTTGGCGGAGAAAGGGTCCAGCAAGGACTCCTCTGCTCCGTCTCCGCAACGTCCAGTCGAGGCGTCACGTGCTGCCATTGAGCTGGTTCCTGATACCCCGGCTATTGCCAAACAGGATGGGCCGGAAGGGTTGACGCAGAGGTTGTCGCGGGTGGGGGTCTCCGAGCCTGCCCGTCCGCCCGCTTCCGTCCGGTCGGCTTCCATGGAGCCGGTTGTTCAACAAGATCTGGGCGCGCCGCGGTCGGTGGCGGATTTGACGACGTCGGTGTTGTTGCGTCCGCCGGTGCGGGTGCCGACGCGGGGTTGGCGGCGTGCGGTGCATGTGTTGTCGGGCGGGGCTGTGAATCCGGGTGAGTCACCGGAGGAGGTGGCGCATCGGGAGCTGGTGGCGCGGGTGAATGTGCCGATCCGGGGTGCGTACAAGATCGCCCTGCTGTCGCTAAAGGGCGGGGTGGGTAAGACCACGGTCACCGCGTGCTTGGGGGCAACGTTGGCGTCGCTGCGCGGTGACCGGGTCGTGGCTGTGGATGCGAACCCGGACCGAGGCACACTGGGCCAGCGAGTCGCCACAGAAACGTCGGCCACGGTGCGGGACTTGCTGGCGGATACCGCGATCGACCGCTACAGCGATGTCCGGTCCTACACCTCGCAAGCGGTGTCCCGGCTGGAGGTTGTCGCCTCCGACACCGACCCGGCGGTGTCCGAGGCGTTCTCCGAGGCCGACTACCGCCAGGCGATGGCCGTACTGGAGCGGTTCTACAACATCATCCTCACCGACTGCGGGACCGGCTTGCTGCACTCGGCGATGACCGGGGTGCTCGATGAGGCCGACAGCCTGGTGTTGGTGTCCTCCCCGGCGATCGACGGCGCCCGCAGCGCCGCCGCCACCTTGGATTGGTTGGACGCACACGGCTACCGGGAGCTGACCCAGCGCACGGTAGTGGTGATCAACGCCGTCCCCGCCCGCACGCGCCACCTCAACATGACGGCGTTGTTGGAGCATTTCACCGCCCGGTGCCGGGCGGTGCAGGTGCTGCCCTACGACCAGCACCTCGAAGAGGGCGCCGAAATCGACCTCGACCGTCTGGCGCTGTCGACGCGGCGCGCGTTCGAACAGCTCGCCGCCACCGTCGCCGAAGACTTCCCCGAGGCCGCGGGCCGCCACGCCCAGCAAGGCCGCCGATGACCACGAATGCGACCACCGTGTTCTGGATTGCGCAAGCACTGGCGGGCGGGCTGCTGTGTCTGTGCATCTACCGGAACTGCACGCTCGCCTGGTTCGGTGGGGAGGAGGCGGGCGGGGCTGAGTTGACCCACGGCGAGCGGGCGGTGATCGCCACGTTCTACGGCATGACCGTGGCGGGCGCGGTCAACGGCGCCGGCGGCGGTGCCGGGTTGCTGCTGCTCGGCGCCCCTCACGGGCTGGCGAGTACGCCGTTGGTGGGCGTGCTGTGGTCCTTCATTAGGGCTGCTATGCAGTGCTTTGCGGTGGCCGCCGCCGCGGCCCTGAGCGCGTCCCCATGGTTGACCGGGATGGCGGCAGCGCCGCGCCCACCGCGGCGGGGTGCCCGTCGTGGCTGAGGAGGACGGCAAGTCTTCGGCTGCGGTGATCCTGGCCCTGGTCGGGGCCCCGGTGTTCGTGGTGCTGCTGCTGGTGGTGGTGCTGGTCGGGGGTGGGGACACCCCACCACCGTGCGGTGCGGGCGGTGGGTCGGCGCCGGGGGTGGGGACGTTGAAGGTGGGGGGCATCCCCGCCAACTACGTGCCCCTCATTCAGAAGGGGGGCACGGTGTGCCCGGAGTTCCCGGCCCCCGTCCTCGCGGCGCAGCTGAATCAGGAGTCGGGATTTTCCGACCCCACGTCCTCGACGGGGGCGCAGGGTCCGGCGCAGTTCGAGCCCTACACGTTTCCGTCCTGGGGCAAGGACACCACTGGCAAGGGCTACGCCGACGTGCACAACCCCTCGGACGCGATCGACGCCCAAGCCCGTTATGACTGTGCGCTGGCCGGGCAGGTCAAACAACTGCAAGCGGCCGGGAAAATTCATTCTGCGGCGTCGGTGACGGAGATGGCGCTGGGCGGGTACAACGCCGGCATCGGCGCAGTGGAAGCGGCGGGGGGGATTCCGCAGAACTCGCAGACTATCGCCTACGTCCCGAAGATCATGACGTTGGCACGCACCACGTTCTCCGAGGCCGGAACCCTGGCCGCCCCCGGTGGCGCCCCGGCCCCGGATGCGCCTCCCACCGGTGGTGGTGATCAGGCCGCTGGCGGGTGCGGTGGTGCCCCGCAGGTGCAGGTGTTGGCACTGACGTATCCGGGGGTGAGCGGTCCGCACGCGGTGGACGTGTATCTGCCGCCGGGTGGCGGCCCGGGGAAGGCACCCGTCCCCATGGTGGTGGCAATTCATGGAGGTGGCTGGTTTTTCGGTGACCGCCACGAGCTGGACCAGGTCTCGCGGGATGCCGCGATGCACGGGTACGTGATCATCAATGGGGACTACACCTTGGACGCCCCACGGTATCCGCGGGAACTCGACGATGTGCGGGCAGAGATCGCCTGGGCCCGTACCCACGCCGGGGAGTGGGGTGGCGACCCCGCGAAGATGGCCACCTGGGGCGACAGTGCGGGGGCGAACCTGGCGGTCACGGTGGCCACCACCGGCGACCACGCCGGGTTGCAGGCCGCGGTGGGATGGTCGGGTCCCTACAGCCTGACGGATTTGCCGTCGGGTTTGACCGCCGCCTCCACCGACTACCAGAAACTTGCCTCGATCGCGGACCCCGCGATCTACACCGGGTGCCTGCCGATCTTCTGCCCGCAGGTGTACACCGCGGTGTCCCCGGCGGTGTCCGCGACCCCGGGTGCACCACCGGTGTATTTGGCGAATTCGCAGACCGAGCTGGTGCCGTTGGCCCAGCAGGATCAGATGGTCGCCACCCTGGCCCGCCTCGGGGTGCCACACCAGGCGGTCGTCGTGCCCGGCACCGGGCATGCCACCGCCTATCAAGACCAGCAGACGCAACCGACGTTGACGTGGCTGGACCACACCCTCGGCTTCACCCCACCCACGGTCGGTGGCGGAGTCGGGTCCGGGGGTGGTGGACCCCGAGCCCAGCAGGTCGTCGCGGCCGCGCACGCCCAGCTCGGTTTGCCCTACATCTGGGGGGGTGGTGGGTACAACGGTCCCACCGGTGGTGGTTTCGACTGTAGTGGACTCACATCCTATGCCTTCCACCAGGTGGGCCTCGACCTCCCCAGAACGGCGCAGACCCAGTACGCCGCCACCGCGGCGACTCGGGTACCGGGCGGGTTCACCCCCGCCGCCTACCAACCTGGTGACCTGCTGTTCTACGGCACCGACACCAACATTCACCACGTCGCGATCGCCATCGGCAACGGCCAACTCATCCAGGCATCCACGTTCGGCGAGCCGCTGAACATCAAACCCATTTACAACGGCGGCGATTTTTACGCCGCCACCCGACCACTCGGAACGAGCGGAGCCCCCCAATGAGCACACCCCTGACCCGCCGGTGGACCCTCGGCACGGTCCTGGCCGCCGGAACAGTGTGCGCGGCGTGCACCAGCACCACCCCCTCGCCGCCGGCACCACCGGCACCACCGGCACCGACGTCGAGCATCGCTGCACCCCTCCCGCCGTCGTCGTCGCCGGCGCCGGGGCCGACCGTGGCATTGACGGGCACCCCGTTTCCCTCGGCACCACCGGTGCCGACCGGAATCAGTGGGCAGCCCCGCGGGGCCAGCAGCACGGCGGCGACCGCGAGTGATCCGGACGGTGTGGCGCAGGCGTTCGCGACGGTGACGTTCACCTTCGACACCGCCCTGGACCGGTCCCCCTTCGACGCGCAGGCCCGCTCCGCGACCTACGCCACCCCAACCTTCGCGGCGACCTTGAAACGGCCGTTGGTCCAGGCTGGTGGGCAGGAGTGGAACACCCTGGCCGCTCATCACGGGTTCACCACCGTCGGGTTGGTGGCGAACAACGACGACGGGCGCCCAGCGGATCAGCTGCGGGCCGCGGCCCGCGGATACACCGTCACGGTCACCGGGCACGGTGACGCCGGGTGGAGCCAAACAGTGGACACCGAAGCCATGTACCTCTACCTCACCCGCACAGGCGGTACCTCCCCGTGGCAGGTGGACCGGGTGTCCTTCGGGTCCGGGCAATGACCCGCACCCCCCGCCGGAGACCGGGGGCGATGACGGGGCATGTGTCGCCGACGGGGCAGTTGTGGAACGTGCCCCGCTACCCCTGCCCCGTCGTGGTGCTGCACTCGGAGAAGGTCCTCATCGACGACACGGCGATCCCGGTGCCCGACGGGGCGGAGCCGAACACGGTGGCCATCGACGAGCTGGTCCGCCAAGCCCTGGAGCTGCGCGGACCGGACGGGGCGATTACCGCGACGGTGCGTACCGGGGAGGACCCGGCGGTGTGGCAGGCCATCGTCACCGCCGCCGGGGAAGTCTTCGACGCCACCCCCGCCCCCACAGCATCCGGGAAGTTGGGGGGACGCAACCGGCAACTGCTGCTGGCCGGGGGCGGTGTCGTGGTGGTGTTGGTGGTGTTCCTCGGTGCCCTGCTCATGGTGGGTGGGCAACCTCCCGCGGCTGCCCCGGTCGCCGCGGCGCCACCCCCGACCGGGACTCCCACCCCCTACCCGCAGCTGCCGCCGCCGGGGTTTTCCGGGCGGGCGGACTGGTCCGCGGTCATCACCGGTTCCTCCGTGCCGGTGATCAGCGGGCAGGGCGCGGTGATCACCACCGATGGCACCACCAGCGCCTCGACGTTGAGTGTTCGCGATCCCCAGACCGGGGTCCCGGTGTGGTCCACCCCCCTGCCCGCCGATGCCGTGTCCTCTACCGGAGGGCTGCATGTGTCGCTGATCGACGGGGTCGAATCCGTGGTGGTGCATACGCAGACCAGCCTGGCGTGGTGGCCGCTGACCGGGGACCACACCGCCCAGTCGGTGACACTGCCCGAACAAGCGGCCGTGTCCTGGGCCGGGTCCACCCCGATGGTCACGGTCCCCGGCCAGCACGCCGCCCTCATCACACACGGGCAGCTCACCGACCGGGTCGTCCCGGCGGGGGCGGTGGCCCTCGGCGCCACCGGTGACACCATCGTCGCCGCGAACAGCGCCGGGCAGCTCTGGCGACTCACCCCCGCTGCCGCCCAATTCCCGCCCACCCCCATCGGGGCCCTGAGCGTTCCGGCCGGGGCGGTGAGCCTCGCCGGCATCGCCGGCTACACCGCTCCCCTGGGCCGATCGGGCACGGAGTTGTTGGTGGCCACCTGGTACACCCCAGACCCGGCCACCAGGCTCGTGAGCCTTCTCGACGCCGCCACCGCGACCGCGGTGGGAACCCCGGTCACCGCGTCCACCACCGATGTGGCCTCCGCCGGGTGGCACCCCTCCCCCCGGGGCACCTTGGGCATGGTGGGCACCGTCCTCGTCGACGCCACGACACGAGCCCTGCACCTGGTGCCCACCGGGTGGCAGCTGGACCACGTCAGCGACACCACCGCCTACGGCACCACCAGCCAACACCACCAAGCGGTGTCGGCGACCGGAACGGTGACCGACACCGGCTCCGGGGTCATCCCCGTGGGCACCACCGGGGATCGGGCGGTGGTGACGTCCACCGTCGGGAACACCACCACCGTCTACGGGCTGCCCCTGAGCACCGTGGGGGCGAGTCCGACACCGTCGGTGCCGGTGTCCGCCCCGCCCGCGTTGGCCCCGACCAACCCCGTGCCCAGCCCCGGACCCTCACCCACCGCACCACCGGCCCCGGCCGCGCAACCTGCGGCGCCGGTGGGGGTGCCTCCGCAGGCCGCCCCCGCACCACCCCCACCCGCGGCACCACCGGCAGGACCGGGCCGATGACCGAAGAAAGGAACGCTGTGAACCCGCTGCTGCCCCCACCACCCCCGCAGGCACCCCCCGCTGAGGCACCGGAGTCCTCACCGATCCTCGGCGACGCGGTCAGCGCCCACTACGGGCCACCCACCCCGCTGTACGTGTCCAACCCGCAAGGCCCGCAGCTCCCCACCTGGCGGGTGGACACCGAACCCCTGGTGTGGGTGGTCGGCGTCCACGGCGGGTCCGGGGCCTCCACCGTGGCCGCCCTGCTCGGCGAGGATGCCGTCGAGCTGTACCGGCACCTGCCGATCGTGCCGCACGGGTGGGCGCCACCGCGGGTGCTGCTCACCGCCCGCACCCACGCAGCCGGGTTGCACTACGCCGCCGGGGTCGCCGCCCAGTGGGCCACCGGGCGCACCGGAATTGAGCTACTGGGTCTGGCCGTCCTCGACGACGGGCCACGACTGCCGAAAGAACTGGCCACCGAGGTCACCCGGGTCGCCGGCATGGTGCCCGCCCTGTGGCACCTGCCCTGGTGTGAGGAGTGGCGCAGCAGCGTCGAGGCGCCCACCGACAAATTGTCGCGGCGCACCCGCAAAAGCCTCGCCGCGATCTGGCACACCGCCGAGGACGCCCGCACCACCGCGGCGAGCAACCACACCAACCAAGGCACCACACCCGAGCGCAGCAGCGGCGCCCGGATCACCCCCCAAACCGTGAGCTGACAGGAGACACCGCCATGAACCTCATCGCCGCGCTGAACGGCCCCCAGACCCCGCCACCGGGCTCCGCGATCAACACCGCCGTCGCCACCGCCATCGCCCGCGAGCGCGTCAAGGACAGGCTCTCGGAGCAGGGCCTACTCCTGTGCCTGGTGAGCACCGTCCTCATCGGCACCGCGGGAGCCATCGTCGGCTCCGTCACCTCCTGACCACACCACCACACGTCACTCACCGAGCACGTCCACCGAAAGGAAGGAAACCCCATGAGCATCCACTTCACAGCGGACTCACTCCCCGGCCCGGCATGGCATGGACCACCGGCAACGGGCATGGATTTCGGGGCAGAGCTGACCGTCCTGGGCTATCTGGCACTCGGCACGTTCGCAGTGCTCGCGGTGGGGTTGGTGATTTTCGCGATCCGCACCCGCCGCCGCGGCGGCGGGGGAGGGCCGCCTGAGGACGTCCCGGTCGACGTCACACCCCCACCCCCACCGGTACGGGCAGCGACCCAGTTGAGCCCACACCAGACGCGGGTGCCGTTGCGCGGTCCGCGACCCGGAACCGGTTTTCGCAACTCGTCCGTATCGGTCAGGACCACGACCGGCCACGGCGCACCGAGCACGGTGCCCGTGGGCGTCGTGGGCAGCCGACGATGAGCTCACCGACCGTTGTTTTGGTGGTGTGGGTCGCTGTTGCCCTGTGTCTTGTCGGCTCCGTCATCGCCGCGGTGGGAGTGGTGGACAAGTTGCGGCGAAGCGAACCGAGCGCCGCAGCCGGTCTCGCGATCCTCGGCGGTGTCCTCGGGGTCAGCACTACCGCCCTCACCGCTTCCCTGAGTGCGTAACCCACGACCACCCGTATCACCCAGCAAGTACGTCCAACTGAAAGGAATTCATCATGAGCATCACCACTTCCGTCTACGCCGCTTACCTCGCTGGTGGCTCGGACATCAACATCAACTCCAAGCGGCCGCCGGGCACCGACGGGATCGTCACCGTCGTGAACTACCTCGCCTGGGGTGCGTTCGCGGTGTGCCTGGTCGGGTTCGTGATCGCCGGTGCCTCCATCGCGATCAACCACCACCACGGCAAGGAGATGGAGTCGATGAAGGGGCTGTTCCTGTCGTTGCTGGGCACCGTCCTGATCGGCGCGGCCGGGGCCATCGTCGGCTCCGTGACCAACTAACCCAACCAACCGCGGGGAGACCGTCATGCTCGGCAAACGCCGCCGCACCACCACCGAGAACACCGCTTCGGCGGGGTTCTCACCGACCTGGTACGCCTCGGCCGCGCTCATGGTGGCGGTCATCCTCGCCCTGGTCGGGCTCCTCATCTACATCGGGGTCCGACCCCACTCACCCACCCCAGCGGCGGCACCCCCAGCCGCCGCACCGACCAACCCGGGTGGGGTGGGCACCAACCCGGGGCCCACCCCACCTACCACAGCAACCGACCCCACCCGCCCCACCGGATGCCACACCACCGGCACCGACCAAACCATCCCCACCGGAACGCCCGCCGGTGTGAGTTGGTCGCTCGCCAAGGGGGTCGCGGTTCCCTCATCGGCCTCTGACGGGCCTGTACTGCATACCGCCGCGGGTGTTGGCTATTGCTACGCCGACACACCCCTCGGTGCCCTTCTTGCCGCGTCCAACCTGGGTCGTGGCACGGGAACCGCCGCGCAGATTCAGCAGGACGGGAATGAGCATTCGGCGGTCCCGAACGAGTACAGCGCACAGGCTGCTGCTCAACCATCACCACCAGAAACGGGCGCTGACACCGGGGCTCAGCTTGCCGGGTTTCGCATCATTTCGTACTCGCCGTCACAGGCGAGCATCGCCCTGGTCATCAGCGTTACCGGCAACCCCGGGACGTACGGGGTGTCTACCGCTGCGATGGAGTGGAATCAGGGCGATTGGCGGGTAGTTCTCCAGCCTGGCCCCAGTCCGGTCGTAACCACGTCATCGACGACGTCCCTCGCGGGCTACGTCGCGTGGTCAGGTGTTTCCTAATGGCGTGCAGCACTCTCGACTTCGTCTGCAAAACGAAAGAAGGCCTCAGTAACGCCGGCGGTGCGGTCGCGTCGAAGGTGACGAACGGCTTTCTGGATGAGTTGCGGAAGTCGTCGGTGGATGCGACGACGTCGATGTTGAAGACGTTGGGCACGTTCTGGTTGAAGATCCCCTCGCCGGGGTTGGATTCGCGGCCGTTGATCGGGGTGCAGGGGGCTTCGGACACCAAGGGTTTGGGTGGCCTGGAGGTGTTGCAGTCCAACTTGGCGTGGTTCACGATCATCGCCGCGATCGTGGGGTTGATGTTGTGCGGTGCGCGGATGGGCATCACCGCCCGGGGTGAGCATGGTGCGGAGGGCGCGAAGATGCTCGTCCGCTTGATCGGTGTCGCCGGGGCGGGGTCAGCGGTCATCGCGGTGCTGG
>JAABUW010003053.1_pt1 | contig 24406 bp, 4 predicted proteins | sample 5560081 | NCBI WGS metagenome assembly JAABUW01 (sample SAMN10711882, study PRJNA513363) | rock metagenome | isolation source: Antarctica rocks | place: Antarctica: Victoria Land, Knobhead sud | reverse complement strand
TGTAAAGTCTTTTATACTATTATTTTTAATAATTTATTCTTATTGTTAAGTATTGCGCAAAACTCTTGTTGTTAATATAATAACTTCAACAAATTTCGTTAAAAAGAGTTTATTTAAATTTTTTTTTATTATTTTTGTTGTTGCTTTATTGTTAATTATATATTTAGAGCATATATTTTTTTAAATTGTACATATTGCAATTATTGCAAATATCGAAACTCTAATTTTTAAAATTTAAGTCTTACTTTATTGTTAAATAAATTGTATATTAAAATATCTTTTAAATGCGAACAATTGCGCAATACTTCGAATTTAATTTATTGCAACATAAATAATTCTACTTTAATTGTTTATTATTTTAGTATAAAAATACTAATTAACGTAGCACTTTAATTTCTTTACTCTTCGAGTTTTTCTTAAGTATTTAATTTACAATATTACAATTATTAAGATTGCTAACAATTAATTAGTTATTAAATTAATAATATTGTTATTAATTACAAATATTTGTACAATTGTATAACAAATATTTAATCGAAACTCTACTTAATTATTTGTATTAAAAAATTTATTTTTTAATTAATATTTTACAAAATAAGTACTTTAATAATTTAGTATCTTATAAATCTTAAATATAATTTTTTATTTAAAATTGTTTGCTAAAGCATAATTATAAGAAGAAAAAAAATAAAAAGAGATTTAGTTTAATAAAATCTTTTTATTGTTACAATTTTAAGATTTTATTATTTTTTAATAATGTTTGCGTCTTAAAAACTATTAAATATTATTAAGTGCAAATTTCTTTAAATATTTATATTAACAATTAAGACAACAATTAATTTTTTTTTAAATTTGTATTAAGTTTAAAGACTATAACTTCGATTTTAAGATTATTAATTATGTACAAATTTTAAAGAAAAGAAAATTATATTTCTTTTTGTTAAATCAATATTTAACTTTTGTTTATACTTTTGTTTTTTTAATTTATTAAAAGATATTTTTTATTAAAGTTTCTTGTTGTGCAAATTAATTTATTTGCGTCTTTGTTTATTTTAGTTTTTTTTAAAATTTAATTCTCTTTTGTTTTTAACAATTTATTTATATGTTTTTTTAACAAGATTGCGTCTTGTATTTTGTATTTTGTATATATTAATATTTTTTAGCAATTTCTTTAAACAAGATGTCTCTTAATTATATTTCGACAAATACTATTTACTTTTAAAAAAATACTTTTATTAAATTATTAATATTTTTAATAATTGTTTTATCGAAGAATTGTAACTTTTTTATTTTTATTTTATATTGTATTATTCGACGCACACAAATAGAACTTACAATATATTAAATAACTCGAAATTCTATAATATTAATTAATAATTTAAACAATTTTTTTGTTTTTTTTACTTTAAGAAGATCTAGAGCAAGAATTAGTCAAAAGCAAAGAAAATAATTGCTTAAATTTCAAATTCGCATTGTTAATATTAGCAAGAAAAATAATAAATAATATTAAAAAACAAACTTGTTTTTATAAGATCGAAAAAGAATTGCGCAATTATTAATTCTTAGAAGTTGTAAATCAATTTTATTGTTATTATACAAATATTTTACAAAATTATTATACTAGAAATAAAGATGCTAAGTTTTAGTTTTTTTAAAATATCTCTTTAGTTTAAGAATTCGACTAAATTTACTCAAATTACTTTCTTTTTTATTTTAAGATATATTTTTGTTCTATTTGCTTACTATAGTTTTGCTAAAGATATCTTATTTATATTTTAGCAAAAATTGTTATATTTAATTGTATATTATATATTTTGTTAATATTATTATTCTAAAGTATTAACTATAATTTATTAGCTTTTAACTTTTTCTTTTTCTTTCTCTTTTAACTTTTATTTTTTTGTTATTTTTAATTTTTTAATGTTGTCTTTTGTGCAATACTCTCGATAAATATATTGTTTCTTTTAAAAATATTAATTGATTTAATCTTTTTATTGTATTTTTTGTTTTTATAGTAGAAATTTACATTTAGAGACTTAGAAACTAACTCTTTTTTTATTTGAAATAGAATAACGTATATTTTTATACAATTATTTTTGCTAAATTTTGTATCTTTTTTATATTTGCAAAATTTTATATTTTCTACTAAATGTTCTAAATTTTTCTACTATATTTTACTAATTTATTGTAATACGTATTTTGTAAATTCGAAAAAGTTATTTTTGCTTTTTTGAACACTTAATTATCTAATTCTTTTAAAATAGAACTTAATTTTAAAAAACTTAAATTGTATTAACAAGTTGTATACGTATATCTATTTTTATTTTTTATACAAGTTAAGCACTTACAACGTTATATATTATTATTTAACAAAAATACACTTATTTGCAATATTGTTCTTTGCATTTATCTTTGCTTTAACTTGCTTTTTAACAATATTTAATTTTGTTTTAATCTTAATATTGTTTTGAACTTACTTTATATTTTGTTTGCAACTTATATATTAATTTAAATTAAATTAAATACTTCTTACTAGATATTTGTTAAAATAATTAATTATAAAAAATTATAATTTTAGCTTTCTTTATATTTTTTGTTTAAGCAATTTGAAAACTTTTGTTTTTAATACAACTTTCTTAAACACACAATATTAAAAGTGCTATTATTTCTTAATATTAATTGCAACGTTTTAGAAACAAATCTTCAAACTTAAAAGTTATCTTTATTAGATTTTTGCGACAAAATATAATGTTAAAAATATAATTTGTTTAATTTTTTAATTACAAACAAACTATCTTAAGTCTTATTAACAATTTTTTAAACAAAATATATACAATTTCGAAAACTCTAATTATAAAATTAATAATTTCAACAAATTCTTTAAGTTTTGCAATATCTTAATAAAATTATTTTTAATTACAAAAAACTCTATTTTTAAAAGTTTAAATATAATAGATTAATTGCTTATTAATTTGTTTAAATTTTACAAAAATATATATTAATATACTTTTTAAAAACAAATTTTGCAATTTATATTAAGTAATAAGTTTTTTTTAAAAATTTAATTAAAAAGTTAAACAATTTTAAATCTTAGTTACAAGTTATTTTTTAATATAATTTATTTAGCAACCAATTTTACAAATATATTTATTATTTCTAGAATTATATTTTACAATTTTTTAAAATTTTTCTATTAACTTCTAATCTTTAATTACAATAAAATATATATAAAATCTTTTTTTGTATTTTAAGATTTATTAAGAGTAAAGTATTAAGAAGTTTTAAAAGTTTTATATTAAATTATCTATTTAATTACTTACAACAATACAATTATTTTCTTTTTCTTTTAATAAAGCAAACTTTAAAAGTACTTCAAATTCAAATATCTATATTTTAGCTAATATATTATTTAGCAATTTTATAAAATATAATATGCGTAAAACTATTATTGTTAACGCAATTTATAATATTATAACAAAAAAAAACATAAAATGCAATTTTGAAATCTATATATTATCTTAAGTTATTAATAGTAAGTTTAAGAATTTGTTTAAAACAAATTTGCAAAAAAGCTTCAATTTTAATTTTAATAATTTTAATATTAGTAATTATAATATAAAGACAACTTTATACAATAATTATTTCAAAGTATTGCGTTCTTTTAACAATTTTTTGCGTTTATAAATTTAATATAAGTTTTGCTTAACAACTTAAAATCTATATCGCAAAATTATTATTTCTAGTCTAAAGTTATTATATTTATTTAATTGAATTTTCGAACAAATTTACAATAATTTGATTGTTAAAGCAATTCTAATAAATACAATTAATATTATAGAAATCAAATTAATTGTTATTTTGTTTTTGAAGAAAGATTCTACTATAAAATATATTAAGTATATAAATAATAGACTTTGCGAAATCAATAATAAAAAAATTATTGTTAATTTAATATTAACTTTGTTATAACTTTTGTCTCTTATATTAAAGCAAACAATTTAAGAAAAACATTATATATATTGTTTAGAAATTCAAAACTTTTTATGCAATATTTTGTTATCTACGCTACAAAACAATTTAGAGATCGACTTTATTATTAAACTTAATACAATTAAGTATATAACGATAGACTTTAATAATATTATTATATTATACTTTTGTTTAATTAGAACAACGCAACAAGTTTTCAATTTTTTTTTTGTATTTTAAATATCGTAGATGCTATCTTAAGTATATTGCGAATTTTTGCACTTTATCTTTTAGTCAAATAAACTAACTTAAATATTTAGAATAACAATATTATTATTTTTTTAAATTTTTAATTATAGTTGACGCAAACTTAGAGCTTTTTTTTATTTTTTATCTTTCTTTGTATCTTAAATATTGCAAATATTGTTTCAAATATATTGCAAATTCTTGTACTTTATCTTTTAATCAAATAAATTAGCTTAAATACTTAGAATAACAATATTATTATCTTTCTAAATTCTTAATTATAATTAACGCAAATTTAAAATTTTCTTTCGAATCTAAAAGACTTTTTGATAAATTTTTTAGCAAACTAAATTAAATATTTGCATTTATAACAAGAATTTTTTCGCATTTTTTATTTTGTTAAATCGATTTTCTTGCAATGCGAGTTGCTTATATTATATATTATATTGCTTTATTAATTTCTTTAACAAACAACAACGTTTAATCTTAAATATAGAAATTATTAAATTTAAAGAGACGCATTTATTGTATTTATTTAAAATACTTAGAAAGAAAAACCAACTCAAGTTGAACAAAAAAATAATAATATAAAATAATTGTTTGCAATATTGTTGCAAAAATAAAAAGAAGATTAATTCTATAAATTAAGATTTAAATTTGCGCAATTTGCAAAATATTAACAATCTAAATCTTAATATATTATTAAATTCTTTCAAACAATTAAATTATAACTTAATTAAAATAATAATTTATTGTCGAAATCTTATTAATTAAGTATTGTAACGTAATTTTTGTTTAAATTAAAAAAAGTGCTATTTTATATATAAATGCGAAAATAAAAACAATTATTTAAGCAATTTTGTAATAAAATTATACGAATCTTTAACAACGTTTCAATTTATTTACAACTTAAAACATATATGCGCACTTTATTTAAATTAGTGCTTTTGTATTGTTAATATTTACAATTTGTTTAACAATATTCTTATTAATCTTGTATATTTTATATTGTTGTTTTATTAAATTTTAATAAATTTTATTATAACATTTAAATATTAAAGAATAAAGAAAATGTTATACTCTTAATTCTTATTCTTTATTTTTTTATTTATTTAACTAAATACGTTATTGAAGTTTATATATTTATAAAAGTATTAATTGTTATAAGAAATTCTTAATAACAATATTAAAAAAAAGAATTTATACAAGTATTTGCTTCTTTAGTATTTGAAAATTGTATATTTTTTGCAACTATATAAGAGATTACTTTAATTACAAAGTTAAAAATATTTTGTTTAAGTATATTATTAATTTTTAAAATTTCTTATATATGTTTAGCAATACTTGCGACAAAGATATTCTAAATTAAATTAACATTATATTAATAGTATCAAATATAATTTATAACTAACAAAAACAACAAATAATATAATTATTTTATCTTAGCTAAAGAAAGTCTAGTTAAAAATTTATATTATTTTTTGTTATTATTAACTCTAAGTTTATCTAAATAATAATTTAATATAAAAGAAAATTATATATTAGAATTGTTTAAAGCAAATTTATTATTCGCAAACAAAATAACAAAAGCTCTAAATTGCTTCTTGCGTATATTTAATCTTTTTTATTATTTTTAAATGCTATTTTCTTAAAGAATACAAAATTGCAATTATTATACAATTAATTAATATTTAATTTTTTAATTTAATTTTGTGTAAAAACATCTATTGTTTGTTTGCTATCAAAATTTTCGATTTTTACAAATCGAAATTTATTTCGAATATAAACAAATGCGCTATTATTGTTGTTTTTGTTACTTTTGTTATTTTTATTGTTTCGATTATTATTATCGCGAGATTTTAAAATAGAATTTGAGTTACTTAAATATCAAAAATACGCTAGAAATTAAAACAAAAAAAAACAAATAATTAATTAATTGTTATTAACAAATTTAATAAATAAAACTCTAATTAAATTATCTTAATAAAAACGCAAAATTCGCTAGATTGTTTTATTTAAAAGTTAACTCTATTTTTTTCGTTATTTTTGTTGTCTCTATTATTGTTGTTATTGTACTTTAAGATAGAATTTAAATTACTTAAATATCAAAAATATACTAAAAAATAAAATTAGAAAAAACAAACAATTAATTAATTATTATTAATAAACTTAATAAATAAAACTTTAATTAAATTATCTTAATAAAAGATACAAATTTTTTTTAATAATTTTTTTTAAAATTTGTCTCTTTTGTTGTTGCTTAATAAATCTAGCTATATATAAGAGCAAATTTATTTATTAATTTTCTTATTTTGTTTAGCAAACATGCAAAATCTTTTAAATTTGTTCGAAAACACAACTCTATATATTAGAGATTTAAAGTTGTCTACTTTAATAAAATAACGTTATTAAAATATTATTTTGTATTTTTCTTATACTATATTTACAAACTCTATTTTATCAAAAGTATTGTTGTTGCTTTTGAAATATATTTATAGCGTTTCTACTTTAATAAAGCAATATATTAGAAATTATATATTATTATTCTTTTAAATTATAATAACTAACTTTATTTTATTACAACGCAAAAAGAATTTTACGTTATTACTTTTTTAAATTTTAATTATCGATTTTATCTTATTATAAACGCTACAATTATTATCGAAAATTACGCGTTGTTTGTCTTCAACATTTATAAATTATTTTTTAACAATTTTCGTATTAATAAATCTTAAATTATAGTTAATCAATTATTACAAGACTTATTTATTAAGTTTTATTTTACTATTTTTAAACAATTTGCAATTTTGATTTAACAACGCGATTTAGCAAGAATTATAATAGAAGAGACGTTGTATAAATAGACGAACAATTTTATTGTATATAATAAATATTTAATAATTGCGAATTAAAATATTAGTAACGCTTTCTAAATACAATATATAACAATATTGCTTTATATATTTTAAACTCTTATATTAATACGTTCTTAAACAACAATAACAAAGTAATATAAACTATAATAACGTTAATTCTAATAAAATATATAATCGCTTGTATTTATATAAAATAATTTGAATTTTTAAGTTTTACAATAATTTAATACAATATTTTTAATTAATAGTTTAGTTATCTAATGTAAGTTAAAAATATATAGAAATATAACTTTATATTAATATATACGTACTATATTAAACTTATATAGAGATTACTATTTATTTATATTTATTAATTATAGAGCGCAATAAATATATACTATTGTTATTATAATTAAAACAAAGCAAATCAAAATTAAGTCTCTATATATTGCACAAATAAAAAGATATAATTAAAGTTCTCTATTAACTATTAATTCTACTTCGCATTAATACTATTTTTGCTATATTTTTTTTATAGATATCTTGCTTTGATACAAATTTAATAGAAAATATCAATATTTAAAGTTTTTTACAATAATAAATAAAAACAATTTTGCTTATTTCTTTGTGCAACGTTGTTTGTTACGAACAATTTTTACTAAATAAATTAAATTTAGATTTATTGAATTAATATCAAATTTCTTAATATCTCTCTTTAATAACTTAACGTTCTTTTTAATTATTTTTGTTATTATTGTTATTTTGACAATCTATATATTATTTAAGTTTATATTGTTTTTTTAAATAAATTTGCAAATTAATTTTAGTTTAATAAAACTAAAATTGTTCGAAGTATAGTTTGTTTAAAGTACGAATATTCGAAAAAAAAAAATTTTGTAAAAATTTAATAACATAATTGATGTTAACTTCGATTTTAAGATAAAACAAACAAAATCTATAGATAGAAGTAATTTAATTTAGTAGAAAAAACAATTTACAATATAATATATACGATTTCGCACAATTAAATAACAAAAAGCAATACAATATATTTAAAAACAAACAAAACGTTATTGTTATTGCAACTAATATTAATATATTGTTTAAAAAAAACAATATATTTGCTAAGTTTATTATTTACAAATTATTATTGTTAAAATTTAAATTACTTATTTGTTTTAAAAAATTATTATTGTTAAGATTTAAATTATTTAATTGTTTTAAAAGTTAATAAAACTATCTAGAAATTATATTAATATTAATTATTGTTGCAATATACAAATTCTAATTAATTTTTAAAATATACAAAATACTAATTATTATATTGTTAATAGTAGTTTGCAAACAATAATTTTTTAAATAAGAAAATATAGTAAAGAAAGAAATAAAAAATTATTAAAAAATAAATATTAATAGTTCAAGTTTATTTACTTAATATTTTTATTAACTTTTATATAATAAGTAAGACAATATTTTTATTATTTATTATAAAGTATCTTGCATAAATTTTTTTATTTGCTCAAATATATAGTTGTTAAAATATATAATATATAGTTGTTTATAATATATTACTATTAAGAAACTAATTTTATATAATCTCAAAACATTGGAAAAATTAATTGAAAAAGACGTTAAATACATATTGCAAGTCTATAAAATATACGATTATATTAATTGTTAATTCTAAAACAACAAACTTAGATTGCGCAATTATTTTTGTTTTGCAAATAGAATTTACAACAAAGTTTAAACTAGCAATTAACTTAGAAAATATAACGCAACATTTAGTAGAAGACTTTGTAAAAGTACTTTTAATATTGCGTAATTCTAAAATCTATTTATTATTATTTACGAAATTACTATATTAATTATATTCGAATTGCTTAAACTATAAGATATATTGATTTAAAGTTCTAAAACTATTAACAAAAAAATTAAAACAACAAAAATTAAAACAACAAATTAATGTAAAAAAAAGATATTTATTAATTATAAAAACTAGATACAAAAATTAACTAAAATTTCAAATCTTTTAAACTTTTTTATAATTTATTATAATTTATTACTAAATTATGTTAAAAGCTAAACACTTAAAACAATTAAATAAAAAATTTATATTTTGCAAATTTTACAAAGAAGAAAATTTGTTAGCGAGATTGTTAAAACTTGTATTTAGATATATCAAAAATTTCGAATTATTGCACAAAAAGTAGATATAATTTTAAGTAAAATACAAAAAGTCGACAAAAAAAAGAAAGAAAATATAGAAAGATATTGCAAAAAAGAAGATTTAATATTGTAATATTAAATATTTAAATTTAACAAGATTGTTAACTTTAAAAAAGATTAAAAATATATTGCTAAAAAATCAAAAAAAAATTACTATTACGCGAAAAAAATTATTAAAAGAGCGTAAAAAATTGTTAAGAAAATAAAGAAAGCTATTAAGAAAATAAAAAAGATTAACAAGTTTTAAAAGTTAGCTTTTCAAAATTCTTATTACTAAGTTCGAAAAAATTAAATAAAAATATTAAAATTGACGTTTGCGACAAATCTTGCATCAATAAAGTGTTAATTTGTAAAAAAATCTATATAGCAAATTAAAAATATTAAGATGTTAAATTAGAGTATTTGTTAATATTAGATTTGCAACAATTATAAAATTAATATATAAATATATTAATTGCAACAAAGAATTAATCAACAAAAAACGCAAAAATAAAAAATTTGTTTAAATTTATAAGTTTGTTAGACGTTTGCGCATAATTAAAGACGTTAAAATTAAAAATACTAGAGTGCAAAATTAACAATAAGTTGACTTTTAATTGCTAACTAGTATATTGTTCGAAATAGCTATTAATTTCAAAGATTATTATTTTATTATTTTCGAAAATTAAAAATATATTTTTTAGTATACTTAATATGCAATTGCGCAATAATCAAATTGTTTTATTGCAAACTTAAATATTTTGTCTCTATAATTAATTTTAATTTGCTATTATTATATTTGATATTTACAAACAATAATTTAGCAATATCTTGTTAATATATATAATATAAGAAATCTTTTGTACAATTAAAAATTATTAATTAACGCAAATTAATAAAAGTAAATAACAAGAAAAACAAACTAATACAATAATTATCTTTTAATAAGAGTAAATAATATTGTTTAAGTTGTAATTAAAAATCTTTATAATTAAGTTGTTGTCTAAAACAACAACAAAGCAAAAGTAAATTATTAATTAATTAAGTTTTAACATTTAAACGTTATTATATAAGATAAAGATCTTCTAGAATATAATGTCTTCTATATTGCGTATTATTAAACTTTAATATAAATTGCTATAATTATATTTTTATTAAATAAATTAAGTGCAAATAAGAAGTTTCGAATTAAGAATAAACTTATTAATATTGTTTGTTTATTTGTCGAAGAATTAATAAAAATTTATTAAAAATTTATTGCAATATTTGTTAGTCTTAATATTTAAATAAACAAAGTATTTTATTTGCTTAATATTGACGTAATTCTTAAGCATATTAATGCTATAATTAAAGTAACAAAATATTAAATTAATTGTAGCGTTTTATTGCAAAGACATCGATATTAACAAAAAAAAGATATATAAATTATTGCGCAATAAAACATAAAACAAATATAGTTTCAAATTAGTTCTAATTATATGCTATAAAATAAAATGTAAGCTAATACGAAATTAATTTTTTTTGTTATTAATTTAATTATAATAATAATTATATATACACAACTCAAATTTAAGATTTAATTAAATCTTAGAGTTGTATAGTTAATTAAAAGTTATATCGATTGTAATAATTTTATTTTTTGCTTAGAGCAATAATACTTTAAATGCAAGAAATCAATTTTTAAACTTTTTTAAATTAAGAAACGTAACTTGCTCTTAATTAATTTTTAAAAATTTATAATATTTAAAATCTTTCTTAAAATTAAAACAACAACAATTAATGCAAAAAATATAAATTTTAATTTTAAGTTTGTTGTTCAAGAATTTAATAAACTTAAGAAATATATTTTGAAATATCTTATTAACAATTGAAAAGTTATTTATTTTAATATTTAACAAATTTGCAAATCTATTTTAATAAAAAAAATATAAATAATTTTTGTTTTTGTTTTAACTTAAAACTTCGAAAGCCCTATTAAGTACTTTTAGAAAACTTAAAATGTAAACAATTGTTATATTTATTTTATAACAAATTGTTGTATCGATATCTATGCATATATAATAACTTGTAGCAAAAACAACGTTAACTAAAATATATTTTGCAACAATTTTAAAAAGTTTGTTATTTGCGTTTATATTAAATAGACTCGTATCTTTATTAAATAAACTTAATTTGTTAACTTGTATAGATTTAGTTTAATTATAATTAAAGTCTTGATTTATTAAAGTCTTTTCTAAAGATATATAATAAATATTGTTGCACTTTAAGAATAATTTTGAAAACTTCAATTTAGAAATTTGCAAAAATTCTAATTTAAAAATTTGCGAATATTTCGATTTTAAAGAAAAATGTAATATATTACAAATTAAATACTTAAATAATAATAAAATACTATCTAAAATATAGCTATTAATTGATCGACGTTATAACGCAAGAAAAAAATTATAAAAATCTTCAATATAAGAATTTCGTAAGAATCTTTCGATTAAGAAAAAAAATATTAAGAGTTACTTTATTAATAATTGAACAATTATATTACTTTTAAATATAATTAAGTCTAGCTTTGTATTTAACAAAGACAACTTAATAATTTAAAAGCAATTATAACTAAGACAAAAAATAACAAATTAAATAAATAAATTGTTAATAATGCGCAATACAAGAAAGATGTTAGTATAATTTTGTCGCAAATTAACATTAATTAATTTTTGATCAATTAATATTAATTAATTAAGTTAGTTTCAATTAAACGCAATTTAAAAATCGAATCTTAAAAAATTAAAAAATATACTAATTTCTTGATTGTTAATAGCATAATTAAAATAACAATTATATATTGTTATTTCAAAATGTTTAATTACTTTATTAATATCGTTTATTTTTTAAACTAGTTTTAGAATCTCGATTACTATAGAGTACGCATTACTAATATGTTTAAGAAAAATATTAACAAAGTTGTGCAATTAACGCTTTTTAATTCTAACAATAATTCTAGTAACTTAATTTTTTTTTGTTTTTTGTTGCGCGATATTAATTGCTTAAATACGAAAAATCTTTTAATTAAGATTTTAATTAATACTTGCTTTAAAATTGACATTTTAGTTAATTTATACGTCTAGTTAATTATTAAATTTTATCAAAATATTCTTTACAATAAAAGTAATGCTAAAAAGATAGTTTCGAATTGTTAAAACTCGATCTATAATTTGCAAAGAATTTATATTATTTTGGTATTATTTAATTAAATTTTTCGCAAAATTAATAGATATACTTTTAATATAGAGCTTATTATTAATTATTAAAAAAACTACAATATTAATTATGCTACTAAAAGATATAAAAAAAGTATGTTTAGTACTTAAGTAAAAGAATTTAATAAAATGCTAAAGAAATTTAATAAAAAAGTAAAAGAACTTTGTAAAATATAAAAGAGATTTAATCAAAAATTGAAAAAAAAAATTGTTTGCAATTTAACTAAAAACTTGTTCAAATTTTAAAAAATATAAAATAAATTGTTTTTAAAAAGAATCTAAAAATATTTAAAAACTTTTGTAAAAACTATATTAATATTTATTTAAAAAAATTTAAAACTTTTTTACAATAAAATAACGCTTTCTTAAAAATAAACAATAATAATACTAAATAATTTTAAGATTTTAATATTTTAAATTGTTATTAATTTATATTTAAACAATAATAAAGTTTATACAATTAAAAAGAAACAATTTACAAAATAGAATTTAATATAAAAAATTGCTTTTAAGTAAAATGTATTAACTAAAATTAATAACGTTATATATATATTTATTAAGTAGTTTTAATTAATTTTAGCAATAACAAACTTATATTGTTTTAACTTCTATAGTTGTACTATTTACAATAAAGTTGATATTTTTTGCAAAAATATATAATTAAGTTTCAAAACTTTAAAAACGTATTAATAAATAAAATGTAATTGTGTCTATATAATAATAAGTTCTAATAAATATATTAAATAATAATTTAAATATTTATCTATTTGTATACAATTAAAAGATAATTAATTAATACAAAGTAAATAAAAATATAAATACAATTTTGTGCAATATAATTATATTTATTTGTAAAGATATATATTTTAATATTATAATTTTATAAATATTAATTATTATATAACAAAAACTTCGATTAATTTAATTGCAAATTAATTAAGTATATTTAATATTTATAGTTGTCTAAGTGCGAAAAAACAAAATTAAACAAATAATTGTTAATTTTTATAACAAAGACAATTTAAAAAGCAACAAAATAATAGTAATAAAAAAGAAAAAATTTCGATTAATAAAGTAATTAAATATAAAAGTTAAAAAATTAAAAAGTTTGCTAATAATATCAAAAATTGTAAGCAAATATATCTACTTTTTTGTATATTAATAGCGCTTTGTTGCGTGCAACAATTTGCTAAAAGCAAAGTTTTTCTATTTTGCTTCTCTATTTATATCGCATTTTTAAAGCAATAAAGCAATATTTATATTTATTAAACGTTGCAAATTTTGTTAATTTTGCTATAGAATTTAATAAAAACAATAATGCGTAAATTCTTCTTCGAAATAAAATTATATAAAATTGATCGTAATTAAAGCAATCGCAAATCTAGATATTTATATCTATATAACAAAGAAATTGATTTTAAGATTAGTTAATAATTATAACAAAAACAATATAAATAAAAAATTAATACTTAATAATTAAACAAGATACGCGTAATTAATAACTTTAAGAGATTTTATTGTTTTTAAAATATAACAAAAATCGAAATATAAAAATTTTTGTATTATAATATTTGTCTTTAATAATTTTTGCTTAAAGATTGTAACAAATTAGTTAAATGCAAATACAATTACAATTAAAAAAAAATTCTAGATTTCGCAAAATTATATATATATAAGCTTGTAATCTTTAAGTATATAATGCGTAATTAAATTACGTAACAAAATTAAAAAAATTCTATTTTTTTGTTTTTATATATTGCGTACTCTTAATAAGACTACAAGATAAAATAGTAATTTTGTTATTAATCTTGTTAAGTTTGTATCTTTGTTATATAAAATTTTTTATTTTAGCGTAATAATTGACGCAAAGTATTTGCGAGTTCTTTTAAGCTTAATTTAAAATATTAAGATTGCAATAGTTAAAAATATCAACAAAAACATAATTAAAAAGACAATTATAATATAGCAAACAATTGAATTTATAAATTTCAAATTGCTTTTTCGATTTTAAAGAGAAAAGATTATTTTTCAAATAAATTAATTAGAATTTTATAAATATATTTTAGCGCATTTTTACAAAATTAATACGTAATTACTTATAATTAAATATTTTGCTCGTATTTATATTTGATAGAAGATTAAAAACAAAGTTACAATTAAAATTTAATTTGTTATTAAAATTAGTTATATTATTACGTTTTTCGCAATTTATATTAATTGCGCTTCTAAAATTAAAAAAAGAAATAAAAATAATATTAAGAGAATTTTATACAACAATAATTCAAAGAATTGAATAGTAGTTTACGATAGTTAGACACTTTTATAAAATATATTTTTTACACAAACTAATAATGTTTGTCTTAAAACAAAGTAAACAATCTTAAAAATTAAAAATCTTTATTAAATAATAATTGTTAAAATATATTGTTAAATAATTAAATTAAAATAAGATTTTTAACTTAATGCGCAAAAAAAATATACTAAGAGAATTGTTATAATTTGCATAAACAATCTTAATTTTTTAAGTTTTTTTTACTTTTTTTTACATTAATTTATTTGTTTAGACTAATACTTTTTTTCGCATATTAATAAAAAACTTATTCGCAAATCTTTTTTTAAAATATAAGAATTTTATATAGTATATATTTATTATAAGTAACAATATTAATAAAAAAAGAAAAAGAGCTATATTAATATTTTTGTTCAATAATTTAATAAATCTTGTTGCAAATTTAATTAAAAACGATGCTAACATATATATAATAGCAATATAAAAAGATTGTAATATTTGTTAACGTATTTAACAACAAATTAGATAAACTCGCAATTAATAACAACAATAAAGAAGACAAAGATATTAATATCAAATCTAAAAAACGCGTTCAACATAAAAGCTTTATTGTAAATAAGAAAAACAATATATGTTTATATTATAGAAACAAATTGTTTCGCATTATATTAATAATAAATAATACAAGTTATACAAATTAATATATAATTAATAGCGTTATTATAGTTTAAAAAACTTATTTTTAGTTTTGTAAACTTATTAATCTTACAAAGTGCTAGCAAATTTGCGTCGATTTTAAAATTTTTGCAATTAACTCAATTCTTTAAGAGCTTGTTTTTTCGAAAGTTTAATAATGTTTAACGCGAAAATCTAATAAAGATCTATTTATAAAAAAAATTGTTGCAATAAATAGTATTTTCGAAGTTTAATTATAAAAAGATCTTAATAAATACTAAACAATTTCTAGTTGTTTCAATTATTAAAGATTATATTACTAAATTCGTAATCTTATAATTAAAAAGCATCAAGAGCTTTTTTTTGAAACTAATAAATTGTATTTAAATAATATATTGTAATTTTTTTAATTTGCAAAACAAAAATAAGATCGATTTGTTTTTAACAAATTATAAATATAGATAAATATCTATATTTAAGTATCAAAATTAACAAACAAACAATAATATAATTACAATTGTACAATTATATAAGCAAATTTCGTTATACGATAATAAAGAGAATTCGATATTAAGTTGCAAATAAATATAATTTTTATTACAAAAATAATTTAAACAAAGCAAAGAAATTATTGTTAAAAAATCGATTCGCAAACTTATTATATTACTTAATATATATTTTTACAATTATATAAATTAAGATTGATATTATATAAAAGCTTAAAGAAGTAAACAATAATAATCGATTTTTAAATAATATTTTTAATAAAGTAATTTACAATTGCTTCTTTAAAAAGAAGAGCGACAAATAATTCTACAATTGTTAAAAAAATATAAAAGTCTTTTTTAACTTAATTAGTTTAAAATTGATTTAATTTATATTTAGCGCAATTTATTATTGCTTAATAGAGCGAACATTTAATTTTTCTATAAAAACTTGCAAATTTACGTCGAACAAAAATAATATATTAAGATTATTAATTTTAGCAAATTAATATTAATATATAATAAAGATAATCAAATATGCGAAGAAAATATAAAATAGATTGCTTATTGTAAAGCAACAATTTATAAAATATTTGCTTTAAGAACAAATTAACAAACTTGCAACTAAATCTTATAAACAACTTAATTATAAATATATATCGCTAGACGTTATAATAAACATTTTTAATAATATTTTTATTTATTTAGACTTCGATATTAAGAAATAACGCGTCAAAACTAACGTTAATTTAAATGTCTCGAACAATTTTCTTAATTTATTAGATAACAATTGAGAAACAATAATGCGACTATTTATATACGAAGAATTTAACGTAAGCTAATTATAGACTAGAATAGAAACAACTACAATAACAATATTATATTGAGCGACAATTTTTATAAGAACGCGATAATTTTGTCTTTTATAAAAGATTGTTTAAAATAGTAATAATATTAATTGTAATTAATTATAAAACAAAACAAAAAACACGACAATTATAAGAGCGATAACAATAAAAAATAATAATAATAAAATAAGCATGCTTATTTATACTATTGTGCGAAGACTAATCAAAGATATATAGAGATGTAAAGCTAATATTAATATAAGTAAACGTAGTACAAATAGTCGAGTTAAACTTTAAGTTAATATTCTAACATATTTAGATTAACAATTATATTAATAACAACAATAATTTCAAATTCGATTATAGAGACAATAAAGATTCGCAATATTTAAATAGAATAGATACTTAAAATAATATTTAACTATAAATAACTAACAAAAGATTAATTGCAAATCGAATTGTTAATATATAAAAAAAAATTAATAAGTCTCTATTTCTTTTAAGACGCTATTAGAAATATATTAATACTTTAAAAACTCTTGATTAAAATAGTTAAACAAAAGTAGATAAAAATAATGTCGAAGATTACATTAATATTAAGAAAGACGCAACTTTAAATATAAGTTTATTAATATATATTTTTTTTTGATCAAATTTGAACTAATTATTGCTTGTAATACTAGAAGAATTGTTTTAAAGACAAGCAATTCTTTAAATATAAAAAGTAAATAATTTAATATATTAAATAAAATAACAAATTAATTAAGATTGTAATATTAAAGAGAGAAAATTAAATTAAGCTTCGACGCAAACTATCTATTAAAAGAAAGCAAAACTTAATATATTATATTAACAAACAATATAATAAAGATAACATAAATATTAATACAACTTTTAAGATTATATATAACGCAAGCAATTATACTAAATTGATACAATAATTAAATTGCTATATCTTACAAACAAAAATCAAAATTAACAATCGAATTATTATTGTTATAATAATGTACAAAAATAATTGCAAAGAAGCGATAAAACTTAATTAATTAATTAATTAAATTGTAATTGTAATTCTTTATTGTATTGTAAACTATTAATATATTTACAATATTAACAAAGTTAATAACATTAAGCTACAAATGTTTTTTTAATATTTGTATTTTAAACTTGATTTAATAGTGTTACGTAATTTACGACGTTTTAGAATTCTTTCAATATATAGTCTATTTTTAACACTTAAAGTTATAAAGTAACAAATAGACAAACAACATCTATATAAGCTATAAAATTAATATAAACGAAAAGTTTATTTTAACAAACAAGTATTGCAATTGCAATTAATATTAGCAAAAGCAACAAATTAATTATAAAATTCGATACAATATATACACTTTGTACACGACAAACTTGTAGAGTTAACAATATTTTTTAATATATAACGAATGCAAAATCAAATCTTTTTACAAAAATATAAATTTGTTAATTAAGCAAAATCTTTTGCAAAACGTTTAAAGAATATTGCTTAAAAGTTTTAAGCATTCGAATAATTACAAATATCAAATTTAGAGTATAGTAACTTTTAAGTGCTTAGTCTTGCTAGTCTGCTCAGAGTAGCTTAGAGCTCTAGAAAAAATCGCCAATATTGCTTTTATATTATGTATTACTATTGTACATTATCTAGAAAATAGTAAAAAAAAACTAATTTTATACTATTTTTAGAATTCTTGACATTCTTGACAATTTGCTTCGATTCCTAATATTGGAATCGAAAATCGAGTCGAGTCGAGTCGATTCGATTCCAAAATAATAGGAATCGAATTGGGTTTTAAGTTGATTCCTAATATTGAAATTGTTAAGTCAAGTCGTTTTTAATAGTTGGAACCGAAATTCGATTCGACGATCAATCTAAGTTGTTGTCTCTTAATCTTATTTTTAGATTCTTAATCTTAAGATTATTTTAATTAATATTTGTATTTCTTAATTTATTGCTATTAAAATCTTATATTTAATAGAGTAAACTTTGTGTTTTTAACAATATATCTATAATATAATTTAAGTTAACATTGAGAAAGTTACTTAATTGCAAGATTTTTGTATTTCGAAATATATCTTAAAAACAAAGATCGACTTAAACTTCTTATATATTAATAAACTTTATAGTTTCTATAGTTGTAGCAATTCTTAATCAAAACTTATAAACAAAGCAATTATAGTAAGTACAAAGTTTACTCTATTAGATATAAGTTTCTAATAGTAATAAATTAAGAAATACGAAAGTTAACCAAAATAATCTTGGAAGCGAGAATCTAAAATATTGGCAATTTCGAAAGCTCAAATTCTAGTACTATTAATAGCTAATAGCTAATAGTTAAATTAGTTAATATATTAATATACTTGCTCTATATAATTAAACACAAAATTAAACTATAATTAATAGAATTTGCAAACACGTAATTAATATATATTTTATTAAAATCTAATTTTGTATTGTATATTTGTTGTTAAGTCTTGCAAATATAATCTATAAATATAAATTATAAATATAAATTATAAATATAATTTATAAATACAATTTACAAGTACAATTTACAACTACTATAGAGATATTTTTGTCGATATATAACTTGCGCGTAGAAATTTTACAAATTGTTTAATTCTATTATACAAATTACTATTTGTCAGGATTAGAGCTTTGATAGCTAGTATATAGTTGATTGACAAGAATACTAGCTATGCAGAACTAACTATATATAGAAAATAGATATAAATACTATAGATGTCAAGACACTAGACGTTATCTATAGTATATTCAAAATTAGAAAACAAAAATTCGAAAAATAATCGAAAAACAAAATCTATCTAGTCTAAAACTAAAATACTATCTCTCTCTTCTATTTGCGAACTTCGACAAAACAATATCGAATCTTTTAATTAGTATTTTTAGTTAACTTTAGTTAATTTCGAATGCTTGTCAAATACAAGCTTCGATTAATATCGAATATATATCGAATATTGTTCGACAATTAAAACTAAAGTTTTCGATATATGTCGAACAAAAAAATAAATTTGTCGAATAAAAAAAGAATAATCGAAAATTTTGAAACAAAATATACAAAAAACAATAATATACAAAACAAAAAATATATATATTACAAATAGTGTTCTAATTAATTTTTAACTATTTTCGATTAGTATCGAACATATTTGTCGAATACAATCTAATACTCGAAATAAAATGTCGAATAATTGTTAAATAGCAAAAATCAAGTTTCGAGCAATTTGTCGAACAACGACAAGATTAAGAGAAAAAAATAATAATTAATTTTTAAAAAAATATCAAATATAAAAAAATTGAAAAAAGTACAAAAAATTACTAACTCTAACTCTAAAAAAAAAGTTTGAATTATATAACACAAAAATCGAAAAATCGACAATAAAATAGAGATCGATCGCGTTTAAAATAATTCGAGAAGTCAATTATATAATCTAAGAAAAAATTGACAACAACAAAAGAAGTAATAATATCAAAAAGTCGAAATTTGTCGAATTTTAATTATATTCGAACACGTTTGTCTAAATTTGCAATACAAAGAAAGAAAATAATATAAAAGTGTCTTAACAACAATTTATACGTAGTCGTGCGTATATTTAGAAATATTAAGTCAATTCTAATTCGAAAAATTTTTAAAAAAAAAATTATAAAATATCTAGCAAAAATACTATAGAGACAATAGCAAAAATCTCGAATATATATCGATTAACTTTCGACAATAGTAATATATCGATAATACGTTTTTGAAATTTTTGTTAAATGCAACAAAAAACAAAATAATATATTAAATTTAATTTCGATTGCAAATATATAGCAAATAACTTTCGACAATAATAATATATTAACAATGTGTTTTCAAAATTAATTCTAAATACAACAACAAAAACTATAAATGTATATTGAGCGATATTTTGATATTAATAATAGTAGAGCGCGAAAACATATAAATGCAAACTATTCTACTTATTAGATTTTCAATTAGAAAATGTCTTGAATATTTAATAAGATTTTGCTATATCTAAATATTAATAGTAAAAGTCGACAACAAAGTTGAAACAATTGTCAATTATAAAGTAGTTTAGTTATTTAGATTTATTGTTGTAGTTTGTGTAGTCTATAAAGAGAATTTAATATTGTAGTATTTTGCGTCTATAATTAGTAACAATTAGACTTAAATCTATATTATTGTTATTTTTGCATATATTATATTGTTATGTTCCAATACTTTTAATGTAGTATTCGAAATTGTTGTCAATATTGTTGACAATATTAATAGACAACAAAAACTTAATTTGTTAATCTAACAAAAATTTGCTTTTATTAAAATGTAGAAACTATAAATAAAATATTAAATAAATTTTTATTAAGTCGAACAATTTTAATTTGTAGATATAATTGTTAATTGTTTAAATAATTTTATAGAGATTTGTATTTTTATATTTTAGAAACTTGTATAATCGAGTTGTTTTAATATTTCGAATATTAAATATAATTTAATTATTGATCTTAAATTTCGAAATTGCAACGCGTTTGCAATTAGCAAATTCTATTTATTTGACTTAAATTTAAATAAACTCTTGACAAAGAAAGTTTTGCAAAATTTCGATTTTTTTAACAATCTTGTTAACATTTTTTATATTGCGACAAGCTTCGAATGTAACGTTGTTAAAAAAAACTATAAATAGCTTTAGATCTAATTGTAATAGATAATTTTTAATAGTAAAAAAAAGTAATAAATTAATAGATTTGCTAATATAACTATTTGCGACAAATTCGACAATAACAAAATAACTAATTTAGTTATTCTAATTGTATTGCACGTATATTCGAAAATACTACTTAAGAGCGACATTAATATTTTCGATTTAATTGTCGATTTCTAAGTAAAACGCAATTGACAATTTAGATTTGATTTTTAATCTTTTGCAAAAATATTGTTAGAAATAAACAATAAATTGAATATCTTTGTTAAAAACAATAATAATTAAAAAGTTCTCAATATATTAGACAAAATCAATAAAAATCTAAACTATAGTTTTGATTTTCAAAGAGTTTATAAATATAAATTTCTTATTTTTGAATAGTCTATCAATTACTACTAAAATATATTGAAAGATCTTTTCTCTATAACAATATAGTAGCAAAAAAATAATAAAGTTGCAAAATATATTTTGTCAATAACAATCTAAAATAGACAAAAATTTCAATAGATTATACTTATATTTGCAATATAATTTGACGTGCTTGCAAATCGAACAACTTTTAATATATTTTTTAATATTTAAATATAGTATAAATCAATAGTAATAATATTGTATTTTCTCGAAAATAGTTGTTCGATCTAAATATTTAATACTTAACAATTTATACTAAAATTTGATTGTTTTAACTCGAAAAGTATTATTTGTATTTTAAAATATATATATTTTGTTTTAAACAAATAGATATTTAATATTAATTGTTAAATATTTAATTACTATATAGTTCTCGAGTTCCAACTTAATTGTTTTGCGAAAAATAGTTGAAATTTTTTGTTTATTAGCTTTTTTAATCTAAATAATTTGTTTTATCTTTTTGTTATACAAATATATCTTCGATATCTATTAAACAAAAATTTCGAAATCGAATTCTATCTTAAATTTCTTCTTTTCTATTAAATTGATCGCGATAGCAAACAAGAGCTAAATTGTAGAAAAAATTGCAAATATAGACAGATAAATTGTAGACAAAGCAAATATATCGAAAGAGAAAACAAAATTAATAACTAAAAATAACAAAACTATAAACTAAGAGATTGTAAATACAACAATAACAAACAACAAAATTGAAAAAATAGATCTAATAGAGCAAAATTTGTCTTGTTAAAATAATACAAATACTATAGACAATAAAAATATAAATAATTTTATATCTTTGTTAGTTGTTAGCGAAATTTAAGTAAATTTCTTGCAAGTTTTTGCAATTCTTTTGTTAACAATTAGTTTAAACTTAATAAAGTCTCGAAACAAACAAATTAATTTTGTTATTAAATTGTAAATAACACTTAATAGTAGCAAAATTAATGCGACAACTTTAATTATATTCGATTTTAAATTATATTGTTTAAGAATTGTTTGTTGTTAAAACTAATTGCAAAAATTATTGTTGTTAAAAAATAAATTTTACAATTGTTTAATTAGATTGTCTAACTTTGCGTCTAATATATTTAATCGATAGATAATTTTAAAATTAAATTTGAACAAAAATTCGATTTAGCAAACTTGACAACAATTAAGTTGTTTAATAGTTATAAAATATTTTAGATTACAATAGTTAATAATAATCTTAATAGATTGTTCGACAAATATATTAGTATACTTTGAATATTATTTTTCGAAAGCGCAAACAATAATCAATAGTTTTTTGTTATAGATTTTGTAATTGTACTCTACGAACAACATAATTTTAAATATATAGATTATCGAATAAAGCAATCTATTCGAACTTATTTAAAACAACACAACAACAATTATAAAATCGAAAATATTATTTTCAATTTAGATCTCTAAATCGAAATCGAAATAATATAGAATAGACTAATCAATAAAAACTTGTTTAAAAAATTTAAATACAAAATCTTCGAAATTGTTAAATTGTTATAAAAAACTAAGATTTTTGTTTTCGAACTTACTAAGCGCTAACAAAAATTTAATTAGACTCGAATAATTATAGATAAATTGTAGATAGAAATTAATAAAATCTAGAAAAATTTGTATATTGCGCACGTAGATAGAAACTTTTTACTTAAAAATATGTTTAATTTTCTCGAAATCTATTCGAATTTTTTCGATAGTAATAATTAGATTCAAATATTTGACTTGCTTGACAAAAAAAATATATTTGTTAATATTTAAATAAAGATTTGCGTTATAAAGTTTAGCAAAAATTTTATTTATATAATTTTTATATTTTGTCTCAATATTATTGTAAACTAAAATATTATCTATATAGATAATACAAAAATTGTTCAAATAGAGACTAAAAATCTTATTAATAAAAAACTAAAATATAATTAAAATATTATATAGTTTAAAAAACATTACAATATACTTAAACAAATTGTAACAAATAATAAAGATTGTCTTGTATTTATTATCGAAATATATTTGAATTTTATTAAAGACTACAATAATATCGAACTTACTATAGTATTTAATTTTGTATAATTGTTGCAAAATTTCTTAAATCAACAATAGAGTATTGCAATTCTTAATTGTTAAAATATTAAAATTTCTATAGTTTACGCAAACGCGCAAATCTTTATTAGACTTCTTAACTATAAGAATAAAAACAATATACTATAAAATATTGTTGCAAATTTAATTTTTGCTTTTTATATTATTTAGATAAACTCTAATAATCTTTTTTTCTTAACAAAAAATACTATAGACTTTCTTAATCGAAAAAATTGCTTTTGAAACAAAATTAATAGCATAATTAATATTTTTATTCGACAATAACTTGTTAGCTTTTTATAAATTAAAA
>JAABUW010003052.1_pt1 | contig 24413 bp, 21 predicted proteins | sample 5560081 | NCBI WGS metagenome assembly JAABUW01 (sample SAMN10711882, study PRJNA513363) | rock metagenome | isolation source: Antarctica rocks | place: Antarctica: Victoria Land, Knobhead sud | reverse complement strand
ATGGGAAGAATGTTCTGGCTGTAAGGATATACAGTCGAGGCAGGGCTCAACAGAAGTGGATGTAGAACCAATGTCCGGTGTTGATTTGGGTGAGTGAGAAGAACTTCCGACCAGCGTTGTCGAGCACATGGAAGAAAGATCATCCTTGTTGTCAGTCGCAGTCACACTTTCTTCACTCGCCGCCGCCGGGCTCGCCCTTTCCTCTGAGATGGCCTCCAACCTGCCGCCACCAAGGTCCTGTGCATCGCGCTGTACATGCGCACATTCTTGCTGACCATCTATCGCTTGCGCATTCTCGCAGAACTCGAGCAGTACAGTCTGTTGGTGGCGGCAGCCCAGGAAGTAGTAATACCGATATCGACACATGGCGCTCTCCAGGAATTGTATGCGCAACCAAGCGGCCACTCACCCAACAGGTTGTATTCAATCGTCTCGCAGTTGCCACATGGATCTAGATCATCGTGGAATTCTGCCGATATGGAGGTGCAGGTGCAAATGTGTGATGAGGTGACGTCGGTTCGTTGCGTTTGAAGTCACGGGAAGGTGCGTGGCCTGAAACGTGGGCCACGGAAACGCAGAAATGGAAGGAGCGCCCGTGATTGAGACCTCACTTCATCTCGAACATTGATCTATTCCTCCTATTGGCATCTCAATTCCCATAACATTTCCCAATCGCTTCGGACCACCGACAGCGGATGTTTCGAGTCAGGACATTTTCACGTGCAAATTAAACTACCTACCTCTCCTATCCACATTGTCTCAGAACCTTCGTTTCTTTTTGACCGGCGCCTTAGCTTTCTCCTCCAGGTCGCGCTTCAGCTGATCCCGCTTCCTGTTTGCACGTTCTTGCGACGTCTCTCGTGGTGGAGGAGTGGCCTCCTTCGTTAGAGCTCGAGCGCGCGAAGGCAACTCGTCCTCATCGTTTTCTGACCTTGTAGGGCCCTCTGCCACTGTACCATCTATACTACCCTCCTTAGATCTCTTGCCACCAATCGTACCCATCTTGTGCCCCTTTGTTGGTGGCGGTGAGCCCTGCTCCGAAGGCTCTGATTCAGTCACTGCCGGGAGAGTCTTCTTTGCCCTGCCACCAATGGCGCCCAGCTTTGCGCGTGGCTTCGATTCGGGAGATATGATTGCCGGTGTTGACTCCTTCGAGGATGATGGAAGCACAGACTGAGATGATCGGCCACCCACAGTCCCGAGCTTGCGAGGTGAAGGTTGCACCAATGCTGACTCCTGGCGTTTCTGTCCACCAATGTTTCCTAGCTTTCGATTTGGCAGCTTAGGCGATGGCTGGGCTGAGTGCCGCTGCGGAGTGATAGACCGCCTCGTGCGTGTTGGAACAGCTTGCTTTGGAGCAGCGTCAAGGTCATCTTCATCCTCTGTAGTGCTCTGGCCATCATCAGCCACGTTTGGCAGAATGGCATCAGATGCACGCCCTTCTCTGGTCTCTACAACGTGATCTGATTCATGGCCTTGCTGGCTCGTGGCATGCTGCTGTTTTAGACCTGGCGGCGTAGCTTGGCGCTGAAACATACTGTCCTGTATGTCTTCATCCTCAACCATAGCGACATCATGCTGAGCTGGAGATGTGGCTACTGGTCTCTTCCGGCGAGGTACAGCAGCACCTGGATCAAGATGATTCCACCCGCCGTCTCTGTCGCCACCTGAATCTTGAGCTTCAACCTTGGGCAAATTACCCAGGACACTGTTCAGCTCCCCATCCGTCAGCTCGTCATGATCCAGCCCTTGGTAACTCTGTGCTTTCCAAGCATCTTCGTCAAAATCTGCAAGACCTTTGACATGCCTAGCGAGCTGCTCCCTCTGCCCTTTCTTGCGGGAAGTCTTGATGTTGGACACACCAGGAAAGACCGTGGTAAGATCGTTGCCCGAAGTCTCCAGTCTGTCACAGATCTTGGAGATAACCCGATCTTTATTTTGCAGCTCATGAACAAGTTGGTCTATTTGATACTGCAGCTGGCTTGCTTGGTGCAAAAGTGGAGTCACCAACTGTGTTGCCAGATACTGTGGTTCTTGCAGTCGGAGCTCGATAGTCCATTTGAAAGCGGACAAAGGCTTAGGGAGCGCGGCCGAGATTTCTATCGCCAGATTGCCATCATCCTCGTCGCTCGTCCGCAGCTGGAGTGAAGTGTCATGCTCGTGATTGAAGGCGGTCTCAATCTTGCCGAGAAGTATGCTGAACTGCTCATCGTCTTGGCTTGGATCGATGCTACTGCCACTGTCAGAAGCGCGCTGGATGCACTCTGTCTTGCTTAAACGCTCCTCCCAGAGTCTGCTGAGATCTGTTGTTTGGATGCTGTATCCTGTGCTGTCTAAGTGGCATTTCACGAATAACTTTGGCACGTTCTCCAGATCCAGGTCCAGGACCTTCCAGTTTCCGTCGGCAGCCATGGTGTGAGGAAAATGTACATCTTGGAGCGACGGGCTACAAGAATCATTATATAAGTCGCCACGCAGGCAGACGGGTATAGTCTCATTCACGTGAAAGGTCTAGGACTTTCCGCACGAGCAGCTTAAGCGCTGGTGTCCGGAGCGAGCCGCTAACTGCGGCGGCCCCGCAAACTCTAAATATCGTGGTTTGCTGGAAGCACTTCAGATGTTCGCGAATTGACGAATATTTGTTGCGCAGTAGACATCGTGACTGCACCAGCCAACAACGCCTATTCCCTCGGAGACGATACCCCATGAGACTGGTCGAAAGCAATAAGCGCCTATCATGTCGCGCTCAACGATCCCCAGCAAGCGACCGGCACCCGACGTCCAAGAAGCAGCCTGGGTAGCAGATGAAGATCGATTTGTGCTACAGCAGGCGAAAAAGAAGGCCGCAATCCGCGTGAAAGGAGGGCGCGCACAACCTGTGGATTGGCTTGCGGTCACGCTTGCGGTTATCGACCCAGACAACAACCCACTGGACGATGACGAGTTAGAGGATGCGGATCTGGACGTGATAGACCCGGAAGGCATCTTCGAGGGCTTGGACGACGGGGAACTGGCGGACTTGGAAAAGGGCATTGATACGTATATGACCTTGGAATCAAGTAGAAGTAATCGCGACTACTGGATGGTAAATTTACCCTTTCTTGCATAGTTGATTTTGTACTGATGCTGACAGACTGCTAGATGATGAAAACTATCTCGCAAGGTCGGCGGAAGCAGTCGCAGATCGGTCAAACAACTGCACGAGGCGTGAGTTCGGTCGCCACCGATCTTGACAAATTGCTAGGGCCGAAAACTCTTGAGGAGCTCGAGAAGCTGGAGAAGCAGATCAAATCGAAGCTATCTTCTAAAGAGCCCGTCGATACTGACTACTGGGAGCATTTGCTTGCGAGTTTGCTTACGTATAAGGCGCGAGCCAAATTGCGAAGAGTCACTCAGTCGATCGTGACTGCGCGAATGGACAGTTTGCGCAAGCAGCAAGCAGAGGATGCCAATGCGTGGAGAGAGAAAGTGGAGTCAGCTGCCTTCGATGCGCAAGCAAATGAGGATCAGGTGCCGATCTCGGCGGAAGTCAACGGGCATGATAGGCATGCGCACGATCCGGAGCCTCTCTTACGTTTGCGCTCAGAAGACAAGACGCTCGATTTTGTCGATGGCAAGCAATTCCAACGAAGTCTGACGGAAGATCGCCGCAAAGTCCTTGCCCGCGGCTACATTGGAAAGCGAGTTCGAGAGGACAATGGACTCGAGCGTCCATCCAAACGAGCACGCGTTGATGGCGACGAACCAGCAGCACAGGGGAGCTTGACGCAGTTCGACCGAGAAGTAGCTCGTGGGCTTGGTGAGAACGAAGAAATCTTCACTACGGAGGAACAAGTCGCCACCAAGAACTTGTCTTCGTGGTCGCAGCAACATCGTCCACGGAAGCCACGCTATTTCAACCGCATGCTGAAAGGCTACGAGTGGAATAAGTACAACCAGACTCACTACGACCATGAGAACCCTCCACCAAGAGTCGTGCAAGGCTACAAATTCAACATCTTCTACCCAGACCTTGTGGACATAACCAAGGCGCCTACTTACCGCATCGAACGAGAAAACGGAAGAAGACGAGGTCAAACCTTCGCACCAGCTGGCGAAGACGACACCTGCCTGATCCGGTTCATGGCAGGGGCACCCTACGAAGATCTGGCATTCCGGATCGTCGACCGAGAGTGGGACTATTCGGCAAAGAGAGAGCGCGGCTTCAGAAGCAGTTTCGACAAGGTATGTCCATGCTGTGCCCCGTAGTTGACGTTTCACAGTGTACTGACAGTTTTGACAGGGTATTCTACAGCTACATTTCCAATTCAAGAAGGTAAGTCGTTGAAATGAAATCGATTTCAAGCAACGATACTGACTGCGACAACACAGATCTTTTATCGGAAGTAGCTCCGTTGCGACAGCACAGCCTTTACGATGCTATGATTTGAGAGGGTAACGCACAACGCCCAACGCTTGACGATAGGACGATGTGGACAGCTCTCCTGCTGGGACACACGAATTCCTGTTTGACCAGGCCAGCAAGTCCATCGTGGAGGGACGAACGCGGGGACATGTTATGACAGCAGCACAGCCCCAGGTGGAGCTGCAAGACTATCCATCGATCTCTAATATTGCTGTGATGGCACGAATCATTGTTTAGCTGGCGAAAAGAATTCAAAACCCATCGCGCACTTGTACCTGAAGCTCCACGATGTCATGTCGTTGACAGCCCGGCGACACCCGCACCTGTCAAGACTGCCGTACTCCCGCTGTCTGCTACATCACACTGCACGACATCTCGGTACGGCACTGAGGCCTTGTGTTAATTCCATTGTTGATGTGCGCTGAAGATGTCTGAGAATCTAGGTACGAGCCGACGGAAGCCTGCATATCGCGGTGAGGGGCCGCATGTATTGAGGCGCATGCGCGTGGGACATGCGTCCTGGAAGTCTTTCAATTATGCGCGAAGAAATGCGCAGGTTTTGATGGTGCTGCAAGATCTGCTGAGAAATCGCGCATAGATGGTGATGGTTCAAACATCTCCGAATCGGTCATCCTACGAGCAAAGCTGGTAGAGCGAGTGTCTTCTCCCCGCTGAGCGCGCTGAGCGTTTTTATGGATGACGACGGCCATGACAGAAATTCATGAATCGGCCCTGGCTTCTGGCTCGACCTTCCCGTGCTTCTGGAAGCCTGTCGGCGGCATGATTAGGTACGTCGCGGCGGTACCCAACCTTATGGTGTAACTTCCGCGGTTAACTGCATCTCGAACTTGCAAGATGTGCCAATCGCGTAATGCGGTACCTCCACCCGTGACGAGACGAAAGCATGCTCAAGCAGTGTGGTAGATGCTGCACATTAGGCTTGTTGAAACTGCGGCGGTATCGGCATTGGGGAATCTTGGATGGCTTTCTGTTCCACAGCGGTACGTGACCTGTGCATATCCTAGCTGCTGAAGCGAAAGTGTTTGTGCTCAGATCGTGCTTTCAGATTTGGTCACAATGGCGGCGTGAGTCCCTTCCCGCAGCACCTGCAAGCCTTTCGCTGCGCCGTTGAGATCCCATGGTGCCTTGTGAGTCGTCCGCATGCGTTGGCGGAACATTTGCCAACGAGGCGGGCCTGGTGTACATTACATCCGCCTCCGCTGCACTCCCTGACTTCCTCCACACACATTGAAGCGCCCGAAGCTTTGCTGTTTAGTGCTAAGCTCTTCCAAATAGTTGCTTCAAAATTGCCTGCTTCGCCCTTGTTTGGCACCTTGATTCCTTGTTCGAACATCCGATCGCTCCGCTGGGCACGTGCAAGGCTTATACACCGCGGTGGTCTTCTGCTTCAGACAGCGACCGTCTGCTCTCCGAGTTACACCGCCTTGATCTACTGCCAATCGACCGCTTCGAACAACAGCGCAACTCCTCTCCATATAGCTGCGATGGGCGACTCGAAAGGCGCTTGGCCGCCGCATCTCCACGGCGAAAACGTTGGCGATGGCATTACAGCAGATGATCTGGTCTCGAACCTCACAATCGATCCACGGAGATCCCACATCATGCCTTCGTGGTCTGAGCACCCTAACAATAGTCACCATCACCACCATCACAATCACGGCCAAGATATTGACTATAGGACAATGCGAAACACACACGGCCTACCCCTTCCGTTCCGACCTCACTCGCATTCTCACCTCGATCACTCACATCTTCCCAACATCGCAACTGACCATCGATCAATAATGTGGCCAAGTACATCAACCGCGCCTAGTTGGGCACCAACATCAACAATGCCGGTGTATTTCGACAACACCATCTTCGACGAACAGTCAGTCGCACTCGGCCACGCTGACTTGGATCAACCGCTCTATGCCGGCACAATGAACGATCTGGATGTCGTTGATTTTGGTCAAAACAACGGCCAATACGATTACTTCGAGCCGCAACAGGCTATATCGAGTGCGCCAGACACGCCAGACCAGTATCTCGTTGAAGTCGACGATGAGTCCGATCGCAGCGACAAGTGCTACGCTAAATTGATCTTTGAGTGCCTCCTCGAAGCACCAGACTACAGCCGGCCACTCAAAGAGATCTACAACTGGGTACTCCGCAACAGCGCAAAAGTCCGCGAAGATCCAAGCCACAAAGGCTGGCAGAACAGCGTTCGGCACAATCTGTCGATGAACCATGTAAGTAGCTTATTCTGGTGCAGCTCTAGTCAAAAACATCACACTGACCACATCACAGGCATTCCAAAAAGTCCGCACCCACCCCCCTCAGAAGAAGACCAGCCCCTGGAAGTTGTCCGACGACGCGGTGGCTCTGGGTCACGTCATCTCCACGACCAGATACCGCAACAACCCGAAGCGCAAGAAGTCTCGCAACGCTGCTACATCTCAGAAGCGAGTCGATGCGGGCGCCAAAGGCGGCAAAGCCACTCGCGATGCGCAACGACGTATCAAGGAAATGCGCGACAGGCGCGACATGAGCGACAGACGCGACATGAGCGACAGGCCTCCACAACCTACCGGACAACGCTGGGACAACTGGTTCGATCAACAGCAGGCACAGCGCACACCATACATCGCCACACCTTACCCTTCCGTCATGGGCCCCGTCAGAGCATCACCTCAACCGATGATGGCAACGTCAACGAATCCACAGTTCTTCGAGTTCGTGCCTGAGTACACCGATATGCAGCCACAGCACCCATATCACCCTCAGCACCCACAGCACCCACAGCACCCTCCATCATCCTACCCGCACCCACAAATGCCGCAACAACAGTACTACAAGTACAACGAACCAGAACCAATTCAGACTACGGAGGATCAACACAACCTCACCTTCCTCGACAACCCGAACAGCGCACTGTTCGCTGACACCGATGCCGACTCACCCTACTCTTCCATCTTCACCGGCGAACCTTCTCTCACTCCCGACACTGGTTTTGAATTCGAAGACGAAGACACCCTGGCTGGCGGGTCTTCTTCGCCACATCCTCCGGTAAGCATCCCGCGAATGGCTCATTGATGTCCAGCAGAAGCTGACAGCGTGCAGTTTGCGTACAGACCTCCGCCGCAGTGAGTACACCAAACTCCATGCGATACCGCGACCCAACACGCTGCCGACATCACCATCATCCATACGATTGAATGCGCGAGCATGCATACGATCGAACCCACGACGCTCAACGAAGCTTCGCAGACTATGATCTACTGATGTGCCTATACTGCTGCACATATGGCATTGGCTTCATTTTTGCTACCTTACGTTTGCCACGATTGCTCAAGTTGGAAGTCGTTACTGGAGTAGGCGTCTGCAAGGACTCTCAAAGCGATTCACGGGCAAGGATGACTTTATTGGAACGCGGCATTGACTGACTTATGACTGCGCGATCTACGGCATATCTGAACCAGCGAACGCGTTTCGCATAGGTATCTGCTGCACGTAGACTAGACAGCTCATGGTCGTATCTCGTTATCACCATTCAACACTTCTCATGAACTGTACACATTACTTCGCCTCGCTCTCCTGGGCGAGTGCTCTAAACGCCTGCAGAAGATCCTCCTTCAGATCTTCCCAGTTCTCGATACCCACTGACACGCGCAATACCGTCTCCTCGACCGTATTATCGCTCATCCGCCTCCACTCGATCAAACTCTCCACCCCGCCCAACGATGTCGCATGATGGAAAAGCTCCAACTTACTCGGAAACCTTTTGGCAAGCTCCGCCGTCTTCATCCAAATACTAAACACCGGCCCATAACCCCCCGGCATCTGCTTCCGCAACCATCCCATATCCTCCTTCTGCAAACTCGCGTGCTCAATCTTCTCCACCACCTGCTTCACCACCGCCACTTCCCCTCCAAGCGTCTCCCCTGGCCCAAGCTGACCATCCAACCACTCCACAATCCTCGTAGCATTCTCACTCTGCCTCCCCACCCTCAGCTCCAGCGTCCTCAGACTCCGCACCCCCAACCACCCCTCCAAACTCCCCATCACACTCCCCAATGTCACTCTCTCCCCGTACATGCCCCAGTAATCCTTCTCCCACCCGTCCCTCCCTGTCCCAATCGCAATAACACCGCACAGCATATCCGAATGCCCGCCAAAATACTTCGTCCCGCTATGCATCACATAATCCGCCCCCTGCTTGAACGGATCCTGCAACGGCGGCGGTCCGAACGTCGCATCCACCGTCAACACCGCCCCTCTCTTGTGTGCCAGCTCCGCGAAGTGCGCGATATTGTACGCCCGACCGGTAGGGTTGACGGGGGTTTCGATGTGCACCACATCGCCCTTACCCAAGCTCCAGCCTCCATCTTTATCCTCCCAAGAAGTTTCGTCGAAGAGATCAACAATCTTACACCCAGTCAACTTCTGATATATCTTGAGAACGCCATGACACCCATGATACCCCGCCCCAATCGCCACAACCTTCGGGTTCAACCAGACCAGCAGGGCATGGAACGCTGCCAACCCGCTCGCGTACGACAGACACGGCGCTCCAAGTATTTCTCCCAGCATCAATTCCAAGCGCGTGGTATTTGGGGCGGTAAGGCGGGAGTAGACGTGCGAGTCGGCTGGGTCGCGTGGTCCGCGTTTGGGGATATCGAGGTCGTCTTTTGGGATGAGGAGGGAGGGGTCGAAGGGGTAGCGGAAAGTTGTCGAGACGTGGAGGGCGGGGGCGACGTCGGTCGTGGAGTTGAGGGGGTCGTCTGCGTGGACTGCTAGGGTGGCGAGGGAGTGTTGTTTTTTGGGGGGAGTCGGGAGGGGGATGGTGTTCGTGGACCGGGGAGGGTGGCCGTTCGCTTGGTCGGCCATTGCTGGTTGTTGATCGGATGCGAGAGAGTAGAGGGAATTGAAGAGGGGGAAGAAGGAACGAGAGAGAGACAGGTGTGGGTTGTTATTACCTGTTGCTCGAATAACTTATGCGGTGATGAGTCTACTTGTCTTCCGCGGTGCCTACGTGAGCAATGGGGGAGTATTTATTGCGTACAAGAGATATTTGAGGTTCGTAGGGCGTAGAACCAACCCCACCTCGAGCCCACCAAGTTTCTCCTTCTCCTTCCTCCTTCCGAGCACGGCTCCTCCCGAGTAGATATGGCTCCTTCCGAGTAGAAAGTACGAAAGTAGGGCCAGTCCCATTTGGACTCACCTTGGTCGATGAACAGGCGAAGGAAGGGTTGTTGGCTTTGGAAATGGCCTTGCAGTTCGACAACGAAAGGTCATACACCGCGAAGAAGTGCAGTCGTTGGGAGCCTTCCAAACTGTGTTAAGAACTAGAGCCTTTCAAACGACTCAAACGTTCATCGATTGTGCAACTGTTGAAGTATGTGTGTCTCGTGGTCATTTGCGGGCTGCGCCATATTTTGGGGGATATCATAAGCATACGCCCCCAGCAAAACGCCTGTTCATGCTTCATGCACATCTATCGCGTGCCTCCATTGCGAGACCTCCGTCGGTTCCTTCCACGCTCGTTACGTTGCTCGGGTTTCCTCCACACTAGCTACTTCGTTTGCAATTGTCCTCAGTTCTCCGCATCCACAAACGTCTCCTCGTTACCCAGGCTGTCCGTCCGACTAAGCGCACCCCCGGAAGAGTTGTGAGTTGCCCTCATCGGCTCTTGCATCTGCTGCGCCGGCTGTCCCTGCGGTTGTATGTATGCCGGGCCCGGAGCGGCTTTGCTGTCGTTCTGCCCGAAGTCGATCAGGTCACCGCCTCCACCACCCTGCTGTTGTGCTTGAGCTGGAGGTGCGGTCCGCTCTCGCGACGGTAAGCTCTTCTCCTGCGAGAACTGCTCTCCCATCTTCTGTCCAGGCAGGATAGGCGCGATAGCCAGAATCTGCTCAACTTGCTTCTCGGCCGGCGCGTCGTTGTCCACCTTCGCAGCAATGACCCAGTCCAACTTCTCCTCGTCACCCGGCGGCGCCGGCTTGAACAGCTTCGGTGTCCATGGCTGGTCCCCTCGCTCCGATGCTTCCTTCCTCTGCTCATCCTCAATACGCGTCTTCTCATCCGTCGCCGTCTTCTGATCCGCCTTCTTCAAAGCTCGCGTAGTCGTATCCCACAGCTTCTGGCTCTCCCTCGGCGCTTGCTCCTCCAATGGCCGGCTCTTCGGGTAGCTGGGCTTCGCGTTGGTCGCGTCAAAAAACACAGTCTTCTTGCCCGTGGAAAGGTCCTTGATGCTCATCTCGCCGTGCCAGAAGCCGGAGAGCTCGTAGAGCGATTTGCCCGTCTTGGTGTCTTTGATGAAGCCGCCGATGGAGTTGTAGGTGCCGCCGACCCAGCCTTTGACTTTGAACTCGATGTCGACTTCGAGGCCGGACTCCGGGCATTTGACTTGTGCGTGGTCGCCGAGCTCGTACTTCATCTTGCCGAAGAGGATTCCGCGGGCGTACATGTTGGGTTGGGTGATGAAGCTGTAGTGCCTCAAGTCAGCATGCGTATCAGATCATTTCAGTGGGTGCAATGTGACATACTACCGCTCTTTCCGATCCATAAACCTCATCACCGCAATCCCCTCCATAAAGCTCCCAACGCTATTCCCCAAGAACTTGCTCCTCGGCTTCAGTGTCCCATCAATGCGTATCCGATGCTCGGGCGCCATGAAGAAGTACGAGCTCTTCGGCGGATGATGGCACGTCTGCTCCGAAATATAATACCCCTTCGACCCATCTGGGTAGTCCCAGTACCCCGTGAACGTCTCACCCAAGATCGGGTTCAGCGGCTTCTTCACGCCCGGGGGCTTGATGTGCCACCCGCTGAGGTAGAACTTGGTGACTTGCACGAATCGCTCAACCGGGTCCTCGATCTTTGCCATGGGGATCATAATTTCCGGGTGCGCCATGAAGTTTGTTATACGTTCGAGCATGCTGCGGGGTTCGAGAATGAAGGTGGGCAAGGTGATGCGGGAGAGGTCGGCACCGGGGTGGAGTTGCTTGATGATGTGCTGGAGGACGTTGCCTTGTTCGCTGCTGACGACGGTTTCGTCTTCGTTGTCGCTGGCGGTGGCTTCGCCGTCTTTGCCGCTGCCTAGGGAGGACGAGCGGTCGCGTCTGTGGCCGAGCACCATGGTGGGCGGTGGGTCGGGGGGTTTTGTTGGTTGGGAGAAGGGTGAGGTGTGGTGGTGGAGCTTTGGTTGGCAACGGAAGGAGCGGGTTGAGCAGCTTCGGTTGTCACGATCAACACAGTCGGGGGTTGAGTTGGTGATTGTAATCAAACCCAAAGAAGTCTGACAATGTTGTCGTAAAGACAACAGGATGTTGGGTCAAGGAACGAGGAACGTTGCTTCCAGGCAAACTCAATTCCGAAGATGCCGCAGACGTCACAGCAGCGTCGCGCCTGACGTGGGGTCTCACTCCTGCCCACTTCTTGTGTCCTCGCGCTCTTTCTTCCCCCTGACACGATCTGACCTACGTTACCGTACGGAGAGTGATGGAGCTTTCAAAATAAAACGGATGCACAACTGATCTTGTTGTGCCGTTACACAAATTCCGTCCCATTCAAGCTACTGACCACAAGAAGTGGCAGTCCTCCAGCTAAGAGCACGAACATCGTTGGTTTCAACGAGGACTCCAGTCTATGCGAACGCGACCTTATCATGGGCTCCCCTCTGGTCAGCCTTCTTGTTGTGGATCTGTCATCTACGAAAATCAATCAAGAAGACCTTGTCAACGACCTCACGGGATACTTCGACGATCTCCTCGTTCGGACCTTCACATGGAGTGCAGGTGAAGCTTCAGAAATACCATAAAACCTTGTGCTAAAACGGCGTGACCTTGTAGCACAAGTTCTTCGTCCAGTAACCTCTCAACAGAAGTGGCGAGTCCTCTTGAAAGCACGAGGATTGTTGGTAGAACTCTAGTCTGCGCGAACGCGACTCTATTTCGAGATCTCCTTTGGTACGCCTTTCCATCATGAACGGAAGGATTATTGTTGATGCTGCAACTCAAGATCTCTGAAGACCTCGTCAACTAAGTCACCGGGTATCTCACATCGAGGCAGCAACCTCTTCGTTGAGCCGCGTTGTTGATTGATCGTCTGCTGTGGAGCCGCCTTGCTGGAACACTGTATGGCGATATCGTCTGAGTAACTATGTTCCAATGATACGCAGTTGTTGAAGCGACCTAACCACCCAGACGCAGCCTTCGCAGGCGATCATTCATTCGACCGAGACCTTTTCGCGGCGTGGTTTGGCAGTGGTCGTTCATTACAGTTTGCTCTGCTGATACTTCTATCATCTCTAGTCTGTCCTTGCACCACTCCCATTCCTCGTCTTAGACCGAACCCTTCGCCAATCTCTTAGTCACAGTCAACTCGGGGGAGAAGCATTGCCATCTTGTGCGAGAGGTCGCTTTTAAACACACCAATACTGAGCTCCCGTTCGTAGGCCCTCCTCTATTTTTAAACATGTGCTGCAACTCCAGATCGTCGAGAAGGACCCACAATAACACATACGCACCGCTCATCTCCGATTAGAGGCACGAGGCGGCTTTCCGGCTCCTGAGCAAAATGTAAGTGGCGATACAATAGCACGAGAGTTGTCAGCCTGCGGAGGCCGATGGGATACATTCTCTGGCCGAGCGCAGGCATGACATTTCCTTCTCTTGTCTAAGCACAGCAGCCTCATCAAGACATTTGACTGTACAGCACTTTACCGAGAAGCTGCGTTGTTGGGAATGCGATCTACCCGCACCGTCAGATATTAAGGCATTTCTGGACTGGATGCAGCTCCTGGAGAAATATTCGAAATAAACCGGACCAGGTACACAACGCTGGTGGTTTGTTCGAGGCACGGAACATCCGTAGCACACATCCTCCTCGTTCGACTCCGTCACCAGGTTTGCGATCGAAAGAAGCAGCAGTTGAAGGGCTTCTCAACACATCCGACTCCTCTTGGGGATAACGTACGCCGGGATGCCTAATCGGCCGCTGTATGGTTAGGTAGGAATAAGGAGTGCATTTCATTGAACAACAGCTCACACCTGGCGAGAACTTTCATCAGCTCTGATGTGCGTTGCGCTGCGGTATTGTCCTTTCTTTCGATCGACGATCCGGGAGTGATTTGCCAGTCTCACGGAAGCCCTTTGAAGCGAGGGTGGTGTCGTCGAGCAACGGTTCTACGTTGATCACCTGCGAATACGCGGCGTCGAAACTGTACCGGTGAAATCTTCCGATTCTACATGCTTTGGTAGTATCCTGTTGTTGATGCTGCATACTCGACGAAGCAGCCGCTTACATCCGTTCGAGGAGGAAGTCGGCCGTGTAGTGTTGCGGTTCATTCCGCCAGATTGCTGTACATTCAATGAAGTACAATCTGTTCTGCTTGTCCTTTCGCACTGCTCACTCTTCCTGGCACGGCCTGTATTCACTGAAGAGCCGGGAGAGGAGGTGTTCAGCAACACATATTCGCCACTGGTATGTCCTGTGGCTGGATGGCATGCGTTTGCAGCTCCGTCTTTGATCCTTCTGACCTGGTAGAGTTGGGCAATGGTGTACCTGTTCTCATAGAATCCACACCGAGAGCACATACTTTTCTCGGACTACGTAAGTCTCTCAGGTGTTCCCATTTTACATCTCTACTGTCCAGTGTCAAAAGCAGTCTTTGCAAGGAGAAAAGAACGATTGTTCGTTCGACAACAAGGTTAGTCCGAGGTGTAGTCTGATAGTGGTTCATTGCATGTATGCTAATGCTTCTAACTCAACTCCTCAGATCTCTTGCCACGAGACCCCTTGCAGGGTGCAGAACTCTGGTCTGCCGTGGCGTTCAATGTGTGGTTGCCTTCGACTCCGCCATTGCTCGTTCTCGCCCAACAGGATCTCAGCGGTCTTGCTGTTTCTGGCAACCAGGGTTTGTGTTAGTGGGGGAGGAGTATCCGTTCAGGAGCGTGGTTTACATCGCCGGTACCAACATCAGTCTTTGTCGAGGAACCAACACGCTCGGCTGGAACAGGAAGACAAGCGGATCGATGGCCCAAGTCGAATCGCATGGTTCTTCGTTCGACAATGAAATAAGGTGGCAACATAGCCTGGCTGTGGGTTGCTGCTTGTACGCTCATGCTCTTATTCGATCGGCTAGGTCGGCTGCCACGATCCGTGCCTGGTGTCATACTTTGGTATGGCGAGATTTCAGCATGCCATTGTTTGAAACTTCATGATGGCTCGTCGTCGCCTGAGAGAGCTGAACGGTCTTGCTGTTTGTGAACCGGGGTTTGTGCTTCGACCGTGCTGATCGGGGGATAGTATCCCTTGAAGGGCGTTATATATACCGCAGCAACCTCCACCATCGTCGTCAAACCAACACGCCCGACTGAGACAGGAAGGCAAACGGATCGATGCCGTACCTCCTAAGTCGAGTCAGCAGAGTAGCGTTGTGATCTTGTGCCGGAGGTAGACTGCTGTTACATTGATTGTTCAGCTTTAATGGTAGATCTTTGTTATTCCTTGCGATATGTGCTACGTGCGAATTGGCGAGTGGTGTAGAAAAGCAGATCGGCACGACGGTTGTTGGTGAGGTTAGGTTTGCCGCAGTTGCGTACGTAGAAGAGGAATACAAGCGGAGCGATGGCCTGAGTCAAATCGCAGGAGAAGGGTTGTAATCTTGTGCTAGAGGTTGTCTCCTACGAATAATGAATTGATGGGTGAGCCTAACGGATAGGCTCTCAGTTTATCTTGCGAGGCGTGCTGCATCGACGGATCGCAGACCGCGGAAGGTTGGTTATTAGCACGATGAGTGCTATTGTTGTTAGGTCTGCTGCAATCGTTCGAAACGCTGCTTCAGTGATCTGGAAAGGACCTGACTGGAGATGGACTGTTACTGGGCTCTGTAAATACCACTTTGAGAAGGTTGTCAATGGCAGTCGCACGAGTGTCACGTCACGGCCCTTGAAGAAGCACTTTTGTGGCACATCGACTGCGACTTACGGCGTCTCCAGTGGCACCAGGGATTTGGACCGTTCCAAGATCTTGGTTGGTGCTACGATAGGTAATCTTCTCGATATGTGGAACGAACCAATGCCATCTTGATTACTTTTGTTGATTAACCAAACGAGTTCCCATTTGCTGTAGATCTAAGTCAGATGAAATCGATCTATCCATCGTTCTAAATCGTCCTACCACTTTGACGCCCTTGTCTCAAACCGTGGCGGTGCACGCTACGACCGCTGTTCATGCAGTAGTTTCGATCAAGCTTCCGCCTCCTGTTGACTCCCTTGTGTGACTGCGTCCTGCGTCCTGTGGCGTCAAGCACCATCTCCACCGTGCACACCGGTGAGCGCCTTAGAGCTTCACCAACGTAGAGCTAACTACCGTGCCATTCTGCTAAGGTGTCGATCCAGGCACCGCATCAAAGAACTGAAGTGTTGCCTTGAACCTTATTGCAGAAACGCACCAAGCACGCGTCTATTGACTCATGCCGCTCGTGACCTTTCTCTTTTAAACGACTACCTCCAACTCATGAACAACTTTCCTCCACCTGACGAAGGACTTCTACTAGGCTTCGACGACGAAGACGACCCCGAGGAACGAGAACGTATACTACTTTTCCTACAACAACAGCACAAGAAGCGGATTCGCGACTACCAACGTCAGTTGAAGAAGCGGAGGATGTTGGAAGCCGCCCAGGCATCATCGGACTCGGAGATGGACGAGATCACGAAGGGCGTGAAGAAGGGCAAGATGGACGTGACTCCCGCCGGCAGTACGCCACCGGTGGAGCTCGTGAAGCTGGATCCGTGAGCAGATTATGAATTTTGATCTTGGAGAACGCACGTAGCTGACCAGGCACGTAGGTCGGAGATTGGAATGAGCGTTGGCCTGAAGTACCTCTACTCTGGTATGTTCTCCTAGGTCCCATCAGGGGTGCCGGCACTACAGTCGCTGTGCTGCCGCTGCGAGGTTCATCTTCATCACTGAGACTATTGCTGACAACCAACACAGGCAAGGAAGACAAGCGCGGGCGGTTTCAGTGGGAATCGAAGATCCCAGAGGACCTTGGCCAACCCGCCGAAGACGCTGAAAGTCTGAAGTGGGTTCTGATTGTCCGCAAGGTGAAGGCGTACAACGATCCCACCAAAGTCCTCACCTTGCACTCCGTGGTCATTCAGAGCCCACTGCTGAAGGACTTGCTCAAGGACGTCTTGGCGGGCTACCCAGGCGTGACTGTCAACCTCAAGCGCCTCGAGTTCTCCGGGAGGTTCGAGCCCCTCATCCACCGTTATCAGGAACTGAACCAGGCCATCGCTGCTTTGAAGCTCGGAGAGGACGCAGATGCGGCGAAGAAGGCGGCACACGCCGATGTGCTGCAGAACCTGCTCGCCGAAGACTTCAAGGAGACGATCGAAGCCACTGTGGACATGAAGAGTCAGGGTGTGATGACCTACGAGCACCTGTGGACTCTCTTCCAGCCCGGCTCGCTCATCTACAGCAAGCAGCAAGGTCAGGATCGCATCTTCAAGCTCGTGTCGTCGAGGTATGGCCAGGACCGCAACATGAACCCGGTCTTCTGGTTGACGTGCCAGTACGTCGACTACGATGGCACCAGGTTCGGGACACAGAAGCTCAACGTCAAGATCGCGGCATTTGACGGAACAAAGCCTATCACTAGCTTCCAGAGCTTTCCGCTTGAATACCACAACAGCAAGGAAGAGATCAAGGCGAAGCTTATCGAGCGTGGTGGCAAGATTGAGGGATTCGCCGGGTGCCACTACCGAGCGTATCAAGGTATGAGCTGGCGTATGGACAGCATGGGTAACAGGGACAACCAGTTCATCAAAGGCCGGATCGTCATCGACGTGAGTAATTCCGGCTTCACTTCATATGCAATCGCATCGTGCTGACATCTCTCACAGACCCATGGCTGGAATAGGTTCAACCCGAATTATAACATATTCGTGCAGCCACTCCACCTCAAGGAGTCGAGATTGGCCAGCGGCATAGGCGAACTGGACTCAGGTCTGGGTGGCGATTACGAGAGCGAGGTCGAAGACGACTACGATGATGATGACGGCATGCCTACCGATGGGCTGTTTGGCGACGAGGATGATGAGGAGACGAAGCAGAAGAATAAGCTTGGTGACGAGCACAAGATGCTGTGCACGCCTCTGGTCCGCGGTTATGCGTTCAAGGAGAAGATGTGGTATGGGCAAAACCCTAACTTGTCTGAGACACTCGCTGACCCTTTTGCCCTTCTGTCTGTAGGTTGAATTTCTTTGTGTAAGTGACAACCAAAGCTGAAACAACGCCCATGAAGAGAGATCACTAACAGGACCATAGGAATGCCGTCCAAGACGTCGCGTTTAACGAGAGTGCTTTCGACAGCCTAGTGTTGCCGAAGAATAAGAAGGAGCTCATTCACGGATTCATCGACACCCACCAGAACCACATGAACCAGTTCGACGACGTGATACAAGGCAAAGGACGCGGCATCATCTTGCTGCTCTGCGGTCCGCCCGGCGTAGGCAAGACACTCACGGCAGAGTCTGTCGCCGAGGAGATGAAGGTGCCGCTGTATCAGATGTCCGCTGGCGTAAGTTCAATGGCCCGAACACCCTCTGCTGAGACAATGCTAATCTTCCCATTCATTCCGTAGGATCTTGGTCTTGACCCTAGGCATGTTGAGAGCAAGCTCCAAGGCATCCTCGATATGTGTACGCGCTGGAACGCAATTCTGCTGTTGGACGAAGCCGACGTCTTCCTCGAGGAGAGATCGCTGCATGAGCTGGAGCGGAACAAGCTCGTCAGCATCTTCTTGCGCGTGCTGGAGTACTACGAGGGCATCATGTTTTTGACGACAAACCGCGTGCAGACATTCGATCAAGCGTTTCAGAGCCGGTACGTGACAAAACCCTAACTGGTCTAAGACGTTCGCTAACGCTTTTGCCCTTCTGTCTGTAGGATCCACATCAGCCTGGAGTACAAGGAGCTCGACCTCCCAAGCAGGAAGAAAGTCTGGGCGAACTTCCTCGAGCAGCACAACATCGCGCAAGCAGCAGCGCGTGAGCGGCCGCCGAAAATCTCAGCGTCTGCTGCGAAGTCCCAGGACAAGGCGAAGGCGAAGGCGGACACCACTCCAGAAGACGAGGAGGCGACGAAGCAGATCTACCTGGCCCGTACGCTTCCCCACACCATGGACCAGAAGGATGTCGACAAGCTCGCACGGCTTCACATGAACGGTCGCCAGATCAAGAACATTCTGAAGGCGGCTCAAATGCTGGCCACCCGGCAGGGCGAGGGCTTGGGCTACAAGCATGTCGAGAGCGTGATGGATGTGACGCAGCACTTGCACCAGACCACGCTGGAGAGTGAGAGAACGCAGGCCAGCTTCTTCTCTTGAAGCGGCATGAGATTGACGACGGCCAATGATTGACATGATGAATGATAAGGACGTCAGATCACTACCTAGGCATGGGTGGAGTTGCATAGCAACCGTGGAGTGAGCGTAACAGCGTGGACTGGATGCCTCTGGGCTAGATCAGTGTCGTCGTTCTTCTCGGATAGTTTGATACGCATAAGTGAATGAAACATGACGAAATCACAATGCTAGACCGTAGTATGAAGAACGATGTTGTCGAAACTCGTGACGCGTCGAAACACGCTCCTGATTTCACCTCGGCATCCCCCCTCGCTCTTGCCGACCGCACCCCGGTTAGAGGTCTGGATGGCCACCAAGATTACATACATACCACGCTCTCCATCGAATAGATGACATGCTCATATTAAACTGGTCTAGCAGCATCTTGACCATATCTCGAAGGCCGTTGATCTCGATTCTTGCTTTACCGCCGCCTTGCCGGACCTTGATACTCACAGCCATCCGCAGATCTGACAATCCTGGGGACGACGAAGTGACGAAACAAACAGAATCCAACAGCTTCAACGCAATGGCCCCGAAGAAGATCCCAGCGGTCCCTCGACCCAGCTCAAGTGTCCTTGTCATCTCACCCAACAACCAGGTTCTTCTCCTTCAGCGGGTGAGACAGTCTTCCTCTTTCCCATCGGCCCACGTGTTCCCTGGCGGCAACGTTTCCGAAGCGCACGACGGCCGAGTCCCACCTCCAGAGTCAGCAGAGCGACATGTCGATAGCGAAGTCTACCGCAACGCCGCAATCCGGGAGACATTCGAGGAGTCTGGCATCTTACTCGCGCGCAATAACGGCTTTGGACGACTGATTGAGGTACCTGAGGCAGAGCGTGAGGAGGGCCGTAAAGCGATCCATTCAAATCAGACCACGTTCCCGAAATGGCTTGCGCAGAAGGGAGGCCGGGCCGACATCGATGGGCTCATCCCGTTCACACGATGGGTGACACCGACGAATGTGCCGAAACGATTCACTACCCAGATGTACCTCTACTTCTTACCAACCCTCAGCTCGACACCACTTTCGGACTCGGCCGCAGCGGATAGCGAGGAAGAATTCAAGGTTCCTACACCAACTACCGACGGCGGGCTTGAGCACACTACTGCTCGCTTTCTGCCTGCTTCTGCATGGTTGCGACTGGCGCAAGAAGGCCGCATCATCATGTTTCCGCCGCAGTTCTTCCTGCTTCATCACGTAGCCCAGCACTTCGACAATCTACCAAACCCCACAGCGTACGGATCTATCTCACGAGAAACTCTTTCACGTGACGAGCTGGAATCACGGAGAAAAGCGCTTGTTGAATTCGTCAAGACTGGCGACCCGCCGTACACCGAGAAGGTGATCTCACCTATAGTTCTACCCGCTCGTAACGGCCAGAAACGAGACGACAACAGATCTGTTCTTGGTTTGGACAAGCCCGGGCCGGAGCTGGCTGGAAGTGGCAGGTCGGGGGTGAAGGACCAATGTGTACTGGTCAACTTCCGGAAAGAAGGGCCAAGACAGTTGGCTATAATCTCCAAACAAGATGCTTTGGACGCCAAATTATAGGCGAATAGCCTTTTGGATATTAGTTGGGATGGACAGGCTGTTAGCTAAACTGCATAGATATTGGATCCACAACCATCTCGCTACTCCCGTTCTGGTCTTCCACATGCCCGTTGCTCAGCCCGTTGACACCATTCAAGATGTGGGTAGGTGGCGGTCGCCAAATCATAGCTTCGGCTGGGTGGCCTGGGAGCGGCTCTGTCTGGCCAGGCATCTCGTATGCATTCTCCCTGTAAGTCCCTCCTGGTACGAAGTAGTCTTCCCAGAACAGACCGCGTCTCCTCAGCTCTGGCACGAGCAGCTCGATGACGTCTGTGAACGTCTGTGGCATGATGGCGTACGCCTGGTTCAGAATCAGCTCAGCATGTCTCCAGTCATGTTCGGAACAGCAAGAACTCACAATATTGAAACCATCGACATCTCCTTCATCAACCCAACGCTCCATCTCATCCGCAACAACCTCCGCGGTGCCCACACAAGTCGCACCAAGTCCGCCAACCATAATATGCTCCGCAAGTGTGCGCTTTGTCCACTTCCCACCATTCACATCTGGAGCGTGGTTTATCAGACCCTCAATGTATGACCGGACTGCGTTGCTCTCAACGTATCGCAACTCTTCATCGTCTTTGTAGGGAGCCATATCAACGCCGGTCCAGCCGCCGAACAATGTCAATGCACCTTCGTAATCGCCATATTGAACATAGTCCGTATATTTGGCATCAGCTTCTTCTTGTGTACGACCCAGTATCGGTGCGAACTTGGCCAGTACCTTGATCTTCGATGGATCTCGCCCAGCCTCTGCAGCGGCAGACCGGATGTCAGTAATGTTCTTCTTCACTGCTTTTGGGCTGTGCTGCGAGACGAAGATGAGCTCTGCGTGCTTAGACGCAAAAGACTTCCCAGCCTTACTCGTGCCCGCTTGTAGTATGACAGGTGTCCGCTGTGGCGATGGCTGACAGAAGTGCGGTCCAGGGACGGAGAAGTATTTGCCTTCATGGTTAATCTCACGCACAAGATTGGGATCGGTATAGACTCCTGTTTTGCGATTCAGCTTTACGGCGTCTGTTCGCCATGAGGTGTTCCACAATTTGTAGACGATGTCCATATACTCCTCGCACATGGCGTAGCGCTCATCGTGGTCTAGTTGGGCCTTGCCGTTGGAGAGGTTGCGAGCGGCGCTGTCGAGGTACCCTGTTACTACGTTCCAGCCAACTCTAGGTGCTCCAGTCATTAGGAACGTAAAGTGGTTCTGAGGGAGCTACTTACCGACCTCCAGTCAGATGATCAAGAGTGCTTAGCCTCCTCGCCAAATGGTATGGTTGTTCGTAGCTGGTCGAGATCGTGACACCAAAGCCTATACTCTTCGTCGCTGCTGCCATGGCCGGGATCACTGAGCCAGGCTCGTTCACGGGCCATTGAGCACCTGACTTGACCGCATGTCGTAGATTTCTAGGACCATCATAGACGTCGTAACCACCAAGTACGTCTGCAATGAACATTCCGTGGAAATGACCTTTCTCGAGAAGTTGGGCGAGCTCGACCCAATGCTTGACCGTGTTGAACTCGGATGATCGATCATCGGGGTGTCTCCAGAGGCCTGGGCTCTGATGACCAGAACCTGTGGACAATTAGCCAGTCTTCCATGTGACTGCATATAGGGTTCAAGGCAAACGAACACATTTCCACGAAGGCATTAAGGATCAGCCTCTTTTTCGGCTTGTCCCCGTTGAAATGGACGGTCCGGTTCGTTGTGACCATTGTGGTCCGTTAGCATGCTTTTGGAGCTGATTACTTTGTACTTCTTAATTGATAGTAGCAGACACTTTTGATCTAAAGTCGATCCGAATATTTCTAGTGTACTAGCGAGATCGGCGACCTCTAGTTCTATACCGAGGAAAACATAAGCACGCCCTTAGCTTGGTAGCGGTGATTTCTATGGAACCATGAAACGAAATCGAACAATGTAGTCTCAAGAAATTTGATTCAGATATATAGAAGGGTAGCAGTCCAACTACAGCCGTAAGCACGTTCATGCTTTTTTTGGTATCAGTGTATTACAAATCGCACTCACAAACGTCCTCCCGACTTCCAAATTGGTACTCGTCCTGGAGCAGCCTTCAGTCTTCCTCCTTCAATCCCTTCGTCTTTTTCACGGAACCTAGACGTCGCGAGACCCGCTCCCGCACACGACTGCTCCAGGACTCCTCACGTCACTTCTTTTGCTGCTGCTGCTGCTGCGGCTGTTGCTGCTGAGGCTGAGCTTCGTAAATGTAGCCTGTTCGCGCGGTCTCGAAAGCCTCGTCCTTGCCGCGGCCCTGCTTCTCGAGTTCTCTGACCAGAGGGAGAACCTCGCGGCCGAATTGCTCAATCTCTTCCTCGTAGTGCAAGAAAGCTGTCAGAATGATGCTGACACCCAGGGATTTGAGCATGCCTGTATTATATGTCAGTGTTGTTGCCAGCACAGGAGAAAGGAGATCAACATACAGATACGTTCCGCGATCTGGTGCTTCGTTCCGATCAGCTTCGTCTTGAAGCCATCGTTGTACTGCACGAGATCTTCCATCTTCGAGTTCGCCCACATGCCCGACTTGTTCCCGGTTGAGCTACCAGCATTCTGCACCTGCTGCCTGAAGCCCTCCACAGCTTCCAGATCGGCCTTGCCCTGGATCTCTTGCAAGACACGAATCGCCTCGTCTTCGGTTTCTCGGCAGATCACGAACGCGTTCAACGCGAAGCTGACCTTTCCAGCGCGGTCGTTCTTCACAGCCCTCTCCTTAACATCGGCGATCTGCTTCTGAAATCCTTCGAGTGTGTTGCCGTTCATGAAGTAGTAGTCGCTCACGGCGCCGGCGTTCTCCTTCGCATCGTCGCTGTTGCCGCCCTGGAAGATCTCGGGATGGCCGCTAACTCGGCTGGCAAGGTTGAGCGGCTTGGGCTTGAGCGGATAGTCGTGGAACTGGTAGAAGTCTCCCTTGTAGGTGAAAGAGTCCTCGGTCCAGATACCCTTTAGACACTCGATGAACTCCCGGCTGCGGCGATAGCGTTCGGCGTGATCGAGCCACCACTGTCCGATGCTCGTGAACTGTTCTTGTCAGTGTTCCGAGTATGAGCTACATTTCATCACATTACTCACCTCAAGCTTGAACCACCCAGACACCACATTGACGCTCACACGCCCGTTGCAGTAGTTGTCGATACTCGCGATCATCTTTGCTGCTACTGCCGGGTTCCATGGTCCTGGCAGGAGCGCGGCAATGACCTTCAGCCTCTTCGTGCTCATAAGAAGAGCCTGGGAAAGCGAGACTGGCTCATGCTGGTTATCCGCACCATATCCAGCCATGAAGCGGATTTGAGACAGAGCATATTCGAAGCCCCATCGCTCAGCAGTCTGAGCATAACGCTCATTGGAGTGCAGGTCCCAGTGCGTGCGCTGTGGAATCTTGCTGATAACGAGACCTCCGGACACGTTCGGTACCCAGTAAGCGAACTTAACTCTCTCAGGGTCAGCGTTGATCTGGTCGTGATAGCTCATATCGTCAGCTTCGCCGATGCTTCCATAGCCGTTGACAGCAGGCGTTTCGGATTTTGGCGTGCGTGTGCCTGATTCCGTGCCTACCGGGAGTACGATTCGCTTGCCGCCGATCTGACCAGACCGGAGACGATCCAGAGCATTGTTGACACCAGCAAGACCGCCGTCGGCAACCTCCACCTCGGGAAGCTTGAGGCATTTCGCAACCAAAAGCTCTTCAAGCCACTGTGATAGCTGCTCGCCAACGTTGGGATCCTCGTGGAAGATCTTGATCGGGACAGCATGCTGTATGACTCCGTTTGGTGCTTCTTTCGGTAGACCGCTCAGTCCAAGAATGTGTGATTTGCCACCATGTGTGCTCGCGAGCGCCTGTTGCAGATGTTCGGCGGTCTCTTTTCCGACAGTGTCAATACCGAAGCGGAGCTTGTTGCCAGTCACAGCCTTCAAGATCTCGATCGCACGCTTGGTGTCGTAGCGATCAACCATGAAATCTGCTCCAAGATCGCCG
>JAABUW010003048.1_pt1 | contig 24438 bp, 23 predicted proteins | sample 5560081 | NCBI WGS metagenome assembly JAABUW01 (sample SAMN10711882, study PRJNA513363) | rock metagenome | isolation source: Antarctica rocks | place: Antarctica: Victoria Land, Knobhead sud | reverse complement strand
GTACTAAACTGTCATAGGTGCGAGGACCTTGCTAAGGCCGGCTTTGGGTATGTTGTGCAGCCGCGAGGTGTTTGAGACAGTGACTGACGGGTGCTGCTTGTGTCGGTGTAGGTAACATTACTGTAAGTCGAACACTGGGGCGAAGAGTGCAAACGCGGCAATCTTGGCTTGTTATTCGAAGGGATATAGGAGACATTCGCTGACTTTTCTATTCTATACTCTAGGGGCTCTTCAAGGTCTTTTAGGGTAAGTACGATGGCCATGACACCAACCGCAGAGACGTTGGCTAACCGCCGCTCGTTTTCGCAGCATGCATTCGAAGCTTAATAGTAAGTATTAATGAGTGAAAGGGTTCTCAGAGTGCCGTATAGTGCTCCGCATTTGATGCGGTCACTCAGAGACTCTTCGCACTCGACCATGTTACGGAAGACATTCGCTGACCCTACCCCCTTAGTCTCACACGAGTTTCTGCAGGACGAGACCATCGAGAACTCATTGTCCCTAAGCCGCATCGCAGAGGTTTTTACGGCGCCTCCAGCTTCGAATAGTCTGGACTCGATCGCCTCGCTTCTCGGAGTTATATTTTACTTCATAGTCCGTACATCCTTCCACCCACCGCATCTTGTATACTGATGAGGAGACAGGGAGGCATAGCAGGCGCCGGAGGGCTGTTGAGCTCCGCTATCGCCGGATCATCGGGCAGAGCTGCGTATCTCGGCGTGAGTAGCAACGCAAACGGAGTAGTGTTGCCATGAGCCGAGTTAACGCGCTTCTGTCATAAAGACACTCAAAGGAGCCAGAGGGTTTGCGGTGCAGAAGGGTGATACTGCAGGTGTGGCGACGATAAGACGGAATCATCGCCAATGTCCAACAGCAGACCGCTTCGCTCATCACTTCAGCCGGGAGCACGTTCGGCGCGTTCGGTGGGTTACGGACCTTGCTTGTCCGCCCCTCAAAACAGGACATCTGCTAACCCTCTTGTTCTTCTGTCTGTAGGCAGCGCCACGGTATGTGTACTGCGACCAAGTCCAATTCTAGCCGTCCACTGACCGCGCTCTTGCATATCAGTATTTCATCGGAGGCACATTTGGTACGATTGAATTTAGCTGCACCGTCCGAGCAATCTGCTAACCCTCTTCCTCGTCTATCTGCAGGCGCCATTGGCATCGGCCCCGGAGAGGTAAACCACAAGCGAACTTCCACCAGTTCGATGCCGAGAAAAGTGCTGATGTTCGCTCCTCTCGCTAGAACCCGGGTCAAATTACCAGTGGAGACCTCGAGCCAGCACTCAAGCAGCTTTTCTCCAGCTCGCGCTCGCTTTTGGAGAACATGGGTCGACTGGCTGCTGGCCGGGGAAACGGCGCCTCCTACGCCTCGCTGCCAGGTAAGCTCCTGCGTTGGAGACCTGCCAACGTCTTGAAGCTCTGCTGACATCTGTACTTCTTTACGTACAGGCCAGACTGGATCCCGGGGCGCCTACGCTGTGAGTAGACAGACCTCCACCTCTGCTCGAGAGCATTGAAGACATGGGCTGACGTGTTTGATATGCGTACAGGCGCACGGCGACAACGACATCGCACTCCATTACTCCGACGTAAGTCTGCCCACCACACACCAGGTCAACGACACCAGCTAAGCACTCCATATCCTCGCAGGGGAAAATGCTAATCGGCGACTCCGACCCCACCTTCAACGAAACCCTCCGCGCCGCGTTCACCGCCTTCCGCGGCCGCATCGTCGACATGGCGCTCGCCAAAGCCCTCTGGACCGTCGTCGCCGACGCCGAACTGAGCGACGAGCTCTCCTGCCAGAAATTCAGTACCTATGGCGCAGTCTGGGAGCAGGGTCTGTGTCTGAATCTGTGAGTGCTGCCGAAACGTCGTCCACCACACCCATGCTCACAGTCCACTCCACACAGATACCAGAACTTCCCGGACACAACGGCGTGCGACGCCGACCCAACGGATCGCTGCGATTACAAGGTGATGGCGAAGGATAAACACGATGCTCTTGCTGGGGAGTTCAGTTTCGACACCAAGACCTATATGAGCCAGACGGTGGATTGCGCCGAATTGGGCGGCACGGCTGGGCGGCCGGATTTGTATGTTTGTTGATATACGCTTGCAGTGCCCGAGCGTGGAGTATCGCTGCTGACTGAACATCGTAGGACCGCGATTTGCCAGCCAGGCGAGTTCAAGGTGCCGGTTTGCTGGGTGAGTGAAATGCACCGGATACGGGACACGTGGTTTCTGCTCGAGACGTTGGCTAAGTTATCCCTTCTCCCTACCGTGTAGTTCTCCGTCAAGGCGCTCAAGGGCACATTCGATGGAGGTATCTCGGACGACGGTCCCCAGACCTTTCATCTGATTGCCCAGGCCTTTTAGATGAGCTGAGAGCGGGCAGAGTGCTCGGTGCTCGGCGGGTGGCATTTGGGGTGTTCTCGATCGTGTGGGGTCGAAAGAGTAGAGTTGGCTTTGAGGCTGTGAGGATATTGGCGTGGGATTTTGCGGAGTGGTTTTCGGATTGCGTGTCACTCGTTGGGATAGATGGGGATTGGGAGACGGGGTTTGGGTGCATGTGATATTTGTCAAGTAACGGTTGTTGCACGATCAAGTACGAAATCACTTGCTCATATTATTCTCCTCGCGTCAATGGTTTTGCACCCCTCTCTCTATCTCCGAATATATGAAGTGAAGTATACTACGAAATAGAGTTGAATGCAACGACGATGAAAGAAGGTTTCGAAGGCCGACTAGTAAGGTAGCATGTCTTGGCGCGCGACCCTGCGCGACACCAGGAGCCCGCTGAGGAAGCCGCCGTCGGGAATCATCATCAACACCACCAAGAAGCTGCGTGACGGCCTTATGCTAGGTATTGACGTGTGAAGTCACATGACAGATCTAACGCGCGACATGCGCCACCTGGAAGCGAGAAACCAAGCAAGCAATCTCGCAGGCTAGACAGGTCTCACAGTCACACACCCACCTCAAATCATGGCAGCACTGGCACTTTCACCCCCCCGCGGCACTCGCACGCCTGGTCGCCGGTCGCACTCTATCGCGGAAGCCGCGACCGAACCTCCTCAGAAGAAGCGGAAGTACATCCCCGGTGGGCCAGGCGGCGGGGGCAGGTTCATGGACAACGAAGGGAAGGTGCACAGGATCGAAAGCGCGCCGGAAGGCCTCACACTTACCGCACCAAGGCCGCGACCAATGAGGATGGCCTCACAGAATGGAGTCCAGGCTGCAGCAGAAGATGGAGAGACGCCCGTGACCGCACGGTCGGCCATGCAGACACGCCCGCGGAGGGAGAGGCCGGAGAGGTACGCACCGCAACCAACAACGCCACGACCGCGGTATAGCAGTAGTGCTGCCGCCGCTGCGGCTGCTAGTCAGGCTAGCGATGGGTATAAACCGCGGGAGGAGAGGAGTTGGGAGGACTTCCACCCGGATCTCGAGATCGAGCTGGCGCTGCCGATATACTCTGCGGATGAAGTCGATGGTCGCACAGGCAAGAAGGATCCGAAGCTACTCCAAAGAGCTAACAGCATGCTTGCGGATTTGAAGCCAATGACGAACGGAGATACAGAGATGAGAGATGCAGAGGGCACGCCCGAGGCCCAGGAGATCATTGTTACTCCTGTAAAGAGGAAGCCAGGACGACCACCGCGAAGGCCTGAGTCGATGCTCAGTGGTTTGGGCTCGCCACCAGCTCCACGGATACTACCACTTCCTACACACAACCCGAAGGAACGACTGAACCTGCCCAAGCCTTCGTTCAGGCAGTACAACCACTTTCTGCAGTATGAAGAGAACCAGCAAGAGAACAAGAAGAACTATGTGGACCGCACCATGGCAAATGTCGGCTATCAAGAGAGCGACCGCTTCGAGCTGCCACCAAAGGTACTTGTTCGCTTGACAGAAGGCGGGCAGCTGGACGACGAAGCAGAAGTCAGCTTGCATCTCGAAAGCGACAGTCCAGCCGAGGTCTTAACATCAGCGCCAGTGGTCGGCAAAGTAGAGTACGATATGGACGAACAGGACGTTGCATGGTTGGAAGGCATCAACGAGCAACGCAAATCCGAAGGCGTTGACGCCATTAAACCCGCAATCTTCGAGATCACCATGACACAGATCGAGAAGGAATACCACGCCCTCGAGAAGCGCATACCCAAACCACAACCACGGCACGCCCAGCTTCACCGTCCACGGTCGAGTTCGCAGGCAGCCGTGAATGGCGATCCCAACCCGCCGGGCGATGAGCCAGATAGTAAATGCGCCATCTGTGACGACGGCGACTGCGAGAACGCCAACGCTATAATATTCTGCGACGGCTGCGACTTAGCAGTTCACCAAGAATGCTATGGTGTGCCCTTCATTCCGGAAGGCCAATGGTTTTGCCGGAAGTGTAAAGAAATCGGCCGCGGCACACCCACCTGCATATTCTGCCCGAATGTCGATGGAGCTTTCAAGCAGACTAGCACCCTACGCTGGAGCCATTTGCTCTGCGCTCTGTGGATCCCGGAAGTGACCGTTGCTAACATGACTTTCATGGAGCCGATCTCCGACGTCGACAAAGTGCCTAAGGGCAGATGGAAGCTACACTGCTACATCTGCAACCAACGCATGGGCGCCTGCATCCAGTGCGGCAATAAAAACTGCTACCAAGCCTTCCACGTCACGTGCGCTCGTCGCGGCAAGCTCTTTCTTAAGATGAAGAGCCAACACCAGCAGGGACTCGACACGACGGCTTTAAAAGCTTTCTGCGATAAGCACGTTCCTCCGGAGTGGCGACGCACCCACGACACAGATACTGCTGTTGCAGAGGCCAAACGATGGTACCGGCATGCGATGAAAGATCGCCGATGGGCAGATAGTCAGACCGCTGCGCTTGAGCTTGGTGCGCCGCCACCTCCGGATGGTGGACTGGCTGGTGAAGATGACACGATTGCTGTCACGAAACGGCGGAAGAACCAGCCTCCTAAGCAGTACTGGCGTCTTCCGTCAGGAGCGCCTGTAGTGCCCGCTGTGGTTTTCGGCGCCGTCGAAGCGAGTCTGACGCGCTTTACTGTCCGCAAGCGGAAGGAGTTTGTGGAGCGAGTCTGCCGGTACTGGACGTTGAAGAGAGAGGCGAGACGTGGTGCAGCTTTGCTGAAGCGGCTGCAGCTGCAACTCGAAAGCTTCTCGAGCATGGAGATCACGAGAAGGAACTTCGCTGGTATGGGCGCTGCAGGTCGGCCAAGGCTTGTCAGACGCATTGAGTTCGCGGAGTTGTTGCAGAATGATATGCAACATCTTGTTGAGCTGTGCAAGGCGACGCGGGACAGAGAAGAGTTGAGGCTGAAAGAGGTCGAGATCTTGAAGGAGTTGGTGGATACAGTCTACTTTCCTATTCCGAAGCTTCTACAGCCGATCTTGCAGAAGGCACGCAAGTAAGTACCTCCATTTCACCACGAAGACCACAGCCGATACTAACATCATAACAGGCTCGACGAGAAAACCGCCCTCTTCCGCCCAGGCCTCGACGACCTCGCCACCAAACTCCGCGAACGCTACTTCACCTCGGTCGCCGATTTCTCTTCCGAACTCTCCACCGTCCTCTCGAACCCCTTCACTACCCCCTCCTCGGACGAGCCACCAACCACCGACCTCCACACCATCGCGACCCGCCTCTCGCAGAGCAAGCCCGGCTCAGACGAGCACGCGGACCTGTCGGCAGACCAGAAGGAAGCGAAGAAACTCGCCAAGCGCATCCTCAAAGCGGTTAAGGAGCCTTTGGAGGATGCGACGAGGCGGGAAGCTGGGCTGAGAGGGAAGGAAGTGGAGGAGGAGTTGAGGAAGTTGGAGGAGATGAGTATGTTGTTCGCTAGCACCAGCAATGTGAACGGCGTCGACAGGAACCTTTTAGGGGATGCGGAAGCGGAGGACGAAGAAGCAGTCGCAGGTGCGTCGCCCGATGACGTGGAGATGGCCGATGCAGACGTGGCCGTGGAGGACGCTGCTGACGACATCGTCGCGCAAGATGTCTCGCTCCGCTCTTCGCCGCGCAAGAAGTCCACGCCTGCGAGCGAGCGGCCGGGCAGTCGTGCCTCTTCCCACACCGCCGCCAACGGCAAACGCCCTACGCTTACCAATGGTCTCACGAACGGGAAAGCCCCCATGTCGCCTCCCCAATCCACTTCTCCGGCCGCGTCAGCCGGAGTTAGCGGCGCCGTCAACGGTGCCACTATCGTTGCTGCCGCTGCCGCTGCCGCTCCAACCGACCCCTCCGATTTCTTCGCCAACGGCGGCATACCCTGGTACCTCACCCCCTTCGACCCCGTCGGCACGACGGTGTACGAGGAGCGGTACACGGGGAGGGAGGTGCTGAGGGAGATGTCGGAGGAGCTGAGCGATATGGATGAGGATACGCTTACGGAGTTGGCGCCGCTGGAGGAGGCGATGCCGGCCAAGGGGAAGGGGGGAGGGGACCTTGGGACTGGGGTGAACGGTGGGGAGGCTAAAGCCAAGAAGGCGCCGAAGAGGAAGGGGAGGCGGAATGCTTGGGATAGGCGACGGAGGTAATGAATCAACGACGAAGGGTAGAGGTTGGTTTGTGGGAGGAGTGTCTCGTTGTGGTTATTGTGTAGACTTCTAAGGGGTGTGGTTTAGGGTTGTTGGAGGAAGGGTCCGCTAGATACCATGGGTTGGTGAGACTGTACTATGCGAGGTCATCATGGTTGTTGCTCTCTTACTGTTGTCTTTCGGTACCCTGCGCGGTATGCGGTGCTGTGCATCCTCGGGTTTGCTCTTGGTTGAGGTGAGGTCGGGTTTTAGGTTTCGCACAGACCTATGAACTGCATGAAGGCAACTACGACCGTCTAGATGGTTGAGTGCACACAACGACTTCTCTACAACATCCATGACACTCATTACAGATTCAGCTTCCCGCCCTTACTTCACCACTGTTGATGCCCTAAACGCACCTGGTCGTCCAACACCGCGATCTGATCGTGAGATTGGTACAGAGAAGCTACACTTTGATTGATCTGACTGATCTGAACTGGGCAGCGCACCTCTACGGTAATGATTGAATATTTCGCTGTGATGGAGCCTTCGGGATATGCGTGTTAACAGCTTTGCCATGGTCAATAAACTGCATGCTGGAAAAGTCGAATATCGCATGGACAAGCTCGGCAAGAATGTATTGCCAGAACCACGCAAGCGTCGGATCGCAATGGAATGTTTTGAGCTGCGTGCAGCAGCCTTGGATCATGCTTCCACGAGAGCTCAACATGCTGAGCACAATCCTTGACAACCATCAGAATACGAATAATCGTGGCACGCTCGCCTGCTTCACGCTCTGCTCCAGGAAGCAAGTCCACGCATTCTCTGACGTCTTAACCCGAGTGACATAGAGCGATCGTTGAGACAGCGCCGACAAGAGCTCAATCAAACATGTTGAGCAGGATCTCGACACCCACAACAGCATGGACAATACCTCATATCGCTGCATTGAGCAAGTTGCATCCCTCACGAAACGCCTTCGCTTACCCATGTCCACTGTATGAAGGTTCTCAAGCGCAACCTTGGAACAGTGAAGTGGAGGTGAGGTCGACCAGTACTGTACCGATCACGGCGAGGCGGCCAGTAATGAGCATGGCCAACCCACCACTACCAAGCACGTGACTTTGAAGGGATGCGGGCGGCCGTTAAGTCACATGTGCGCGGATCCTGCGTGGCCATTCGGAGCGCGTAGCACGTTCGAGACCAGGGATGCGGACGCCTCGGGGCGCCAGAGCTATGGGTTCCGGACCGCACGCCTCGCCATCATGGATACTTTTCCCTGTCGGAGCGCAAGACTTCTCCACGAGATCCGGACGAAGGCTTCGATGCTCCGAGCAGGTCAACTAGAGAATACGTGGCACACACCGAGCCCGCCGGCTGCCATAATGTTTACCGAGATCGCGTAGTGTGCAAAGGATCGCCATTGATACGGAGTACTCATCTTGGCTTTGAGAGCTTGAGAGATGGTTCCTACCCAGGAGATGGTCTGGTCGGATGCCGCGTAATCTTTCATCTTGGGAGACTGAGGGTCATGACGCCGCCTTGGGTCATCAATATCTACTACGATCTGGATCGACAGTCATCTCGTTGGAATTGCCAGATCCGAGTATTACAGTCAGCAGTGAAATCTGGCAAACGACCAATCGCCACGTCAGGCCAGTGTAAGTTCAACATCCTTTCCACATCTCATCTACCGTTCGGGACGACTTCCCCGATGAACTCCACGGCAACGAGCCGTGAGCGGTCCGTATCACCGTTGTGGAGGTTGTTGTAGCGCAATCGCGTCGAGACAAGCTTGAGTGGTTCTCAGCAACTCGACACTCCGCTGTCTCATATCGGGCCGGACGCATGGCGTGGCCCGCAACCCTGAGCAGCATTGACTTCGACCTCAGACCATCTTCAGCAACGCCTCATCAATGTTGAAACTGCGTCTTTGCGTTCAGGCAGCCCGGTGTTGGAAGTCAGCTTCCGGCTTCGCATGGTGTATGCCCAAATCCGAATGTTGGAGAAGAAGCCTGCAGAGAACGGCCCACCCGGCGATCCTTGCTTCGACGTGCATTAGAGGTGCATCAGCCAATGAACCCCCCCAACGCCACCTACTCTCTGTCACTGGCCCTATCGTGCAGTACGCAAGCCTATTGCGAAGTCTTCGGCCTGCAATAACCATGATGGTCAAACAGATATGGCCGCACGATGCGCTTCTCGCCGCGCTTGGGCGGTCTAGCTATCATATCGTGGGATCATGCTCCGGCACGACATCAGCTACCAACCGGACGCGCAACGAAAGCGCGCTCTCGTTCACAACAATCTATTCACACTCATCGTCTTCGAAGCTTCTTCTCCTTCACTCCCTTCAATCTCTTTCGTATCCCCGACCACGACTCGGTCACGACTTTGATAGAGCTCAATCTTTTGCCCGAGGGCGCTAAAGATCAGTTAGGGTTCGCCTCCCCGTTGCGTCCCACGGTACTCTTTCGCCCGCCGCCAACGGTTTTCCCTTCCCCACACGTCAGCCGCCTCGATATCTTGCGCGACCAACCCGGCTAGAAACGCAGTCTCAGAAAAACTGCCCAATCTTCGCTTTACACGTTTCACGGTCGCATGATTTGCGTGGCGCATCAAGCTGGACGATCTGCGGCGTCGGCGAAACGCAGGAACCAGTGGCTAAGAGCCTCAGAGACAGCGTCGGTACTTCCGGCATCTCGAGGCTGTGCATGCATCTCGAGGTAGCGTCCTGCAAGACCTAACCAGCAGCGCAAGCGTGCACGACGGGGAATCTTGAACAAAAATCCCAAAGGTGCTTGTTATTCAGTACCTGTGTTACATCAACTTTTCTTGTTCTCTCTGTCAGAAAGCGCTGGACGCTGACGACGACTCTCATTGTAGACTCGATCTTTAATTAATGACCGACGTAACAACACAACACGACGAGCACGAATTTCGAACGAACACACAGCACATGTCCTAATGAACGACCTACCGAGGCCGACGTTGTGTATAGACATCCTCGGCTTGCCGGGTGACCGTTGCGACAGTGGTGTTCCACGACACCAGCGATGGCCGCAACTTTCAGATCCCATTTTAGATCTCCGCCCTCCAACGAGAGCACAACTTCTCAGGATGGGCGCAAGAGACTCAGCCGCATCCCGGCGAAATCGCATGTCGAGAACACGGACAGTAAGCAGAGCAAGAATACGCAAGATGTGTCACGGTTGGGAAAGAGGACGAGCAGAAGCATTACACCGTTGGATAAGACGGGAAGTGGTACACCCAGCATAGAAAAGGCTCCGAACGTCGGACCCGCTGTGCGTCAAACGTCGACTTCGTTGAGAAGAGTACCGGTTGCACAGCCCTCAGGGACAGTATCTTCAGCGCCATCCGAGATGTCAAGGACCAGGCCTATCTATGGTTTGCCGCTCGACCCTCGCACTCCATCGCTTGTCTCGGGCTCATCTGGATCGACGTACGATAGTCCACGAACAAATGCTTTGCGGCGCAAACCCTCCACGATCGAGCGGTACGCCGCCTCGAAAAAGGCCGAGGACTCCGTGATCGAACGAGAATTCACCACGACCTATTCACGGGATGATGATCTGAGTGAGGCTTTCGAAGACTCCGTTCTAGGAATCTCCTTGCCACAAACAACCTCCTACGTGCACCATGGCGCATATGTTGCTTCAGATCCCAAATACCGGCTGTTACCGGATTTGAGCTCCGAAGACCAGTATGTGATGAGAGATATCACACCGCCTGTGCCCGGCTATGCACAGTCTGCGACGCCATCTACGCGCTACGCGGACTCACCTTTTAGTCACGCCCCTACACTAAGCTCGACATCTTCGTATTCTCCTGCTGTTGTCACATCAACGAATACGCCTCGACTACGACAGCAGAGTCCAACATGCAACGGTGGGCCAACGTATCGTTCGAACGACAAGGTCGATACGACTCGACTTGCGCTACCCACTGTTCGCGAGTCATCAACATCGTCCTCAAACTCGACAGTCAGGCAAAGTGGGCGAGCAGCAACGGCATCGAAGGACGTACCGCGCAAACCGGCATCAGCTCCACCAACAGGAAAGACCACTGATGGTCGTCGCTCGTCTTCACAAGCCAATCTGGTCAAAGAGAAACCCCGGCAATTCTCAGCATCTTCAAACACAAGGCCGGCCGTTCAGATACCTCCAGAGCTTGCTCATCTCAATGTCGACCCGGCACCTTCGATGAATCTGAACAAGGCTTTACCGCCCATCAGACCGAGTCGAGATGGTACTCCAGTCCTAACGGGTATGACCAGTCCGTCGCCAGTTGTTCAGAGCGATCTTTCGAAAGTGTACAACACCTACCATAAGCGAACTCCTTCGCAAGAGACGAACAACCCTATGTCGCCACTCAAGTCTCGGTTCGGTGCTTCTCCCAAACCACAAGAGTCGCCGCGAATAGACTCTGCTATTTCGCCTCCGCCTGCTGCTCGCTCGTTTGCGCGAGGTCCGCCGCATACCACAGAAGGCCACAAATTAACGAGGAAAGACTCTCCTGCTGTCGGGCCAGCACCCAGTCCGAGCAAGTCGCCAAGGTTCGGACTGTTTTCAAGAAAGCCTAAAGCAGACAGTGTGAAGCCAGTCGAGAAGCCCAAGCGACCAGTGGTGAAGGGGCCTGTAGCCGGAACAGGACATGAAGGATACGGCAGGTACGGGTTCCGCGGTCGAAGTGGAAGTACCACTAGTAGCACTGGCCTCCGGTCCTCGAGTACAGACAGTAACACCAGTAGTCAGCCCAGAAGGCCGTCTCAAGGACGAAAGAACAGTACCACCAGCAAAGACGGCTCTGATATGGACGACTTCCTTCGAGAGCGCTTGACTCCGGTCGTGCTACGCGGTACCGGTAGCACTGTCAGTAAGGCCGCTTCTGGGTCCGAGTCACAGCCTCGAGGTGGCCCGACCTCGTCGCTTGAAAGCTATGCCAAGCCAGAATTGCTACCATCTGCAATTAACAGCGGTTCCGGCAGTTCTCCGGCCAAGCGACAGCATCCGACCGCACGTGCGCCTTCAGACAGCAGCCAAGACGATGTGTTTGCGCGGTATCCGACTCTCGCCGCTCGACGCTCGCTCACACGGCTATCACAAGGCGACCGAGACTCACGGGTAAACATGCCAGCTCCTATCGATACCAGCCGACCCTCCAAGGATTCATCAATGGACAGCTACGATGCCGAAGGCTCGGCCGTCCCACGCTCAGACAGCACTATACCACTGGACGACCCATCCCAGCGAACGGAAGGCATGTGGCTTCGATCACCGAAGAAGGAGCCGGAACCAGAGGCCAAGCCATCTCGCAGGTGGAACTTTTTCCAGCGCACCCAAGCGTCGCCGAGAAGCAAAGGCAAAGGAAGAGCTGTAGACGAAACCAGAGACCCAGTCGTAGCCCGTCACCAGCCGCCGGCGCAGAACTTTGCACATTACGCTATGCTCGATCCTGTTGAGCCGGTGGGGTTAGAGGAAGTGCAGCGCATCATGCAAGAGACCGAAACTTCACCAGAAGACTCGATGTCGGAGAGCAATATGCCGCCGAAGATGGTTCCTTATGAGGGCCGACATGTCAGTCTGCTTCCGTCACCACCGCAGGCGGAGTACTCGAAAGACTCTGAGTTCCGAACTCGCCCGAAGCTTCCTACCATCACGGTCAGACAGGAGCCCACGAAAGTGCCTGAACTGGTACACGACAGTGGTTCTGTGCTGCGGCAACAGAACTACCCAGTCGATCAGCAACGAGCGCCTGCGAATACAGCTGCTCAGTCCTCCCGAGATGTACGCACACCGGAAATGGTGCAGCAATCTTTGAACACTCCAGATCCTCAGGAGGAGAGTCCTGCTCGACAATCACGACTCTCACCCGTCGGCCGGATCCCGAAGGTGATCTCGAAACGAGATCGTGATCGGAAGCTGTCTGACAACTCGTTCTCCCGGCCCTTCGGCCGCACCCAGCCGAAACCTACTGTTCAGCCTCCTGGATCGCTGTACAACCAGATTCGGGAGCTGGCAAGCCCCATCGAAGGAGGCTCGCAGCCAGTCTCCAGCACCAGTACAAACTCGAACCGCATCTCAGGCGAGCACAAGAGTAGTGTGACTACCAATGCGACGAGCACGTCCACGAATCGCACGAGTATGGATATTCATGCCAGCGAGTTCTTTGCGTTCCCACCTCGCAAAGACTCCGACTTGTCTCACTCGAGCAGCTCAGGAAACCAAAGCTGGGTAGCAAGCATGGTCGCCTCGCCACCACAGATGGAAGATATTTGGACCGAGTATAACGATTTGTTGGACGACGTCATGCCACCCGGAACTCCGCTGTCCGCCGCGTCGTCTCTGGGTGCACCCTTCCAGTATTCGAGCATGCTCTATGAGCCGGCCAATACCCAGACCCAAGACTTGTACTCCTGGGGTCAGCCACCGCGGACTCAGCTACCTCTACCGCCACTGCCCGGAACCAGCTCTACAGTGCTAAGTGTGCCACAACAGATCGCTCGTTTCATGCAGCCTTCAATGTCACCCTTAACAACACCAGCTCAGCTGTCGGAATTTGTCGACCACTACGGCAATCGCAGCACAAGTACCCTGGGTACGCAGAACCATACAAGTGTTTCGGGTCCGCGACGACCCAGTCTGGCCCAGTCATCTCGATCAAGCATACCCGGACCCAACCGAAACAGTGCTCATGGCAGCCGCACGAGTTTGCCTAGCGCACGTGGAAGCACCACATCGTCTCGATACAGTCGCGCATCCGCGCACTCTAGGTCTGCATCGTTGCCAGAGGCTAATGCTCGAAGCTCTCAATCAAGCTTAACACCAAGCGTACGCTTCAACAGAGATACACAGCTTTTGGACATCGCCGAAGTGGATGGTGATGATCATGCTGCTGCTGCAAATCTTCGCTTTGGCGCCTTGATGACAAGCAAGTGGCTTTCATTTGGGCGTGTGCTCTTCAGTCCAGCTGACAACGAGATGCGTCTTGCCGATGATCCGAAGATCCTGATTATCGATGGCCTCGGCTCTGACTGGTCCTTCTATGTAGCTTTGAACTACCCAGCAGCGACTGTGTATAACCTTGGGCCTGCTCCCGCCAACGGCTCGGCCTGGCCAGGAGTCAATCAGCGGCCTCCACACAACCATCGGCACATCAACCTTGATGCAATTTCCGGAGCCTTCCCGTTTCCCAAAGGTTTCTTCACAGCAGTGGTCCTCAGGTTTCCTCTAGCTACAACAGACGATGCCTATCACTCAGCCATATTCGAATGCAAGCGCGTGCTGCGGCCCGGAGGGTACCTCGAAGTAGCAGTTCTGGATTTGGATCTGATGAATATGGGTACCAAGGCCAGATCGGCGGTGCGTGGACTGAAGACCAGAATGCAAGCGAAAGACGGCAACGTCAGTCTTCGAAACCTGAGCGATGTCCTCGTCCGTCTCATCGGTCGCCGAGGCTTCGAAGATGTTCAACGCTGCATTGTAGGCGTTCCAGCTGCCGGTCGCATCCCTCGAAGCCAAGACATTAGCAGCTCCTCGTCCCACCGCTCGAGCAAGCCAATCTGGCGACGAGAGGATCGCGAGGGAGACGAGTTCTCCTTTGCTGATCTGCTGGAAGATGCTCGGTCTAGCCAAATCGAATCCGGCAAGAACAACGACGAAAGCATAACCAAAATGGTCGCCAAAGTCGGCCGGTGGTGGTACTCCACCTGCTACGAGAAGGCACTGTTCCCAAACGACAACTCAAGCATCTGGAACGACCACGCTCTATTACGAGAGTGCGAAAAACAGGGCACAAGCTTCAAGCTCCTGATCTGTCATGCGCAGAAGCCGACACAGATGCGACGGCGCACCGTCAGCGTCTGACATGCATACACACTATTTCCATACTATGATACCCTTCTCGATTTTGTTTCTTGCATAGCGGGCTGGACCTCCTTTGGGTGGTATATTTTGATGACTGGGCGATTTACGGTTTCCTTTGCGAGCGTTCTAGCGTCTTGATGCGATGACGAATGTGCATGTCTCTCCTCTTTCTCTGTCTCTACAATCTGTCTATATCTGTCGAGGCGCAGAGATGTCTATAACGATCTCTTTACTTGCATAGCGGGCGGGGGTGGAACTGAAGACGCATATGGCCTCACGGCCGCGGGCTCACGCTCGTCACAAGGTGCTTGTCACGGAGTGTCAATATAGATTTCGGCTTTGCAGAGTTCAATGGATATATTAACACCAAATCTCTAATGTTCTTTCCTTTCCTCTCGGCTCTGTCCTAAGGCAGCTGCTTTCGATGAAATGGTTATACTCTGCCCTTCAGTGGCTCGCCTACTTCGAAACCTGGCTCCGTTGCAATCGAGAGCAGGGGGCCTTGAATAGTTGAGATCTCTGCCAAACGCTGCTATGATCTGCTGTGGTTGATCACTGCTGAGCCACTCCGCAAACTGCCTCGCCGAGGATATGGCGTCGGAACTATGTGCTGCTGCTTTTGTGTTCATTACAACAGAACACGGCACAACAAGCGCTGGATCTTCTTCGATAGATACTCGAATTTCCGGCACAAGACCTCGATCCTTCGCGACGAGATATGTGCTTCGCTGCGTCATGATATACGCCTCTTCCCGACCAGCCTTCATCAGGGCATCGAACGGATCAGCGGCATACGCTTTCGACCACTCTACGCTACTAGTATCTATGCCTGCGGATAGCCAGAGTTCGATCTTGTTGTAGAATGTCGCGCTGCCGTCGCCGCAGGAATGGAACAGAATCTGTCGAGGTCTATTCTTGACTGATGGGCTGGCCACGAGGGCCCGGAGAGCTTCAGCTAATGTGTCCATACTCGCTATGTGAACGGGATCACTCTTGGGGCCGACGAGTATCAAGTGGTCGTTGAACACAGGACGTGTTCGCGCACACCATCCTTCATTGATAGCGAGTCGAGTGTTGTGCGACTGGTCGATTGACGCCACTTAAGCAACATCCGCGAGAAGAGCGACGAGTGTTTGACGAGAATAGTTTTGCACTAATCCGATGGCGAACCCTCCCCCTTCCCGAAAGATATACGCTTCGCAAAGGGTTTTAAAACACTCCAGTGTGCGCAGGTCGTCCGGTTCCTACGGAGAACGCGATAGGATGCCTTGGATTGCCGTAGATCTCGTTGACTTGCGTATTGACAAGGTTGGAGCTCGGGTATGCCATCGAAGAAGAGAAGAGCGGACGGAGAGTGTCGTGAGAGCCAGGGATGATTTATCGGTATGCTTTGTGGTGGCTTGAAGTTGTCTTATCGTTCTTCGTCCTGAGCAGGTGTAAGAGGCAATGAATGGTGTGGCTTGTGTTTGGCAGATGTCGTTAATCTCGTGCCAAACTCAATCCCATCGTCTTCGCCTGTGAAACCTAGCTCGCAAAGCGCACAATCTTGATAGGGTGGGCCGCTCATGTTAGCGAATTGATCAGTAGGACATGTTTTGAGATGAAGAAGACGTACCGTGTTTCTTTTACAGGTACGAGATAAGATGTTGGGCAAGCTGTCTTGGCTGCATAGAATCTAACGTTCTAGTCTGCAGTAAATCATAGCGAACCTTTGGCGACGAGTGTCAACAACAGATGCATCAACCGAACGATTCCGTGGTCTTGTGAAACTGAAGGAAGCCACATATCAAGCGGTCAGATCTTGGAGCTTCAGACTCCTTCCCATACCTGCGCCACAAATTCCAATGCACTGAGAGTTGGTGTTCGCGAGAGGTGTGGATGTCGATGAGTGAAGTGCAAAGTCAGCGCGCCTCCCCAATTTTGTATACTGACCGTCCTGGTATGCTAATACACCTGCAAGTCGGTTGTGATTGGGCAGGTACATGTAGGATCCACTTCTGTCTTCACGTCACGAAAGTCTCTCGACACCATCGTGTCCTCTTCTTCTCCTAGAGCAAGGTGGGTATAACTCAGGATTTTCACGAGACCGGGGAGCGTCCACTTTGATACTGATCCCATCAAGTGTCCGCTTGCTCAAGCTCGAGCTTCATGCGAGATAGAGAAGAACAGCCCTGCCGGATGAGTCAATACCCAGTGTCCACAGTATGCGGCACTAGTATTCTTCTGAAGGTGAGGAGGATCGGACCCGAAACTTTTCCTATATCTTGACAGACACGCCGTTTTCTTTTCTATCTCTCATACCTGCAAACCGTGAGGATGCGTATTCGAGACCTTGGCTACAGTCCGGGCGTCCTGCCGACGGGTCCGAAGAACTCTATCCTAGACATCGATGGACTGCACATATCGCAAGTCACCGTTCCGACTGCGACGGATCTCCAGCCTGGATCAACAGCCACGAAAGGTGTAACAGTTATCTCGCCTCGACCACCAAAGGTATGGTTTTCGTCCTTCCTCGGTCGAGTGGCGATGCTTAACAGATATCTAGGACTTCTATCAGCCCTGCCGTGCTGGCACGTTCTGTTTCAATGGTAATGGAGAGTTTACTGGTGCACGCCAAATTGCCGACTGGGGCTTCACTAACACTCCCGTTGCTTTCACGAACTCGTTGAGCCTCGGAAGTGTCTTCGATGCGACGTGGGACTGGGTCCTCAAGAAGCATAAAGAGTTCGGCTGGGATTTCGACGCAACTGGGAGACATTACGGCACCCCTGTAGTAGGAGAGACGTGTGATTGGATCATAAATGCCGATGTGTCTGCTACCAGGGTCGATAAGACTGACATCAAGCGATGTTTCGACACCCTGAAGTGTAAGGAGGACGGTGCTGAAATACAAGAAGGCCAGAAGGGTGGTGGATCTGGTAAGCATCGACGAGTTTGATTGTTCTGCTGGTTGAATTACCGCTTACACTTTCATCGTAGGCATGACTTGTCACATGTTCACGGGCGGCACAGGAACCTCGAGTAGAGTCGTCGACTCAGGCAGCGGTGATGGTAAAAGCTACACTGTGGCTGCACTCATCCAGTCGAACTACGGCATCCGCCCGCACCTCACAGTCGGTGGGATCCCCGTCGGCAAGATTTTGAAGGGAGAGGCAGACTTACCGACTGATAAATCCAAGGACGGCTCGATCATCGTCTTGGTCGTTACCGATGCACCGCTTACCACAAATCAACTCGACCGCATGGCCCGGCATGTCACCGTAGGTCTGTCTATGGTCGGCTCGTACGGTGTGGGACGCAACTCGTCTGGAGATATCTTTGTTGCACTTTCGACCGCTCCTCACGGCCCTGAGGTCTGTGAGGATGCGAAGAAGCGCGTCATCGAGACCTACTCGACCGAAAATGTCAGGAACGAGTCAATTGAACGATTCTTCTATGGTACCAAACCCATGGGCAAAGCCCTACCTTGTCTTAGACATTTGCTAACCCTTTTGCCCTTCTGTCTGCAGGTTGTGCAGAGGCGGTGGAAGAAGCGATTCTGAATAGCATGGTCGCATCAGCTGATGGGGCAGTGGGGATGGATGGCACGAAGATTGAGGGTCTTCCGCTCGACCAAGTGAAGGAGCTTTTGGATCGACACCTCGTAAAGGTATAGCGGGGGGTGTGCAACGGCGTGAAGTGCGAAATAGCAGCCACGGGCCTGCTCCAAAAGTACGAGTGGACTTCCGAACTGAGTTAACTATCATTTAGCGAGTCGGCGGCGAACATGTAGCGTTACATGACAGAGTCCGTCCAGACAACGACGAGCCCCTGTCCTGGACTGCCGATATCGATGAGCAAGTAAGGTAGTTGGTCTTCGTACTCATCAGCACATTACAGAACAAAGTCGTAATCAGAATAGTCTGCTGCAAACTCCTCCTCCCGAGCTTTCGCGGTCCACCACAAGAACCAAGGTGTGAGGAAGGTCATAAATCGATACACGAATGCTCCACTGTCTTTTACTGTCTCCCATCGTTGTACAGCTTGTGTATAGGCTGCATCAACGGCCGGACGTCGAACTTTCTCAGATGCTTTAAAACCCTTTGAGAAGCTGCCGGTCTTATGCTGCATGATCGCCCGGCTGAACAGTACCGCGTCCTCGATACAGTTACCTGTCGACTCGCCTTGTGGCGGCATCTGATTGATGTGTCAGATAACACCGTTAGCGTCGACGGGGTGGGCCACTTACGGCATGCAAACTGTCTCTCAAGAGAATCACCCTACCACCCGGACTAGACCATTTTCCACCAGGAGGCAACATATGGACCGGATACGAACTCCATTCTCCAGCTGCACTAACAAGATCCTCTAGCTCAGGCATCGACGCGGACTTGAAGCGGCTGAGGATGTCATTCTTGAGAGCGCTCTGATCTGAGCCGCGCACTTTCCATCCTTGGCGGTTGGCAACCTCCTTCATCTCCATGACAGCTGCGATGTATTGCTGAGTCCTAGACTGCTCGAAGTAGCTTGCCATGAAGATGCCTCTCCGAGAGCTTGCCAGTCCGGTGGTCTCCCACTTCAGCTTGATTTCCGGTGTGAGTTGTGCCGTGGCCATACACACACAGATGCCGGTATATGTCGGCTGGCGATCCGGATCTATCAGAAGTGTGCGAGTTGCCGAATGTATACCATCACAGCCCAAGAGAAGGTCGCACGAAACTCGCTCGCCATCGTTGAAAGTAAGCTGAACATCCCCTTCCTCCCGTCTCTCCTCAGTCCTTTCCACCTTCTTACCCAATACGATCTGTGTTCTGGTATCTGCTTGCTTCTCAACAGCTTCTAGCAAGGCGGCCTGTAAGTCTCGCCTGAGCACCCTCGCGGAGTAGAATCTCTTGCTAGCATCCTTGCCGATGCCATCCCCGTCCGCTCCTCTGAAATCGACCTCCGAGTACTTTCTTCCGCTATAGAGGTCGAAGAGTTCGATCCTCTTACATTCAGCACGTAGGCGCCGTGAATCGATCCCAAGGTAGTGCAAGTATCTTAGGGCTTTCGGCGTTAGATTGACCGCACCACCTATTGTCGAGGGTGTGTCTCGGATCTCGTATATCGTGATGGTAGGTTTCGGTTCGGGAAGATGATTTTGCAGAGCAAGGCTAGAGGTGAGCCCCGTAATACCTGCGCCCAAGATTGTTATGTTCATGATATCTGCTTTTGTGGGTTGAAAGGAAGATGGAAAACGCGATAAGAGATCCAGCAATAGCTTCTTGGGCTTCGAAGCCGTTCACTTATACCGTGCCTTGATTCGGCGACTCCTTGTGACATCCGAGCATTGTACAGGCATCTCGTCCAGTCCAATAGCCCAATCTCTGACGATGAGCCACACCGACGCAACCTCATGCATGTGCATGTGTCCAGGCTGACGAGCCGTCCAGCTGCTGTGCACTGGATGTACATAAAGGCGACTGCGCCAGCGACCTTGACCATCGTCGCTCTTGGTTGCAGTTCGAGTGAAGTGGCGTGAGCTGCAGCCAGGGTAGGACTTGAGAATCACTTGGTCGAATAAGCTTCACGCTAGCACCTCGCATTCGCGTTCAGGGCTTGAACCTACTGGCTTGTTCGTTCGGCTTGCACTTCACTCGGCATACTGGTCTTGTATCGACTGCCTACTCTCTTGACCACTATGACTGTGCGTCGTACAAGCAGAGCTAATCTGAAGATGAAGGGCGGTCACATCTCGGTCGCGCTCCTACGATGTAGGCAGACGCATAGGATAAGTTGAACGACGTATGTACGAGATTCCCGCTAGAGCTCATCTTCGCGACCATCATGAAAATCGCCATTGTTGGCGGAGGCATTTCTGGCCTCAGCACGTACTTGTTCCTCGAGCAACAGCTAGCTAAGGATGAACGTCTCAAGGATGCATTCGACATCACCATCTTCGAGCCGCACGACATCCCACGACTCGGTAATGAGCGTGCGGACGACATTCCATCGAGTGGTGGTGGCTATGGCCTGGCAGGTAAGTCTCACACTACATCTGGAGTTCGGTATCCGTGCTTACCAAGTGGCAAAGGTAACGGGATGGCAAGTCTCAGGCGCCTCAGTCCAACCCTGCACGATCAGATCCTCCGGAACGGTTTCCCGAGCCCCAAGTTCGTGATGAAAAGCGCTCGCGGCTGGAGCCTGGGTGTGATGCCCTTCACGGACCTCCGAGGCGCTCCTCCCGAGTGTTGTGTGATGGTGCTTCGGGAAGTATTCGTCGCTGCATTGTACGAACGCATACCGGCCTCTGTCATCGTGCAGCATAAGGTCTTGAAGGTCGAAGATGGTAATGATCAGGCCATCATTGAGTTAGACAACGGCGAAATCCTTAACTACGACCTCGTCGTTGGCGCCGATGGTGTGTGGAGCAAGGCGAGATGTGCAGTACTTGGTGACAAATATCCTCCAGAGTACAGGTAACAGTTTTGTATCTGCTTGTCATGGGATTGGATGCCTGACTGCCGCCCTAGGGGACTGTTTACTGTGGCTGGGTGGGTATCAACCGACTACCTGCCACCTCCAGCAGAGACCGGACCAACTGCTCATGGACAGACCGTCATGACATTCGGCCCGAACGGCTTCTTTGCTTACACGCCGTATACAACTGGCAACATTTCCGCAAACGAAAAGCACATCAGAGGCGAAGCTACACTTCCGCCTGGCAAGAGCGCCTTCTGGTGGTCAAGATCGGCCCAGGAGGACTCGAAGGCAAATCCAGACAATGCTGAGCTCAAGCAGGAGCTCGAGAAACGTCACTCGTTGTGGGGGGATCCGATGATCCTGAGAATCATCCAGGCCTCAGAAGTTGCGCTTAAGATCCCTACCTTTGTGATGCCGAAAGTACCCACCTGGGTAGGCCAGCGCGTAGTTCTCATCGGTGATGCGGCGCACGTAAGCATAACGAATAGAAACCTTCGAATCGCTGATACATTACTGACCATATGACCTGTACTTTGCTCCAGGCCCTGCCTTCTTCCTCCGGCCAGGGTGTCTCACAGTGTCTCGAGGATGCGGAAGCCTTCGCAAACCCGCTGGCCTTCAATCTTGCGGAGGTGAACAAGGAAGAAGTCGATTTGAAGACACTTGGGACCACCTTTGCACAATATATAAAGGTGCGCAAGGCTCATGTCGAGAAGGTTCTGGACGCGGGCAATAAAGCCGGAGACTCTTCTCGCGATCTCAACTACGTTATTGAGCTCGCGATGTACGGCATGACATGGGCGATGCGTAAGTCTCTTGAAATTGTCTGCCTATCATTGGCAGTTTAGACCCTGTTTTGGCTAACATGTTGAATAGTCAAGCTTTTCGGCGCTTTCTTCCTCAAGACGATCATGGACTACGACCTGCTCGCTGAGATCGAGAAAGTGAAGAAGCAGAGTCGCTCAAATTGATACCTAGGCATAATCTTCTCATCTCCACTCCTCCGACATTAAATCCATGAACCACAGAGCTCCGATAGCAGACTCAAGACCGTACCAGCCATCCAACCATCGACTACCGTCTCCGAATCTTGTCTCGCCACGAGACGACACCCACAATACACAGGAGCTGCAACTCCTCGTTCATGCCAGCCTTCATCTTCAAGGTGGCCTTCGTCTTCCCAGTTGGCTGGCTCACATATAAAGCAACAAGCTCGCCAGTCGCTTCCTCAACAACCTTGAAATGCGTCAGGAGAAATCGGCCTGCTCCAGTCGCCTTGTGATCTGATGATGTTGCTCGCTGCAGCAGGTAGTTACTGCCTTGCCATTCGAAGGTGAATCCCCTCTTTTCGATAAAGGGATGGCATCGCTTGAACGCGTACCACGTCATGGACAGCTCGTCTTGTCCAAGCCCAACGATCACATCACGACCCCAGCGGTAGTGTGCGGCTGCGAGCACTGGGCCATCTTTGAGCCCAGAATGGAGTATAACGTCAGGTTTCTTGCCGAGTGAGCAAATCTGCGCGAAGTACAGCTGACTTTGGCCTTCAAGAATGCATACTTCCACTCGGAACTTCGTAGCGTGCTTGAACGTCAATTCTCGTCCCTTCAAATCTCGGCCAACGTTGGTCGGCAACGTCTCCAGTTCTCCTTCGCCGTCAGAAGACTCGAGGGCTTGGGGTTCATCGATGTTGGTTTCTGTCTCTGAAAGCGACATAGTGGCTCAAGAGCACTGGAAACGCTCATGCTGGAGGTGTCACCCCCTATATGTAGCCTTGCACAGCTGCGAACCACCCCAAGCCGCCAAACTACTTCGCCGACTCCTGCCCAACAAGATTAGCTCAAACCTAAAAACAGCTAGTCTGAAGGCTATTCTCGAACTCCTCCACGCCGTTGTATTCCATCCTCGTTTCATCAGCCCGCCCATGCAGGTTTAGCTGAAGGTCAGGCACCCGACCTCCGAGCTTCGCACATTGAAGCTGGAAGTAGACACAATTGCGAACATGCCTCCGGCCGACTCTGCATCATTGATTGTGGCGAGGTTCTTGAAGACTAATCGATATGAGCAGGTATATACTCCCATGCGAGGTCTTCACTCGGACTGACATATTGATAAGGCCTGAGTAGTCATATGATGCCTTCATCTCCGAAGCCGGGCTACCTCAGGACGCTGGAGTCGTCAGTAAAGGGGACCTGACACTGGAAACGCTGCTGGAGGAGAAGAAGACCTTCGATGTGAGCGTACAGTTTGAGAAACTCGCTACTGAAGATGAGGTCCATGACTGGACCGAACCTGGTACTGTTTTCATATTGATCCGTCTCTGACACATTCCTGACCTCTCCTAGCCCCGTCGACAGCAGTACCGATCGAGGACATACCACAAAAGGCGAACCTTCTCTTCGTTGGCCATGGGTAAGCTTATGCGAACTGCGGTCAACGGCTACGCTGAGATCTATAGACAATTACCACACCCTGTTCTCCTGGCTACCTCAGCATCAAGGCGTATGCATGTCCTTGACATCCCAGCTTGCACACTACGAAGTTCAACAGCGACACTGCACGACTCGCCCATTCTTTCGTGTGTTGTGCTCCGCGAACGGGTTCTGATTACAGCATCAATGTCCGGCCAGCTAATTGCCAGCGACCTCGAGGGCAACATCATCGACATGCGTAGAGACCACTCAAAGTACATAGTCAAGGCTGCTGTCCTGCATGAGTCCGAGCACGACATCATAGCGACGGCCGGTTGGGACTGCAAGGTCAACTTCTACACGTCTACGGACCATGCGAGCTTCAAGTTCGGCGAGCCGGTTGCCACCATTATATTACCGACCAAGCCAGAAGCTATGCTGCTGGTTCGACATCCCGACAGTCTTGAACCTATTCTGATCATCGCAAGGACGGACTCCAACTTTCTGTACTTCTACACCACAGAGAACGAGCCTCGAATGCTCGGCAAGCAGAATTTGGCTCCTCATTCGAACGCATGGGTGGCATTTACGCCTTCAGCTCTTGCCGCCTGTCCTTCGGATCCTACTTTGCTAGCTGTGGCCACCAATTCGCTACCACACATGAAGCTTCTCATCGTACGCCTGTTGGTGCCTCCATTCACAACACCGGCTCCTTCAGCAGCTCCGGTTCTCGTTAGGCGATCCCTACTCGACGATACGCTTGTTCCGGAGACACAGGCAACACAAGCTCGCGCGGCACTAGCTATTGCAGACCGGGAGGCAGCAGCGATACAGATACACGCAAACACGATGGCTCCTCAGGCCGGTAAGCACTGACGAAAGTACGGTTTCTCGTGTATAAAGTCCAATTGACCTTCTTTACTCCAGCATATTCGACACCGGCGGTCGTTTGGCGCCCAGATGGAAGTGGCGTCTTCGTCAACGGCGATGACGGTGTGATTCGCGGCATTGAAGCGAGCACCGGAAGAATCAAGACAAGTCTCAAAGGCCACGAAGAGGGATCCAAAGTGCGATGCCTCGTAAGTTACCGGAACGAGGTGGATGGTGAAGAGTGGTTAGTGAGTGGTGGTTTCGATCAAAGATTGATCGTATGGA